>Ga0209006_10000149_pt1 | contig 75951 bp, 60 predicted proteins | sample JacPin_JW_Ref_O2_FD_188567 | JGI IMG/M metagenome (GOLD analysis project Ga0209006, IMG submission 188567) | Forest soil microbial communities from Algoma, Ontario, Canada - Jack Pine, Ontario site 1_JW_Ref_O2 (SPAdes) (version 2) | ecosystem: Environmental > Terrestrial > Soil > Boreal... | reverse complement strand
CCAGTAGACGCGGCCGGTGTTGGTGAAGATGAGAATGTAGGCGTGAGTGGACGCGAGGAAAAGATGCTCGACGAAATCTTCGTCGCGCGTCTTCATGCCAGTGCGACCCACGCCTCCGCGGCGTTGCATGCGGTAGGTGGAAATGGGCGTGCGCTTCATGTAGCCGGAGTGGCTGACGGTGACGGCGACCTGCTCGTCGGCGATCAGGTCTTCGAGCACGATTTCGGCGGCTTCGTCTTCGATGCGGGTCCGGCGCTCGTCTCCGTATAACTTCTTTACCTCTTCGAGCTCTTTGATGATGACGGTGCGAAGTTTTTTCTCGGAGCCGAGAATGGATTCGAATTCGGCGATGCTGTCGCGCACCTGTTTCAATTCGTTCGAGATTTCGTCGATGGAAAGCTTGGTCAGGCGATGCAATTGCAGTTCGAGAATGGCGTCGGCCTGCTTGGCGGTGAAAGGCTTCTCGGGATCGAGTTTGGGAGCGCGGCCGGTGGTGTTGATCTCGATTTTCTTGCCCCCGAAATAGGTGACCAGGTTTTCGCGGGCGTCGGCGCGATTGGCGCTGCCGCGAATGATGACGATGACGTTGTCGAGATGATCGAGGGCGTTGAGATAGCCTTCGAGAATATGCTCGCGGTCGCGGGCCTTGGAGAGCAAGTACGCGGTGCGGCGGCGGACTACATCGACGCGGTGATTGATGAAATGCTTGATGGCCTCGATCAGGCCCAGTTCGCGAGGCTGGCCGTTGACCACCGCGAGCAGGATCATGGAAAAACTTTCCTGCATCTGAGTGTGCTTGAAGAGCTGATTGAGGACGATCTGGGCTTCGGCGCCGCGCTTGAGTTCGATCACAATGCGCATGCCGTCGCGATCGCTTTCGTCGCGGATGTCGGAGATGTCTTCGATGTCTTTGTCGTTGACCAGTTGTGCGATGCGCTCGACCAGGCGCGCCTTGTTTACCTGATAGGGAATTTCAGTGACGATGATGGCCTGGCGGTCTTTGGTGAAAGTTTCGATGGAAGCTTTGGCGCGCACCTGGAAGCGGCCCCGGCCGGTGCGGTAGGCTTCGAAGATTCCGGCGCGTCCGTGAATGATGCCGTAGGTCGGAAAATCTGGACCCAGCACGTACTTCAGAATCTCGGCCAGTTGCGCGTTGGGATTGTTGATCAGCGTAATGGTGGCGTCGACGATCTCGGTGAGATTGTGCGGCGGAATCTTCGTAGCCATGCCCACGGCGATCCCGTCGGAACCGTTGACCAAAAGATTCGGAATGCGGGCGGGCAGAACGTCAGGCTCGACCTCGCTGCCGTCGTAGTTGGGATGAAAGTCGACGGTGTCTTTGTCCAGATCTTCGAGCAGAGCGGTGGAAACCTGGGCGAGTTTGGCTTCGGTGTAACGGTCGGCGGCGGGCGGATCGCCGTCGACCGAGCCGAAATTTCCCTGACCGAAAATCAGCGGATAGCGCATGCTCCAGGGCTGGGCGAGGCGGACGAGTGCGTCGTACACGGCGAGATTGCCGTGGGGATGGTATTTGCCCATGACGTCGCCGACGATGCGGGCGCACTTGCGCGTAGCTTTGTTGGGCTGTAAGCCCATCTGTTGCATCGTGTAAAGAATGCGACGGTGAACCGGCTTGAGACCGTCTTTCACGTCGGGGAGCGCGCGGCCGATGATCACCGACATGGCGTAATCGAGATACGACCGGCGCATTTCCTCTTCGATGTTGACGGGTTGAATATTCAGCGCACCGGGACTGCCGTCGCCACCGGGCGGAGGAGTGAGGGGAAGCTCGGGATTTTGATCGTCAGCCATGCTTTAGCTCTCAGCCGTCAGCGTTCCGCTGTCAGCTCTTAAAAACGCGAATCATTTGTCGCCCAAAACGGGCCAGGTGAAACGCTTGTAACTGATTGTATTTACAGGATGTTATATGCCCTGGGAACTGGCGTAATTATAGCACGAAACCGGGTGATTTTGCGGCGTTCCGGCGGGCGTCAAGATGACAATTTTGATGCTGCAGTTCCCAGGTTGGGACGAAGCTATGCGAAATAGGTGCGATCCGCGTTTGGGCATCACTGATTGTGAACGGGCGCGCGCTTTATGCTGCGAGCGCATGCGCCATATTCCATCGCTCGACGGACTGCGGGGCCTCGCCGCATCACGAGTCGGAACTGGGGGGCGTTTGTTTGGAGGCCAACGTTGGCCGCGAGAAAAAGCCCCACTTCTCGCAAAGAGCGCGAGAAATGGGGCACCCGGCGAAGGGCGAATTCCTCAAGCTGCTTCCCTAAACTGCTCTTGTGGTCGTGCGGGCAGGCGTGCCCGCTCCACACTTGCTGTGCCCATCCTCGCGGAGACTATAATCGGCCTGAGCAAAGTAGCTGCAAACTCCCACCGTGCGATCCTTTTTTCGTTTTGCGATGCTGGCGCTGGTGCTGGTAACGGTAGCCCTGGTCTCCGCGCTGACGGCGATGCGCTTCGCCATTCACGGGCAGGAGGTTGTGGTGCCCACGCTGTTGGGACTTTCGCCGGCGGAGGCGGAACGAGCGGTGTCGGGGCCGGGCTTGCTGGTTGAGATCGAGCGGCAATACTATTCCCCGCAAATTCCCGAGGGGCGGATCATGTCGCAGCTTCCGCTGCCGGGGACGAAAGTGAGGCGGGGCTGGCAGGTGCGTGTGGCCCAGAGCCTGGGCCCGTTGCGCGTGGTGATTCCCGACGTAACCGGGCAGAGCGAACACGCCGCGGAATTGAATATTCGGCGGCGCGGGCTCGAGCTGGTTTCGACCGCCGAGGTCCAGATTCCGGGACTGCCGCCGGATCAGGTGCTGTCGCAGAGTCCGGCGGCGAATGCCAGCCAGGTGGCGGCGCCGAAAATCAGTTTGCTGCTTACGGCCACAGCTGATCCGGAAGTTTTTACGATGCCGAGTTTCCTCGGACAGCCACTCGGAAGCGCGAGCCGCACCCTGCAGGAGGCGGGCTTCAAGTTGGGAAATGTGGGCGTGGCGCCGCCGCCCGCGCCTCCAGCGAATGATGGAGTATTTCCATCGCCGGGAAATCCGTCTCTGGTAATTCCAGCGCCGGTTAGCGCGGCGCCGGCACAGCCCTCGCCTGCCAGCACCATCGTGTCGCAGACGCCCTCGCCGGGGCAGAGAATTGTGGCGGGAGGGTTTGTGAATTTCGAGGTTCGGTGAGATCGGCGGGAAAATTCTGGGTTCGAAGTGCCTCTACTGTTTTTCGAAGATTGCGGCGAAGAACCCATCGCAGGGATGGATGCCGGGGAGTGTACGCAGAAAAGGACCGCGAGTAAGCGACGCGATGTCCGGCCAGGTCAGCACGCCCTCTGACTTGAGGCGGTTGAGTTCGGGGCGGATGTCGAGCAGGCGAAAAGTTGAGTTCTCCTCCATAGATTTTTCTATCACGTCTTCATTTTCTTCTTTTTCCAGCGAACAAGTGGAGTAGATGAGCCGTCCGCCTGGCGCGAGCTGCGTCAGGGCCGAGCGGAAGATCGCAACTTGGCGCGCCTGGAGATCCTCGAGGTCTGCCGGTTGAAGCCGCCATTTGATCTCTGGATTGCGGGCGAGGGTGCCCGTGCCGGAACAAGGAACGTCGGCGAGCACGCGATCGAAGTTGGCAGGAAGGGGTGCGGTCTGTACGTCGGCGGTGATGACCTGGATGTTGTGACGGCGCGCCGAATGGGACGATTCTGCGGCGCACAACAGCTTCTGCAACAGGCGCGCGCGGTGCGGATGAAGCTCGACTGCCGCCATCGTAGCGCCGGGATTGCCGTCAGCCATGGCAAGCGTCTTTCCGCCGGGGGCTGCGCAGCAATCGAGAATGCGTGAGCCGCGGCCAACGAGTGCCGCAACCAGCTGCGACGCTTCATCCTGAATCACGGCCTGGCCGGCGCGGAGTGTGCGGGCCTTCGCAATATTTGCGGTTTGCACACGGCGCGCGGAGCGAAGCATGGCTCCGGGGGTGAGCTCGATACCTTCTGCGCGGAGATCGTTCTCGGCGGCGGGATCGCGCAGCCGGATAGCGGTTGCCGGAACGGATTGATCATGCTGGCATATCTGGTGAGCGGCTGCGCGTCCGTACTCGCGCACCCAGCGTTCCACCAGCCACAGCGGATGCGCGAAGGCGTGGGCGAGCGATTCGGGGGAGGCTGAGTCTTCTTGGTCGGAAGCTGAGGGTTGCGGCAGTGGCGCGGCCGGAGCCAGCTTGCGCAGCACGGCGTTCACGAAAGGGGCGGCGGATCGCTTGCGGGCTTGCTTTACCAGTTCGACGCTTTCGTGGATGGCGGCTCGGGGAGGGATGCGGTCGAGCCTGCGGAGTTGGTAGAGAGCAAGGCGGAGGGCGGTGAGGACTTCAAGATCGAGTTTGGAAACAGCCTGCGAAGAAGTCTGCGCGATTTCTCGATCGAGGGCGGAGCGCCAGCGCAGGACGCCCATGACCAGCTCCGTCGCTAGACCGTGATCGGCCGTGGAAAACGTCTCATATGCGGCAGAGTGCAGAAGTTCCGCAGCGTAGGATGCTTCGCGCTCCACGCGCAGCAGAATCTCGAACGCGGCGCTGCGGGCGGGCGAACACTGAGGCTTCGGTGGGCGGGACTGTGGCTTCAAGATTTCAGTATGACGGAAGCGGGTTGCGGGCGGAAGATGTTAGGAACTTGAGTAGGGGCATGAGTTCTTAACCACGGAGGACACAGGGTAAAGCCAGACACAGACTTCAAATGCCGAGTTTCTCGACGACCTTCGGGTGGTAGCCGTGCAGGAAATCGGCAGCGGACACACGCTTCTTGCCCTCCAGTTGGAGTTCGAGAAGTTCGAGCGATGAGTTGCTTCCGCAACCGACGAGCAGACGATCTCCTTCGGACTTTAACTGAGCTTCGGGGAGCGTCTGGTCGAATGGCAGTGCCTTCCAAATTTGCAGAGTCTTGCCGCGAAACTTAGTGTAGGCCCCGGGCCAGGGCTGGAAGCCACGGATGCGATTGAAGATTTCCGCCGCCGACAAGGAAAAGTCTGCGAGGCCGTCGGTTTTCTTGAGAATGGGAGCGAGCGTGGCTTGAGCGTGATCCTGTGGCCGAGGATGAATCGATCCGGCATGCAGGCCGCGCATGGTTTCGACCGTGAGTTCGGCGCCGATTGCAGCGAGACGAGGCGCGATGGTCTCTGCGGTGTCGTCGGCGGCGATGGGCAATTCGCTTTGCAGAAGAATGTCGCCGGTGTCGAGGCCGGCGTCGATGCGCATCGTCGTGACGCCGGTGACCGTTTCTCCGCGAGCGATCGCCCACTGCACGGGCGCTGCGCCGCGGTACTTCGGCAACAGAGAGGCGTGCAGATTGATGTTGCCGAGCGGCGGCAGGTCAAGCATCCATTGAGGAATGATGCGGCCGTAGCCGACCACGACGATCGCATCGGGCTTGAGGGCGCTGAGCTGCGCGCGAAATTCGTCGTTGGTTTTGATTCTGTCGGGCTGCGTGATGGGCACTCCCAATTGCAGGGCGGACTGCTTGACCGGTGAAGGCACCAACTCCAGTCCGCGGCCTTTGGGGCGATCGGGCTGCGTCACCACCAGCAGAATTTTGAAACCGGACGCGGCGAGCTTTTCGAGCGTGGGGACGGCGAATCGAGGGGTGCCGCAGAAGACGAGATGGAGGGCTTGAGACATTGAGACATTGAGAAATTGACTCATGGAATCATTGACTCAATCAGTCAATGAGTCAATCTCTCAATCTCTCAATCTTCTACCATTCTCCGGCCTTCATCATCTTCCGGATCTTGCGCTTCATCAGGTCGCGTTTCAGCGCGCTGATACGGCTGATATAGAGCTTGCCGTTCAGATGATCGGTTTCGTGCTGGAAGGCGCGCGCCAGAAGTTCTTCGCCCGTCTTCTCAAACGTTTTTCCATGCACATCCTGGGCACGGATGGTGACCTTGAGGGCGCGCTTCACGTTCTCGCGAAAATCGGGGATGCTCAAGCACCCTTCGCTTTGCGTGTGGTGGCCTTCGGTGTGAATGATTTCGGGATTGATGAGGACCAGCTTGGCTTCGAGGTCCTCCTGAAACGTGACGTCGACCACGGCGATACGGCGGGCGATTCCGATCTGCGGCGCGGCCAGGCCCACGCCCCGGGCGGCGTACATGGACTCGAACATGTCGTCGATGAGGGTTTTCAGTTCCTCGTCGAACACGGTTACCTTGGCGGAGGGTTTCTCCAGGATCGGGTTGCCAAACTTCACGATGGGATAGATCATTAGCGATTTTGGATCAGCGATTTTGAATCAGTAAATTTTCACTCAGTAATTTTTCAGTTGCTGGCGGTAGCCTTCGAAATTGCGCAAAGTTTCAAGCAGGGAATCGCCGCCGAATTTTTCCAGGGCGCAGCGCGCCAGGGTGAGCGCGACCATCGCCTCCGCGGCGACGCCGGCAGCCGGCACCACGCAGACATCGGAACGTTCGTAAGCTGCTTTCACTGGCTCGCGGGTGGAGAAATCCACCGATTGCAGCGGACGGCGCAGGGTAGAGATCGGCTTCAGATAGCCGCGGACGCGAATCTCCTCACCGTTGGAAACTCCGCCCTCAATGCCGCCGGCGTTGTTATGGTTGCGGGAGAACGCGGTGAAACCGGCTGCGCCCGTATAGCCAATTTCATCGTGCACGGCCGAGCCCGGTGAAAATGCGGAGGCTACGCCGGAGCCAATTTCGACGGCCTTTACGGCTTGCAGCGACATGAGGGCGGCGGCGAGAAGTGCGTCCAGGCGCTCGTCCCACTGGGCGTAGGTGCCCAGGCCGGGGGGGACGTTGTGGGCCACGACCTCGAAGATCCCGCCCAGAGAATCACCGGTCTTGAGAACTTTGTCGACTTCTGCTTTCATGCGCTGCTCGGTGTCAGGGTCGGCGCAGTTCAGCAAGATTTCTTCGCGATCATTTTCCTGATCGTGGAGCGCACGAATTCTCTCCCACGAAACTTCGCCTTGCACCGACACGCCGCCGGTGGTGACCACGTGGCTCAGAACTGCGATGCCCAGCTCGCGCAGAAAAAGTTTGGCCAGGGCTCCGATGGCGACGCGTGCGGCAGACTCGCGGGCGGAAGCACGCTCGAGCACATAGCGAGCTTCGGGGAAATTGTATTTCAGCGCCCCTGCAAGATCGGCGTGGCCGGGGCGGGGAGAAGATACGCGTTTGTGCTTTTCGGCATCGCCTGCGGCGACGGGCAATGACTCTTGCCAGTTTTTCCAGTCCCGGTTTTCGAGTTGAATCGCGATGGGCGAGCCTATGGTTTTGCCGTGGCGTACGCCGGAAAGGATGTGAGCCGTATCGCGCTCGATCTTCATGCGTCCACCGCGGCCGTAGCCCTGCTGGCGGCGCCAGAGTTCGCGGTCGACGAAGGCCTGGTCCACCGGGACGCCGGCGGGCAGGCCGGAAATATAAGCGACGAGGGCTTCGCCGTGAGACTCTCCCGCGGTGAGATAGCGCAGCATGAATGCACGATTGTACAAGATGCGGAGTTTGCGGGCGGCGGATGGCAACTTGCGGCGAGATCGCAAGCCGGAACATGCGGGAGCTTTTCGAGTCGTGCCTACGTCGACGGCCGGACCCGGGCGAGCCCCCAGCGGCCGATCCTTAGATCACCTAGCGCAACCCTGGAAGCGCTGCGCCACCCAAAATCGAATACCTCAAAGTTTTCCTGTTACCTCCGAATCTTTGCCAGCCCTGAGGTCCCAGGCAGGCGGTCAGCGAAAGGCGGCGGCAGCCAGCTCTGAGAGTTCGGACAGGCTGGAAACTTCCAGGTCAGGCTCGGCGTGCGCGACCTTCACGGCTCCTACACCCGCTCGCGCCGAAGGACGGTTTACCCAAACCGTAGCCAAGCCCAGGGCCTGCGCGGGAATCACGTCGTGGAAAATGCTTTGGCCGACGTGGAGAATGCGGTGAGCCGGGGCCTGGATGCGGGCCAGAGCGAACTCAAAAATCTTCAGCGACGGCTTATAGGCCTGTGCCTGTAGGGCGGTGATGACTTCATCAAATTCCACTTCGAGTTGGGGCCGTGTGGCTGCGAAAAGATCGTCGTCCACGTTGGAGAGGATGGCCAGGCGATAGCGGCTTTTCAGCCGGCGCAGGGCCGCGACCGTGTCTGGCCAGGGCCTCCAAAGGGCCAGCGAGTCCGGCAAGGAGCGGACTTCTTCTGCCGTGGGAACGAAACCGAGTTCGTCGCCGAACTGCCGCACCACCGACTGCAGAACTTCACGATAGGGATGGAATACACCCTGCTCGGAAAGCTGCTCGAAGTTTCCGTAGAGTTCGAGAAGGGTGGCGTCGTCGATCTTCTTGCCGTGGGCGGAGAGGATGCGGTGTAGAGCGGACAAGAGTCCGGTTTCCCAGTCGATGAGGGTGCCGTAGCAGTCGAAGGTCAGGAATTCGAAGCGGTTGAAATCGAGCGTCATGGGCAAACTAGAGCGAAGCTATTCTGCGCCAGCCCCGAGCTGCCAGCGCGTTGCGTTGTTGGGAAAGTCCTTCTCGGTCCAGGCCAGCACCACGCGGGGTCGAACGCGGTACACAACGGATTCGCCTCCCGGCGGCGCAGTCATCGGCATGTTGTACTTCACGCGCGAGGCGGCATCGAGTTTCTTGAAAGTGGGCTTGTCCTTGCGATCAACTTCGGTAGCCGTTCCCTCTAGAATCACGACATCGTCGCCCGACTCCAGGTGGATCGAGATCGCCGGATTGTGAGACAGATTGCGAGACTTGCGTGAGTCCCGCGCGGTGCCGAAATACAGCGCACCGTCTATCCAGAAACCCCATACCGGAATGGAATGAGGCCGCCCGTCAGGACGAGCGGTGCAGATCCAGTAACTACGCGACTTCGCCAGGCGTGTCTCCGCGTGGCTGAATGACAGGTACTTCTCGCGGACCTTCAGGCCATAGATAGGCGCCAGGTGAGGCAAGCCGGTCGCGGTAATTTGAGAAAAAGAAGAATCGGCTTTTTTCCGAGAGCCTCGCGGAGAAGTCGATTTTTTCGAAGCCTTCGCCTTTGGCATGCGGACCTCCGTTGGCGCACAGCGATTTCAAGGTTACCGCCGCGGCTCCAGACCGGGCAAGGTCAAGCCGGGGAGAGTTGGAGCTTGCTGCGGGGATACCGTGGCTTGGGTGGTATGCGATTCCGTTTCGATGTCTTGCAACTCTTCGTCCGGCGAGGGCGACGAGCTTTCTGCGGGCGAAGTTTTTTTCGGCGCGAGAAATTTCGCTGTGTTCAGCAAGGGGCGGCCGAGAGAAGCGTTGTAACTGGTCCAGGGACTTTCGAGGTCGGCTTCACGCTCGAAGTGGGCGCGCATGGCCTCCATCTTTGAGTCCAGGTCGTCCATGTAATGCAGCACCAGCGCTTCGGGAAACATGGGCAGCTTGGGCGAGCCGAATTCGTATTGGCCGTGGTGGCTGATGATGAGATGTTCGAGCATGGACTTGAGTTCAGGCGGAAAGCCGGGTACCAGGGCGAGCTTGGCTTGCAGCATCTCAAGTTCGATCACCATGTGGCCGAGAAGCTGGCCTCGCGTGGTGTAGGAGAACGAGCGGTTGTACGCCAACTCATGAATCTTGCCGATGTCGTGCAGAAAAGCGCCGGCGAGGAGAAGGTCGCGATTGACCTGCGGATAATTCCGGCACACCAGATCGCAGGAGCGGCAAAGCGAGACCACGTGATCGAGCAGGCCGCCAATGAAGGCGTGGTGCAGGGTCTTGGCGGCGGGAGCGTTGCGATAGGCGGCGGCAATTTCCGGATCGGCCATGAAAGCTTCGAGCAATGACTGCAGATGAGGGTTTTGAATCGACGCGACAAAGCCGGCCAGGGTCTGCCAGAGCTCGTCGACGTTTTTGCTGGTTTTTGGAAGGTAGTCCGAAAAGTCGATTTCCGATTCCCCCAGCTTGCGAAGCTTGTGGATGGTGAGCTGGAAGCGGTTCTTATATTTGTTGACGAGACCCTTGATCTTGAGGAAATCGTCTTGCTCGAAGGCCTCGAGAACCTCCTCGACGTTGTCCCACATTTTGGCTTCGAGCTGCCCGGTGCGGTCGCCGAGAGTCAGCGCGAGGTAGGGCTCGCCGGTTTTCTTGGGCTTGATCTGCTTGGAGACGACGACGAAGCTGGCAGTGACGATCTTGTTTTCCTGGCGGGCGCAGTCGCTGATATAGAAATCTTTCATGGAGTGTATTCCACGAGTATAAGCGACCGCTGCCGGGGTTCAGCGCGAAACCGTCACAGTATGCCCAGCTTTTTCTTTCCCTTCTTCCTCTTGTTCTTCTGGTCGAGCTTCTTGGAGTCGGGATCCTTGGGGGCGGCAGTTTCGACGGGTTGGGTCTGGTTGGCGCTGGCGCCAGTGTCCACGAAACCCGGGGAATACTTGAGGTAGGCCTCTTCGCGCAGCTTGGTGAGATAGGCGCGGAGCGCGGGTTGCAGCTTCTGGTAATAGAGGGCGTCCTGGATGTGCGGCTCGGCCGTTTTCAAGGGAGGGATTCCGGCTTCCTGATGTTCCATGACTTTCAGGATCACGTAACCCTGCTTGGTGCGGATGACGCCGGAAACCTCGCCCGGTTTCATGGCGAAGGTTTTGTCTTCCAATTCTTTGGCGAGCTGGCCACGTTTGAAGACGCCGAGCTGGCCCCCGTCGGCAGCCGATGCGCCGTCGGAATATTTCTTCGCGATGTCTTCAAAGGAGGCGCCTTTCTGAATCTGTGCGAGCAGGTCGTTGGCCTTGGCTTCGGCTGCCGCCAGAGCGGCACTGTCGGCGGCCTGGTGGGCGGCGTCATCGGCAGCTTTCTGGGCCGCGGGGTCAGCAGGAGCAGCACCTGGGTCGGCGGTTGCCGGCGCCTGGGTTGCGGCGGCCTTGTCCGGCAGCTTCGCGGGAGAGACCATGATCTCACTCAGTTTGATCTCCTCCGGCATTTGCATTTCGGCTTTGTGCTCGTCGTAGAACTGCTGTATCTCATCTTTGGTGATGCTGAGGTGGCCGCCAACTTCTTCCCCGATTACCTTCTGCGTGATGATCTGGTTCCGCATGTTCTGCTTGAAATCTTCGTAGGAAATTCCCTGCGAAGCCGCGGCCTTCTCCAGTTCTTCCATACTGTCAAGCTTCATCTCTTTACGCATCTGGTCGAGGCGCTTGATCAGATCGGTGTCCCCGTTGATGCTGAGGTCCTTGCCCTTCTCGATGAGAAGCTGCTGGTCAATAAGATCGCGGAGGATGTCTTTTTCCTTCTCGGTGAAGCACTTATCGGGGTTCGCCGCATCCTGAGTCTTACATTCGTCCTTGAGCGTGTCCTTGCTGCGATCGAATTCCGAACGGGTAATAATCTGGCCGTTTACCCGGGTGACGATCTCCTCAACAACCTGTCCGCCCTGGGCCGCGGCGAGAGCAGACAAGCACGACAAAGCGATAATGAGCAGACACAGTTTCTTCATAATTTGTATGTGGAGCCGCTGCCGACGTGATGCCGAAGGGGCTACGGGACTCTCGATATTTTACTCCTGAAACCTACTCTGGAACCAGCCGAAACGCGGACCTCGCGGACCTTGCCGGGGGGCAGAGAAACTAAATTCCTTGCCACCGAGGACACACCGGACCCGCAGGATAAAACCAGAATCGCCCGAAGCGGGGCAATTTTGGATGCACCCTCTAATGTCGATGCCGAGTCGGTCGGCGAGGTTGGCTCGGTGGCGAGGGCGGACCGGTCAGGCCGACCGGATCAAGGCCAGGGCGGTCATGTCGTCCACAATGAGGGGAGCGCAGGTGAACTCGCCGACGGCATTCAGAATGGACGCGCTAAGCTCCCGCGGGGTGCCGGGAGGGGTGTTGCGCATCTGATTTTTCACACCCTCCAGGCCGAATTCGAGGTCTTCCTTCGTGTGGTCTTTGCACTTCCCTTCGACCACGCCTCGTGAAACCAGCAGAAGGGCTGCGCCTTTTTCAAGACCTACGGTGGGCGCGTCGCAGGTGGCGTGAGAAAAAAGGCCGAGCGGCAGGCCGGTCGCGCCCAATTCAGCGATGCCGGTGTGGTCGCCGAGCAGCCCGGGGCTGTGTCCGGCGTTGGTGTAGCAGAGGGTGCCAAAGCGCTCGTGATAGCAGCCGATAAACGCGGGGCAGGAACGGACGCCGCCCGCAACTTCCATGATGCCGCGGTTGAGCCGGAGGCAGAGTTCGGTCATAGCCTCAGACTCGTTGAGATCCTCTTTGCCGAACAGGTCGCTGGCCAGCCTGCGAAAAATTTCCTGCGCCGCGGTGAGAACCGGCTGGTTGTTCTCACGGCGGCCGGCGACATCGAGCAGCCCAAACAGGATGCGCTCGGAGCTCACGCGCAGGGAGTCGTAGAAATCCCCGGCAACCCGGGCTCCGTAGGTGACGGCAGCGATCTCTGCGCCATCGATGACGGGAAACTCGCTGAGGACAGACTCAACCGCCGGAACCGTCTCGTGAGCGTTCGAGTGAAACAGGGAATGCATAGCAGGTGATGGAGCTACCGTCGTAGAACCGAGGCTAGCACGACGGCGAGGACTGAGCAAACGGGGTGTTAGGGGGTTGACAGCCGACCGGCAAACACCCAAATGAGTGGGCTCTTGGGCTGGCGCTCCAAAGCAGTAAGACCGAGATCCCTCGGCCGCGACGAAAAACGCCGAGGGTCGCGATGACATGGGTTTTGAGAGTTTGTGTGCTCCTCGGGTCGGCGGTCTCAGTCGCCGTACTTGTCGGCCAGGTACTTGGTGAGGTCGGCTTCCAGTTGGCCGTAGTCGGAGTGGATCGTCGACCGCAGCGCGGCTTCCGTAGAACTGCCCTGACTCAGAGCCTGCAGGATGCGTTGGATATCGCTCATGCCGTTGGTGTCGTTGATATAGGAGACGGCGGCCAGGGACTCGGCGTAGGCAAGATAGGCTTGACTGCCGGAGAGGCTCTGGAAGCTTGCTTCGAGCATATTCAGTGGAATGTTTCGTTGCGCCTTGAACAACTGGGCCAGCTGATGTCCGCTTCCGCCCAGGCTCTTGGGTTCGAGCAGCTGCGCGATGCCTTCGTGCAGCCAGGGGGGACAGCGTCCGGCGGAAAGCTGGTTGATGAACGAGTGTGCCAGTTCGTGCTTCAGAACCCGGGCCAGTTCCGGCGTTAGCGAGCTGAGGCCGCTGACCGGAATACGCAGCTTGCCATCGTTGATGGCGCCCGACCACGATGGCGCCTGCGTGACATCGAAAAATGCCTGCTCGGTGTAAAGCGTTACCAGAATGTTGTCGTGGGGCGGCGTGCCCAGGTCGCGAGAAAGATCGTCGTAATCGGATTCAAGAGCGGCAAGAATTTGTCCGCGAAAAGCTTCGGAAGTCTGCTTGCCTTCGTATTTCAGGACAAAGTGGCTGCTTTCGCGCTGGGCGAAGTCGGTCTCCGCGCTTTGTTCACGCGTTGCTTTTGCCAGAAACTGCTGCACGGTTGCATCCGGGCGTAACGCCAGAGAATGCTTCCACGAAGCGACGGCCTCTTTGGTGTGGTCCGATGCGAACTGGGCATAGCCGAGCATGGTGTAAGCGTCGGGCGAATCGGGAGCGGATCGCACCGCGCGCGCAGCATAAGGCATGGCCTGCGCGGCGTTTCCCGCGCGGACCAGCAGCGCTGCGTAGTAAATGAGGATGGTAGAGTTTTCGGGTTGGAAGCGTAACGCGTTTTCGAAGTAGCGCTTGGACTGGTTCGAATTACCGCGCTCGAATTCAAATTTTCCAGCGATGAAGTTGGCGGTGGCGCTCAGTTCGGCGTTGCCTTTGCCTTCGAGCGCCGAAAGCGCATCGCTGTCAACTTTGCCTTCGCGAATGATCTTGGCGACCAGGTCGCCTTCATTGGCGAGACTGTCGGCCGGAGTGAAAGCCGGCAGATCGGCGAGGCTGGCTCCGCCCGAGGCGGCGGCGCTGGCAGGCATTCCGCCGGATTCCACATGATCGACCGAGGACTTGGGAATCGCGAAGGAGTTGTCGCCAATCTCGTATTCGTAACGGTTGCCGCTTTCACGGACGTGGTCCACCAGGATCTTGCGGCCGTTCTTCAGGCAGATGGTGTCGGCGCCGGCGACAGAAACGGCGATCGCGAGTAAGCCAGCGACAGCGACAATAGTGACACGCAGGGGCATCCTGGCGCATTCTAGCAACTGAGACTAAGTCTACCTACGTGACGAAGGTACTAGCGAAGCGAAAAGACGTCGGGATCGTGCTGGCGATCGTCACTTTGACGATCGGTGTGGCGTCGATGAGCGTGGCGCAGGTCAGCGTCGCGAAAAGCAGCGTCGCGAAAAGCAGTAGCCCGCCGGCAGCCTGGGCAGCCCCCCCGGCGCAGGCAGCCCAATTTGTAAAGCCAGCTGAGGCGCTCTATCTGGAACTGAGCCAGGTTACGCTTGATCCCGCGCGCGTGTACCGCGTCCGGGAGGCTTCGCTCGACCGGTCGGCAATCCACATTACTTTGGAGGACGGCACCATCGCCTTTAGCCAGGACGTCATGGGCCGGGTGACGGGAGCGTTTTTCGAGGGGGACGGTGAAGTGCTGCTCGCGCCTCCCAATGAAGTCGAACGAAAATCCATGAGCCTGTTTACCGGGATGGCGATTCTCGAGGAGCATTTTGAAACTGCCTATTTCCGATTCAACGACGATGTGATGACGGAGTTGCGTCCGGGCCTTCGCGCGCCCGAGAACGCGCAAGAGTTTGTAACCAGATGGGGAGACACCGCTCGAAACCTGGCGCAGCAGGACGCACTGCGGTTGCTGACGAGCTTTAGCCGACTGCTCCCCGCGACCAACGGCGACGGCGGCGTGGCGAGCACGGAAGCCGGTCCGTCGGGCGCATCGAATGATCGCATGCTGCGGGCACGGGTGCAGGGAACAAAATTGGGGGTCTTCGATATCTATTTCGATTCCCTGGCCGGAGAGTCAATTCAGGCAGGGCAGGCCAGAAAGGCGGAGAACGGGGTCACGTATTACGACGTTTGGACTTCATTCGCGCCGTCACCCAGTGTGCCTTTGTCGGGCAAGACGAAACCCACGCAGCAGGTAAACCGCGATGGGGCGCGCGAAAGTCCCATTGCCATTCGCCACTTTGCGATCACATGCAAAGTGACTCCGCCGAAACAAATTCATGCCGAAGCCCGATTGCAGGTCGAGGTGAAGCACGATGGCGCCCGCACACTGCTGTTCGAATTGTCGAGATTCCTGCAGGTGGATAGCGTGGAGATGGACGGGCAGCCGGTGGAGTTCCTGCACAATCCCGCCATCGAGGGGACGCAGCTGGCGCGGCGGGGAAACGACCTGGTCGCGGTCATCTTGCCGGAACCCGCACGAACCGGACAGAAACATGAGCTGCGTTTCGTCTACGGCGGAGAGGTTCTGGCCGAGGCCGGGTCGGGATTGCTCTATGTGGGAGAGCACGGGACGTGGTACCCCAACCGCGGCTTGGTGATGGCCGATTTCGATCTCGAGTTCCACTACCCGGCACCCTGGACGCTGGTGGCGACCGGCAAGCCAGGGCCCATTTCGACCACAGGCGGACCAGCGATGGGAGCAGATGCTGTCGCTCCGGGTGAGCAGGTTTCGCGGTGGATTTCCGAACGGCCCATCCCCGTGGCGGGATTCAACCTGGGCAAGTACACTGCGGCGACGGTGAAGGCTGGCCCCGTGACGGTGGAGACCTACGCAACCGTCGGCGTGGAACGCGATTTTCCCAGCGCGCCGCCCGAAGTAATCTCGCCGCCCACGCAGGATGTGCCGTTGCCGCAAAGGACGCCTCGGGTCATGACTCCGCAGAGCCCTTCGCCGGCTCGCAACGCGTTGTCCGTGGCCGAGACAGCTGCCCGAGCCATTCAGTTCTACGGCGATCGCTTTGGTCCCTTCCCTTACAGCCGTCTCGCCCTCACCCAGATGCCGGGAGCAAATAGCCAGGGCTGGCCCGGACTGGTGTTTTTGTCGTCCTACGCGTTTCTCGACGACGAGGAGCGCAAGCAACTGCGATTCCCGCCTTTCCGGGCGCTGATGCAGGAACAGATTACTGCGCACGAAACGGCGCACCAGTGGTGGGGAGATCTGATTACGTGGACCACCTACCACGATCAGTGGCTCTCGGAAGGGCTGGCGAATTACTCGGCGATGATGATGCTGCAAGAGAAAGACCCGGCGGACTTTCGTGAAATCATGGAGAGATATCGCCGCGAATTGGCGGAGAAAGATAAGGGCGGATCGGCGCCGAAGGATGCCGGGCCAGTGACGTTAGGAGGCCGCCTGCAATCGTCGCGTTCTCCCGGGGGCTACGACGCCATCAGTTATGGCCGCAGCACATGGCTGTTTCACATGCTGCGCACCATGATGCAGGATGGCGCGGCATTGCAGTCGGAAGGTGCCGGCCGAAGCGGGAGCGGGAAAGATGAACCCTTCGCGCGCGCACTGCGAAAGGTAAGGGAGCGTTATGAGGGGAAGTCCATCAGCACGCGCGAATTGCTCGCCGTGTTCGCCGAAGAGCTTCCGCCAGGATTGCGTTACGAGGGCAAGAGTTCGCTGGACTGGTTTCTCGAAGGTTGGGTGAATGGTACGTCGCTGCCGAAGCTGGAGTTGCGGGCAGCGAAGTTCTTGCCCAAGAATGGGCGCACCCTGGTGAGCGGAACCATACTTCAAAAGGACGCTCCCGCCGATCTCGTGACCTCCGTGCCGGTTTACGGCTCGGGCCCGGGCAGGCGACCCGTGCTGATTGGACGCGTCTTCGCCGACGGGCAGGAGTCCTCTTTTCATTTGTCGGCGCCTCCGGGGATCAGCAAGATTGTGCTCGATCCGAATGAGACGATCCTGACGAGTCCGAAGTAGGGCACTCACCTCGTCGGTCTGCGTTTCACCCGGTCTTCGACGCGCGTGCGCTGGGTCAACACCGAAAACGGCCAGCTGGGCTGTTTCAGCCGCCGGTAGCGCAACCCGTTCACGCCATCGAGTTTGGGCAGGTTCAGATCCAGAAGCGCCACGTCGTAATCGGCTTCGTCGGTCCGAGCGCGTGCCCGCTCGCCGTCCGAAAATACATCCACTACGTAGTGTTCAGCTTCGAGACCCTGGCTGACAAACTTGGCCAGAGCTCCATGGTCTTCCGCGGTCAGAATGCGTCGCTTGAGTGACCAGCCTGATTTTAGTGAGAAAACACGCAAGTGAAACCGAAACCGTGATGATCCAAAGGTCGGTGTTTCCCGAAATGGGGCACATGTCCAAAAAGAGAAATGCCTGCCAGGGATTTTCTTCCCGACGACACTTCGCCCCCGAACCCGAGCCGCCAATCCCCGCGGCACGCCAGCCCAGCGATAATTTCTACTGGACTCTTCTCCCCGAGGCCCCGCGGTTGGACATGTTCAGCAAAGCTACGGTGAAGTCTCTGCTGCTGCCCGGCGGCCTGTTGCTGGCCGCGGTGGTCTTGCTGCAAACCGGCCTGCTCACACTGACCGTGTCCGGGCTGATGTTTGTGTTCTATGGAGCAGTCACGGCTGGCCTGCTGCTGGCGTGGCGCTTCCACTCGAGCCGCGTTTTCTTCGCGTTACTGTTGCTGCTGCTGGCGCAAGAAGCGACAACTGTGTTTTCGGCGGGACGGCTTCCTCTTACCGGTTCTGCACGCTCGGCTCTGGAGGCGGTTGCGCTGCTGGTCCCGCTGAACTTCGTGTTGCTTTCGCTGCTGCGCGAGCGTGGGTTTGCTTTTCCCAACACCGGACCGCTGTTTCTGCTTTGGTTGGTTCAGGCGACGGCGGTCTTCGCGATCTGCCGTGCACTGCCCGTCACGGCCGCGCTGCCGGCGCACGGCTCGCATCACGCTGCGGCGTCGTTGGCATCCTCTCTACCTCTACCGAACTACATTCTATGGATCTTCGCCGCCGCCGTCGTCACCCTGCTGGTGCGTTTCCTGCTCCTGCGCAAGCCGGTGGAGAGTGCCCTGCTCTGGTCGCTGTTGGCGTTCTTCCTGGCCGCGCATTTCGGCGGACAAGGACGCTTCGCCCTAGCCTACAACGCGACTGCGGCATTGATCCTGGCCCTCTCCATCATCGAAACGTCTTATCTTCTGGCCTATCATGACGAGCTCACGACCCTGCCTTCCCGACGCGCTCTCAACGACGCGCTGCTGAGCCTTCAGGCCCCGTATTCGATTGCCATGGTCGATATTGATCATTTCAAGCAGTTCAACGACCAGCACGGTCACGACACCGGAGACCAGGTTCTGCGCCTGGTGGCTGCCAAGCTAGCGCGCGTGACCGGAGGCGGACAGGCCTACCGCTGCGGCGGAGAAGAATTCACGATTCTGTTCGCGGGCAAGACGACTGATGAGGTTGTGGAGCATCTCGAACAACTGCGCCGTGCGATCGAGGCTGCCCGCTTCCGTCCCCGGGGAATCGACCGCCGGCAGACGCCGCGTGGGCCGGATCGGCGCACGGTGCGCCAGCGAGGTCGCGCACGGGCTGGACAAGCCGTCCGTCGGCTGGCTCAGGTGGATGGCCCAGCCGCGCTCTCGGTGACAGTGAGTATTGGAGTCGCCGCATGGACGCAGGACAAACCGGACCCCAACCAGATCATGGATGCCGCTGACAAAGCTCTATACCGCGCCAAGGGCAATGGACGAAACCGCGTGCAGACGGCGTCCGCGCCGCGTCGTCGCGCGCGCGTGAAGACTGCGGGGATCGCCTAGAAGACTCTTTGGCAAGAAATCCTGAACTAGAAACGCGACGGCCTGCATTCGCACCCGCCTCTGCTGTTACAGAAACGGGTGCGAACCCAGACCACTTCACCTCCCTCAGGCCTAAGCGCCTTCGGGCGAATGCAGCACGCGGAACGTGTTGCCGCCGTTCGACCAAACCAAGATCAGCGCATCCTGACCGTTCGGCACTTTGCCCAGCTCCTGCTGAACATCGGCCGCGGTTTCGACCTTGTGACGGTTTACTTCCAGGATCACATCTCCACGCTGCAGCCCGGCGTTATCGGCGGAGCTTCCCGGCTGCACCTGTTCAACCAACGCTCCGTGCACGTCGCGGGGCGCCTCAATCTGCTCTCGCAAGTCGGGAGTGAGATCGTTGAGCCCGATGCCCCAGCGCATCTTCCCCTGGCCATCCTCAGACCTCCCTCTGCCTTCGGCGGCGCGGTCGCTCACTGCTTCCAGCGTGAGGGGAAGGCTCATGCTTTTGCCGTCGCGCAGAACTTCGAGGGTGATCTTGGCACCCGGGCCTTTCTGCGACACCGTCGCCTGGAGTTCTCCAGCGTCGGTTAGTTTTTGATTGTCGATCTGGGTGATGACGTCGCCAATCTTCAAGCCCGCCTTGGCTCCCGGAGAATCTGCTTCTACTTCGGTCACAACGGCTCCGGCAGCGTTCGAATCACCAAAGAACTTGGCGTTCTCCGGCGTCACGTCGGAGATTTGCACGCCGATGTGGGCGTGCGTGACCTTGCCATCACGAATCAGGGTCTCGACCGTAGGCCGAACTATCTGCGAGGGGATAGCAAATCCCATGCCCGAGAACGATCCCGAAGCAGAGATCAGAAAGGTGTTGATGCCAATCACTTCGCCGCGCGCATCGACCAGCGGACCGCCGGAATTTCCCGGGTTGATGGCCGCATCGGTCTGGATGAACTCGCCGGGCTTGCGCCGATCGCTCGGGTCCGGGTTCGCGCGCTTGACCGCGCTCACGATTCCGCGAGTCACGGTAAAACGTTGCCCGAACGGATTGCCGAACGCCAGCACGGTTTGGCCAGGACGCACTTCGGTGGAGTCTCCCCACGGAACGCTGGCCAGATCCTTGGCGTCAACCTTGAGTACCGCCAGATCGGTCAGCGGATCGGTTCCCACCAGCTTCGCCTTCAAAACTCTGCGGTTGGTGGTGGTCACGCGAATGTCGACCGCGCCTTCCACCACATGGTTGTTGGTGACAATGTATCCGTCGGGAGAAATCACAACGCCGCTGCCGATGCCGTGCTCAATTTCCGGACGCTGGGGCGCCATGCCCTGCCCGAAGAACTGGCCGAACGGATCGGACTGTCCGAAGAATCGCTGCATGTCATGCGGCAGTCGCTGGCCATCGGCATCCGGTTTGTTGCGCGCGGTCACCGCGACGTTTACCACCGCCGGAGTTACGCGGGCTGCCAGCGTTTCCATGGCGCGGTCGACGGCCAGCAGCGCGCCGACGCTGTCGTCGCTCAGCGGTCCCGCTGCGGGAGTGGCAACGGCCGCACTGGCTGCGGCCGGCTTTGCCCATTCATAGGTTGCGAACGAGGCAAGTGCCAGCGCCAGCGCAGAAGCCAGCAGCCGCCTCGTCCATTTCGTGGTGGAGTATCCGTGTAGGTTCATAACTGAAACTTCCTTTCGTTTGCTTGTTGAAATGAGTCAACAACTAATTCGTTAGTTCCCGAGAGTCGAACGCGTGCCCGCTTTTTGGTTCTCAAATTTCTAAGTTTCCTTGTGTGGAATTGGGTTGGGGTTGGGATTGCCGGCCGGCGCATGCAGCACCACCCGCCAGACGCGGATGCGATACACGGCCGGCACCGTGGAGCCGGTAGGGGTTGAACCTGCATCTGAGAAATTTGGCCCTCGGCCTTCAACAATCACCAATACGGCTTCCGTGACCGGCACCGGGTCTTTCGAGAAATCCGTCAGGTAAAGCAAATCCGAAGTTAACGGCTGCGCCGATGGAACGCTCGCATCGTTTGTGCTGTCGTTTGCGTCGAAGACGGCTACGCTCCAATAAACATCCTGGGCCAAATCAGAGTTCGGTTGCGTGGCCGGAATCACGCGTTGCCGAGTAGTAAGCCTTGCTTTCACCGGGCGAGGAGCGCTGGTTGATTCGCTAGCTCGCTGACTTGGGGCTGGGGGCAACGCCAAAAACGCAGCCGAAGGCGAAGCCGCACTCGGCGCGCTCGATACCTTCGCAATCTGCGACGCTTTTGGAAAACTGTCTTCGAATCCAACCAGCCTTGGCGCTCTTGAAATCCCCGTCGCACAGGCCATCGCAAACCCCGCCACCAGCAATACCGCAGGCTTCCAGCTATGGGTGGGAACGCTCGCACGGTCCGCGTCAAGAATCTGCGCGACTCGCAACGACGTCTGCCGCATGCGGCCCAGCGCGGCTTGCGCCAGCGCCAGGCTGCGCCGCACGAAGCTTCTCTCGGCGAGGTGCGTCAGGCACTCCGCATACGCGCGGGGGTTGGCGGTCTCCGCCACCACGGCGTCGTCGCACGCCATTTCGCGCTCCAGCGACAACTGCTTCTCGATCCACCACGCTGCGGGATGGAAAAACAGCAGCGCCTTCAGAATTTTCTGTGCCAGGTTGGTCCAGTCATCCCAACGCTGCAAGTGCGCGAGCTCGTGCAAAACAATTTGCTGGAGTTCTGACGGGGAGAGCTCGTGCAGCAGCCATCGCGGAATGGCGACGGCGGGATTCACGAAACCAATCACCGTGGGGATGCTCACCTGATCGGAAACGCAGAGTCTGGCACGTCTGGTCTGACTCCGATCCCAGGACTCGCGTTCGAGGGCTTGCCGCAACTCCGAGTCCAGCGATCTGGCATCGATCTCGACACAGCTGCTGCGCAACGCGCGCAGACGCCACAAACCCACACACACCCGCGCCAGACCAAACGCTGCGATTCCCGCCCATGCTCCGAACAGCCAAAGCGCCCAAGAACCTGGCAAAGTAATCTCGGGCCGCTGCGGAACAGTTGTCAGGGACGTAGCAGCGCCGTTCCACCCTGTGCCTGCCAACAGCGGCAACGCCGCCATCGCCAGCAATGCAGAGAACCAGACAGCAAACCGCGCGCCTGAATGCCAGCGGCGGGCCATGCGCAAGACCAAGCCGGCAAAGGCAGCGACCAGCGTGCCTTCGAGCAGACAGTCGACGATGCGCGCCGCTGAGATCTGGGCCATCGCATTCAGGTTGAGATTGAAACTGAGACCGAGATTGATCGCGGCCGTCATCTTGCGCTCTTTCCATTGAGTAACCGACGTAATCGCTGTAACTCGTCCGCGTCGAGGCCCTTTTCTTCGAGAATGTTCAGCACCAGCGATTCGTGGGAGTCTCCAAAGAAGCGGCTCACCAGGTGCCTCACCTCCAGGCGACTCGCTTTCTTGCGGTCGACTTGCGGGACGAAAATATGGGCCCGCCCATCCTTCACGTGCTGCAAGTAGCCCTTTTTTTCGAGGATGCGAATGATGGTCAGCACCGAGTTGTAGGCCAGAACCGGCTCTGCCGGAAGACCTTCCATCACCTCATGGACGGTTGCCGAGCCCTTCTGCCACAGCACGTTCATGATGCGCAACTCCGCTTCGGTCAGGGTTGCAGACTGGCTGCGAGCCAAATTTCCTCCTGTGTCGTCACGAACGTCATTGGATCAGACGTGGAAGTCGATAAAACGTCAACTAATTATTTAGTTGCAAGATCGGCTCCCAAAGTTGCCCCCAGCCCTCGTGCCGGCGGTGGCGTAACCGTTCCTGCCCGCCTTCAGCTAGCTAAATAATTGACATTGCGAGGGTTGACAGTACCTCCTCATCCCGATCAACAGAACCGCCTGCTCCCTGTCCCGACCCGCAGTTGGGTTGGCCCGCGAACTCGGGTATGCTGGGGCCCACCACATGCCCCCGACCGCCTCAGAACGCGCTGCCATTGAGTTTGTGGACGTCTCCTACGTCGCGCCCGGGGGCCAGGAGGTGTTGTCGCGTCTGCATCTGTCGGCACGCGGCGGCGAGATTCTGGTCCTGTTGGGGCGCAGCGGTTCCGGAAAGACGACAGCGCTTAAGTTGGTGAATCGATTGCTGTTACCGAGCGCGGGCGAAGTGCGCGTGAACGGCGTCGCCAACTCCGAGGGCGATGTGATTCGTTTGCGGCGCAGCATCGGCTATGTCATTCAAGAGGTTGGCCTGTTTCCGCATTTCACGGTGGAGCGGAACATTGGCCTGGTGCCCACGATCGAGGGGTGGTCGGGGGAACGCATTCGTCTTCGAATCAGCGAGTTGCTGCAGATGGTGGGGCTCGCCGCTGAGCTGGCTTCGCGTTATCCGCACCAGCTGTCGGGAGGGCAACGGCAAAGAGTGGGAGTGGCCCGGGCGCTGGCCGCTGATCCTGGAATTCTGCTTATGGATGAACCTTTTGGCGCACTCGATCCTCTCACGCGGGCGGAACTGCAGCAGGAATTCCTGGCTTTGCAGCAGCGGCTTCGCAAAACGGTAGTTTTCGTAACCCACGACCTTCGCGAGGCGTTGCGGCTGGGATCACGCATCGCATTGTTAGAGGCCGGGCAGCTGGTCACGGTGCTCGCGCCCCAGGATTTCCTGCGGTCGAACGACCCCTTAGTATCCGCCTACGCCAGAGCATTCGGAGATGGGCCGGAATGGCCTGGGAACAATCGAGGTAGGGAATGAACTTCTTGCATTTCCTCTGGCAGCACCGCGCTGATGTGCTGGAAAGCACGCTCCAGCATCTGTGGCTGGTCGGGTGGTCCACGTTGTTCGCAATCGTGATCGGCATTCCGCTGGGGATCGCGATCGCGCGTCATCCGGCTTCGAGCAAGCCCGTGTTAGCCGGCGCCAACATTATTCAAACTATTCCCAGCCTCGCGCTCTTCGGATTTCTGCTGCCCGTGCCCTGGCTCGGCGACCGCGCGGACCGTCTGGCGATTCTTGCCCTCACTCTGTATGCGCTGCTGCCGGTGATCCGCAACACTTACACGGGAATCCGCGGCGTCGATCCCGCGGTGGTCGAGGCGGGACGCGGCATGGGGCTCACGGACTCGCAACTTCTGTTTCAGGTGCAGCTGCCGCTGGCTCTCAGCGTGATTCTGTCGGGTGTGCGCGTTGCCATCGTGATCTCGGTGGGCCTTGCCACCATCGCGGCCTTCATCGGGGCAGGTGGTCTGGGTGAATTCATTTTTCGAGGCGTGGCCATGGTGAACAACCAACTCATTCTGGCGGGGGCGATTCCCGCGGCGCTGCTTGCGCTGCTGGCGGATTTCAGCGTGGGGTGGCTGGAGAGGCGTCTGCAGCCACGATGAAGATTTATCCTCACGGTCGGCGTCTTCCTGCTCGGCATCGAGTTCCAGGCTCCTGCTCGTCTTTCCCGGATTCCTACGCCACGCGCTCGACTTTTTGCGCCGGAGTCCTGGGTTCGATTCTGCTGACCTCGTGGATTCTGCTGGCGTCTTCCTGTGCCCCTTCGCACTCCGATCGCGTTGTGATCGGCTCCAAGAACTTTACCGAGTCGCTGATTTTGGCTGAGCTTATGGCGCAGCAGATTGAAGCGCACACCAGCTTGAAGGTGGACCGGCGCTTTTATCTTGCGGGAACTTATATCTGCCACCAGGCAGTGCTGGCCGGCCGCATCGACATTTATCCGGAATACACGGGCACCGCGCTGAGCGCCATCCTCAAGCAAGAAGCCGGCGGCGATCGGGCTGCGGTGTATCAGCGCGTCAAGAATGCGTACGAGCGTCTCGGGCTGACGCTGGGGCCCGGTTTTGGCTTCAACGATACTTTCGCGATGGAGATTCGCGGCGAGGATGCGCGCCGCTGGCAAATCAAGACACTGTCGCAGGCGGCTGCGTTCGCTTCGCAATGGCGGGCTGGCTTCGGCTACGAGTTCATGGAACGGGCCGATGGTTATCAGGGTCTGGCTGCAGCCTATGGGCTGCACTTTGCAACCCCGCCCCGGGTGATGGATTTGGGCTTGCTCGCGCGAGCCTTGCGGGATCATCAGATCGACCTGGCCGCCGGCAACACAACCGATGGACTGATTGCCGCGCTGGATTTATTCGTGCTCGAAGATGACCGGCATTATTTTCCTCCTTATGAGGCCGTGCCGGTGATCCGCGAACAGACTTTGCGGCAACATCCGGAAGTGTCTGAGGCGCTGGCCGCACTGGCGGGAAAAATTTCCGATCAGGAAATGCAGAACCTGAACTATGCCGTCGATGGGCAGCGTCGCGATGTGAAAGATGTGGTGCGCGAATTTCTGCAGCGTAAGGGATTGCTCCATTGACCTGCGCCACGCTTGACGGATTTTGGATTCACGCAGGGATCCCCTCAGCTCCGCTCGGGGCAGGCTCTTCGACTCCGTCGAGCGATTCGCATTCGCGAATCGTTCTGCTGCGCTCATGATGACAGGGTTAGAGGGTTGCGCTCGCTCCCACAATTAGGCCAGGGGTTCAGCCGAGCCGTTAGATCAGCAACTCGCCGCGAAATGTGAGCACCGCATGCCCTTTCAGAACGACACGTTCTCTGCGCATTTCGCACCACAGTTCGCCGCCGCGCTCTGAGACTTGGCGCGCGTGGAGGTGCGTTTTGCCGAGCTGGGCAGACCAATACGGCGTCAGCGTGCAGTGCGCCGAGCCGGTGACCGGATCTTCCGGCACGCCGTAGCTTGGAGCAAAATAGCGCGACACAAAATCGGACTGCTCGCCTGGCGCCGTGATCCCGACGGTGAAGGGATGCAGCTGCTCGAGCAACGTGAAATCGGGGCGGACACTTCGCACCACCTGCTCTGATTCGTAAACCACCAGGTACTTGCTGTTTCCTTCGAGGACCGTGAGCGGAACCGGCGCGGCCCCAAGGGCTCGGAACAATTTCTCCGGCGGGTGGGGACACTCCCGCGGCGGAATCGCAGGGAAATCCATGGACAACAAATCGCCATCGCGAGACACCGTGAGCGCGCCGCTGTGGCGAGTCTCAAAGCGCACTGATTTGCGTTCGGGGTCGAGAATGTTCAACAATACAAACCCCGAAGCCAGGGTGGCGTGGCCGCACAGCTTCACCTCGCAACGGGGAGTGAACCAGCGCAGCTCGTAATGGGCGTGATGGTCGTTAGCAGCAACGCCGTCCCGGGCAACGAAGAAGGCGGTCTCGGAAAGATTATTTTCGGCTGCGACCTGGCGGAGCTGCTCGTCATCTAACCAGCCATTGAGTGGGCACACCGCAGCCGGGTTGCCTTCGAAAGGCTTGGCAGCAAAGGCGTCGACGTGAAATAACGCTGACGGCATCCCGTTAATAATACGCGGCTGCGGTTCGTGACCTGGGGCGGCAAAGTAGTTTTCTGGCCTTTTCGCAGGATTCGCACGGCCGGAGCGTCGCACGGTCGAACCGGCGGCGCTTTCTGCGGCAAAAAACTGGAGGCACGAATGTTAGCCACCCAGACCAGCTCCGAAACCAGTCATGAACTAGCAAACCGCCTGTTCCATGCTCGCCGCCAAAGTGACGCGCTTTTCAACCTGGTTCGTAGCGACTTCCTCTACGAGCGGCCGATTCCACAGCGCCACCGCATCGTCTTTTATATCGGGCACCTCGAAGCGTTCGATTGGAATCTGCTCGGGGATCGCGTCTTCGGACTGAACCGTGCGCAACCCGAACTGGACCGGCTCTTCGCCTTCGGCATTGACCCGGTCGATGGAGGCTTGCCGGCCGACGTACCCGCGGATTGGCCTTCCCTGCGCCATGTGCACGACTATGTGGGACGGTCCCGTGCCGCGCTGGACGAAAAGCTGACGGCCGGAGATCTGGCTTGGGATTCCCCGGCCTGCGACGGCTTCTCCTTGCGAACTCTGCTCCAGGTGGCTATCGAGCACCGGCTGATGCATCTGGAAACTCTGGCCTACATGCTGCATCAGTTGCCGCTCGATCAGAAAATTCCGCAAGCGGATCCGCCCGCCCCCTCGGCTGCTGCGGTGACGAAAAGCATGCTCCGCATCCCGGCTGGTTCGGTAACGCTTGGCCTTCCCCGCGAGTCTGGAAGCTTCGGCTGGGACAACGAATTCGCCGCGCACACGGTCGATGTTGGTGCGTTTGAAATCGCTCCATACAAAGTCAGCAACCGGCAGTATCTCGAGTTCCTCAAAGCCGGAGGGTATGAGACCCGTGCATTCTGGAGCGAGGAAGATTGGGGCTGGAAAGCGCAGACGGGAATCTCGCATCCCGTTTTCTGGAGGCAAGACGGCAAGGAATGGTTCTACCGCACCATGTTCGACGAGGTGCGGTTGCCGCTGGATTGGCCAGTCTATGTGAGTCATGCGGAGGCGCAGGCGTATGCTCGCTGGGCGGGGAAATCGCTGCCCACGGAAGCGGAGTGGCAACGAGCCGCGTACGGGACCCCACTCGATTTGGATTCCCAGCCTGATCGGAATTCGAGCGCCGGGAATTTTGATTTTCGCCGCTGGAATCCCGTTTCCGTGAACGCATTCTCGCCAGACCCGAGCGCTTTTGGCGCGCACGGCATGGTTGGCAACGGATGGGAATGGACGTCAACTATTTTCGATCGATTTCCGGGGTTTGAGCCATTTCCGTTCTACCGTGGTTACTCGGCTGATTTCTTCGATGGCAAGCACTTCGTTATGAAGGGCGGGTCGGCGCGGACCGCGGCATGCATGCTGCGACCCAGTTTTCGCAACTGGTTCCAGCCGCACTACCAATATGTCTATTCCGGATTCCGCTGCGTTAGTCGCTGATGGTTGCCGAAGACGATTGCTGGAGACGTGGAAAGGGGTACGAAATGCTGGTTCACACAATGACGGCCAACGCCGCGTCCGCCTTTGCCGGCGACGTGCGCGCCGGGCTGACCAACCCGATCCAAAAAGAACTTCCCTCGAAATATTTGTACGACGACGTGGGCTCGGCGCTGTTTGAAGTGATCAGCCATCTTCCACAGTATGGTTTGACCCGCGCGGATGAGCGCCTGCTGCGCCGGCACGCGACCGAGATTGTGGAGCGCCTGCCAGGTTCGGTCGCGGTGGCGGAACTCGGCAGCGGTAGCGGGAAAAAAACCCGGTGGATACTCGAAGCGCTCTCTCGCCGCCAGCGCACTTTTTATTACCCGGTGGAAATATCGCGCGCCGCGCTGGTCATGTGCGAGCGCGAACTCAGAGACATCGATTGCATCAGCATCCTCGGCTTTGAACGGGAGTATCTGGACGGGTTGCTGGAAATCGCCGCGCACCGGCACAGCCAGCAGCATCTTCTGGTTTTGTTTCTGGGCAGTACAATCGGGAACTTCGACCGGCCGGCCGGGATCAAGTTTCTGGAGGAGGTTCGCCGCATCCTGCAGCCGGGGGATTCACTTCTGCTGGGCACCGACCTTGAAAAGCCCAGTCCTCAATTGTTGGACGCTTATGACGACGAACTGGGCGTGACCGCTGCTTTCAATCTGAATCTGCTCGCGCGCATCAATCGCGAGTTGGAGGCTGACTTTGATTTGAGTCAGTTCGCGCACGTGGCCAGAATCAACCACGAAGCCCGCAGCGTTGAGATGCGCTTGCGTTCGGCGCGGGCGCAGACAGTAAACATTCCGGCAGCAGCGTTGAGCGTGGAATTTCTGGAGGGAGAGACGATCTGGACCGAGAGCAGCCACAAGTATTGTCCAGAGGAAGTCTTCCAGATGGCGGGAAACGCGGGGTTCCGCTGCGAGGCGCAGTGGGTTGATGGGGAGTGGCCGTTTGCGGAAAGCTTGCTCATCGCGGAGTAGGCACGCAGGCCCGTCGAGAGCGGTGAGGTCAGACGAACAAGTTAGCCGGTTCCAAGGCCGGTTCCAAACTTAGATGTCCGGTTGTGCGCGGTGTGATCTAATATCGTGGTTCGATGCGCTGATGCGCGGAGGGCGCGATGCCACAGGAATGTACTCACCTTGATCTTATCAAAATAAGAACAACCAAGACGCACGTCTGCGAGGAGTGCGTCAAACTTGGCGACACCTGGGTCCACCTGCGCTTGTGCCTGATCTGCGGCCATGTGGGCTGCTGCGACTCATCGAAGAACAAGCACGCCACCAAACACTTTCACCACAGCAAACACCCACTGATTCGTTCGATCGAGCCCGGAGAAACCTGGATCTGGTGCTACGTGGACGAAGTCAGCCCGGGCGAGATTGCGGCCTGATTCATTCGAAGGGAAACCCGATGACGACTCGAGCGAGCGGAGAATAATCCGCTCATTCTGGGAGTGGTCGGCTAGGTCGACTTCGCGTTAGCCACACGCGCGTGCGGACCCGGAGTCGTTTGCCGGGAAGTCTGAACTTGGATGCCGAATAAGGTGCTCAAACTCGACCCCAGGGACAATGTGTTGATCGCGCTCGCCGACCTGCGAAAAGGTGAGCAGATTGCTTTCGACTCGCAAACCTACACGCTGGAATCGGATGTTCCCGCGAAACACAAGTTTGCGACCGAAGAACTAGCGATCGGGGCGAGCGTGCGGATGTACGGCGTGATGGTGGGAACCGCGGTCAAGCCCATCCCTCGGGGTGGACTTCTGACGGTGGGGAATCTCCACCACCAGGCCGCAGCCTTCCACCCGAAAACCGACGAATTCGCATGGGCTCCACCCGACGTTTCGCGATGGAACGAGCGGGAGTTTCTAGGCTACCGCCGAAGCGACGGACAAATCGGCACGCGAAACTATTGGATCGTCGTGCCGCTGGTGTTCTGCGAGAACCGGAACATCGGCGTGCTGAAGCAAGCCTTCGAGGAAGAACTGGGTTTTGCGGCGCCGCGGGGATACCGGAGTCAGGTCGCGGAATTGGCGCGACTCTATCGAGACGGGCGCGGGGAACAGATCAAGACCCATGCGCTGCCCGGGGAGAATGCAAGTCCACAACGTTCGCGGGTTTTCGAAAATGTGGATGGCGTTAGGTTTCTGCTGCACGACGGCGGCTGCGGAGGAACCCGGGAGGATGCGAGCAATCTTTGCGGACTCATCGCCGGTTACATTCATCATCCCAACGTGGCGGGAGCCACGGTGCTCAGCCTGGGCTGCCAGCATGCGCAGATTCCGATTTTGCGCGCCGAGTTGCGCAAGCGGAATCCGAACTTCGATAAGCCGCTGGTGATTGTGGAGCAGCAGCAAAGCGGCACTGAATCGGCGATGTTGACGCAGGCCATTCGGGAAACCTTCCTCGGCTTGATGAAAGCGAATGAGTCCCGGCGGGTCGGCGCTCCTCTTTCCAGTCTGTGCCTGGGCCTGAAGTGCGGAGGCTCTGACGGTTTCTCCGGACTCTCGGCGAACCCGGCGATCGGCCACACCTCGGATCTCCTGGCCGCCCTGGGTGGGAGGACCATCCTGTCGGAATTTCCGGAATTGTGCGGTGTCGAACAAGAACTCATTCACCGCAGCAAGAGCAAGGAAGTTGCCGACCGCTTTATGCAGCTGATGACAAGTTACAACGCGCGGGCTAAAGCAGTTGGGTCCGGTTTTGAAATGAATCCCAGCCCGGGGAACATGCGCGACGGTCTTTTGACCGACGCCATGAAATCCGCTGGCGCGGCGAAGAAAGGTGGAACCTCTCCGGTGACGGCTGTGCTGGACTATCCCGAATATGCGACGGAGACGGGACTGCATCTGCAGTGCACGCCCGGAAACGACGTGGAGTGTGTGACCGCGCAAGTGGGCGCGGGGGCCAGCGTGGTGCTGTTCACCACGGGCCTGGGAACGCCGACCGGGAATCCCATTGCGCCGGTCGTGAAACTCTCCACCAATTCGGCGCTGGCACAGCGCATGCCGGATATCATCGACGTCGACACGGGCGGAATTGTTTCCGGAGAAAAGACCATCGAACAGACGGGAGAAGACATTCTCGAGTTCGTGATTCAAGTGGCGAGCGGCAAGATTCGTACCACGGCGGAGGAAAAAGGTCAGGAAGATTTTATTCCGTGGAAGCGAGGGGTTTCGCTGTGATGAACGCGAAGGCGAGCAGCGGCGCCGGCAATTTCCGGCGGGGAAACTGGCCAAGTCACAACCCTTAGGGAGAATGGGAGAACCGTCGGAGGTCGCTTCGCTCGGCGTCGCCTATCCCGTGGATGGCGGGTTCTTCAACTTGCGTGGATACTCTATGGACCTTCAGCTAAAAGGAAAAGTTGTACTGGTGACCGGAGGCGCGAAGGGAATCGGTGCAGCGATTGTGCGCGCCTGCGCTGCCGAGAGCGCGATCCCCGTTTTTCTCGATCGCGACGCGGAAGCGGGGCAGCAATTGCAATCCACGCTGCGCAGCTCCGGCGTGCAAGGCGAATTCATTGCAGGCGAAATCACCGCGCCCGAGACCTGCCGCCAGACCGTGGAGCAGGTACTACAGAAATTCGGTCGCCTTGACGCTCTCGTCAATAACGTCGGCGCGAACGACCATGTCGGACTCGAGCACGGCACGCCCGAGCGGTTTGTCGCGTCACTGGAACTAAACCTGGTGCACTATTACGCGATGGCTCACTACGCTTTGCCCGCGCTCCAACAATCGCAAGGCTCGATCGTCAACCTCAGCTCGAAAACGGCAGTGACAGGCCAGGGAGGAACCTCCGGCTACGTGGCGTCCAAAGCCGCGATTCTAGGCCTCACGCGAGAATGGGCTGCGGAACTGCTTCCCCTGGGCATTCGCGTGAACGCGGTGATCCCCGCGGAAGTTATGACGGATCTCTATCGGCAATGGTTGTCCGGGTTTCCGAATCCCGAGGAAAAACTTGCCGCGATTATTTCGAAAATTCCGCTGGGAAAACGCATGACCAAACCGGAGGAGATCGCCGACACGGTTATATTCCTGCTCTCGGAAAGAGCCAGCCACATCACCGGGCAGCACGTATTTGTGGACGGCGGGTACACGCACCTGGATCGCGCACTCACCTGACGGGGAGAGAGTATGACAATTTCTCAAGGAGCCGCTGTGGAGCATGAGCAATCCGTTCCGGTGACGGAGCGCCGCTTTCGCGTGCCTTTTATTCTGATCACCAGCCTGTTTTTCCTGTGGGCTTTTGGGGTCAACCTCAACGACATTCTGATTCCACATTTGAAAAAAGCCTTTGGACTAACCGATTTTCAATCGTCGTTCATTCAAGTCGCCTTTTTTGGGGGTTATTTCCTGGCCGCATTTCCCGCCGGGCGACTGATGGAAAAAATCGGATACAAGAAAGGAATTCTTGCGGGCCTGTTCCTCTGCGCAGTGGGTGCTGTGCTGTTTGTGCCAGCATCTTCTTCGCGTGTCTACAGTTTTTTTCTTTTTGCGCTGTTTGTGATGGCGTCCGGACAGAGCTTCCTGGAAGTGGCCGCTAATCCCTACGTGACCATTCTGGGGCCCGCGGCCAGCGCCGAGCGGCGGCTGAATTTTGCGCAGTCGTTCAACGCCGTGGGCGCGGTGCTTTCTCCCATTGTCGGACGAGCTTTTATTCTTACCGACGTCGTTGCCCCGTCACAAATTGCCGCGATGAGCGCGGGACAACTGGCGGCTTATCGGGCGGCGGAGGCCAGCACGGTGAAAGGCCCATATCTAATCATTGCGGGAATTTTTGTGGTCGTCGCGGTGCTCATCCAACTCGCCCACCTGCCGGACGTCGAGGACGCGCCCGCCGACGCGGACATTGCAACGCCGGAACAGAACACGGCGGGCGTGCTATCCCATCCGCACCTCGTGAAGGGTGTCATCGCTCAGTTTTTCTACGTGGGCGCGCAGGTGGGAGTGGCGAGCTTTGTCATTCGCTATGCGCAGTTTGCCGTTCCCGGAACTCCAGCAAAAAAGGCCGCGCTGTATTTACTGCTCCACCAGATCGGATTCATGATCGGCCGCTTCGCCGGTTCAGCCACCATGAAGAAGATTGCCGCGCCGCGCCTGTTGTCGCTGTTCGCCGCGGCGTCGCTGCTTTGTGCTGCCGTTGCTTTGCTCGGTTCCGGCCTGCTTCCGGTTGCAGCCGTCGTGCTGATCGGATTCTTCCACTCCATCATGTTCCCCACCATCTTTGCGCTGAGCATCAAGGGCCTCGGTTCGCAAACCAAACGTGGTTCATCGCTTCTAGTCATGGCAATTATCGGCGGCGCGTTTTTCCCGGCGATCATGGGGCGTATTTCGGATGCGTCGAGCATCCAGAGGGCCTTCGTCGTGCCCATGTTGTGTTACGTGTTCATCCTTTATTTTGGCTTGTCCGGATATAAGCCCTCCGCGGCGTCGACGGGACAGGTCTCTCCGCAGAGTGAGGGAGCGTTGGCGTGAGCCGACGCTATGGTCGGACCTTGGACTTGAACGACCATCCGGCTTTGATCGCGGAGTACAAACGCTACCGCAAGAAGATTGGGCCCGAGATCACGAAAAGCATAAACGTATGAAGGCGTTCCGGATCTCGAGATCTATCCACGGGGAACGCGCATGTTCATGATGCTCGAAGCCGACGATAGCTTTTCGTTGGGAAAAAAAGCTGAGGCGGACCGGAAGAATCCGAAAGTTCAGGAGTGGGAAGAGCTGATGTGGAGGTTCCAGAAAGCATGGCCCGATGCGAGGCCGGGCGAGAAGTGGTTCTTGAGGGAGAGGATCTTCGTGCTGGAAAAGCGATCGGCAAACCGTCCGCGCAACCTTTTGGGCTGCCAAGGCACCTAAAGTTTTGTCGTTTCTGGCTGGCCAGTTACTGGCGATGAAATCGCAGCCCGCGCCCTTCGTCGAGTTGGTAGTGACACCTAGGTAACCTGCGCCGCCCTCTGGCGCAAGGCACAATGGGGGAACGATGAAGGTCCGGCGGGAGGGCATCTTTTTTCTACAGCGATCGATGTTCGTCGCAATTCTGGCGACGGCCGCGATTGCGCAGAACCACGAGCCGAGCTCGACTTCGTCGCCCGCGTCCAGGAACGTCGAAGGACGCGCAAAACTACCCGCACTTCGGTTGTTGAGCGCTGACGAAGGTCTGGCCGTATTGAGCGCCGCCCTTGAATCCCGCGCAAATTCCGACTCCGAGTCCGATTGTTCGCACGTCGTGCATGCCATCTACGAGCGCGCGGGGTTTCCCTATCCCTATGCGAGTTCCTCGTCTCTGTACGCCGGAAAACAAGAATTCCAGCGCGTCGCGCGGCCCCAACCGGGTGATTTGGTAGTGTGGCCGGGTCACGTCGGAATCGTTGTCAACCCGGTGCAGCGCTCGTTCTTCAGCGCGGTGCGTTCGGGGCTGGGAGTCGAGCCCTACGATTCCCCGTACTGGAAAGAACGTGGACGCCCCCGTTTCCTGCGCTACGTAAGGGACGCGCGGGCTGCGGATCGCCTGGCCTCTGCCAGTGGAGTGGGTAATCTGAAAACAGCCGCGACTAGCGATACGCATCCTCCGGTTAGCCGTAGCCTGACCTTTGACACCAATGCCGACGCTGGCGATGAATCCCAGGCCGAGGCGCAATCCGCGCGGAGCCTCGTCTCGTTTGCGACGTTTCATTCGCAGCGTCCCACGCCTGGCGAAGTCACTGACGCTCTGGAACAGATTTTCGGCGAAACCGGAGGGAGGCCTCGTGGACTGGACATGCTCAACCCTGCCAGACCTCTGATGGTTTTCGACCAGCTTTCTGTGGAACGCGTGCACCTGCAGCGCGATCGGGGTTGGGCCGAAGTTCGCATCGAAGGTGCCTTGAAGCTGTCCAAACAGAAGACGAACTCCGCCAAGCACACTGCACATGAACGTTGGCCGATGGTCCGCCGTGATCAAGATACCTGGGAGATCACGATTCCCGCCGAGGCGATCTACATCCAGAGTGATGTCGCGGTGCGGACGTTAGCCCACCAACTTGCCGCGCTCACTGATGACACGACGGGGGAGCCCAGCACTGCTGGAGAGAAGTTACAGCTGAGCCGCCTGCTCAGTATGTTTCTCGAAAAATAGCCCACCCATTTGCCCCATTTGCGCGACAGGGTGACTCTGTCAGCGCCGTGTGGCATGCTGGGAGACGGCGTATCGATCATCGATCCCAGGGCGCCCGTCCCATTGACCTCGAAAGATTCCACGACTAGTTCGCAGCCATCGACAGCCACCAACGCAGGCAACAAGATTCCCATTTATCTTGCGGGCGCGTTGGTTTTGTTCGCGCTGACTTATGGGGGTTCCCTTTTCTCGCCCGGATTGCAGGACGACGCGGATTCGACTCATGCCGAGGCTGCCCGCGAAATGTCGGTGACGCATGATTACGTCACCCTGAAAGTGAATGGCAACCGCTATCTTGAAAAAGCTCCGCTGATGTATTGGGCGGTTTCCGTTTGCTACCTCCTGTTCGGGACCAAGGAGTTCGCGGCTCACCTGCCGGTTGCGCTTTCCATGCTGCTGCTGGTGCTGCTGGGGATGCGCTGGGGACGTCGCGCCTTCGGCGACCGCGCCGCTGTCTACGCTGGATTGTTCGTCGCCACGGCGGCTGGCTGTTACCTGTTCACGCGCATCCTGATTCCGGAGTCGATCCTCAGCTTGTTCATCGCTCTGGCGTTTTACTTCTTCGCCACCGCGCTGGAAGATGGCGATGGCTGGCGCTGGTACGGCGCCTACGCTTGTGTGGCGCTGGCGGTGCTCACCAAGGGACTGCTCGCCATCGTTGTGGTGGGCTTGGCGTTGCTGTCCTATGGGGTGATCAGCGGGGAATGGCGGCGCTGGCGCGAGTTTCGTCTGTTCACGGGCACGTTACTTTTCCTGGTGATCGCCGCGCCCTGGCATTTGCTCGCCGGCATCCGCAATCCGCATTTTTTCTGGTTCTATTTCGTAAACGAACATTTCATGCGCTTCCTGGGCAAGCGCATCCCGAAGGACTACAACAAGCAGACCAGCTCGCTCTACTGGACGCTTCATCTGGTATGGCTGTTCCCCTGGAGTCTGTATCTGCCGGTGGCGTTGCGCCAGCCGGTAACAGATTGGGTGAAACGCCGCAAAGGCACTGGAGATGGAGATAAGGCTCCGCGCCCGACCCTGAATTTCCGCTCCCGAACGGAATTGCTCTGCCTGGCGTGGGCTGGAGTCACGCTCGTTTTCTTCTCGTTCTCCACCAATCAGGAGTACTACACATTTCCGGCCTACTTGCCGATCCTGTTGCTGATCGCGGGACAACTCGCGAACCAGGAAGAAGCGGGCTCGCGGCGCTGGCTGCTGTGGAGTTCCGGCGTGTTTGCCATAATCGGCATCGCAATCTCGGCGGTGCTGGCGGCCGGCCTGTGGAACTCGCGCCATCTGCCGTTCGTGCCGGACATCGGCACGGTGCTCGCCAAGCCCGACTTGCAGGCTGAAACTCTCTCCATGGGGCACATGCTCGATCTCACCGGGGCGTCGTTCGCTGCGCTGCGCCTGCCCGCCCTCCTGGCCGCTGTCGTCTTGCTGATAGGACCAATCAGCGCCTTCTGGTTGCGCCGCCGCGGTGCCCACTTCGCCGCCACCTGGACCACGGCCGCAACCATGGCGGTTTTCCTGATCGCAGCGCATATCGCGCTCGTGCGCTTTGATCCTTTCCTGGGATCGCGAAGCATGGCCCAGCAGATTGCTCCGGATCTTCGGCCTACGGACCAGGTGATGATTTACGGCGATCAGTCGTTTGGATCCTCGCTCCTGTTCTACCTGCGTCGCCCCATTGAACTCGTGAATGGGAATACGACTTCCATGTGGTGGGGATCGACGTATCCGGATGCCCCACACATTTTTCTCGACGCTCAGGACTTGTCGCGCGAGTGGAGTTCTTCCGACCGGGTGTTTCTCTTTGTTCCCCAGCACGAGCGCGCCAAGGTGGAAGCGCTGCTGCCGGGACCGCTGCATATTGCCAGCGCAGTCTCGGGCAAGGTGATCTTTGCCAACCATCCGGAGCAGGAAACAAGCAGAAACCGTGGCGGGAAACAACAGACTCCAGAAAAATAGCCGCGAAAATCGTCACCGGGCGCCGCCCGGACGCTTAGCGGCGCGAGACCACGGCAACTTCCTGTTTCGCAGTCGGCAGAGAGTAACCTGACTTCACCGCGTCTCTCCGGAACATCTGCACGGTTTCCTGGGAAAACTCCTGCAGATTCTTTCCGACAAGTGGAAGCTTCTTCAGGATGTCAGTGGTCGCGGTAATTACGTGGCATCCGATTTCATCTGCCTGAAAAATGTTGAGCAGTTCACGCGGACTCGCCCACATCAGCTGCGCCTTCACTTCATTGACCATGGCCACGGCCTCGCGCATCAGCGGCACAGGGTCGCGGCCGGTATCCGCGATCCGGCCGGCAAACACGGAAACGTATGCCGGCGCGGTGCCTTGTAATACGCCACACACGCTCCGCACCTGCTCCAGTGTGAGCAGCGCGGTTACGTTCAACTGAATTCCGTCGCTCGAAAGGCACCGGATCAGATCGTAGGTGGGCGCTCCGTTGGTGCGCATCACTGGAATTTTGACGAACACATTCTTGCCCCAGGCCGCGATGTGCCGCGCCTGCTCCTCCATCTCGGGCTCCTCATCGGCAAAAACTTCGAAGGAAATCGGACGGTCGGGAATGTTTGCCAACACCTCTTGCGCAAATCCCTCGTAGTCCGTGACTCCCGTGGCTCGCATCAGCGTGGGATTCGTAGTGAAGCCTTTGATATGCGGCTGGCGTGATAGCTCCAGCATGCTGGCTTTGTCAGCCCCATCCGCGAAGATTTGTACGCGCAGGTCGGACACAGGCTTCATTATGGATGCGCTCCTTCTGGCGCAGAACCGATGATCCAGTCAGCCGCTTCGCGCAGAGATCCTACGCGCAGGTCTGGAGCATGGGCTGGAGATCTCTCCGAATACCCGTAATCGATAAGAATGGTCTTACATCCTGCATTGTAACCTGCCTCAATGTCCCGCCAACGGTCGCCCACCATGAAACTGGCTGCCAGATCGATATTGTGCTTCTTCGCCGCTTCCAGAAGCATGCCCGGCATCGGCTTGCGGCAGTCACACCGGTCCTGATCAGTGTGGTAGCAAACGAGAATATCGTCGAGGGGAAGGCCCGCGGCTAAAGCCTGATGCATGGCTTCGATCGTCTGCCGGGATTGCTTTCCGCGGGCCACATCCGGCTGGTTTGTCACCACCAACAGTTGGTAGCCGTGTTGCTTCAGTTCGTGCAGAGCCTCAGGAACCCCGGGAAGCACTTCCAACTCCTGCAATGTGGTCGGGGGATAGGGCTTGCCGTCGCGCACAAAGGTCCGGTTGATCACGCCGTCGCGGTCGAGAAACACGGCGCGGCGTTGGCCTGGCGACGCCATCGATTCCCATTTCGTGGCTTGCGTCTTGACCGCCGGATGGGAAACCAGCAGATGCCAAATCACTGCCTGGAAGGCTTCCGTGTGCGGGGTGATGTGTGCAGCATTCACCGTGGGAATCAGCACACAAGCGTCGGCGACGGTGGCAGTGTAACCGCCGTCGCGGCCAACGATGCCGATGATCTTTGCGCCGACCGACTTCGCATACTTTAGGGCGGCGACGAGGTTCGGGCTGACATTCTGTTCGACATTTCCGCCACCGACCGAGAGAATGAGCAACAGATCTTCCGGTCGAAGCCGGCTGGTGCGCAACCAACCATCGAAGATCGATGCCCAGCCTTCATCGTTTGCACGTGCCGTAAGCTCCGCTACGTTGTCGGTCGGGGCATACGCCTCGATGCCCGCGATCTTGCGGAAGTCGTTGACGGCGTGCGAAGCATTGGCAGCGCTTCCGCCCACGCCGAGAATAAATAGGCGTCCGCCCGCGGCGCGAGTGCTGGCGAGAAGGCCCGCGGCATGTTCAATGCTCGCCACCTCCAGCTTGGCAATGATTTCAGCGGCCTCGGCGAGAAAAGCCTCTGCAAACTTATCCTGATCAAAGCCGCGGCCGCTCATTTCCGCTCGTCTCCAGGCGGGCTCAAGAAACTTGTCATTTCCTTCAATCCCGCAGGCGAACCTATCTCGTAGAAGCGTTCGTGCACTTCCACGCCAGCCAGTTCGCCGGCCCGCAGCAACTCAGCGTAAACATCCGCGAGATCCGTGGCCCGCGTTCTGGCGAACGCTTCCCCATAGAAAACACCTAATCCGTAATCGATGTAGCGCATGCGCGCGGTCCGGTTGGTCTTGCTATAAGCCAGAATGCGACTGTCTTCAAACTCCACGTTGCTGGCGTCCCACTGTCCGTCGTTTCGGAACACCGTCATTAACCCTAACTGGCCGCGCTGCAAAAACTCCTGCGCAACCTCGGCATAGTTGCAGACCAGGTAGGAATCGCCATACATCACAAAAAACTTTTCTCCCAGCTTTCCCAAGGCTCCCTTTACGGCGCCGGCGGTGCCCAGCCGTGTGGCGCCGTCGTAAGAGTAGTCGACCTTCACTCCGAAAGCCTTGCCGTCTCCGATGGCCTGCTCAATCATATTGCCCAAGTGGCCGACGCACAGTATGACATGTTGGATACCGCTTCTTTGCAGCAGCCGCAATTGGTGCGCTACAAACGGTTCCCCATGGATCGGGATCAGCGACTTAGGAATGTTTGTTGTCAGCGGTCCCAGGCGAGTTGCCAGGCCGCCCGCAAGTATGGCCACAGGTAGCATGGAGGTTTTACGAATGCGCCAGAACCGAAGTCCCGCTGAAATCAAACTGCAAGCGGACCTCGCGCAGCCCAGCGCCTCTCATGGCGGCGCGAAGGCGGGTTTTGTCTTCTGTGTAGAGCATCAGAAAGCCTCCGCCGCCCGCGCCAATCAATTTGCCGCCCAGCGCACCATTGGCGCGTGCCAGCTCATACATTTCGTCGATCAGGCTGCTGCTGATTCCAGGCGAGCGTTTCTTCTTGTGCTCCCAGTGAACGTGCATGAGTTCGGCAAACTTGCGCAGATCGCCGGCCAGCAGCGCATCCCGGCTGGCGTGGCCGAGGTGTTTGGTATGGTGCAGATTCTCCAGCATCTCGCTGGCGTTGTCGCGAGTTCGCGTGTCCTGATCGCGAAGAACCTCGGCCGCGGAGCGCGACGCGCCCGTGAAGAACAGCAGCAAATTGTCTTCGAGATTGGCCAAGGTCTCGGAAGCAATTTTCAGAGGTTCCGCGACAACGCGGTCGTCCGGCAGAAATTCGAAACAGGTAATGCCCCCGAAAGCTGCGATGTACTGGTCCTGCTTGCCAACCGGTTCTTTCAGTAAATCGATTTCGATATGACAAGCCTGTTCCGCCAATTCCCGCGGAGGGACGAAATTCCGGTTCATGGTGTGCAGCGCGCGCAACAATGCGGTGGTGAAACTCCCCGACGAGCCCAGCCCGGTGCCGGCGGGAATGTCGGAGAGGCTGACGATCTCAAGATAGGGCCCTTGAACTCCCGTCAATCGCAACGCTTCCCGAATGATGGGATGCTGAATATCTTCCCATCGCTCCACATCTTCGAGCTTCGAGTATTTCAAGATAATCCGCGGCCGAAACGCCTCGTTGATGGTGATGTAAACGTAACGGTTGATGGCGGCAGAAAGTACAAACCCGCTGTGCTTTCGGTAGTACGACGGAAGATCGGTGCCCCCGCCACCCAACGAGATTCGCAACGGGCTTCGTGTGATGATCAAACCAGAGGTTCCCCGGACGCCGGGTCAGTATAGCGAATCTGTGCGTATGAATCTAAGACTGCGAATCTGAGACTGTGAATCTAAGACTCGGCCTTCACTGCCGCAGCATCCGCGCTCACGAACTTGATCGTCGCCAGAACCGCTTGCTGGATGGTCAATCGCGGCCGCCAGCCCAGGGCGCGGATGCGCGAGCAATCCAGCAAAATAAACGGACTGTCCCCAACCCAGCCTCGTTCGCCTCCTGAGTATGTAAGCTTCGGATGCAACCCCAGATGTTCGCAAATCCAGCCGATCGAGTCGTTGACTTCGCAGTACTCATCCGTGCCCAGATTGAAAATGTTTACCTTGCCATCGGCTCGATCGATCGCAGTGAGAATTGCGTCGATACAATCCTGGACGTACAAATACGATTTTCGCTGATGTCCGTTGCCGAGCACATGGAGATGGTCAGGGTGCTCGGAAAGCTGCCGGTAAAAATCGAACACATGCCCGTGCGAGTAGCGCTCTCCCAAAATCGACACGAAGCGGAAAATGTAGCCCTGCAGCCCGAAGCCTTCGCAGTAGGCCTGAATCAGGCCTTCCGCGGCCAGCTTGGAAGCGCCGTAGAGCGAAGTCTGCAGGGGAAAAGGACAGGTCTCCGGCGTTGGGAAGATTTCCGGCTCCCCGTAGACTGATCCCGTGGACGAAAACACGATGCGTTTGCAGCCTTGCTCGCGCATGGCTTCCAAAACATTCCAGGTTGCGATCGTGTTCTGATCCAGATCTCTGCGGGGATGCTCGGTGCCAAAGCGAACGTCGGCATTGGCTGCGAAATGCATCACCAACTCCGCACCGTGCATCGCGTGGCCCAGGCTTTTCAAGTCGAGCAGGTCGCCCTGCACGAGCGTGAACTGAGGATGGATCATGGCGCCGTTCAGGAACCGCCGCTGCCCGGTCGAAAAGTTATCGAACCCGACAACGCTGTGTCCCGAGGAAAGAAGGCGATCCACCATGTTGCTGCCAATAAAGCCAGCTGCACCCGTAACTAGAACCCGCAATGAAACCTCCGCTTAGGCTCTGCCTGCGTTCGAACCCGACCGCATTCGCGGCCAGCGCCGCAAGCGCTTTTCGTCGCACCCGAAGGCCGCGGCGGGACGATTCCAACCGTTGTGAAGAAATGCGTAATGCTAATGCCATGGATGCGTGTTAGGCGCAACCGGTCGGTGACGCATAATGCGGAACTGATCGGTTACACATCTAGGCAAACCGGGTTTCGTCAATCCGCTATCGCCCATCCGAAGATTGCCGCAGCGCGATTCGCGTTCCTTTCAACTCAAAGCGGCTGTCGCGCCACACATAACGCAGGTTTAAGTAGCTGGCGAACCAGACAAAAAAGCCAAGCAAGTCGCGCAACGGATAACGCCAGGGCGCGCGCCACACGAATGGATCCCGAACCACCGTCCAGCCCACCAGCCAGGCTTCGACCAGCCGGTTCACCACGGCCACACCGAGCAGAACGGCAGCGGCTCGCCAATATCCCAGCGCCGCAGCCGCCAACAATCCAAGCAGGCCGTAGGGCAGCGCAAAAATCAGCCCACTGCCAAAGTGGCCCTTGGGGCGCGAATAACGGGTCGATTGCGCCCAGCGCAACTGATTTTGCCACATGCGCCGAAACGATTTCTGGTTCACCACGTGATCGATAATGTGGCCCGAAAGCACGACGCGGTAACCCGCCTCTGCGATCAGGTTTCCGATGGCAAAATCATATGCAATATAGTCCTTTAGCGTGTTGTAACCGCCGATTCTCGCCAGCGCATCCTTGCGCACCACGGTCGTTGGTCCCAGGCCGAACCTCATTCCTTCCAGCAGGTTAGCGACCAAAACCCCCGCCGTCATTTCCACCGACATGCCGATGGCGGTGAGCCCTGAGAAAAATCCCGCGACATTTTTGCCGCGATACACGCAGGTCACCATGCCGACCTTCGGGTCGAGCAATGGCGGCACAATTTCCCGCAGATAACGCGGGGAAACTTCCACGTCGCTGTCGGTCGTGACCAGAATCTCGTGCGCCGCAGCCTCCGCCATCGAATGAAACGAGTAGACCGCCGGGTTGGGCCACGGCGCTCCGGTTATCAGAACCCGGCTCGGAATGTGCGGATAGCGCGCACACACCTCCCGCACCACGTCCAGCGCTGGATCGGCGGCTTCGTCGGCGGCGAAAAGAATTTCGTAGTTGGGATAATCCTGCCGAAAAAAGCTCTCGATGTTCTCTTTCAACTGCGCTTCCAGACCGTGCACCGGCTTGAGCACGGAAACCGGAGGAAGGTGTGCATCGTCAGGAAGATTGCCGAACTGCCTGCGTGCATCCCGGTGAAATCGAATGACTCCCAGCAGGGCGAGACCAAGGAATACAGCCGAAGACACCGTGCCCAGCACTGCCACTCCCAAGGCGAAATATAAAATCAGCAAGATCAATCTGTGTTGTCCTCTCCTCCGTTGCCGACCGCTTGCACTCCCGGGCTAAGATTACCAGCTCTGTTTTCGGCTCGCTAAAGCTGATCAGGTTACCATGCTGCTTGAGCCTGGCCGATTTCCGCAGACTCTTTGCGCGACTTGAAGATCAGATGGTCCCCGCCACTTGCCCCATCGTTGTCGGCGGCGCCAACTAAAGTTTATCTTGGTACGACCCGGCCGGCGAGAGAATCCAGCGCATGAATGTCCTGGTGGTGAACTTCGGAAGCTCGAGCTTGAAACTTCAGGTGATTTCCACTGACCTGGAGCGCATCAAGCAGCACAAGGACGATCGTCTCTGCCAAGGAGAAGTGGAGGGCATCGGTGGTGAAGCCACCATCACGTTTCACAGCCGGCAGGAGCCGATCCAGAAGTTCACCGCTACCCTCAGCGATGGCGCGTCGGCGCTGGAATATATGCTCCGCTACATCGCATCGGGAAAGTCGGGTGTTCCCGAGATCAAAAGCACGGCGGATGTGCAGGCCGTGGGGCATCGCGTGGTGCACGGCGGGGAGAGGTTCACGGAATCGGCCCTGATCGACGACAAGGTATTGCAGGGGATTGAAGATTGCGTCGATCTTGCTCCCTTGCACAATCCCAACAACATCAAAGGCATCCTGGCTGCTCGAGAACTCTTCGGCAGTGCCATTCCGCAGGTCGCGGTCTTCGATACTTCGTTCCATCATTCGATCCCCGAGCCGGCCTTTCTGTATGCCATTCCGTATCACCTGTACAGCGATTATCGTGTCCGCCGCTATGGATTCCACGGAACTTCTCACCGCTACGTAGCGTTCCGCTACCGCGTGTTGCGGGGACTCAGGCGGGAACAAACCAACATCATCACTCTGCATCTGGGAAACGGGTGTTCCGCCGCCGCGATCCGGGGCGGAGATTCGGTGGACACTTCGATGGGAATGACGCCGCTCGAAGGTCTGGTGATGGGCACTCGCTGCGGCGACCTTGATCCTGCGATTGTGGATGTCATCGCGCGTAAGGAGAAGTTGTCTTCTGCAGAAGTTGAAACCCTGCTCAACATGAAGTCGGGCCTGCTCGGCATCTCTGGACTCACCAACGACATGCGGGAATTGCAGGCGAAAGAGCACGACGATCCCCGCGCGCGGCTCGCCATCGAAGTTTTCTGCTACCGCGCCCGAAAATACATCGGCTCATACCTGGCGGGCATGGGAGGAGCCGACGCGGTCGTCTTCACCGGTGGCATAGGAGAGAACTCACCCGAGATCCGCGCGCGGATCTGCGAAGGGATGGAGTGGGCCGGGCTCATGCTGGACGCTTCCAGAAACCAGCAGACCATGGCCCGCGAGGGAAAAATCTGTACCGAGGACTCGAAACTGCTCGCCTATGCGATCCCCACCGACGAAGAATTGCTGATCGCACGCGACACCGTGCGAGTCATACTGGGCGAACCCCACCCGTCTTAAACTGAGGCGCGTGATCGCGTTTGCAATGCCTCGGAAGTAAGACGGCTCAGGCTAAGGATGGCCCAGTACGAAGTTCACTAGCCCATTCATAGTATTGGAAGTCTTGTCAGCCTCAATCCCCAGTTCTTCTGCAGGAAGATTAAATCGGTTCACCCAATAGGTGGGGTAGCCAAAAGTCTTTGCGCCGTAAGCGTCCCATCCTCCAAAGGCTGCGAACACGATTTCTTCCTTTCTTAGCTTGAGCCTTTCCACTCCCAATTCGTAGGCCCGAGGGTCAGGCTTGTACGTGCCATTTTCTTCGGTGCTCAGCAAGTCGTCAAAGAGGTCGGTGATTCCCGCCGCATCAGCATTGGAGCGAAGCATTTTCGGGCTGAAATTCGCAATCGTGATGATGCGCATGCCCGAGGCCTTCAGCTTGCGCAATGCATCTACCGCATCCGGCCACGGCTTCAATGCAAGGTATGCATTCAGGAGCCGTTTTCGTATTTCAGGGGATAGCTCAAGTTTCATCTCTTCGGCGGTATAGACCAATGCGTCTTCGGTTACTTTAGAAAAATCGGCGTGACGATTCGTAATGGTTCGCAGGAAGCAATAGTCGAACTGTTTGGCGCGCCACAGCTTCGTGAACTCAGCACCTTTGCCTGGAAAAGCTTTGTCGACTTCGGGAATAACGGAGTTTGGATCAAAAATTACAAAATAATCGAATGCGATCGCTTTAAAGCGGGGTGCGGATTGATTCTGCGCGTAGCTTTGACCACTGCCCAGAACGATACAAACAATAGCGAGAAGCCTCTTAACTCCATGAAACCCTGTCATCTTATTCCACCTGCGACGAATCGCATCACCCGTCAGGAAAGCTCGGCCGCGCTTAGAACGGCCACGTCCATCCAGCCGCCTCGGGCTGGTCGATTCCGTGCGCATCGGCATAGGTCCGGCACTCGATCTGCTGGTTCAGGAATCGCTCCTTGGCATGGCCACCGATTTTTTGCAGACGCGGCACGCGATCGATCACATCCATCGCCAGACTGAAGCGGTCAATGTTGTTCTCGATCGCCAGTTCGAGCGGAGTGTTGATGTTGCCCTTTTCCTTGTAGCCGCGCACGTGGAAATTGCTGTGATTGGTGCGGCGATAGGCCAGGCGATGGATCAAGTAAGGATACCCGTGGAAATTGAAGATGACCGGCTTGTCGACGGTGAACAAGGAATCGAACTCCCGATCGGACAATCCGTGAGGATGCTCCGTGCTGGGCTGGAGCTTGAAGAGATCGATCACATTGATGAACCTGATCTTGATGTCAGGAAATTCCTTTCGCAAAAGCGTGGTAGCCGCCAGGGCCTCCTGAGTGGGCACGTCGCCCGCCGAGGCCATGACCACGTCGGGTTCGCCGGATTCATCGGTGCTGGCCCAATCCCAAATGCCGATGCCCTTTGTGCAATGCGTGATGGCCGATTCCATGTCCATGTACTGCAGGTGCAATTGCTTGTCGCAGACGATCACGTTTACGTAGTTCTGGCTGCGCAGGCAATGATCGGAGACCGATAGCAGGCAGTTCACGTCCGGTGGCAGGTAAATGCGGGTGATGTTCGCGCTCTTGTTGACGACCACATCGAGAAAGCCCGGATCCTGATGCGTGAAGCCGTTATGATCCTGCCGCCACACCGTCGAGGTGATCAGTAGATTCAGGGACGCAATGGCCTCGCGCCAAGATAAATGCCGGCAAATCTCAAGCCACTTGGCATGTTGGTTGAACATGGAGTCAATGACGTGCACGAACGACTCGTAGGATGACAAGAAACCGTGTCTGCCAGTAAGCAGGTAACCCTCAAGCATTCCCTCCAGGGTGTGTTCGCTGAGCATCTCCATCACGCGGCCGTCAGTGGCGAGTTCGCCGCCGTCTTTGTCCTCGGGAAAGTACTGCTCAATCCAGAATTTTTTGCTGGCCGCGTAAATCGCATCGAGCTTGTTCGACGTGGTTTCGTCGGGACCGAAGACCCGGAAGCTGCTCATGTTCAGCTTCATCACGTCTCGCAGGAAGGCTCCCAGCGGGGGCATGTTCTCGACCAGGATTTTCGCGGGCTTCTCGACTTTGCATGCATACTCGCGGAAATCAGGCAGTCGCAACGTCTTCTTGAGTCGTCCGCCATTCGCATGAGGATTTGCGCTCATGCGCCGCGTTCCCTGAGGGGGCAAGTCTCTGAGTTGAGCGATCAACTTGCCGCTGCCATCGAAAAACTCAGCGGGCTTCAGCGAGCGCATCCAGAGCTCAAGGGTTCGAAGTTGCTCGGGATCTTTCTTTACGTTGGGGAGCGGCACCTGGTGAGCCCGCCAGAAGCCCTCCAGCCAGTGACCCTCGACTTCGCGCGGCGCAGTCCAACCCTTCGGCGAGCGCAACACGATCAGGGGCCAGCGCGGCCGGACTTCCGCGCCCTGCGTTCGTGCCGCGGCCTGATGCTCGCGAATCTCCAGAACGCAATGCTCCACGGTCGCGGCCATCGCCTGATGCATGCTTTCGGGGTCGTGGCCTTCCACGAAATAGGGTGTCCAACCATAGCCGCGGAGTAGGTTCTCCAGTTCTTCGTGCGTGATTCGCGCCAGCAGCGTGGGATTATTAATCTTGTAGCCGTTGAGGTGCAGGATGGGAAGCACCGCACCATCCCGCGCAGGATTCAGGAATTTGTTAACGTGCCATGAAGTCGCGAGCGGGCCAGTCTCGGATTCTCCGTCGCCCACGACCGCGGCTACGATCAGTTCCGGATTATCGAACGCAGCCCCACAGGCATGCGAGAGCACGTAGCCGAGTTCTCCGCCTTCATGAATCGACCCCGGGGTTTCGGGAGTGCAATGACTCCCGATGCCTCCCGGAAAAGAAAACTGCCGGAAGAATTCCCGCAGCCCCTCGGGGTCCTGGCTTTTTTCTGGATACACCTCGGAGTAGGTTCCTTCGAGGTAGGCAGGACCGAGAACGCCGGGAGCGCCGTGCCCGGGGCCCGCCAGGAAGATCATGTCGAGATCGTATTTCTTGATCAGCCGGTTCAGGTGAACATAGATAAACGACAATCCCGGACTCGATCCCCAATGTCCCAGCTGACGATTCTTGATGTGTTCTGGCCGCAGCGGCTCCGCCAGCAAAGCATTGTCGAACAGATAAATCATGCCGAGGCTGAGGTAGTTGCAGGCGCGCCAGTAGATGTCGGTGTTACCTAACTCATCGGCGCCGAGCGGCTTTCCGGTGATGGTGGATCGAGTTTCGCCGTAGGGAGTCAGAGAAGAGATTTCGGGGGAGATATTCGAAGTGAGGGTGCTCATTTAGGATCACTCCTGGGACTTGGCTGATGCCTTAAGGCGGCTGACTGGCGGACGGGGCCTGACGCTACTTGCGAACGGTCAACAGAAGGATAGCCGGCTGAATCACGAGTCGCTACCGTATCTGAAAAACGCTCTCCGAATTCTACTCTTATGTGATGAACGTCTGGTTACGACGGTTCTCGGGCACTTTCCTAATTTCGACATGCACAGCCGCGCCATCAGCCGGCAGCCTTTTCCGCAAATACGTATCCGACCAGGGCGGCACAGGCTTCTACAAACTCCTGCTCTGGCTTGGTGAAGGTGCTGGTAAAGTAGCTCTCGATGTCGAGTTCACCTACGAGTTTGTTCTTTACGAGGATGGGGACAACGATCTCACCCTTCACCAAGGGCGATCCGGCAAGATAACGTGGATCTTTTGCAACATCATGCACGACCACGGTCTGCCGGCTTGTGGCTGCGGCCCCGCAGAGTCCGGTGTTGAGGGGAATGCGAGCGTTGGGCGTGAAGCTGCCCGCGAAAGGCCCGACCAGCAGGACGCCGGAGTCCGCCGGATCGACGAGATAAAACCCTACCCAGTTATAGCGAGTCATCTTTTCGTGCAGACGCTGCGCGATACGCGCCATGACGGCCTGGGCCGTAGGAGCGGTTTTGACCAAACCCTGAAATTCCTGCAGAAGTTCTTCGTGCACCGGCATTCTGTTTTCGGCCCCCGGGTGGTGAGGATCAAAAGAGGCTCCGGTGCTCCGCACGTTCGCCTCGTTGCCACATTAGTGTACGCGGACTACCTGCTCCCTTCTCTCTTCTCTCTGGCCTCTTCTCTCTGGCATATGCGAGATTCGTTTTTCTTTCGGGGAGTGTGCAGAAAGTTTCACATCGGAACTCGCTTATGTCGAAAACAACCTGGCGTCACGATTGCGAATCGAAATCCTGTCTCCGCAGCTATAATTTCGAGCAATTGCGATCGTGACCAAGGAGATTCCTTTTGACCGCTGACACGAAAGAGCAGCCTCTAATCGAGCCTGACCATCAACTCCCGGCTTACGAATCGGAATCTCAGCGGCACAACGGGTTGTGGATCGTGGTGGGGATTGTGTTGCTGCTTATCCTGGTGGTTGTAGTCGTGCTGGTATGGCGCCAGCACGATAGCGCGAAAAAGCCCAAGGCCGCGGCGCCGAAGATCAACATCACCACCGCGACCGCTACGAAAGGCAACATCGGGGTTTACCTCGATGAGATCGGTACCGTCACTCCGGTTTATACCGATTCGATCACCAGCCAGGTGGATGGTCTGATCATTGCTGTGCACTATACGGAGGGGCAACTCGTAAACAAGGGCGATCCGTTGATTGATATCGATCCGCGCCCCTCCCAGGCAACGTTGTTACAAGCGCAAGGCGCCCTCGAACGCGACCAGAATGTGCTCGCCCAGGCGCAGATGGACCTGGAACGCTACCGCACCGCGTGGGCACGTAACGCCATCGCCAAGCAAATTCTGGACGACCAGGAGAAGCTTGTGCTGCAGCAAGAGGGCACGGTAAAGAACGACCAGGGCACCGTCGCGTTTGACCAGATTCAGGTCCAATACTGCCATATCACTGCGCCCATCTCCGGCCGCGTGGGGTTGCGGCTGGTGGATCCAGGCAACGTAGTGCAGTCCTCTGGAGCAACCACCCTGGTAGTCATTACCCAGTTGGATCCCATCACGGTGATCTTCACGGTCCCCGAAGACAGCCTCGGCCCGGTTGCAGCCCGCCTGCGCAAGAAGGCGAAGCTCCCCGTCGATGCCTTTGATCGCACTGCGCAGACCAAGATTGCCACCGGGAGGCTGCTCACGCTCGACAATCAGATCGACACGACTACAGGAACCGTGAAAGCGCGATCCGTCTTCGAAAACAAAAATGATGCGCTTTTTCCGAACCAGTTTGTGAACGCGCGGCTGCTGGTGAATACCCTGCAGAACGTGACGTTGGTTCCAGCTTCAGCGATTCAACAAAATGGCCAGGCATCCTTCGTGTACGTGATTCAAGACAACATTGCCCATATGCGCAGCGTAAAGCCGGGAGTCACAGATGGAGGCCTGACGCAGGTGGACGGCGTCAATCCGGGCGACGTTGTGGCCAACAGCAGCTTCGATAAGTTGCAGGACAACGTTGCAGTCGCCGTTTCGAACCAACCTGCGACCAAGCCCGCGGCGGCCAATACCAGCGGGAGCAGCGCCCCGTGAGTCCATCGCGTCCGTTTATCCTGCGGCCTGTTGCAACCGCCCTGCTGATGGTCGCAATCCTTCTCGTCGGGATCGTCGGCTTTACGCAACTGCCGGTCTCCGCGTTGCCGGAAGTTGACTATCCGACGATTCAGGTGCTCACTTTCTATCCCGGAGCGAGCCCGACCGTGATGGCGACGACGGTGACGGCACCGCTGGAGCGCCAATTCGGCGAGCTGCAGGGTCTGAGCCAGATGACCTCCACCAGCTCCGGTGGAACTTCCGTGATTGTGCTGCAGTTCAACCTTAGTCTGAACATTGATGTTGCTGAGGAAGAAGTTCAGTCTGCCATCAATGCGTCGCAGAGTTTGTTGCCTTCCATCCTGCCCGCGCCGCCGATTTACAGCAAGACGAACCCGGCGGATGCTCCGGTGCTCACCTTGGCGATCACCTCGAACTCCGTGCCGCTTTCCACGGTGGAGGACCTGGTGGATACGCGTCTTGCGCCCAAGATTTCGCAGCTCAACGGAGTTGGATTGGTGACGATCAGCGGCGGCCAGAAGCCCGCGGTCCGTATTCAGGCCAACCCTGTGGCTCTGTCTTCTTACGGGATCAATCTGGAGGATCTGCGCACGGCGCTGACCCAGGCCAGTGTGAACGCAGCCAAGGGAAACTTCGACGGGCCGCGCCAGGATTACCAGATCGACGCCAACGATCAGCTGGTCACCAGCGACGATTATCGGAAAGTGGTGGTGGCCTACCGCAACGGTGCGCCGGTGATGCTGACCGATGTTGCACAGGTCGTGAATGGCGTAGAGAACAACAATCAGGCCGCGTGGATGAATCAGAACCCCGCCGTGATTCTGAACGTCCAGCGTCAGCCCGGGGCCAACACCATCAGCGTCGTAAAAAGCATCAAGCAGCTATTGCCGCAGCTTCAGGCCAATCTGCCCACGGGTATCCAGGTCACCACGCTTACCGATCTTACGACCGCGATCGAAGCATCGGTTTCCGATGTGGAGTTCGAATTGATGTTGACGGTCGGCCTGGTCGTGCTGGTCATCTTCCTGTTCCTGCGAAGTCTCTATGCCACCATCATCCCGAGCGTGGCTGTGCCGCTTTCGCTGATCGGCACTTTCGCCGCGATGTACATCCTGGGCTACAGTCTGGATAACTTGTCTCTGATGGCGCTGACCATCTCCACCGGCTTCGTGGTGGACGATGCCATCGTGATGATCGAAAACATCTCGCGCTACATTGAAGAGGGCGAGGCGCCCATGGAAGCGGCGCTCAAGGGTGCGGAACAAATTGGCTTCACCATTCTGTCGCTGACTGTTTCGCTCATTGCCGTGCTGATTCCGCTGTTATTCATGGGCGACGTAGTGGGGCGCCTGTTCCGAGAATTCGCCGTGACACTCGCCGTCACAATCGTGGTCTCGGCAGTGGTCTCCCTTACGCTCACGCCCATGATGAGCGCGCGAATCCTGCGGCACCAGCCAAAAGAGGAGCAGGGGCGCGTCTATCGAGCCTCGGAACGCGCTTTCGAGGGGATGATCGCGTTCTATGGCCGCACGCTCAAGTTTGTCCTTCGATTCCAGACCATCACTCTGTTCGTGGCGCTGGGTACCTTGCTGCTCACGATTTTTCTTTACATCATCATCCCAAAGGGATTCTTTCCGGTGCAGGACACGGGCGTGATCCAGGGCATCTCGCAGGCGCCGCAGACGATTGGCTACAAGGCCATGGCCGAGAAGCAGCAGGAACTGGCAAAAGTGATCCTGGATGACCCGGCCGTCGAAAGCCTCTCGTCGTTTATCGGCGCGGATGGAACCAACACGACGACGAACAGCGGCCGAATATCGATCAATCTGAAGCCGCTCGACCAGCGCAAATTGAGCGCTTCTGACGTAATCCGCCGGCTCACTTCAAAGCTCGATAAAGTCCAGGGAATTCAGCTGTTTATGCAACCGGTGCAGAACATTTCCGTGGACGACCGGGTGAGCCGCACGCAGTACCAGTACACCCTGGAAGACCCGAATGCCGATGAGCTGAACGACTGGACGAATCGTTTCGTCGGCCGGCTGAAGCAGCTGCCGGAACTGGAAGATGTGGCCACCGATCAGCAAACGGGAGGACTAGCCGTAGCGCTGGTGATTGACCGGGTCACCGCCTCGCGATTCGGCATCGCGCCGACGACCATCGATAACACGTTGTATGACGCCTTCGGTCAGCGGCAGATCAACACCATGTACACGCAAGTCAATCAGTACCACGTGGTGCTCGAAAGCCAGCCGCAGTTCCAGTTGGACCCGAACAAGCTGAACCATCTCTATATCCAGTCCAATGCGTCTTCGGGCGCGACCGGTGCTGGAGCGTCTACCTCCTTCGCGTCTTCGGGAGCATCCGCCGCGGGATCGAACGCGCTAACGACTTCCGCGTTGTACACGCCGTCGGCGAATACGCTGGCTCCTCCGGCGAATGCGCTTTCGCCAAGCGCTTCGACCCCGTCGAGCACCGGAGCGCACTCCGCGGGCACGACCAGTTCAACCCTGAGCAATGCCGTGCCGTTGAGTGCTTTTTCGCACTTTGAGAACACGACCGAGGCGCTTTCCATCAACCACCAGGGTCAATTTCCGGCCATCACCGTGTCGTTCAATCTTTCACCGAGCGCCGCGCTGGGCGAAGCCATTACGGCCGTCGACAAAGTGCAGAAAGACATGCACATGCCCGCCAGCCTGCAGGCCGGCTTTCAAGGCACCGCGGCGTCTTTTACCAATTCCCTGTCCAATGAGCCGTTGCTGATTCTTGCCGCTCTGGTCACGGTCTACATCGTGCTGGGTGTTTTGTACGAGAGCTTTATCCATCCGATAACGATTCTCTCCACCCTGCCTTCAGCGGGCGTCGGCGCCTTCCTCGCGCTGCTTCTCTTTCATCAGGACTTAAGCGTGGTCGCGATCATAGGCATTGTGCTATTGATCGGCATCGTGAAAAAGAACGGCATCATGATGGTCGATTTCGCGCTGGAAGCCGAGCGACAGCATGGAAAGAATGCGACAGAAGCAATCTACGAAGCCTGCCTGCTCCGCTTCCGCCCCATCATGATGACGACCATGGCCGCGTTGCTGGGTGGGCTGCCCCTGGCCCTCGGAACTGGCTTTGGCTCCGAGTTGCGCAGGCCGCTGGGCATCGCCATGGTGGGCGGATTGCTGCTAAGCCAGGCGCTCACGCTCTACACCACACCCGTCATCTACATCTTCTTCGACAATCTGGCGCAACGCTTTGGATCCAGGTCGAAGCAACAGGAAACCGGAAACGCAGAACAGGCAGAGCCGGCATGAACATTTCTGAACCATTCATTCACCGGCCGGTGGCGACCACTCTGCTCACAGTGGCGGTCGCCCTTGCCGGAGCCATTGCGTTTGAGGTGCTGCCGGTAGCGCCCCTGCCCGAGGTCGATTTTCCCACCATTTCAGTGAGTGCCGGCCTGCCGGGGGGCAGCGCCAACATTATGGCGTCTTCCGTCGCTACTCCTCTGGAGCGGCAGTTCGGTCATATTGCTGGGGTGACGGAGATGACTTCTTCCAGCACTCTCGGCAGCACATCAATCACCATTCAGTTCGACCTGAGCCGAGACATTGATGGCGCGGCGCGCGACGTGGAGGCTGCCATCAATGCGGCGCGAACCTATCTGCCTGCCAACTTGCCGGGCAATCCGACCTATCGCAAGGTGAATCCTGCAGATTCGCCGATCATGATTCTCGGCCTCACCTCCGACAAATTCGGTCCCGCTAAACTCTATGACGAGGCTTCGACCGTTCTGGAACAAAAGCTGTCGCAGATACAGGGCGTCGGGCAGGTGGTCGTCGGAGGAGGCGCGCTACCATCCGTACGCGTGGATGCAAATCCCACCCAGTTGGCCAGCTATGGTCTTACCCTGGCGAATTTGCAATCGGTGCTGAGCCTGCAGAACTCCGACTTGGCTAAAGGCCAAATCACGGATGGCATTCAGACCGCAGACATTATCGCCAACGACCAGATCTCGCTCGCCGAAGACTACAAGCCGCTCGTGGTCGGTTATAAAAATGGCGCGGCGGTACATCTGTCCGATGTTGCTCAGGTGACGGACTCGGTGCAGAACGTTCGTGCTGCTGGCTATTTGAATGGCAAGCGGTCGGTTACGGTTATCATCTTCCGCCAGCCCGGCGCCAACATCATCGAGACGGTCGACCGCATACGGGCGCAGCTTCCGTATGTTCAGGCATCCATCCCGCTCGGCATCGAGACCACCATCGTGCTGGATCGCACCACCACCATCCGAGCCTCGGTCGGCGATGTCGAACGGACGCTGCTCATTTCGATCGGCCTCGTGATCGTCGTGGTCTTCGTCTTCCTGCGCAATGGCCGCGCCACGCTCATTCCGGCGGTCGCGGTACCGGTCTCACTGGTCGGTACCTTCGCGGTGATGTACATGTTTGGGTATAGCCTGGACAACCTTTCACTGATGGCCATGACCATTGCTACAGGATTTGTGGTCGACGATGCCATCGTGGTGATGGAAAACATCTCGCGCCATCTGGAGAACGGCATGAGGCCCTTTGCCGCGGCTCTGAAAGGTGCGGAAGAAATCGGCTTCACCGTATTCACTATCAGTATTTCGCTCATCGCCGTCTTTATCCCGCTTCTGTTGATGGGCGGAATCGTTGGCCGTCTCTTCCGCGAATTTGCCGTCACTCTTTCCACGGCTGTCCTCGTGTCCATGATCATCTCCCTCACCACAACGCCCATGATGTGCGCCTTCCTTCTGAAGAACGAGCGCGCGGAAAAACACGGGCGCATGTACATGGCCAGCGAGAATTTCTTTGACTGGGTGCTGTCGCTGTACCGCGGCAGCCTGCATTGGGCACTGGACCATCCCGTCCTGATTCTGATCGTACTCGCCGCGACCATCGCACTGAATGTGTGGCTCATCGTCAAGATCCCCAAGGGCTTTTTCCCGGTGCAAGACACAGGAGTCATCCAGGGCAGTGTTCGAGGACCGCAGGATTCATCTTTTCCGGCGATGGACGACTCCATTCGGCGGATCGGCGCGGTAATCAAGAAAGACCCTGCCGTCGCCAATGTCCTTGCGGTTGCTGGTGGCGGCGGGGCCACCAATACCGGCTCCGTCTACATTGCTCTTAAGCCGCTGGCGGAACGCAAAGTGACCGCCCCGCAGATCATCAGCCGCCTCCGCTCTCAATTGAACCATCTGCCGGTAGCTTCGGCGTTCTTGCAGGCCTCTCAGGACCTGCGCATCGGCGGACGGTCCAGCAATGCCATGTACCAGTACACGCTGCAATCTGACAATGTGCAGGATCTTTCCAAATGGGCGCCGACGATTCTGAACCAGATGCAGCACCTGTCCGGCCTGCAGGACGTGAGCTCAGACCAGCAGAACGGCGGCCTGGATGAGGTAATGGACTACGATCGCGTCACCGCCGCGAAGCTCGGCCTCACTGCACAGTCGCTCGATTCGACGTTATACGGCGCCTTCGGCCAGTCGGAAGTTTCCATCATCTATACCCAGCTGAATCAGTATTACGTGGTGCTGGAAGTCGCGCCCCAATATTGGCAAACCCCGGAAGGCTTGAAGGACATTTATCTCCATACCTCCGGCAGCGGCAACATTCCGCTAGTCACAGTGGCCAAGGGCCACGCTAATACAACCCCGCTGGCCGTCAACCACACGGGTTTATTCCCCTCGGTTACAGTGTCGTTTAACCTTGCGCCGAACGTGTCTTTGAGCCAGGCGACGTCGAGCATCAGCCAGATGCAAAAGGCGCTGGGCGCGCCTTCCACCTTGCAAGGCTTTTATGCCGGCACTTTGCAGGCCTACCAACAATCTCTCGGCACCGAGCCGGTGCTGGTCGTGACGGCCCTGTTAGCGGTCTACATCGTTCTCGGCATTCTGTATGAAAGCCTGGTCCATCCGCTGACGATCATTTCCACTCTGCCTTCCGCGAGCGTGGGCGCAATGCTCGCATTGATGCTGTTCGGGCAGGATCTGAACATCATCTCGATCATTGGCATCGTGCTGCTGATCGGGATCGTAAAAAAGAACGCCATCATGATGATCGATTTCGCGCTTCAGGCCGAGCGCGAAGAGGGAAAAAGCCCGGAAGACTCGATTTTCGAAGCGTGCATGTTGCGCTTCCGCCCGATCCTGATGACAACCATGGCCGCGTTGTTGGGCGCTTTGCCCCTGGCGTTGGGAACCGGCACGGGATATGAACTCCGCCGGCCCCTCGGCATTACGATTGTAGGAGGGCTGATCCTGAGCCAGATGCTCACGCTGTATACCACGCCGGTTGTCTACTTGTCATTCGACCGGCTGCGGCTGCGCCTGGCGGGGAAGGAAACAGCACAGCCTCGCTCCCCCGCTCCCGAAGCCAGCTAGCACCATGGTCTGAACGCTGGCCTGAATGCTCGAGTGATGGGCACGATGGGTTTGGCAGAATTAGTTAGCGGAATTGGTTAGGCAGAAACGTTATGAAGATCATCACGCGAAAACCCGTAAACGGCATGATTCGACTGGGTGCAGCTGCGCTGCTGTTAATCCTGCCGGCCTGCGTAGTCGGACCGAAATACCACCCACCCGCTCCGCCGGCGCCTGCTGCCGTCTACAAGGAATCCCCCACCCAGTTCAAAGAAACTGGAGACTGGACGGTCGCACAGCCTGCGGATGCCAAGCTGCGCGGCAAATGGTGGGAGATTTTCAACGATCCCGAGCTGAACGCTCTCGAAGAACAGCTCGACATCAACAACCAGAACATCAAGCAATTTTTCGAGAACTTCATGGAAGCCCGCGCAGTGGTGCGCGAGGCACGCGCACAATACTTTCCGACGCTGTCGACTGCTCCTTCGTTCACCCGCTCGCGAACCTCAGGAAACCTGAGCACGACGCCGGTCAATACCTCCAACAAGGGCGCCGAACCGCAACTGCAAAGTACGATCTACTCGCTGCCGCTCGAAGCGTCCTGGGAACCCGATCTCTGGGGCAAGGTCCGCAACACGGTGCGCCAAGCTCACTATGCTGCCCAGGTCAGCGCGGCCGATCTCGAGAACGAGCGTCTCACCGAACAGGCCAGTCTGGCAGAGTTTTTTTTCGAAATTCGCGGCCAGGACAAGCTGCAACAAATTTTTGACGATACCGTTGCGGCAGATCAGAAAGCGTATGAACTGACGCGTTCGCTCTATGAATCGGGCATCGACGACCAGATCTCCGTGGTCGAAGCTGAAACCACGCTGCGCAGCGCGCAGGCGGGCGCGACCAATGTTGCAGTCGCGCGAGCGCAGTTTGAACACGCGATCGCCGTACTTTTGGGCCAGACTGCCTCCAATTTCTCCATCCCCGTCAGGCCGATGACGGTTGCGCCGCCGCCAATTCCGGTCGGCGTACCTTCGGAACTGCTTGAACGCCGGCCCGATGTTGCCGCCGCCGAGCGCACCATGGCCGAGGCGAATGCCGCGATCGGCATTGCTTACGCCGCTTATTATCCGAACCTGACTTTGACCGGGGCGGGTGGCTTTGAAAGCTCAGCGTTCAGTAAGTGGCTATCCTGGCCGAGTCGCTTCTGGTCCGTGGGCGCGTCGATTCCGGAAACCATATTCGACGCCGGATTGCGCCGCGCCACCGTTCAACAAAATGTCGCGACTTACAACGCGGATCTTGCCGGCTACCGTCAGACGGTGCTCACCGCGTTTCAACAGGTGGAAGATTCTCTTGCCGAAGTTCGCATCCTGTCCAAAGAGATTCAGCAAGAGCAGCAGGCGGTGGACTCAGCTCAAACCTTTCTCAAGCTCGAACAGGCGCGTTACGACACCGGCGTCGATCCCTACATCGACGTCCTGATCGCACAAACCACGGTTCTGACCGACCAGCAGACTCTGAATGGTCTTCAAGTACAACAGATGACCTCTTCGGTGGCATTGGTGGAGGCCCTGGGCGGTGGATGGGATCGTTCGCAACTGCCGACCACGCAGCAGGTAACCGAGAAACCCGCCAAGTCGGAGACGACCATCGAACAGTAGGACGCAGAGTGTCGCTGCCGGTGAGGCGAGAGCGCAGACGCGGCGCGGCACAAACAGTGCTTCGTGGAAGCCTATTCTGGGGACGGCCGAGAAGTTAGGGTTGCCCCTCGGTGTCGGGCTGCGCCAGGAGCAGCAACAGTATGCCGACGACGGTGAACACGCGGAAGGCTGCGTCCTGACCATTCCACATCTTCGACTGCCACATCAGGAACCACTCCCCGCCAACGCTCAGAAAGGCGACCAACCACATCAGGAGCGCGGATGTGAGCGCCGCAATAGCGACGCGCTTGGCTTGATTGAACGCGGTTGCGGTGCCTCGCAAAGCTCGCGCCAGATTCAATCCGCCCCACCAACTGAGAATCAGCGTAACGGTTTCCCAGGCGATGATCGAGGCATAAAAGAAAGTGTGCCACGCCGGCGAATTCAGTGCCCGCCACATTCCGCGGTTGCCGGGAAAGGTAGAGTCCATCATCAGAACGTGGCGCACAAACTGATAGTTCGATGGGTAGTCCGTCGTGTTGTTGAGAACGACGAACGAATAGAAACCTGCCACAGCGAAGACCAGAAGCATCTTGGCAATGCGTAGCGTCATGGTTTCTGTTTCTCCTGAGGCCTCGGTTGCTCCTGTGACGACGAGGAGAAAGTTTTGAAATAGGCGGTGAGGGCGGCGAGTGTGGCGTCGTCATAGCCGGGATTACCGGGCATCTGGGCGCGCGGATTCCTGGACTGCGGATTGCGCACGTAATCGGCAAAGTATTTTGGAGAAGCCGCGGCCCAAGCCGAGAGCACCAGCCAGGGGTGTCCAGCCTTCATCCCGCCTTCTTGTCCCAGGTTGTGGCAGCGCAAGCAATTCTGCTGCGCGATGCCATAACCCGCCTGTGCCAGTTCGCTGGCGGCCTGCGGCCCGCGCGGCGCGATCGCGCCCAGGACCATTTTTTCCTGGCGGAATTCAAGCCGCACCACGCCCCAGGGAATCTGGGCTTCGTCCGGTTGCGAGAAGATCTTAAAGGCGGGCGAAAACTTAGGATGCGAAATCAGATACGGACCCATGTCGTAACGGTGAGTCTCCGGATCCTTCGGCCAGCCAGCAGGCGACTGTCCATTGATTTTCAACACCAGAAGAGGATGATGCTCGGCAATGTAGGCGTGAGGATAATTGGCATGGTACTGGTCGCTGCAAATTGCGACCAGCATGTCTGACTCGGGGGCTGCGGCGAGGCTTCTGTTCAACTCCTCCAGCAGCACGCCGCTGATTTGCGTCGGACCGGTGAAGTTTGCATCGTCGGTTACGGTGTAACTGACTTGGGGTAAGGTCAGCAGATCGTCGCGCGTCAAGTAACGGATTGTGCCTGGCGCCAGACCCGCAAGATCGCCGCCCAGCTCAAGGTCAGAAGGTGACTCGCGTTCGACCCGCGGTATAGGAGAGGAAGCAACTGCAGCGGCAGTTGGGGCCTGGTCGAAAGCTTCTTGCGCACTTCGCGGCGGCCTGCTCGCGGCTAGCAAGGCTCCAGCGGCTAGCAGGCCAATCCAAGGTCGTTGCATGGGCCATGTTAGCCTGCAGACCGCCAGATGCAAGCGGAATTTCGCATCAAAATTTCTCACCAAAGAGCAGTGTGTTAGATTGACGTTCATTCATTCGACGGGCGGAGGAAGCGGAAACCGTGGCAGCTGAAATCGAAAGGCGACTCCAAGATCTGGGTATCGTTCTGCCAGGTTTGCCAGCGCCTGGCGGCAATTTTGTTCCTGCGAAGACGGTCGGCAGCGTGGTTTATCTCTCTGGCGTGATCTCCACCAACGTTGAGGGGGTGATCACGGGAACCGTGGGCCTCGACCGCACGGTCGACCAAGGTTACGCAGCAGCTCGGGCCTGCGCGCTGACTCAGCTAGCGGTGCTGAAGCACCATCTCGGGTCGCTCGATGCTGTGAAAGGAGTGGTTGGCGTCAACGGCTATGTCAATGCGCTAGCTGGTTTTGCGGATTCGCCGAAAGTCATCAACGGTGCGTCGGATCTGCTGGTGGAAGTGCTCGGCGAGGCAGGGCGTCACGTGCGGGCCGCGATCGGTGTTTCCGCTTTGCCGCGCAACGCGCTTGTCGAAGTGCAGATGACAGTGGAGATCGAGCGCTGATGGCCGACCTCACCTTATCTGCAGAGCCGACGCACTCGCGTTGGAACCGCGCGCTCGAACCGCGACTCTGCGTAATTCCCGGCGACACCGTTCACCTGGAATGCCTCGATTCAAGTGGAGCACAAGTGCATCCCGCAATGACGGTGGACGATTTCCTCGGGATCGACCGCGGACGCATTCACGCACTGACCGGACCTATTTTCGTGGAGGGAGCCGAACCCGGCGACGTGCTGCAGATCGACGTGCTCGAAGTGACTCACAAGGGCTGGGGTTGGTCGAGCGTGATCGCCGGACTTGGTTTTCTTAAAGAACGCTTTTCAGAACCTTATCTTTTTCACTGGCAGCTCGAGGGCGCGGTCAGCCGATCACTTGCGCCGGCCGTGGTTGCACTTCGACCGTTCTGTGGCGTCATGGGAGTTGCCCCTGCCGAGGACGGAGAATTTCGCACGCGGCCCCCCGGAATCTTCGGCGGCAACATGGACGTCCGTGAGTTGTCGCAAGGGGCCACTCTTTATCTGCCGGTGCTGAACCGCGGAGCTCTTTTCTCTGCTGGCGATGCCCATGCCGCGCAGGGCGACGGAGAAGTCTGCATCAACGGCATCGAGTGCCCGGCCGATGTGAGTTTACGATTCCGCCTGCATAAGCAACGATCGCTGCCAGGTCCTGTCGTCGAGTCCGCTTCGTATCCGGTGCCTGCAGAAGGGGAGGCGTGGATTGTCGTCGAGTCAGGTAGCGATGCCGTCGCCGCCGCCCGCACGGCAACTTCGCGCATGATCGATCTGCTGGTAGATCGCTGGAACTTCACTGCAATCCATGCTTATTTGCTTTGCAGTGTTGCGATGCATCTGCGGCTGAGCCAGGTCGTGAACGAACCGATGTTCACGGTGAGCGCGGCGATTCCCAAACATGTTTTACCGGCGGGGAGACTTTTCTGAGCCATGCCTATCAACGATCCTGAAATTGTTGCCGAACTGCAGGCGCTGTATCCCCGGTACGAAGCCGCTCTGGTGACCAACGACGCCGAGACTTTGACACAAATGTTTTGGGCTTCGCCGCGCGCCGTGCGCTTCGGGCTCACGGAGAATCTCCACGGCATCGACGAGATCGCGGCTTTTCGCAAGGGCCGCGCCCCCCTGAACCTGGCGCGGACGATTCGGCGCTTGGACATCGTCACGTTCGGACGCGACTACGGCAGCATCACGCTCGAATTCGAGCGCACGGTGGACTCGCGGACAGTCTCTGGTAGACAAAGTCAAGTGTGGGTACGTTTCCCGGAAGGCTGGCGGATCGTTTCGGCGCACGTCTCGCTGCTCTCTTGAGTCGCTTTGACTGCGGTCGGCATGGCTGCGTCAGTTCGCACTCACGGTGACCGAGAGCATCTCAACTGGCGCATCGTTGTAACGCTTTTGCAATTCCGCCGCCGAGTTGAACACGCCGCCTTCGACCCGTCGCGCGGGGAAAAGAAAGTCGAGGGAAGGCTCAGTAAAGGGATAGGGATCGAGGATAAAGTGTCGTGTCGACACAGACCGCACTTCCACGCGGCTATGTCCGCCATCGCGCAATGGCAAGGGATGCAACAGGTGCGCGGGCCGGCGAAAGTCGACACAAGTGAGCAACGAAAGATTATCCGTAGCTTGCAGAAGCCGAAAATGATCGAGAATTACGGCTTCGCTGGTTTGCTCCGGCGTGAATCGCGCATGGCAGCGAATCTGCTCCCGCAGGGATTGTTGGAGAGCCCTTTGTTGTACGAGAAAATCATCGAGCAGAGGCAACTGGTTCGGCGCAATCGTCGAACGGTCGGCGTGGTCGTTCAGCAAGCTGTAGGTATGCATGGAGATGAGCAGAGCGGCATAGGCATCTTGGGAAGCGATCAGACGCACTGCCCGGTCGCGCACTGCAAGATAATCGGCCAAGTCAATTTCCTCAAAGGCTGAATATTTCCCCACCAGTTCAGTGGAAAATGCGCTGGGCCTTCCCTGGGGAGTGATCTGCGGAGCGGCGTCGCGGGCGGCCCAGCCATCATCGTGGCAGGAGATGCCCTTCAGCACATGAGCGCGGGGTTCGGGCGCGAGAAATCGATCGTTCCCCCAGCGTTCCGCAAAGGCTCCGGCCAGGCGCGCGTGGTCAGGATGCGTCACCAGCCACCATCCGGTTTCAGTTTCCAGTCGCAGCATGATCAGATTCCCATCGTGTAACGCTCAGTCACTCAGTCAGCCTGGCTAGCTGGTTTTTGCTCACTCAATCTCCGGCGTCCGAGCCGACTCGTGCCAGCGATGTAGAAAGTACCATTCCAAAAGCATCACCAGAAAAAAGAAGCTGAACCCCAGCACGGTCGCCGCCAGCACCAGAGCAAACAAATAGTCTGTCTGCAGCTGGGATGACGCATAGAGGATGGAGTAACCCAGGCCGCCTTCCCCCACGCGGCTGGAACCAGCATAGAGCTCGCCGGTGATCGCCCCGATCACCGCGATGCCGCTGGCGATGCGTATCCCGACAAACAGCGATGGCACAGCGTGAGGCAGCCGCAGTTTGAACAGCAATTGCGCGGGCGATGCGTTATGCATCAGAAAAAGATGCACCATGTTCTCTTCGACGCTGACCAGTCCTTGCGTCGTATTGGCGATGATCGGCGCCAGTGAAATGATAAAGGCGATCACCGTGACGGAAGCAGTGCCCGCGCCCACCCACATAAGAATCAGGGGTGCAATCGCAACGATCGGTACTGTCTGCAGCAACAGAGTGTAGGGGTAGAGCATTCGTCGGATCCAGCGTGATTGGGCGAAGAGCAACGCGATGGCGACGCCGGCGACGATGCTCGCGAGCAATCCGCCCAAAGCTTCCCCGCCCGTGATGGCGAAAGCAGTTCCCAGCGAAGGCAAGCGCCCGCCCACTGCCCGTGCGACCGCCCACGGCGAAGGCAGCATGAAAGGAGGAACGCGGAACACCCATAGAACGAGTTGCCACAAAGCCAGCAGCGCGGCAAAAACGGCGAGGGAGTTGGCCAAGGTGATCAGTTTTTGTTTCATTGGGCGCGAGCCTCCCGTAAGGTGCGGGAAATATGGCCAACCAGATCTTCGTACTCGGGCGCGGTGCGTAGCTCCGCGGTGCGCGGTTGAGGCAGCTCAACGGAAAGCACGGAGTAGAGGCGCCCGGGACTTGGCGACATCACCAGGATGCGCGTGGAAAGAAAAACCGCCTCTGCCACCGAGTGGGTGACGAAGACCGCGGTCCATTTTTGTTCCGCTCGTAAGCGCAGGACCTCTTCGTTCAAACGGTCGCGAGAGATTTCGTCCAACGCCGCGAAGGGCTCGTCCATAAGCAAAAGTCTCGGATTGGTGGCTAGTGCCCGCGCGATCGAAACGCGCATCTTCATGCCTCCAGAAAGCTCGCGAGGGTAGGCGTCAGCGACCGCGCCCAGGCCAACCAGGTCAAGCAAGGCGCTGGTTTTCTCTTCGCGGCGATGGCTGCTTGCGCCTTCCAGTTCCAGTGCGAGAGCAACGTTCTGACGCGCCGTGCGCCAGGGCAGCAGCGTCGCATCCTGAAAAATGTAAGAAACGGTTTCGCGCGCATTCTTCGGCGTCATGCCGTCCACGCGGATGGTCCCGGCGCTGGGCATGGTCAATCCGGAAATCAGCTTCAACACGGTGGATTTGCCGCACCCCGAGGGGCCGATGATGCTGACAAATTCACCCTTCACAATCCTCAGGTTCACCGCCTCCAGAACCGCATCTCCGTTGCCGTAGCGCTTTGTAACGCCTTCGAACTCGACCTCGGGCACCGTCCCTTCGCGCTTCATGCCTCCGCCTCGCGCCTTTCTCCTGCGCACTTTTCTGGCTCACACAATGGCAGGTACAGCACCGAGGAATTCTCGCGATCGTGGTGGACAATCTGGGTTGACCGTCGCCAGTCCCATGACGTTGCGAGGCACGAGGGCAGGGCGCTTCCGGGGTTACGGTCGTAGAGCGGAAAGGCGCTGCTTGCGATCTCAAGCCTCACGCTTTCTCCGGCCGCAAAGACGCACGACGTAGGTTCCAGGTCGAATTCCCAGGGATGTGTAGTGTCGGCGGCATATCCCACCCCGTGGAAAAGCCAACTCGATCGCGCTACGCCGATGCAAATGAATTCGGCGGCGCCATTGGACCGCACTCGCACTAACTTCGCGGTAAGGTCCGTATAGGCGGAGGACGTCGCGCAGTAGATCACGATGCGAGGTGTGCCAAAAATCCGCAAAGGCGAAGCGAGCGGCGCCGTCGAATAGACGAGCAGATTGTCGCCCAGTTCCATCGATGTCTGATCGAATTGTCCGCTTTCAGCCGCTGGTCCGCCCGGCGCCAGCACCGGCACTTCCGGATCGTAGACAAATACGTCGCAGGGTTCTGCTGATTCTGCCGGCATCGTCGAGAGTACCCCATCGCCTTTGCGCGAATTCGCTTTGCCTGCACTGTGCAGATACAAGGCATAATCTGCGTTGGTGGGAAATCGGTCGGACGCACTCCATCGGTTTTCCCCCAGCACGAAATGGCGTACGCGGGGTTCGTCGGCGAACTCTCCAGAATCTTTCAGCCAGTGATTGAACCAACGCAGCAGAATCGAATCCGTGTCGAGCAGTGCCTCGTCCCCAAAATTCGCTGCGCCCACCCGATCTCCCCACGGAATGTGAACCCAAGGCCCCGCGACCAGATACTGGTGCTGCCGCGCAAAGGCGCTGCCCGCGCGATTGCACAATGCAACAAAGCCGTCGATGGAGCCCTTTAGATAGGTGTCGTACCAACCCGAGAAATGAAGTGCCGGCACCGCGATGCGGTTGAGCGATCGGCTCACGTCCGATCCGCTTACTTCAAGTCCACTCAAATCCATAGAGGTCCAGTACTCGCCGGGCTCGGCGTGATCGAACCAGTCGAGAACATATTGCGGAACACCTTTGCCATGCAGCGCAGGATGAGAGCCAAACGGCAAAACGCCAGTCTGCTCCGCCAAGTGTGTCCAGGCTTGTTCCAGCTTGTCGCTGGCTTCGCGCAGGCGTTTACGGCGGGTATCTGCCTTCAACATTTGCAGTCCCCAACCGAGGCTTGAGGCCAGGCGCAACGCTCCGTTGTGATAAAACCAGCCGTGATAAAGGTCACAGGCTGTCATGCCCGGAGCGATGCACACCAAACCTTCCGGCGGTTCGGCGGCGGCGAGGAGTTGGGTCATCCCCTGATAAGAAAATCCGTACATGCCGATGCGGCCGTTCGCTTCCGGCCGCGTGCGCAGCCAGGCAATCGTTTCCGCGCCATCGCGCCCTTCGTTGCGGAAGGGATAGAACTCGCCTTGGGAGTCGCCGCGCCCGCGCACATCCTGGATGACGACGTTGTAGCCGTGCCGCGCAAACCACACGGGGTGGGCGTAGACCACGGTGGACGCAATGTCGCGACCGTAAGGCTGGCGCATCAACAAAGTGGGATGCGGACCGGCCTCGGGCGGATAATAGTGATCCGAGACCAACTCCACTCCGTCGGACATCCGGCATCGCGCGCCGCGTTCCAGGCGTACTCCGTTGCCACAATCCACGAATGGTGTTCTGTTCATGGAGTCTGCGGGTTCGGATAGCGGGCCATCGCTTGCAGAGCCGCCGCTAACCGCGTCGCGGCCTGGTCAAGCCAGCGCCCGCCATTCTCTGCGGTCGCGGGGCGTGGGTCGCCCATCACGCCGCTGGGTGCGATATCGCGCGTGAGCCAGGCAAAGGTCGCAGGAGCGTTCTCCGGCAACAGCAGTTCAGGATTAGCGATGTCCGCGATGTAGTGGGTCGTATAAGCATTGCGGTCCACAAGTTCCGGCACGGACGCGAGGAGCAGCGCGGTTTCGACTTCGCCGGCGTGGAAGCCGTAGGCTTTTTCTTGTGGGCTTAGGCCTTTAAACGAAGTCCCGCCCGAACCATGCAGCGCGAAGGTTCGCAAACCGAACTCGGCGCGCAGGTCGCGGGCCATCACGTCGATCAACGCCGTGTTGCCTCCATGTGTGTTGTAGAGCACGAGTTTTTGAAATCCAGTCTTTGCAATGCTGGAGCCCAAATCGCGCAGGACCGCCATAAACGTGGTTGCGCTCAGCGAAAGGGTTCCGGGAAAACCAATATGCTCGTTGCTCTTGCCATACGGCACCGGAGGTAAGGCAAATACCGGAAGTTCGGCCGGCAATTTGTCCAGGGCATGGCCGAGCAGCAGGTGGTTGATGAGAGTGTCCGTTGCCAGGGGAAGATGGTGCCCGTGCTGCTCGGTCGCGGCGGTTGGCAGCACCAGAACAGTGGACTCCCGGGACAGCGCGTCCACCTGTTTCCAGTTCAGATAAGCGAAGTTTCGCTGGTCGGGAATCCATGTCTTCATGGGCATGTTTTCATCGCGTGCTGACTGTTTCTATCGGCGCCGGTTCGATCGCCGCATCTTCCGGCTTAAAAGTAATCATCTTGCCTGGATTCAGCAGCCCCTTGGGGTCGTAGCGCTGTTTGGCCATCAGTTGCACATTGTCCGCGCGGTAGCGCCCTCCGCCTTCGACGTTGTTCACATGCGGGTTGGCAACGAACACGCCGATCCCACGGCAAAAATCAATCATCTCGTTCAGTCTCGCTTCGGTGGTGTAGTAGACGAGCGGGATCGACCCAGGAAACACTTGTCCGCTCCCGTTTTTCATGAACTCGATGTGAAAAAGAACTTCGTCGCCGAAGCGTTCCTTCAATCGCCGGAATTGATTGCGCACCGTGGCCGGATCGAACCCACATTGCAGGTAGGTCCAGGCGGGATCCGTCTTCAATGCCCACAGCGTCGTATGGTTCCAGGTGTAGTCGGAGAGCAACGGCGTACTGCGCAGGCCACGGTATGCGCCAGAGTAGGTGACGGTTCCACCGGCCGCTCGCGTCGCAGTTTCGAGCGCCGCACATTCCGCGGAGGCAATTAAGAAGAAGATCAGCGCTTTGTTCTCCGGCGCATATCGCTGTACGGGCCCGAAAAACGATGGAATCGGCCACTCGAAAGTTGTGACCAGTCGTTTCCTCCACGATGCGTCCGTCGCGATGCATTCGCTGAAGTCGAAGGCAGAATCGAAATTGTCGAAAGCAACGGCGCACTGCGACCACTCTACGGCCGGGGTTAAGGCCAGCCAGATCTTGGTGATAACGCCATTTGTGCCCCACGCGTGCAGAATGTCGTGGACATCCTCGCCCTCGTGCCTCACCACTCGCGGCTCTGCTTCCATGGTGACCACTTCGAGCGCGCGCACGGTGCGGAAGTCACGCAAGCCGCCGTGCGCCACCGAGCCGACACCGCCCGAGCCGCCGCCGAGGAAGCCGCCCAACGATGCTTTGACGATCGTCGAGGGATAGCAGCGCAGCTCCCAACCTGCCTTGCGCGCTTCGTTTTCGAGCACTCCCAAACGCACGCCAGGTTCGCACACCGCCACACCGTCCTGTTGAATCGCGTCGATGCGATCCATGCGCGCGAGATCGAGCACCACGCCTCCGTGCAACGGAACGGCTTGTCCATAGTTTCCGGTACCCGCACCACGCACGGTCACGGGCAAATCGTGTGCATGACCGTAGCGGAGAACACCATGAATTTCAGTAGCGCTCAGGGGCTGGACGACCACGTCCGCCACTTTGCCGTCCAGTTGTTTTCGCAGCACCGGCGAGTACCAATAGAAATCCCGCGAAAGTCGTTCCACCACTTGCGGCTGTGTGAGAACGCGTGAGTCCTCGCCGAGGATTCGAGCAAGTGCCGTGAGGTGGATTGGGTCCATGGAATCGCTCGCTTTGTGGCGCGGTTTCGTTTGCGGGCTACGGTTTCGCCACAATCTTCTTGCCGCCAGTATTCTTGGCCGTACTCCACTTGCGGAAGGCCTTCTGCATGTTCGGGTGTGTAAAAAGCGTATTGCAAAGGTCGCGCAACACTTCACCTTCCACCGGGCACGGCATATCCGCACGCTGTGCCACTTCCCGTGCGGCAATGTGAATCTGCAGGCAGTGACGGTTGGCGTCTGCAATGGTCGCGCCAAACACCACGCGGTCCAACCTGGCCCACAAGGCGTTGGCCATGCACATGGGACACGGCTCGCAGGTCGAGTACATCGTAAAACCAGCCAGACTTGTCCGCCTCAGCTTCTTGCAGGCCAGGCGGACGGTTCTCACCTCGGCGTGTGAGCTGGGATCGTTCTCGCGCCGGACGGCGTTGGTGGCTCGCATCAAAAGCTTGCCGCTGCGGGTGCTCACGATCAGCGCGCCAAACGGTACGGGGTGCTTTGTCTCCAGCGTGCGCGCGGTGAACTGGTAGAGCTCACGCATGTGTCTCTCGTCGTCGTTCTCGGCATGCGTCGGATCCATATCCGGAGTCGCCGTAGTCATGGGGCAATCTAACATGGGGCAATCTAGCACGCTGGTCGCGCACGGTCACAATCGGAAAATCCGTTCGCCCACATAACTATTTCTTATAGGGGCGTAGGAACTTGCCGGTGCTACGCTGCTATGCACGTTTTCTCCGAGCTGCCGGTTCATGCGCAAACTTCGGTTTTCCAGTACGCCCTGCCTGCTGATCTTTCTCGTGATCTTTCTCGCAGCCAGTCCGCTGCAGGGTTGTCACAAATCGTCCACCGATCCAGTGGGTAGCGCGCGCCTGACCAAAGTTATCCTGCAAGCCGACTGGTATCCGCAGCCTGAGCACGGCGGCTTCTACACAGCCGTGACCAAGGGCTATTACAGGGACGAAGGTCTGGACGTTCGCATTCAGCCCGGAGGGCCTTACGTCGCCGTCACGCAGCAGGTCGCCTCCGGTGGGGCACAGTTCGGGATGATCGCGTCCGACACCATCCTGGAGGCGGTCGCAGATGGCCAGCCCCTCGTCGCCGTGGCTGCGACCATGCAGCACGATCCGCAAGGCATCATGGTGCGGAAGGATTCACCAGTCCATTCGTTTCCCGATCTCAATGGGCACACAGTGGCCGTCAAACCCGGGTCCACCTGGTTCGAATATCTGGTGAAGCGTTATCAGTTGAATCGTGTGGTGGAGATTCCCGCCACCTACAGCGTGGCGAATTTTGTGGCCGATCCGCATTACATCCAGCAATGCTTCCCTACATCGGAGCCCTTCTTCGCGCGGCAGGCCGGCATCGAGACGCGTGTTCTGCTTATCGGCGACGCCGGATACAGCCCCTACCGCGTGATGTTTACAACGCAGGAATTTCTCAAGCAGCATCCGGACACAGTGGCCGAGTTTGTGCGCGCATCGCTGCGGGGATGGCGCGATTACCTGAACGATCCTGCCCCGGCCCATACTGTGATTGCCAAGCTGAATCCTGCATTAAACCCGGATTGGATGCAGTTCAGCTGGCAGGCATTGCGTGACGGCCATTTCGTTACGGGTGACGATCCGAGTGGCGCACGATTGGGGGAGATGACTCCCCAGCGCTGGACCACAATGTACGGACAACTCTCGGATCTGAAGATGATTGCAAAACCTTTTGATCCAAAAGTCGCCTACACTCTGCAATTTGTGCCACCCCACTAGAGACGCCGGATCCAGTCCCCGATCAAAAGCGAAAAAGATCAAAAGTGAAAAATCAGATCGCTCGCCACGGTAAGCTGATTGTGTCGCCGGCCGTTGTCATAAGCCTTCATGTCCCAAGCTCTTTCAAAACGTAATTCCGGGCGCAGTTGGACCGTTGTGCCCATCCAATGACCCCACATGATTGTGTTCTCTGAGTATCGGGTCGCGTAGCCCGTACGCTGGCCTCTTTTGTCATCGAGAAAGTCAGTGCGAAACGACAGGAAGTTATGCGCTGAGAGTTCCTTCTGCAGAAAGTTCACCACGGCGTACTCAGGAGCGATGCAGCGTTGTTCGCGCGGCAGGCAATACGCCGCGTTCGCGCCTGTTTCCGGCTGAATGCTACCCCCCAAAGCAGGCACGTCGCGCTCGTACATGTACCAGGTTTCTGTGGCCATATGCACCGTCTTCGAGAACTTGTGATACCAGGTGGCGTCGTACTGCTGCAGGTTGTTGTACGCGTACTTGCCGTTGTTGATTCCGTTGCCGCAGATGTACAAATTGTCATTCACCGATTCGGTGGTATAGCTCAGGCAGGCCGTAGCCGAAGGCTTCGCATCTGAGGTCCACAGCGCAACATCGTGGCCGCCGGTGATGCCGAGTTGCACCAGCCACTGGTCATTGAGCTTAACCGTCGCAATCAGGCCGGTGTCGGTAAACGGGTCAATCGCATAAAGCAGCGAGTGGCTGAAGATGTAATTGTTCGGCGCCAGTTGGGCCTCAATGCCGGGCACGGAGATAAAGCGGCCCAACCTCAGATTCATTCCCTGCGCAACCTGCGGGACGTAAACATCCACATATTCCAGCGTCGGATCAAAGCCGTACTGACGGTGATCGTTCAGCAGTTGTCCGCTCAGGTAACCCTTTGCGATCGTGTAGCGATAGTCGGTGCCGTAGAGGGCGGTGAGGTGGTAGCCCCAGTCAATATGATCGCGCTGCACCGAATCCGGCAAGCGCTCGGCGTAGAGAACAAATTGGTTCATCTCGAAGCGATTCGAGTAGACATCGTTCGCCTCGGGCGCATTGCTATGGGAAGAAGTGCTGAAGTTCAGCGTGGGATCGATCCATCCGTAAATTTTCGTCCGGCTGCGGGCCTGGTTGATGGCGGTCATCAGCGGATAGCTGTTCGAGTCTGGCTCGCCAATCACCGGAGAACCACCGTACGACCAGTCTGAGTTAGGAAACGGCGGCGAATCGAGCGGCGACGGAAGGCCGCGGCGCGCTGGGGCCGGCGAGGAAGCAGCCGTCCCCCACCAGTCCTGACGGTAAAAATCCGCCCAGCGGGCAAAGAAGCCTTTCGACCCAGCGACGTTCGCCTTCGGCGCATCGGTTGGTGGGTTGGCTGGCGCATCCGCCTGTTGTCCCAGAGCGAGCACACACGACAGGAACACGACGCAGACGGTCAGGAGAAAGAAAAATTGAAAGCGGCGTGAATCATTCCCTGGGAGCATAGAAATGGCGTGCCACCCAAGTCTACAAGCCCTCGCTCGATCGCCGGGCCGGTGATGCTCGTGAATTCAGCCGACGATTTCGTCCATCCGCCGGAACTCGGAATCGCGGAACGTGAAATCAAACACGTGAACAACGGTCGTTTTATTCCGCTTCCGAGCGCACGCGTGGCCACGGCACGCACGCCTCGGCGGTGTTGTGGCAGCAATATCTGAAGGAGTTGCTGGACGCCTGGCAACGTTGAGGCGCCGCCGACCGCGTCGGACGAACCTCACTTCGCCGACTGCAACTGTTGCAGATCCGCCAGCACTTCTTCGCTGTGACCTTGCGGACTGACCTTGAGGTAAACCTTTCGGATTACGCCCGTGGGATCAATCAGGAAGGTGTTGCGGGCGGCAAGAATCGTCCCGTCGTGATCCATGATCGAGCCGTACTGTTCCGCGACTGCATGGGTGGAATCTGCAAGCAGCTTGAAGTTCAATCCTTCCTTGGTGCAGAAACTCTTGTGAGAATCCACGGTGTCCACGCTGACGCCTAGAATCACAGCATTCTTAGGTGTGTACTTGTCGAGATCGCGCTGGAAATTGTGAGCTTCGATCGTGCATCCCGAGGTGAAATCCTTGGGATAAAAATAAAGAACAACCCACTTGCCCTTGAATTGGTCGAGAGACACTTGAGCGCCTTCCTGGCTGGGCAGGCTGAAAGCTGGGGCTGGGTTGCCCGCGGTGGGAGGCTGTGGCCGATCTGCGGCAACCGCAAAGAGAGCAGTAAAGGCTAGAGTCAGAAAAAATACCACGCACGTTTTCATAATGTTCCTTTCAAGCTGAAACAAAACCTAATCATAAATGATAGTGGAGGCCCACAGGGCTTTGGCAAGCTGCCCGGGAACATCCTTGTCCGGATGAGCCAACTGGCGGTCAATCGAGCAGCAGGCGCGCTCGAAACTCTACGGAATCCCGAAGGTGCGACAGCAATTTATACGGACAATCATATTTGAACCAATTTGTCTGCCGTGTTTCAGTTCCTGTAACGGCGTGCATTCGTTGTCTGAAGACAATCATTCGTATTAATGCGAAGTCGATTCGTCCCTGTTTTCTTCACTCCTCTTTGCGCTGGCCAGCCGTTTGCGATGCCCGATCGGGTTAACCAATGTGATGAGGCAAGTCTACATACTGTTTTCCCGAAGGGCCGAAACACCATAAGGAGAGACGATGATGATGAAGACTGTTTCTTGCGCGCGATCCTCACGAAGCAGCGCCAGGGCGTGGCCGCTGACCTCGGTATGTAACCTCGCAGCGTTGCTTTTCCTCTCATTTACTGCCTGGGCGCAATCGACGACGGGGACGGGCAGTATTCAAGGCACCGTGACCGACCAAACCGGCGCGGTAGTCGCGGGCGCCAGGGTGATGATCACCAGCAAGGCAACGGCAGCCGTGTTTCATCTCAACGCTTCGTCCGCCGGAAGCTACTCATCAGGTCCAATTCAGCCCGGGGAGTACATTGTGCGCGTCGAGGGCAAGGGCTTCAAGACCATGAATTTGGCGGTCACTGTTCAGGTTGGCAACACCTCCACCGCCAACCTTCAGATGGAGCTCGGTCAGGAGAGCCAGGTCATTGAGGTTCAGGGAGGCGCAGTTGCCATCAATACGGAGCAAGCGACGGTGCAAGGCACGATCAATCTTGACCAGATCGAGAACCTTCCCGTCAACGGGCGCAATTTTCTTGACCTTGCGCAGCTCGAGCCCGGCGTTCAAATTCAGGAGGGCAGCACCTTCGACCCGACCAAGAACGGTTTCTCTTCCATCTCTTTCGAAGGCCGGTTCGGCCGCACCGCGAGGATTGAGGTGGACGGCGTCGACGTCAGCGACGAGACGGTGGGCACCACGACTCAGAACATCCCAGCCAGCGCCATTCAGGAATTCCAGCTTTCCCAGTCCTCGCTTGACCTCTCGACGGAACTAACCTCTTCCGGAGCTGTAAACGTCACAACCCGCTCTGGCGCGAACACCATGCACGGCGAAGCCTTTGGACTTTTCCGCGGGAACCAGACGGCAGCAGACCTGCCTGGTCCCACAGCTCCGCCATTCCAGCGCGAGCAGTTCGGAGGCAATCTGGGAGGCGCAATCATCAAAGACAAGCTGTTCTGGTTTCTTGACGGCGAACGCACGAAGCAAAACCTGGGAGCGGCGGAGCCGTTTAGTGCTCCTTTTGACACGCTGAATACAACTTTCGTCGAGCCCTACCGCGAGTTCATGTCGGATGAGCGCGTGGATTGGAACATCAAGGGGAGCGCGCGCGCGTTTTATCGTTTCAACTTCGATCAAAACAGCGACAGTCGTCCCTATGGATCAGCGAGTTCCCTGCAGGGATTCAAAAACGCCGACCACACTGCGACTCATGCCGTCGGCATCGATTTCAGCACCGGCGCGTATTCCCACAGCATCCGCTTTGAATACCTCAAGTTTCGCAACGGAATTGGAGATGGCACTTCAAGCATCACGGCAGGCCCAGATAATCCCATCCCTGGCTTGGGCATCAATATCGGGGCGCCGATCCTGGGCAATTGTGTAATCAGCAAAGGAGGCGCCTATTGCGGCGGACCGAACCTGCTGGCGCCGCAGCAAACAATTCAAACCGACCACCAGGTTAAGTACGACGGCAGCAAGATGATCGGTAAACACATTGTCCGCTATGGCATGGCGTTTAATCATCTTCAGGGCGGAGGCTTGGCGGCTTTCTTTACCTACCCGCAAGTGGGCACCACCTTCACTGGAGCTTCGTCTGATCCGACCTCCTACCCAGCCGACGAGGTGTTCCTCGGTAACGGGATCGGCTTCTCGACCGCCAAGGCTTCCTTCGGATTCCCGGGGGGCGGCTTAGGACCCGACAACCGCTTTGAGACTTACCTTGGGGACGCCTGGAAGATGAACCCACGCTTCAGTTTGCAGCTAGGGTTGCATTACGTGCATGACACCGGCCGTGTGGATAGTGACCTGGGCTCCCTACCTGCTCTTAACCAGTGGGGTCAGGGACTGGGCAACCAGGTGCGTACTCCCGGAGACAACTTTGGTCCGCAAGTGGGCTTCGCATGGGATGCCACCGGCAAGGGTAAAACGGTCATTCGAGGCGGCGGCGGCCTGTTCTTTGAGAACTCCATCTGGAATAACGTTCTGTTCGACAGCCCGGCAAGAATCCCGAAAGGCATCTTCTCTTACACTCCTCTGGTGTGCTCCGGGGGCGGAGCCGCTCCCTTTAATTGGCCCACGAGTCCAGGACCAATCGGCAGTTCGATCGCGGGAGGAGCCGGAACCGTAACCAGCGCGACCGAGGTAGCACCCAACTTCTGTGGCGAGACCATCTCGACCGCCGCGCCTCAGATTCTGGCGCTGAGTGGTGCCTTCAAGACCGCCGCGGCCGCCAATGTCGGGCTGCAACCCAACCCGAATTTTGTGGGCACAGCGCTGAACGCTGCCAACGCCAACGGGTTTGACCTGTTTGCCCCGAATTACCGCACGCCCCGCTCGTGGCAGATGAATCTTGGCTTCCAGCACGAATTTCGTCCCGGAACGGTGCTCACCGCAGATTACATCCGCAACATCGGCGAGCATTTTCTGCTGGTGGTTGACGCGAACCACAGCGGAGCGGCACGTTCCTTCAATCTTGCCAATGCCATCGCGGCGCGTGACAAGGCCCAGATCGCTAACGGATGCCCGGCAGGGGCGGGGGAGGCGGGCTGCGTCTATGCCGCACAATTGAAGGCTGCCACAAAAGCTGGCCTAAACGGAGAGGCCGCCTCGGTTGCTGCGCTGGCAGCTTCTCAGTCTGCCTACTCCACCGCCGGTCTGGACTCGAACAACGCGGTGACCGGAGGCGGCCCGTGTTCCTTCTGCGCGTTTCCGGGTACCGACGGCTTCACGGGAGTGAACGATGGTGCCCTGGGTACGCTCGACTTGCTACAGCCTGTGGGACGCTCGGTATACAGCGGGCTGCAGGTAAAACTGGTGCAGCAGGTGAGAAATCCCTTCCGTGGGGTAAGGTCGGCAAACTTCCAGGTCTCGTACTCGCTCTCCCGATTCACCAGTCAAGTGCAGGATGGAGACTTCGTCAACCTGGCAATCAACAACGATAATCCCGACCAGTTCGCCGGACCTAACGCTCTGGACCGCACCCACCAGATCTCGTTCGGCGGAACCTTCGATATGCCGTTCTTTACAAAACTCAGCTTGATCGGGCACTTCTACAGTCCCCTGGCGCAGAATCTCGCTCTACCCCAGTTGACGAGCGGTGGAGAGATTTTCGCCACCGACTGGCTGGGATCTGGCATTGGATCGGGTGAGGCCGGCATGCCGGTTCCCGGCACCAATAATGGTGAGTTCCAGCGGGGCGCCTACATCGACAACTTGCAGAGCCTGGTCACCCATTACAACAACACCTCCGCCGGCACTCTGACCCCGGCTGGCGCGGCGGTGGTAAACGGCGGAGTGATGACCAGTGCCGACATGTCCACGTTGGCCTGGCAGATGCCCGCGCTCGCTTCCGTTCCTAGTGGCGCGGTCGGATTCTCCTGGTTGAAGTCGCTGGATTTGAAGGCGGCGTGGCCCATCAAAATTCGCGAGCGGCTGACCGTCGAACCGAGCGCCAGCATCTTCAACCTATTCAACTTCGCCAACTCGTTCCTTCCGGGCAACCTGCCGGGAACCGTCGTGGGGACGCTGGGACCGGCGGATCCGGGCTGTGTTGCCATCGGAACCTGCGCGGTGACTCCATTGGCGGCCAGCTCGGTGGGCGGCGTGACGTCGCAAAGCCTCTTGCCGTACCGAGCAAGCTTCCAATCTGGAACCTACGCGCTGGGCGCTCCGAGGCAGTTTGAATTCGGCTTGAGCATCAGGTTCTAGCCAAAGCGAATTTCTACGATCATGCCGTGGCGCTCCCGCACCACGGCTTTTTTCTGTACGCCGTGCATGTTCGACAGCTTGCGGGTGCAAGTCCCGTCCCAACCTGATGGAGGTGAAGGGTAGCGAAGCGCAAGGGCGTCACCGCGAGGTGGGG
>Ga0209006_10000148_pt1 | contig 76009 bp, 53 predicted proteins | sample JacPin_JW_Ref_O2_FD_188567 | JGI IMG/M metagenome (GOLD analysis project Ga0209006, IMG submission 188567) | Forest soil microbial communities from Algoma, Ontario, Canada - Jack Pine, Ontario site 1_JW_Ref_O2 (SPAdes) (version 2) | ecosystem: Environmental > Terrestrial > Soil > Boreal... | reverse complement strand
TCTTGCAACGTCGGCGCACGACGTCCAAATGGTGCTGAATTATCTGGCTAGCCGCGGCGATTTGGACATGAACCGGGTGGGGATGTTCACCCAAGGGTCTGGTGCAAGCATCGCGATTCTGGTTTCAGGAGTCGATCCGCGTATTAAGGTACTGGAAGCACTGGACCCGTGGGCCGATTGGTCAACTTGGATGCGCAGGTCCCCGTTAGTGCCGGAGGAGGAGCGGCAGGAATATTTGAAACCTGACTTCCTGAAAAAAGTTGCGGCGATGGAGCCCGTCGATGTGCTGCCAAAAATCCAGGCGAAGAAATTTCGTCTGGATGACGAACTTTTCGACACAGCAACTCCAAGGGCCATCATGGAAAAATTGAGAAGCGTGGCGCCCGCGGGCGCGACTGTGCGGCTCTACAAGGATATGGACGAGTTTAAGGCTGCATTCCAAGACGGTAAGAATCTAGAGTGGATCAAGAAAGAACTGGAGTCTGTTCCTGGCGCAACGCATTCAGCACGAGTTCTTGACGGCTACTCTAAGAAGGTTGGTGGCGAAGAGTTCCTCCCGGCCCACAGGGAATAGCAAGCTTGACTTGCTCCTTGAAATTGGCTAACGCACTGGCATTGCTCGTTTCGTGCTGAGCGGTCGAGTTTTCCAAAGCAGCGGCTGGTCAGTCGGCCGACTGCGAAAAGCGTCTGAAGTCAGGCGCAGTCCAGAAATCACCCCCTACCGTAACTCCCGACATGCTCATTAGGTATAAGCGCGTAAGCACTATTACCGCTAAGCGCTTGAACTGTTACATAAAATTAACCTTCCGTTTATGGTGCTGTAATAATCCGCCGTTACAGTTACCGCTCACACTGCGCGTTGTCCGGTCCTCAGAGTTTAGGTTTGCCTTTTCGGTGTTCACGGACTCTCTCTGGGAGGGTAGCTGTGAGACTTCCTTAGATTCCTTGGTTTCATCATCGAGTGGCGGGAAACTTTACTCGAAGCAACCGCTGTGGCACCGTCGTGGCCAATCCACCGCGTGCCACCGCGAGGCAAAGATGGACGAGAGCGAAGGCAACCACGAGCATGCGCACCAGATTCCATCACCGGCCGGGCAGCGGGCTCGATCTGGGATTTACGATGATCGAACTGATTGTGTCCGTCACGATTCTGACGGTGCTCGCCGTGATGGCGATTCCGCTGGCGCAGCTCTCCATCAAGCGGGAAAGAGAACGCGAGTTGCGCCATGACTTGTGGGACATGCGCGACGCCATCGACCGCTACAAAGATGCCGCTGACCGGGGCGCGTTTCAGACCAAGCTGGATTCAGAAAAATATCCGCCGGATTTGGAGACGCTGGTAAAAGGTGAGGACGTTGGCGGGAAGAAGCTGAAGTTTTTGCGCCGGATTCCGATTGATCCGATGACGAAGAGTACGGAGTGGGGCTTACGCTCGATGCAGGACGATCCTGACTCCGATTCCTGGGGCGGGCAGGCCGTGTTCGACGTATATAGCAAGTCGCAGGGCGAGGCGCTGGACGGAACGAAATACAAGGATTGGTAAGCTATAAGGGCTGGTAAGGAATAACTGACTCGCAAGCACCATGGTCGGAGGTGAAGGCATGCTGACTCAGGACGTGCAAGCATATCTGGCTGTGTGCCGGGCTATGGGATTCGGGATGAAGCGGTCAGGCAATCTGTTGCGAGGGTTCGCAGCGTTTTCCGATTGCAACGGGCCAACACCATGTCTGCTCTGACACAGCAATAAAGTGGGCTGGATCGACGCCGTCCGTTCGCACGCGAGCCAGACAAGTTGGATCGGTAATTCGATTGGCGCGGTCAGCCCCACTTTCCGGCAACACGCACAGCGCGAGCCGATTCGCATTCGCGAATCGGCTCGCTTCGCTTCAGGATGACAAGCAAACCTAGAGATCGCCAGCTTGCTTACTGCTGCTTCGGTAGTTCCATCAGCAGTCCCGTGCCCTGGCCGGCTTGCACGCTGGGCAGCTGGCCGTTCCATTTGTCGACGTAGGCGCGCTGGTTTTCCAGACGGCGCAATTCGAGCAGTTGCGGCGTGATCGAGGTTTGGCGAATGCGGTTGGCATCGGCTTCGCCCTGCGCTCGCGTCACCGCGGACTTGGCGTCCCCTTCGGCTTCGGCGATTTTCTTGGCCGCTTCCGCCTGCGTGGTGAACAATTCGTTTTTGGCGCGTTCGGATTCCTGAATGGCTTGCGCCTTGGCCGTGATCGCGGTCGCGATTACTGTGGGAACGCGCGGCGCTCCGATGAAGCCGAACTGCTGGATGCCCACGCCCACGTTCGATACCTTCTCCTGAATCTGGGCTTCCACTTTACCCAGAAACTCCGCTTTCTTTTCGCCGTAGATGTCTTCCACGACATAGGTGGACGCCACCTCGTTCAGCGAGTTGCGCACGATGTCGCGCAGGATGCCGTGTGTGAAGAGATCGAGGTCGTTGACTCGATACTTTACGTAGAAATCCGGCACCTTGCGAGGATCGATGGCATAGGAAAGCGAAACGTCGACGAAAATCTCCATCCCTTCCTTGCTGTTGAATCCCATCTCTTCGTTGATGGGATGGCCTTCGTTGACGTCGCGAGTCCACTTCACCGTCTGCACGAAGGTGGGGAACTCGATGATCTGCGTCGTGACCGGGCTGTAGAAAACCCATCCTGTACGGATGGGAATCTCAGAGGCGCCGCGTTGGCTGCCTGCCAGGTTCACTTCGATTCCGGTGTAACCGGCCTCGATGCGGGTGGCCCTCATCAGAAAGCTCGAAACCACGAAGAAGAGAAGCAAACCGCCCACGGCCAGCAATATCCAGCGCATCGCTGAGCGAGACGACAGATTTCGTCCAAAGCGATCAAGAATCTCCGGACGCTCGCGATTCCGTTCATTGTGTTCATTGTCAAAAATCGTCATAGTCTCCTCCAAATTTCTCGCACGACTACCGGGATCAATAAAATCAGGCCGAAAATCACAGCGACGCCGCTATACAAAGCCCGGTCGCTGGCTTGATTCATCAAATGGAACGCTTGAATGAGCGCCGCATAGGCGATCAGTCCGACGGCCAACACTGCAACCATGCGCAAATGGCATCGCACGGGGCACACTCCCCCGGATGATGGAGCCGGTTCTATCGAATATAAGTGGAATCGTATTCGGGGACTAGTGAGAGAGCCGCATTGGAGGTGATTTACATGGAGCCATCGTACTCAACGAATTCGATGCGGGGACTCTTGCCCGGATTCAATAGCGGCGAAGGCATTTGGAAACATGAGTTTGCGGCGGGCCAATTTTGTCTTTGCGGCTGGACGAAAAAGTAACCTGGAAGTCACCGTCTGGAAACTAAAGCGTCTCTATCGGGTTTAGAGGAATGTGGTTAAGATTGAGGCATCGACACAATTTGTTGTTGCTTGGGGGGCGGAAGTTTGATGAGAACACAACGGCAGCGCTGGGCTTGGATACTTCTCTTATCAGGTTTCGCATTTTGCGTGCAGTCGCCGGTTGCGGCGAGGGCACAGGACGATCAGCAAGATCAGCAGGGCCAACAACAAGATCAGCAGGACGATCAGGATCCTCCGGGGCGGGTGGCGCGGCTGAATTTTGCGCAGGGATCGGTTTCGTTTCAGCCGGCGGGGGAAGGCGACTGGGTTACGGCAGTGCTGAATCGTCCCATGGTGACGGGCGACAACCTGTGGGCGGATGAAGATTCGCGGGCGGAAGTTCACATTGGCTCGGCGGCGCTGCGCCTGGGCGCGCAAACTGGAATCACGTTTCTCGACATCACCGACAACGCCACGCAGATTCGGCTGGCGCAGGGTTCGCTGCTGGTGCGGGTCCGGCATGTGGATGACGACGACAGCTACGAGATCGACACGCCGAACCTGGCGTTAAATTTGCTGCAGGCGGGCACCTATCGCATCGATGTGAACGCCGACGGCAATCGAACCGTCGCTACGGTTTTTCACGGACGCGGACGGGTTACGGGCGGAGGGTATTCCTATAATGTGCTCGCGGGACAGTTGGCGACGTTCACCGGGTCCGACACGCTCGACTATGAACTGGGTCAGGTTCCCGATCAGGACGATTTCGATCAGTGGGCGTTTCAGCGGGATGCACGCGAAGACGATGCGGATTCTGCGAACTACGTTTCGCGCGAGATGACGGGCTATGAGGATCTCGACGCGTCCGGCGACTGGAGCTACGTGGCCGGTTATGGCGAGTGCTGGGCGCCGCGGGCCGTGGCGGTGGGATGGGCTCCGTATCGCTTCGGACACTGGGTTTGGGTGGGACCATGGGGCTGGACGTGGGTGGAAAATGAGCCGTGGGGATTTGCTCCATTCCACTACGGACGCTGGGCGAACGTGAACGGAGGATGGTTCTGGGTTCCGGGACCGGTGGTGGTGCGGCCGGTGTGGGCGCCGGCGCTGGTGGCGTTTGTGGGCGGCGGGGCGGGCTTTCGATTTTCCACCGGCGTTGGCGTGGGATGGTTTCCGTTGGGCCCGGGAGAAGTTTTTCTGCCGGGCTACCGGGTGAGCCGCAACTACGTGAACAACGTCAACATCACGAATACTTCGGTGAACATCACTCGCGTGACCAATGTGTACAACACGGTGGTGATCAACAAGACGGTGGTGAACGAAGTTTATGCGAACCAGCGCGTGAGCGGCGGAGTCACGGTGGTATCGCACGATGCGTTTGTGAATGCGCGGCCGGTGGCGCAGAACATTATGCGAGTGGAACCGAGGGAGCTCGCGGTGGCGCCGGTCACGCATGTGGTTGCCGTGGAACCGGTGCGGCAGAGCGTGATTGGAGCGGGACGTCTGGCTGCGGTTCGTCCACCGGCGGCGGTGATGAGCAGGCCGGTGGTGGCGCAGAGGACGCCGCCTCCGCCTCCGCGGCCGATCGAGCAGCGACAGGTGCAGGCGGGTGGACACTTGAACCAGCAACCGCTGGTGCGGCAGGAGCCGGCGACGCGGGCTTATCAGCGGACACAAGCCGGGCAGCCTCAGGTGAAGCAGACGCAGCCTGCTCCACGAGTGTATGAGCAGCAGGGAACTCCGCCGGCGGAAAAACAGAACGAGCCGCAGACCCGTGCTGCGCAGCCCACGCCACGGAATGAGCCGGGCTACCGCGCGCAGCAGAATCAAGCGGCGCCAGTGCAGGCGCATCCGCTGGTGAGGCCAGCGCCTCCGGTGCAGGAGCGCAGTCCGCAGCAGGAGCAACAACAGGCGCAGAAGTTCAGCACGTGGCAGCAGCAGAGGCCGGCTGCGGCGCAACCGAGGGAGAGTTCGCGGCCTTCGGCGGCACCCACGCCGAAAGAGGAGAAACCGGCGAAGAAGTAGTGGTGCGGCTTTGATTTAAGGGAGAGGGGCAGGTAGTGTCTCAGTTTCGCGGCAGCAGGGGAGAGGCCGTCGAGTTTCGCTCGACCGGACCCCTCGGCTTCGCTCAAGGCAGGCTCTCGGGGGCGGCTGTCCCCACATGGGCATCTCTCAAACTGAGGCGCTGCCACGTCAGCATTTTTCGGATTGCTGATTGTTGATGCTGGAGGCGAAGTCCCCACTTCTCGCAAGAGACGCGCGAAATGGGGCACCCGGCGGAGAGCGGCTTTTCCCGACATGAGCATCTTCCAAACTGATAACTAGACTCAAGCCGATCAACGAAAGATGAACGAAAGCAAGCGACCCACGATCAACTGGATGGATGTGCTGTGGCTGGCGCTTCTCGCCGTGCTCGCCGCGCTGCCGCCCGTGGGGGAGATTCACAAGCAGCTGATCCTGCTGGCATTCGGAGTGGTGCAGCTGGGCGAAGGATGGTTTCTTTCGCGAGTGCCGCGGCGAGGCGGAGCTTACATTGTTCTGCTCAAGATTGGTCTGGCGACGCTGCTGATCGATCATACGATCGCGCTCACGGGTGAGCCGAGCATCAACAGCAGTTACTGGCCCATCTATTTTTTGCCGGTGGTTACGGCGGCGGAATATTTTGGGCCGCTGGCCACGCTGTTGTGGACGGCGCTGGCGGCGGCGGCTTACTGTTCGTATCTTTATCCGGCGCTTGAGGAATATGAGATCACGGCGGAGAGTTATGGGCTGCTGGCGATCCGCATTCTGTTTTTCTTTTTGGCGGCGATGGTGGTGAACCGGTTTGTGGTGGAGAACCGGCGGCAGACGCGGCGTTATCAGGAATTGGCTGAGACTCTGGCTGAGACCAATCGCCGGCTCGAACTGGCGCAGGAAGAGGCGCGGCGCTCGGAGCGGCTGGCGGCTTTGGGACAGCTCTCCGCCGGGCTGGCGCATGAGATTCGCAATCCTCTCGGAGTGATCAAAGGATCCGCGGAAATGCTGACGCAGAAGCTGGGGCAATCGAATCCTCTGGCGACGGAGTTGGCGGGATATATTTCGAGTGAGACGAATCGGCTGAGCGCGCTGGTCACACGCTTTCTGGATTTTGCGCGGCCGCTGCATGCGGAGTTGACGCGACAGCGCATCACGACCGTGCTGGACCGCGCGCTGAATGACGTGGCGATTTTGTGGAAAGGCGCGGCGGTGCGAGTGGAGCGCGAGTATGAAGCGAATCTTCCGGAGTTACCGCTCGATGAGAATCTGGCGGAACAGGCGTTTTTGAACATTGTGCAGAACGCGTATGACGCGATGGGCGGGAGTGGAGGCGGCGCTGGGGGCGTGTTGCGCGCGAGCGCTCGAAAATCGCAGGGCGGCGGTCGCGAGGGAATAGAGGTGCGGATCGAGGATAGCGGGCCGGGGATTCCGGCTGCGCTGCGGGAGCAGATTTTTAATCCGTTTGTGACCACGAAGAAAACTGGTGTGGGGCTGGGGCTTTCGATTGTGTCGAAGATTATGGATGGACATCGAGGGTCGATTCGGATTGAGAGTGGGGCGGGCGGGGCTTGCTTTGTCTTGTTCTTTCCAGTCGATGTGGAGGAGGTTGCGGGGAGGGACGCGGCACAGATGGTGGTTTCGTGAGGGAGGTTGCGGGTTATTGGCGAGAGCGCGGATTGATTGCGGCGCGGCTTCGCAAGACCGACGCCGTGGTGAGAAATCCCTGCTAGGCCGCTGGGAGTGCGGCGGTTATAGGGGTTGCTCGCTTCGTTTGATTGACAGAGCATTTTAGAGGGATCAAGAGGTAAGGATGCCGGCGATTTTGATTGTTGAAGATGAGGCGAAGATGCGGCGACTGCTCGAGCTGAATCTTGGCGAGGACGGGTTCACTACGTTTTCTGCCGGGGATGCCGAGGCTGGGCTGCAGTTGTTGCGGGAGAATCCTGTCGATTTGGTGCTGACTGATTTGAAGTTGCCGGGGATGAATGGGCTGGAGTTTTTGCAGGCCGTCAAGCGGCAGAACGCGTCGCTGCCCGTGGTGGTGATGACGGCGTTTGGGACCGTGGAGACGGCAGTGGAGGCGATGAAGGCCGGGGCCAGCGATTATGTGTTGAAACCGTTTTCGCTGGCGGAAATGCGGATGGTGGTGCATAAGGAATTGGACGTCCGCAACCTGCGCGAGGAAAACCGGTCGCTGCGCGAGGCGCTGGGGAAACGGTATGCGCATCCGAATATTGTGGCGAGAAGCGCGAAGATGCAGGAGACGCTGGCGACCGTGGAGCGGGTGGCGCCGACCAACGCTACCGTGCTGCTGGGCGGGGAAAGCGGCGTGGGCAAGGATTTGATCGCGCGCGCCATTCATGAGAAGTCGCGGCGGGCGGCGGGGCCGTTCGTCAAGATCAACAGCACGGCGATTCCGGAGAATTTGCTGGAGAGCGAATTGTTCGGCTACGAAAAGGGAGCGTTCACCGGGGCGGCGGCGAGCAAGCCGGGTAAATTTGAACTTGCGGACAAGGGGACTTTGTTTTTGGACGAGATTGGCGATGTGCCTCCGGCGACGCAGGTGAAATTGTTGCGGGTGCTGCAGGAGCGCGAGTTTGAGCGGCTGGGCGGGACGAAGACGATCAAAGTAGACGTTCGGCTGGTGGCGGCGACGAATCGCAATCTGCGCGCGGCGCTGGAGCAGGGAACTTTTCGAGAAGATCTCTATTACCGGTTGAATGTTGTGCCCATTGATATTGCGCCGCTGCGCGAGCGCAAGGAGGATATTCCGGAGCTGGTGAATTTATTTGTGTCGCGCTTTGCGGGAGATTCGGGGAAGCCGGTGGAAGGGATTTCGCCGGAGGCGATGAAGTTTCTGGTGAATTATCACTGGCCGGGGAATGTGCGCGAGTTGCAGAACATTATTGAACGGGCGTGCGCGCTGGCGAAAGGAACGACGATTGAGGTGACGGATATTCATCTGGATTCGCATCCTGCGAAAGGCGCGGATGCGGGAAATCATTTTCTGCCGGCGGGCATGACGCTGGAGCAGTGGGAAGACGAAATGATTCAGGAAGCGCTGCGACGGGCGCACGGGAACAAGAGCCAGGCGGCGCGGCTGCTGGGGCTGTCGCGGAACGCGCTGCGGTATCGGCTGTCGAAGATTGGGATTGCGGATGAGGGGGAGAAGGACGGGTAGGCATGACGAGTGGCGTGAAGGAGCGACGACTGACTACCGGGGCTTTCGTGTTTCTTGGGGTGGTCGCTTGTGATCGATGACTGAAGAAAAGTCCCCACTTTTCGCAGAAGGCGCGAGAAATGGGGCACCCGGAGTTTCCTTGCTGAATCGAGTTTGGGCGCGTCGGCGCGCCTCGGGTTGGTTCTTGGCTGGATTGGTTGAAAACCACCAGTGTTGGCTTAGGTCGGCCAGAGTTGTCGAATGTGGCAGCGACACCCGATTTTCTCACCATCTATTGCCTTGAAAAAAGGACACTTAGCATCTTGATGAAGATCTGCTTTGGCATGGCAGTTGCTTTTCGTTGTATGGCAGAATCCGGGCATCGGGCGATTTGGTTTGGGCCGGGCTTGCTGGTTGGCTCGGCGGGAGATTGGGATATGAAGAATAGATTTTTGGCGAGTTTTGCAATCTTAGCTTTGATATTTGCGGGAGTTTTGTGCATCGGCGCTCAGGCGCAGACGACTGACGAGGGGAAGGGGCCGACGGAGCAGCCGAGCGCGCCGATGGAAATCGGTCAGCAGCAGGCACCGCAGAATCCACAGGCGGGTCCGCCGCCGCAACCTGGTGCGCCGCCTCCGGGGGCACCGCAGGCTGGTCCGCCACCGCCACAAGGTGGGCCGCCGCAGGGCGGTCCGGGGCAGGCTGGGCCGATGGGTGACGCGGAGCCGGGAGGGCCGTCGGGGGAGGGTCCGGCGTCGAATGAGCAGGGGGTGGCGCGCATCAGCATGATTCACGGAGCGGTGTCGACGCAGCGCGGGGATTCGGGCGACTGGTCGGCGGCGATATTGAATCAGCCGGTGGTGGGTGGTGACAAGGTTTCGACGGGCGATGGCGGGCGCGCGGAATTGCAGCTCGACTTCGCCAACATTCTTCGTTTGGGGTCGAATTCCAAGGCCAACATCGCGAACCTGACCAAGGATAAAATTCAGATTCAGGTTGGGCAGGGCATCGCTAATTTTTCGGCGTTCAAGGAGAGCGAGACAGAACCGGAGATTGATACGCCGAATGTGGCGGTGCATCCCGCGCATAACGATGGCGTTTTCCGGATCGAGGTGCGGCCGGATGGCGACACGCTGGTGATCGTGCGCAAGGGTGAGGCGCAGATTTCCACGCCGAAGGGGATTGCGGAAGTTCATCAGGGAGAAATGGCGACCGTGCGCGGCACGGTGGATGACGCGCAATACAAAATCTCTGCCGCGCCGGATGCGGATAACTGGGATCGGTGGAACAGCGATCGCGATCACATGATCCGGAACGCGCAAGCGTGGAAACACACGAACCACTACTACACGGGGTCGGAAGATCTGGACGCCAATGGAACCTGGCAAAGCTCTGCCGATTATGGTGAGGTTTGGGTTCCGAACGAGCCCGAGGGCTGGGTTCCTTATCGCGATGGAAACTGGGTTTGGGAACCTTCCTACGGATGGACCTGGGTGGGTTACGAGCCGTGGGGCTGGGCGCCTTACCACTACGGGCGCTGGATGGTTTATGGCGGCGGATGGGCATGGTGGCCGGGACCGGTGTGGGGCGGTGGGTTTTACCGTCCGTTCTGGGCGCCGGCTTATGTGTCGTTCTATGGATGGGGTTGGGGCTTTGGATTCGGCTTTGGATGGGGCGGCTGGGGTGGATTTGGCTGGCTGCCGATTGGTCCAGGTGACTGGTTCCATCCGTGGTGGGGCGGGTATGGCGGACGCTTTGGGTTAGTGGGACGCGGTGGCTTTGGGCGCGGCGAATTCGGCCGCTACGGGGGATTCGCTCCCCTGCGCGCTTCGGGCTTCTCGACTGTGGGACACATCAACGATGCGCGCGTTGGCGGAGCAATGTCGGCGGTGAATGCGGGACGCTTCGGGGCGGGCCGGGTGACTGCATCGGCCGCTACGCACGAGCAACTCAGTGGCGCGCGCATGATGGCGGGGAATCTTCCGGTGGTGCCGTCGCGAACGAGCTTGTCGGCGAGTGGACGGGCTGCGGCGCCTTCAACCATTCGCGGTGGAACGCAGAGCTTCTATGGGACGCAGAGCACGGCGCGGACAGAATCGTTCCAGCGGCAGACGGCACAACTGCGGCAATCGATGCAGCAGAACCACGTGTCGTCGGTGCAGGCCGGACGCGGGACGAGTGGGTCTGGCTTCGGCGGCGCCGGGGCGACGGCACGAGCGGGCGCGAGTTCGGCTGCGAGTGGACGAGAGAATAGCGAGGCGACCCGGAGTGCCGGCGAGACTTCACGTTCGTCGGAGGCGGGCGGGGAAACACAGCGCAGCGCGGGCGCGGCGGGAAGCGGTGATCGCGGCGGGTTCCGTCCGTTCACGCCGCCTTCGCACAGCGAGTCGGCGGAAGCTGGGGGGCGGAGCGGCGCTGGGAGCGGCAGCTATTGGGGCCGTACCTCGGCTGATTCCGCGGGATCGCAGAGCCGTGGCTACACGGATGCGTATGGACGAGGATCGTCTCGTCCGCAATTGAACATGCGGCAGCCGGTGGTGCAGCCACGGTCTTCGGGCGGATATCGTGCGCCGAGTTACGGGGGTGGTTCCCACAGTGCGCCGAGTTCCGGTGGCGGCGGGCATGCGTCGGGCGGGGGTGGTGGACATTCTGGTGGGGGTGGGCACCGGTAGAGTTGTGGTGGTGCCGGCAAAGTACCCCACTTCTCGCAAAGGACGCGAGAAATGGGGCACTCGGCGCGGTGATGTTTGTGGGTTGTTGTAAACGAAGTGAAGGTCAGAGGCGAGATGGGGCGTGCTAAACGGCACGCCCTTTCTCTTGTGTGCCGAGCAGCTCGACAGCGTGGAGGTGAAAGTCCCCTACCCAGTCTGATGGAGACGAAGGGTTAGCGAAGCGCAAGGGTGAAATAACACTCGCCGCGAGGCGGGGCCTGAAAGAAGCGCAGAGCAAAGACGCGAGCCGTTGAACAAGAACCGGATACGACGTCATCTCGTCGAACCTTTGGAAGCTAGCGATGACTTGCGTAATCAGTTCGTCCTGTTGCATTCTCCGCGACGCTACAACATGACACGTCAAACTTCAAGGGCATCACGGGCGGGCGTAGGCGGGGTTGTCGGGGTTGGGGTTGTCGTAGTCGCGGCCGTATTTGTTTTTGTGGGTTACTTCGAGGTCGGATTCGGTGAGGGTGAGGGTGCCGAGAGAAGTGCCCCCGGAAGCGACGGTGATTTCGCGGGTTACGGTTTGCAGGTTTTCGGGCGGGACTGAGCTGTGGAAAACCTGGAGTTCGTAGCGTCCGGGAGGGACGTTGGGGATGCTGATTTCGCCGCGCGCGTTCGAGATTGCGTAGTAGGGCGTGTTCAGAGCGATGATCACCGCACTCATTTCGGCGTGGATGTTGCAAAAAATGTAAGAAATGCCGGGCTTGTCGAACTGCACGAAGCGGGAGGTGCCGCTTTCGTACAGTCCGAGGTCGAAGCGCTTGCCTTCAAAAAGCGAGAAGACGTTGTGAAAAAAAGGATCGTGGTTGGGGAATTCCACCTTTCCGCCGACGGGGATGACGAGAAGAGAAGGCTGAAAGCTTTTGTTTTTTTGCACGAGCTGGGGAATCTTTGATGCATCCTGGCGCGGGGTTTCCAGGGTGGCGCCGGCTACCGGATTCAGCCAGACCACGGCTTGCGAAGCGTCTTTCAAGCGGTGGCCATTGCGCATCATCTCTACGCGCGCCTGCAGAGCGGACTGCTGGGCCGGCGCAAGAACCGGGATCAGCAGCAGCAGGCCCAACATCCATTGGCACCGGCATCGGCGATGAGAGGAGACGCCCATGTTCAGAATAGTATCCCCATGGAAAGGTTCAACTGATTGGTGACGCTGCTATCACTATAGACGGGGAAGCTGCGCAGGCGTCTCAGCTCGGCGGAGAATAGCAGGTCGGAGCGTGGACGATAGACAGCGTTGGCGAGCGCGCCACGATTGCGCCCCAGTATGGTGATGAAGTTGTTGGCGTCAGTGGCGAAGCCGCGGATGTCGGAGGTGAATGCGTCATCTTCCGCGAAGACACCGTTCAGTTCCAGCTTGCGGGTAATCTGGAACTTGAGCTGGGTCCAGCCTCCGGCGGAGTCGAGGCCACGGATGCTGGTTGAGGCGTCGGCCGGATTTCCGCCGAAGAGAACGGCGCGGCCGATGCCGGCGCCTAGGCCTCCTGCTCCGCGGCCGCGATAGAACTCTCCGGAGAGAGTGAGGCGGCGAACGATCGGGATCTGCCAATCGGCCATGCCGGCCCAGGCGTCGACGTAGCGATCCCACGACCAGTCCTGACGGCCGAAGTAGCCGGCCACACCAAAACTCAAAGGATGGTCAAACACTGGCCGGGACCATGCGGTGCGGATTGCATAGGCGGGCTGACCGGAGCGTTCGCCTGCCGTCGCGGAGCGAGAGTACTCGCTGGTGGGCGGCTCCCAATCGAGATTGTCCATGATGCCGGCCGCCAAGGTGATCGTCTGCCGGTCGGAAAGATCGAAGCGATGCTCGACGCGAAGCTGCGGAGTCCAGCCCCAGAGATTTCCCGCATAGGCAAAGGCGGGCGTGGAGAGAGAGGCAAAAGAAGTGGGAGAAAGCGGCGAGATGAAAAGGGAATCCTGGCCGGCAATGAGCGAGGTGTGTTGCCAGTCGAGGCGGACGCTGGCGGTTTGCAGGCGCGCGATGCCAAAATCGACGCCGTTGGGAATGGAGGGGAAGCCTCCGGAAAAATCGAGTTGGACATTCGCCGAACTCTTGGCTCCAGCCAGTGTGGGACCGAAAATTTCGACTGCAATTTCGGTTTGCCGCAAAGTGGCGCCGAAACTGGCCTGGGAAGCTCCTGGGGCGGGCGGCTGGGCGAAGTTCGGGAAGTCCAGATTGTCGGAGGCTCCAACATTGCGGAAGGCGTTCATCAGCACAATTCCGGAAAGACGCGCCCGGTACTTTGAGGCGGTTTCGACTTTGGTTTGGTATTGTTCGTCGATTTTTGAGCCCAGAAGAGAGGTGGACTCTTCGAGTTTTTGAATTCGTTCCTCCAGTGGAGCTGCGGAAACGGGAGGAACATTCTCGGCGGAAGTTTGGACCTGCGCGCCTCCGGCGGCTACGGCAGATTGCGGCGGCACGGATACGGGCGCCGTTGTGTCGGACGGCCGGGGAGTTGCGACCGCGGCTGTTTTTTCCAGCAGGCTGCGAGTGTCCTTTAACTCCTGGCGCAGTTCGTGCATTTCGGTGCGCGACTGAGCATTGTCCGAGCGCATCTCTTCCACCAGGGAGCGCAGCTGGCGCACCTGGTCCTGTAAATCGCGCAGGGCTGAATCGCGCTCGGCAGTGACGCCGGGGGCGGAGGCAGGGTCAGACGCGGGCGCGGTTTGCGCCAAGCTAGACGTGCTGTAAAGAAAAAGTGCTACGAGAAAAGCTCGACGAACTGCAGGGGTCCAAAGGCTTTTCACACCAACCTCCCGGATGATTACAAGGTTCGAACTGGAGCTACTGGCCTGAGTGGCCGGATGCGGAAATCGAATCTGGGTCAAGGCCGTCACGCCTGGCAGGCACGAGAGATGGTACACGGGGCGGATCCGTGACGCCGGGAGTTTCTCGCCAGCGTCCCGGCAGCAGAATCCTGAAGACCGTCCGGGCGTTGGGCGTGCGTTCCACCACAATCTCACCGCGGTGATCCTGCACGATCTTCTGTACCACGGCCAGTCCCAGGCCAGTTCCATTCTCTTTGCCGTAACTGACAAAGGGATGAAATAGTTTGTCGCGAATCGAGTCGGCCACTCCCGGGCCGTTATCGGAAACTTCGATTGCGATTGCGCCGGCATTCTCGCTGACCTCTACCCCGACTCTGCCACCCGAAGCCGGAGCAGCTTCGCAGGCGTTCAGCAGCAAATTGTATAACGCACGCTCGAGCTTGCGAGAATCGAACCATCCCGAACAAAGGCCGCTGCAATGAACTTCGATGCATCTGTCGTGATGCCGGGGATGCAGACGGACGGCCTGCACGGTGCGCTGCACCGAGTCACACGCGTTGTTGTAGGCGGGGCTCAGGGATTCGCGAGTGCGGGCGAACTCCAGCAGGGAATCGATGAGATCGGTCATGAGATTCACGCCGGTTCGAACTTCCTGATAGAGCTCCTCGCGCTGAGCCGGGGTCAGGTGACTGTCACAGAGGAACTCGGAGTTGGCAACGATGGCTGCCAGGGAGTGACGGAGATCATGGGAGATGGAGCTGGCCATGCGGCCGATGGTGGCAAGCTGTTCGGCTTCCAGAAGATCGCGCTGGCCTTTCAGGAGGCTGGCCCGCATGCTCTCGAAAACGCGGGTAAGTTCGGCGACTTCGTCTGCGCCACGGGAATCCAGAGGATGATGGAAATCGCCGCGTTCGAGAGCCCGTACGCCTTCGACCAGATTGGCAAGCGGACGCGTGAATGTGTGAGAAACGAAGAAGACGAGAGCGCTGCCGGTGAGAACGGCGGCAAAACCCAGCAGGAGTAGAAGGCGATTCAGTTGATTCAGGAACTTTGCGGCTTGGTCATAGGAGCTCAGAACACACAGGCGAACCGGGATGGTTTGCTGGCCGGAAAGCTCGAGCGAAGTGCCGAGGAAGTGCTCGTTGCCGAGGTCGATATCCCGGGGCTCGGATTGCGCCGTGGAGGCCAGCAAGTCCTGAAGACCGCGGCTCTGGGTTTGGGGCGAAGTTAAAGTGGTGGCGACGACTTCGTCTCCGAAGGAAAAAGCAACCTGGCTGGCGGCAACTTTGGCAACGTCCCGGGCCAGGCGATTATCGATCTCATAGCCGACGACCAGAAAACCAAAAAGGTGGCCGTCGACCCTCGATCCAAAGTAAATCGGCTGCAGAAAAACCTGGTAAAGATGATGAGCGCCGTACCACCAGTGACTCTGGCTTTCTTCGCCCAGCGACTGGTGGAAGAATTTGTCGGCGTCCTCGCGAGTGAATCCGGCCGTTCTGGTATGGAGGCCGACGACCTTGCCGCTGCGGTCGACCAGGACGAAGAGATCAGACCCGGCAATGTGCCACACGTCCTGGGATGCGTCCTGGATGGTCGCCGGATCGCGGCTGGTCATGATGGAGCGCGTGTAGGGGAGGTCGGCCAGCAATTCCGCCGAACGCGTCAGCATCAGTTCCCGTTGTCGCTGGAAAATTCCAAACGTGCCCACCGAGTTGCGCAGGTTCACCGCGATTTCCTGCCGGATATTGCTCTCCACGCTGCGCCGGACCAGGAGCAGGCTGGTGGTGGTGAGACCGGCGGTGATCAACAGCATGGAGAGGAGGAATCGCGTGCGCAGGCGCGGCCGCGACACGAGCGCTACACCCGACTCAGCGGGGCGCGGGCCGGTTGCGGATTCCGTGGAGGATGTCAAGAGAGTCAGCGAACAAACTTGTATCCCATACCGTGCACGGTGCGGAAGTGTACCGGACTGGATGGGTCTCTCTCAAGTTTTTGCCGGAGCTTGAGAATGTGGTTGTCGACGGTGCGGGTGGAAGGATAATGCTGATAGCCCCACACCTCATTGAGCAGCTCGTCGCGGGAAATGACGCGATCGGAATTCTGCACCAGGAACTGAAACGTTTTGAATTCCTGAGCGGTGAGAATCACGGGCTGGCCGTCGCGCTTGACTTCTATTTTCTTGAAGTCCGCCGAGATGCCGTCGAAATTGACCACGTCGACGCTGGCGGTGCGGGCGGTGTGCCGGAGGGCGACGCGCACTCTGGCCAGTAATTCGCGGGGACTGAACGGCTTGGTGACGTAATCGTCGGCGCCGAGTTCGAGCAGCAAGACTTTGTCGGAGACGTCACCGGCGGCGCTGAGGACGAGTATGGGGAGCGTGGGAGCTTGCGCTTTGATCGCCTTGCACACTTCGTTGCCGGAAAGTTTCGGCAGGCGGAGATCGAGTACGATGGCGGCGGGATGAGAAGACTGAAAACTTTCGAGCGCGGACTTTCCATCAGCGCAGACCTCGACGGCGAAGCCCTCGGTTTCAAATAGACGCTTGAGGGCTTTCTGAACGGCGGGATCGTCCTCCACAACCAGGATTCGACCAGCGGGACGAGCCTGGTTCGAAGGTTGTAGAGCGGTTCTGGTCGTTTCCAGTGGCATGGCAAAGTGACCCATCGAGCACCATCCATCTTCCGGGGGCGCATTTTCTGCTGCTCAGCAAGCCCGCCGGACCTTAGATACAACTTGAAGCTTACAACGATTTTGGCCGCTGGGCATGGTGGTGGGAGCGGTTTGACAATTATTTTACAATTCTGCGGGCAAGCCCAGGCAATCGGCGATAGTTGCGGCACTCGTCTTGCTCGTGCTGGCATTTCGCGAAGGACGCAAAGCAAAACTGGTTATCGTAGAATTACGCGGTCTTGGTAGATCCTTCCAAACTTGGCGAACTGGTGGTGGTGCTGGTTCGGCCACGCAATCCTCTCAATATTGGGGCGGCCGCGCGGGCCATGAGTAATTTCGGCTTCCGGCGGTTGCGCGTGGTAAATCCGTATCAGGTTGCGTTTCGAGATGCCCGCTCCGCTGTGGGCGCGGCGGAGTTGCTTTCGAACGCGGAAGAATATTCGAGTTTGAGTGAGGCCGTCGCCGACTGTGGGTTGATCGTGGGAACGACCGCGGTCCACCGGCGGGTATTGCAGCAACCGTTGCGGCGACTGGACCAAGATGGCGGCCGATTGATTCGGGAAGAGATCTCGTCAGGGCGGGTTGCGTTACTCTTCGGTTCGGAAAAAGTCGGGCTCTCGACCGCGGACTTCAGTTATTGCCACTGGCTGCTGCATGTGCCGACGCTGCAGGACCACATATCGATGAACCTGGGGCAGGCGGTGGCGGTATGTCTCTACGAGATCGCGAGAAGCGTGGATGGCGAGCGGCCTGCGGAAGAAATACAGCGAGCATCGGCTGGAGAAGTCGAGATGATTACGTCGATTCTGCTGGACGCATTGCGGGTCAGCGGCTATGTGAAGCCGGGGACGGAAGTGGTGATGGAAGAAAAAGCACGGCGTCTGGTCCGGCGGATGAATCTGCAAACTGGCGAAGCCACGGTTTGGCTCGGCATGCTGCGGCAGATCGCTTGGAAGCTGGGAATAAAGTAGACGTCCGCGGTCTATCGATGTTCGCGCGATGGAAATGCTTTTGTCGAGGTCTTGGAAAACTCGAAGAGCAGAGTCCACGTGCTTGAAGTTGGTTGACCGTTTGACTGCGGCGCGGCGAACTCCCACTTTTGTGACGCCTTCAACGCGAGGTTTGCAAAATACTTGCTTGGGCCGGGCGTGGTCAGCGTTGCATTCGCGACTTTTCCGGAAGCATCGACCTCGACGCGTACCTTGACTTTGATTCTTCCGGTGATCGTGTTGCTCGCGCTCTGCGGGACTTCAGGGATGACCTGGTGGATCACGTCGCCTTGAGAGACGGAAGTTGGAGATATGGAACTGGGCTTCGCGCTGCTAACCGGTTGCTTACTGGGAGCAGCCGGGGGAGAAGCTGGCCTAGGGGCAACAGGCGCAGGTGTCGACGGTTCGGACTGAGTCGCGGGCTGCGCTGCCGGGGTCACGCCGTGCGGGGCCAGGAGTTTCTGGCCAACGAGGACTAGGACAGCCACCAAGGCCAGCGCGACCGGGACGGCGATGCGCCATCGGAAGCTGTTCGACGTCGTCGATGAGGCAGGAGCGGCGACAGGCGCCGGCGACGGCTGCTGTGGTGGGCGCCAGGCTTTTATGTCGGCGATGCTGCAGCGCCGTTTGACCTGGCGATGCAGAGATTCGCGGGCGATGCTGAGGAACGGTTCTGGAATGGTTTCGGGAACGACGGGATCTTTTTGTTCGTTTTGTTCTTTGGCGCCGATCGCGGGGGGATGCTGCGTGAGCGCCACCACCAGTGTGACGCCGATGGACCACACGTCGATGGCGGGAAATATTTCGCCGCTCGCGACTTCGGGTGCGTCGTAGATGCTCAGAGTCGCGGGCTTCTCGTCCGACTCGCCCCGCGAAGAAACGCCGTCACTGGAAAGCTTCAACTGATCGGACACCGCCAGAATGTTCGATGGGCGGATGCGGCTGTGCACGAGTCCTTTGCTGTGAAGGTAGGAGAGTGTATCCAGCACGGGCGGGAGCATGTCTCCAACTTCGGAGGGCGTCAGGGGCCGCTGAGGAATAATCTGCGAGAGATCTTCCTCCGCATATTCCATGACGAGGTACAAAAGGGGCGTGCCGTCGAAGCGGCAGCGTCCCATCTCGAACAGACGAATGAGGTGAGGGTGAGATAGTTTTGCCGCAATGGCCCAGCGGGAAAGCTGGCGGTCGGCATTGAGGCTGGCAGCGATCAGTTTGATGACGGCCTTTTGTGATCCACCGAGGTCGGTGAGGAATACGGCGCTGTGATCGGAACCGCCCAGCCATCGCCGAAGCGGAAATTTGCTATCGACGGTGCGGCCTTCCCAGGTTTTCCATGCCTCCGTATTGTTCATTATGTTCTTGCCCCGTGTTCTTGCCCCTAGTTCTGGCCCGCGAAACGTATTCTATTCCAGCGTTAACTTCTGATGTGATGACGAAAGCCCCGGAGGGGTCCTGACCAGGAGGACCTGCCGCGGGGAAGCTCATTTTGCCTAAAATCAAACGCTTCCAAATCATTCAGCGTGCAGCGTGAAGAAAAAAACCGAGCCTCGTCCCACCTGGCTGCGCACTCCGATGGTCCCGCCGTGCAGTTCGATGATGGCTTTGGCGATGGCCAGGCCCATGCCGGTGCCCTGGATACTGGAGCGCTGACTGCGGCCACGATAAAATTTTTCGAAGATCATGTCCTGTTCGATGTCGTCGATGCCGGGACCGTGGTCGGCGACGCTGGTTACGACCTCGCCGCCAAGCCGGAGTTCGGCGACGACATGGATCGGGGTGCCGGGCGGAGAGTATTTGCTGGCGTTTTCCAGGAGATGCACCAGCACTTCGGAGATGCGCTCCACGTCCATTTTTATCGGCGGCAGGTTGTCGGGAACTTTGACGTCGACGGTGTGACGTTGCAGGGCGGTACGCGATTGCTTCATGGCCATGTCGATGGCGTCGCGAATGGAATGCTGCTCAAAGTGAAACTCGAGTTGGTGGGAGTCGAGCTGCGCGACCTCGGCGGCTTCTCCGACCAGGCGGTTAAGGCGATCGCTCTCTTCATTGATTACGGTGAGCAAGTCAGCGCGTTGGGATTTATCGAGTTGCGGCTTGTCGGTTTGCAACTTATCCGTTTGTATATCGGCGAGCAGCGTTTCGGCGGAGGCTTTGATGGCGGTGAGCGGGGTGCGGAATTCGTGGGTCACCGAGTCCAGCAGAATGGAGCGCAGGCGGTCACTTTCGCGCGCGGCTTCGGTGCGGGTGAGGGTTTCGACGGTATTCGCACGTTCAATCGCGATCGCGGCCAGGCTGCCGATGGCTTCCAGTGTTTCGCGGGACAGGTCACAACCAGCGAGGCCGATGGCTCCAACCGAGCGAACTCCCATCCTTAGCGGCATGTAGCAGATGCGGTGCTCGCGGTCGAGCACAGGCTCGCCGCGGCTGCTGATGGCCTTCAATTGTTCGACGGGGAACAGAGATTGGCTGGAAGGATCGAAGAAATAAGATTCCTGTTTTCCTTCCACGAACATGGCCGCGCCCGTCACGCCGAAGCAATCGACAATGTATTTAGGAATGGTGTTGAGAAGTCCAAACACGTTGTCGCTGACTAGCAACTGCTGGCTGAAGGCGTAAAGGCGCTCGACCTCGCTGCGGCGCTGATTCGATTCCGCGGCCTCGCGTCGCGCCTTCTCGGAGAGCTCGCTGGCTACCACGGCGGTGAACAAGAAAGCGAAGAGCGCAACCCAGTTTTGCGGGTCGGCGATCGTAAACTTGTACAGAGGCGGCAGAAAAAAATAGTTGTAGCCAGCGGTGGCCAGGACAGCGGCGAATATGGCGTAGCGCAGACCCCAAACCGCCGACACGACGAGAACGACGAGCAAGAAAGTGAAGCCAACGGTAGTCGGATTCACCTTCAGCCATTTGGAGTAAACCAGGGTTACAACCGACACGATTGCCGCGGAAGCCGCGAAGCGTAATATCTGATAGAGTGTCGGTCGTTTCACAGTGAGCCGATTCTAGCTGATTCGTGATTCGGTTCGTCATAAGGAAATATTTCTGATGCCCAAGACGCCGGAACAGTGGTTGGAAGAAGCGGTCCCGAAAAAAGAGCGCGGCATCTTCAAGCTTTTCCTGGGGTATGCGCCCGGCGTGGGCAAAACCTACAACATGCTGAGTGAGGGGATCCGCCGCAGCAGCCGCGGCGAAGACGTGGTGATCGGGATCATCGAAACGCATGGGCGAAAAGGGGTTATCGAACTGGCGTCGAAGCTGGAAACCGTGCCGCGACGCAACATTGAATACAAGGGCACGCAGTTCGAAGAAATGGACGTGGATGCCATCCTTGCCCGGAAGCCCGCCGTGGTGCTGGTGGATGAGTTGGCCCACACCAACATTGAAGGGAGCAAACACAACAAACGCTATGAAGATGTGATGGATCTGCTCGACGCCCGGATCGACGTGCTCTCGACCATGAACGTGCAGCACATCGAGAGTCTGATGCCCACCGTCCAGAACATTACCGGTGTGCGCGTGCGGGAAACGGTTCCGGACTGGGTGTTGCAGAGGGTGACGGAAATTGTCCTGGCTGATTTAACCCCCGAGGCATTGCAGACACGCATGCGGCGCGGCGATATCTATCCACTGGATCGGGCGGATCGGGCGCTGGACAATTTCTTCCGGCCCGGCAATCTGATTGCCCTGCGAGAGTTGGCGTTGCAGCAGGTGACGCGCGCGGTGGACCGCAGCCTCGAGACTTACCTGGAGAAGGAAGGCGCGGGACGCAGCGTTGGTGTTCGCGAACGGATTGGAGTCGGGATCAGCTCGAGTCCGGCGGCGCAATATCTGATTGCGCGAGCGGCGCGCATGTCACAACGCATCGATGCCGACCTGTTCGTCATCTACGTCGATATCGGCGCCGACGACGATCCGCAGGATCAGCGCTCGTTGGCGCAGAATGTGCAGTTCGCCGAGAACCTGGGCGCGCAGGTGGTGCGCACCAAGGGCAAGAAAGTGGCTGAGGAAGTGGCCAAGGTGGTGCGTGAGAAGCACCTCACGCAGGTGGTTTTTGGCAGGTCAGCACAGACGGGATGGCGGCGATATCTCTATCTTTCTGTGATTCATAAATTTCTGCGGGATGCGCCTCCGGTGGACGTCCACATTGTGACGCAGGAAGTGAAGTGAGCGCCGCAATGAACGGGCCGGCGGGCAAGGGCAACATTCTGGTGGTGGACGATGAGCCGCAGATCACGCGCGTTCTGAAAACCACACTTTCGAGTCAGGGTTACGGAGTACGCACCGCATCGGACGGGGACGAGGCGCTTCAGATGCTGAAGGAGTGGACTCCGGACCTGGTGATCACGGATCTGCGCATGCCGAACCTGGGCGGCTTGGAACTTTGCCGGCAGATTCGAGCCAAGTCGCGCATACCAATCATAGTGCTTTCGGTGAAGGGAGAAGAGCGCATTAAGGTAGAGGCGCTGGATGCGGGCGCCGACGATTACGTCACCAAGCCGTTTGGCGTTCATGAACTTCTAGCGCGGGTGCGGGCTACGCTCCGCCGCGCCGCGGCGCCCGAGGAGCCGGAATCACCGCTGATCGAAGCGGGAGACTTTCGCATCGACATCGCGACGCGTTCGGTTCGGGTTCGAGACCGGGAAGTGCACCTCACGCCCAAAGAGTTTGATTTGCTGATCTATCTGGCGAGGCATGCGGGAAAAGTTTTGACTCATCGCAACTTACTCGCGGCGGTGTGGGGCGGAAACAGCGTAGAGCAGCCGGAATACCTGCGCGTTTTCGTCGGCCACTTGCGGAAGAAACTCGAGCCGGACGAGGCAGCTCCTCGCTACATCCTGACTGAACCGTGGGTGGGATATCGATTTGAACCTGGGGAGTGAGGCCCTTTTTTGCGCAGATTCTTCCGCGCCTTTCCAACTGCGTCCTGATTGCGACCGTCTGCGAATCTACGACGACCTGCTAGGTCGGTGGACTGGCCGTCCTCATCCTCGTCTTCGTCCTAAATTGTGAGGGCTTCAACTTTACAATTTCTTTATGAACCTTTTATTTGCGTTTTATGGCGCACCGTATCCAATGAGTAAGGCGCTTGGTGTTGCAGCGCTGACAGTGGGCGTTGAAAAGTCGAGTCGCGATGAGGTGTATTTTGCCATGTGGTTCATTCTGACTGCGATTTGCGCGGTAGGGGTTTCATTTTACCTGCGATATCTCGTCGCGCTGTGCAAGGAATGCCGCTTCACGCGGATTCGCTATCTCGTACGCCTGGAACCGAAAGCGCACGAGGGATTGATGAGTGAGGTAGCGCGCGGGGAAACCATATCCCGGCGAGCCGCGTGAAAGTGACAGGCGAGATGACGCCACAGTGATCGATGGGAACCAGATAAAGAAGAAATCAAATAAAGAAGAAATTAGATCAACGGCAATCAAGAAGACAAGAAAAGGGGTTTTAAAGGCCATGTCGTTTCAAGATGTATCCGCCGAACAGTTGGCAGAACTTTTCCATCACTATCATCAAGCGCTGGGGCAGGATTTCGGATGCGCCGGCAAGCGGAACCGCGCGACGTGGCAAGAAGTGTCGCAGCAGGAAAAGAGCCGCATGGTCGCGGCTGCGCGCCTCACTTTGCTGGAACTGGACTCGACCCACGCTGGGCCGACAGACAGCGGGCGTGAGAACTCCAGGAAGTATTTTGCTCCGGCGGGCGAAGCGGAGTGGGGCTGTTAAGTTCCGCTCACGGCAATCCGAAGAAAGCACCTTTATGACTTTTTTATGCACTCTTTATAGGCGCTTTACGGGGATTTGTGTCCAATTATCGTTACGAGGAACCGGACGCGAACAAAATCGAGGAGCGTGTTGATGGAAGACCTCTTATGGGTTGCGGTAACGGTTGCGTTTTTTGCGCTGTCGATTGGCTACGTGCACTTCTGCGATCGCGTGAAGTGAGGGAGCAATTATGAGCGGGGAATCGGTGATTATGCTGGTCGTCAGCGGGTTGACCATGGTGTACCTGATCTACGCGCTGCTCCGTCCGGAGAAGTTCTGATGGGGCCGATCGAAGCGGGGGAAGCTAGTGGGACAAAATTTATTCGGACAGACCTGAAATGACAGCAAACGGGTGGTTTCAAATTCTGGTTTTTCTCGCGCTGATCCTTGCCGTGACCAAGCCCATGGGCGTGTTCATGACGCGGGTATTCAGCCGCGAGCGGACGTTTCTGGATCCGGTGATGCGTCCGGTCGAGCGCTTGCTCTACCGGGTGACTGGGGTCGATGAAACGCACGAGATGCGCTGGACCGAGTACGCGATTTCGATGCTGCTGTTTAGCGCGGTTTCGATGTTGCTCTTGTATCTGATCCAGCGCGTTCAGGGGTTTCTGCCGTTCAATCCGCAGAAGTTTGGCGCGGTAACACCGACTCATCTCGCGTTCAATACGGCCGCGTCGTTCACGTCGAACACGAATTGGCAGGAATACGCGGGTGAAACCACGATGAGTTATTTCACCCAGATGGCTGGGTTGGCCTATCACAACTTTGCCTCGGCGGCGACCGGGATTGTGTTGGGAATTGCCTTCATCCGCGGCATTGCCCGCCGGCAGATGGAAACCATCGGAAATTTCTGGGTGGACTTTGTTCGCTGCTGCCTTTGGGTGCTTCTCCCGTTTTGTGTGGTCGGGGCTCTTTTCCTGGTTTCGCAGGGAGTTGTACAGAACCTGAAGCCTTACGACAAAGTCACGCTGGTAGAGCCGCAGCAAGTACAAAGAGTGGGTGCGGACGGAAAGCCAGTGGTCGGTACCGACGGCAAGCCGGTCATGGATACCGTGACCCAGCAAACCATTGCGCAAGGTCCGGTGGCCTCGCAGGAAGTCATCAAGGAATTCGGCACTAATGGGGGCGGTTTTTTCAACGCCAATAGCGCTCACCCATTTGAGAACCCTTCTCCCCTTACCAATCTTTTCCAGATGTTCTCCATCTTCGCTATCGGCGCAGGTCTCACCTACACGCTTGGCCGGATGACGGGATCGCAGGCGCACGGCTGGGCAGTTTGGTCGGCCATGGCGATTTTGTTCATGACGGGTGTGCTGGTTGCTTATTGGGCGGAAGCTCGCGGAAATCCGCTGCTGGCGAGTGTCGACCAGCATGTGAGTGCGCAGCAATCCGGCGGGAACATGGAGGGCAAAGAGGTTCGCTTCGGAATCGCGAACTCGGCGTTGTTTGCCACGGTGACCACCGACGCCAGCTGTGGTGCGATTATCGGATGGCATGATTCGTTCACGCCGCTGGGCGGCATGGTGCCGCTGGTGAACATCATGCTTAGCGAAGTGATTTTCGGTGGGGTTGGCTCGGGAATGTACGGGATTCTGATTTACGTCGTGCTGGCGGTGTTCATAGCGGGGCTGATGGTGGGACGCACGCCGGAATATCTGGGCAAGAAGATTGAAGCTTACGACGTGAAGATGGCGATGCTGGTGGCTTTGATATTTCCTCTGGTCATCTTGATCTTTGCAGCCATTTCGAGCGTCAAGGGATTCGGAACCTCGGCCGTTGAGAATGCCGGGCCGCATGGATTGACAGAAATTCTGTATGCGTTCGTGTCGGGAGCCGGCAATAACGGTTCGGCCTTCGGTGGCCTGAGTGCGAATACGCTCTGGTACAACACCACCATCGGAATCACCATGCTGGCCGGGCGCTTTCTCATGATCATCCCGATGCTGGGGATCGCGGGCAATCTGGCGCGCAAGAAATACGTGCCACCTTCGGTCGGAACTTTTCCAGTGACTACACCGCTTTTTACAGCGCTTCTGATCGGCGTGATCATCATTGTGGGAGCGCTCACGTTTTTTCCGGCACTGAGTCTGGGCCCGATTCTGGAGCACTTGCTCATGGGCGCTGGGAAGGTGTTCTGATCTATGGCAACGAAAAGCAGAGCGGTTTGGGAGTGGAGGATTGTCCGGCGGGCCATTGTGGACGCACTCGTGAAGCTGAATCCACAGAAGATGATGGGCAATCCCGTCATGTTCGTGGTGGAGATTGGCAGCGTGATCACCACCGTGCTGCTGTTCAAGGGCGGCACGGACTTCAAGTTCAACCTGCAGATCACTTTGTGGTTGTGGTTCACCGTGCTGTTTGCGAATTTTGCCGAGGCGATGGCAGAAGGCCGCGGCAAGGCGCAGGCTGACACGCTGCGCAAGGCGCGGTCGGAAACTGTGGCCAACCGCATTCTGGATAAAGACCACACCGAGAAAGTTCCCAGCTCAAAATTGCGACTGGGGGATATGGTGCTGGTTTCCGCCGGCGAGCTCATTCCTTCCGATGGCGAAATCGTGGAGGGAGTGGCGTCGGTGGATGAGTCGGCCATCACAGGGGAATCCGCTCCAGTGATCCGTGAGGCGGGGGGCGATCGTTCCGCCGTTACTGGAGGCACACGCGTGCTCTCCGATCAGATCCAGTGCAGGATTACGGCGAACCCGGGCGAAACCTTTCTCGACCGCATGATCGCGCTGGTCGAAGGCGCGGAACGGCAGAAAACCCCCAACGAGATCGCGCTCAACATTCTTCTGGCTGGGTTGACCATTATCTTCCTGCTGGCTGTGGTTACCCTGCAACCCTTCGCGATCTATTCGGGCTCGCCGCAGACGGTGTTTGTTCTGGTCTCGTTGCTCGTCTGCTTGATTCCGACAACGATCGGCGGGCTGCTCTCCGCGATCGGCATCGCCGGGATGGACCGCCTGGTTCAGCACAACGTGCTGGCGATGTCGGGGCGGGCAGTGGAAGCGGCGGGGGATGTGAACACGCTGTTGCTCGATAAAACCGGGACGATCACACTGGGCAATCGGCAGGCTTCGCAATTCATTCCCGCGCCGGGCGTCAGCGAAAAGGAACTTGCGGACGCGGCCCAACTTTCCTCGCTGGCTGATGAAACTCCCGAAGGCCGTTCGATTGTAGTGCTCGCGAAAGAGAAATATGGGCTGCGGGGCAGGGAACTCAGCTCACACGATGCGCGTTTCGTTCCGTTTACTGCGCAGACCCGCATGTCAGGCGTGGACCTGAACGGATTCGAAATCCGCAAGGGGGCCGCAGAGTCCATTCAAAATTATATTTCTCAGAATGGCGGGCGGATGCCGGCGGAAGTGAAAGCCGCCGTGGAACAGATTGCACGCTCGGGCGGCACGCCCCTGGTGGTCGCGGAAAAGACTCGTGGTGCATTGGGCGTGATCGAGCTCAAGGACGTGGTCAAGGGAGGAATGACGGAGCGTTTCAACCACCTGCGCGCAATGGGAATTCGCACGGTGATGATCACGGGTGACAATCCGCTGACCGCCGCTGCGATCGCGCGCGAGGCTGGAGTGGATGACTTCCTGGCGCAGGCGACTCCGAAAGACAAGATGGACCTGATCCGGCGCGAGCAGGCCGAGGGCAAGCTGGTCGCGATGACCGGCGATGGCACCAATGACGCGCCGGCGCTGGCCCAAGCCGACGTGGGCGTCGCGATGAATACCGGAACGCAGGCCGCGAAGGAAGCCGGAAACATGGTGGATCTGGATTCGAATCCGACCAAGCTTATTGAGATCGTGCAAATCGGCAAACAGCTGCTGATGACGCGTGGATCACTGACGACGTTCTCCATTGCGAATGATGTGGCCAAGTATTTTGCGATTATTCCCGCCATGTTCGCGGGAACCTTTCCTGTGTTGAACGCGCTCAACATCATGCGCCTGCGAACGCCGGAATCGGCGGTGCTTTCGGCCGTGATTTTTAACGCGCTCATCATCATTGCGTTAATCCCGCTGGCGTTGCGCGGCGTCAAATACCGTCCCATGGGCGCGGCGGCGCTGCTGCGGCGCAATCTTTGGATCTACGGCGTAGGCGGAGTCATCATCCCATTCATCGGGATCAAGCTGATCGACATGATGATCACAAGAGTTGGGCTCGCGTAAGAAGGCTAGTATGAAAAAGAATCTCATCACCGCACTCTTGATGACTCTGGCTACCACGGTTCTGCTGGGAATTATCTACCCGCTCGTGGTCACAGGGCTGGCGCAAGTGCTGTTCCCGCAGCAAGCGAACGGACAGCTGATTAAGGCCAATGGAAAACTGGTGGGGTCAAAGATCATCGGCCAGGCCTTTTCTGGGTCGTCTTACTTTCACTCGCGGCCGTCCGCTGCGGGCTATGGCTATCAGGCTGATAATTCCAACGGAACCCAACTTGGGCCCACGAATCACCAGTTGACAGACCGCGTGAAGGCCGACGCGGCATCTTTGCAAGCGGAAAATCCGAACGCTCCGGTTCCGATCGACTTGGTGACTACTTCCGCTTCGGGGCTTGATCCTGACATCACTCCAGCGGCGGCCGCGTTTCAGGTGCCTCGCGTGGCAAAGGCGCGCGGCATTAGCGAAGACCAACTGCGAAGCCTCGTGGCCCAACGTACGCAAGGGCGCCAGTTTGGATTTCTCGGCGAGGCGCGCGTGAACGTGCTGCTGCTGAATCTCGAGCTCGACAGCCGATTTCCGAAGGCCAAACCTTAATCGAGAAGGTCGCCGCAACTGAGCCGCGGGCCAGGAAAAGCAGTCGAGCTTCGTTCCACTGAACAGCGAAGAGCCTGCCCTGAGAGTTTGTGAACTTTGTTAAATTTTCGACGATTTGGTCGTCGTAACCGCTTTGTTTGCAGCATCGATTTTTGGCAACTTCGAAAAAGTCACAAACTCTGAGCGCAGCCGAAGGCGGCTGTCCCACATAAACACTTCCTGGGATTTGCCCGTTCCAATCCGTTCCAATCGCGCCGCATTGACGCGGATTTCATTTGGGGGCTATAGTGCTGGCTCGCGCCGCCATCTGCAATGAGTCGATCAGGCAGGTCTGCGTGTTCTCATCAACATGTGTTGCCACGGAATATCCCGATGACCCGCTCCCAACGCCGTGTGGCGTCGCCGCGGGTAGTTTGCATCGCAGACCTCCGGCCGATCGCTTACAGGCAACTGCCGAAATCGGTTTTCGATTATCTGGATGGCGGCGCCGAAGGCGAAGTCACGCTGCGTGAAAATTGCCGGGTGTTCGAAGACGTGACATTCCGGCCGCGCCATGCCGTCGCCGTCCCCGCTTGCGACTTGCACAGCCGCGTGCTCGGTTTCGATCTCTCGATGCCGTTCATGCTGGCTCCGGTCGGGTACAGCCGGCTTATGCATCCGGGTGGGGAAGTGACCGCCGCGCGTGCTGCCGGGAATGCTGGAATTGCTTACATTCTTTCAACCATCTCCGGGCACAAGCTGGAAGACGTGAAGGCAGGCTCTTCGGGTCCAGTCTTCTACCAACTTTATCTGATGGGCGGACGCGCCGCGGCGGAAGCTGGAATTGCGAGGGCGCGGGTGGCCGGGTTCTCGGCGTTAGTGGTGACGATCGATACGCCGGTGGCTGGAATCCGCGAACGTGACTTTCGCAACGGGATGAAGGAACTGCTCAGCGGCGGCCCACTCGAGAAGATTCCGTATCTCCCGCAAATACTTTCGCGTCCCGGTTGGGTCGCTCGATTCCTCATGGACGGTGGCCTGCCCAAGCTTCCGAATGTGGTTGTTCCAGGCAAAGGGCCATTGCCGCTTGTCGACGTCAGCGCCGCGCTGGCCGAGTCCACCGTGACTTGGGCCGACCTGCGCTGGATTCGCGAGCACTGGCAAGGTCCGATCGTGGTGAAGGGAGTACTGACCGGGGACGATGCGCGTCGTGCGATTGACGAAGGCGCTGCGGCAATCTCGGTTTCGAATCATGGCGGCCGCCAACTGGATTGCGTTCCGGCTTCTCTGCGTGTGCTACCAGAAGTGGTCAAGGCGGTCAACGGTCAGATCGAAGTATGGATGGATGGCGGCATTCGCCGCGGCACCGACATCATCAAAGCCATCTGTCTCGGCGCCAACGCCGTATTGTGCGGACGCGCTTATGCCTACGGTCTGGCCGCTGCGGGTGAAGCTGGCGTCAACCGCGCGATCGAGATCCTGCGCACCGATCTGGATCGGACGCTCAAGCTGCTCGGCTGCCCGTCGATCACGGCGCTGGATAGCTCTTATGTGAATGTTCCGAGGAGTTGGGAGAGCTGATTCTGTCGTCAGGAAGTTGCTTCGCTCGTTTGATACGCACGTGCGTAACGATTGAAGTCGCACAGTTGAACCTGCTGGTACTTCAGACTCCGTTCGCGAGGAGGCTGTCATGCAGTGGACACAGAACTACGATCCCGTCGGACACTGGTGGCTTTCCACGCTGCTTGCCGCTTTGCCGATCATCGTGCTATTCAGCCTGCTGGCTGGATTCAAAGTGAAGCCCCACTGGTGCGCGATAGCCGGAGCTCTAACGGCAATGACGGTCGGCATCGTATTTTTCAGGATGCCGTTGACGCTGGCCGCGATTAGCTTCGGCTACGGCGTTGCATTCGGTCTGTTGAAGATTGCCTGGATCGTTCTGGCTGCGGTTTATCTCTATGACATTTCCGTCGAGACGGGCCAGTTCGAGATTATGAAAGAGTCGGTCGCGGGAATTACGCCAGACCGTAGGCTGCAGGTTCTGCTGGTCGCGTTTTGTTTCGGAGCATTCATTGAAGGTGCGGCAGGCTTCGGCGCACCGGTTGCGATTGCAGGCGCGTTCATGATCGGACTTGGTTTCAAACCCTTTCACGCCGCGGCGCTGAATCTGATTGCCAACACCGCTCCGGTGGCGTGGGGAGCCATCGGCACTCCGGTGCACGCGCTGGCGGCCGTAACCGCGCTGCCGGAATCTGATCTTAGTGCGATGATTGGGCGCATTCTTCCGTTCACTGCGGTGATCGTTCCTTTCTGGCTGGTGCGCACGATGGTGGGGTGGAAGGAGACCTTCGAGGTTCTTCCTCCCATTCTGGTCGTTGGCATTTCATTTTCTCTCACACAATTCATCTGGTCGAATTACGTGGACAGCAATCTGGTGGACATTATGGGAGGTGTGGTCTCGATCATCGCCGTGGTCACGTTCCTCCGGTTCTGGAAGCCGAAACGAATCTGGCGCTTTGATTACGACGACAAGACACCGGCGCTTCCACCGCCCACGGGAAAAACCAGCGACCAGATGGGTGGCGAATGGGCTGCCGAGCAATTCGATGGATACGTCAAAGCGCGCAGCTACACAGCGGGACAGGTTTTGAAAGCGTGGATGCCTTTTGCGGTTTTGTCACTTTTTGTTTTGCTCTGGGGATTGCCTTCGATCAAGCTGGCCATGAACCAGGCGACCACGCCGGCGTTTCGGGTTGTTCTTCCAGATGGCAAAGTAAGGCCGGGTGCGCCAGGATGGGATGTTCCTTACCTGCACAACGCCGTATATCGCGCCGCGCCGGTGGTCACGAAACCCACGCCAGAGGCTGCACGCTATGATTTCAACTGGCTCTCCGCGACGGGAACGGCATGTTTTCTCGCAGCTGTCGCGTCCGGGCTTCTGCTTGGTGTGAGCCCGGTGCAGTTGCTGAAAATCTTTGGCAAAACTCTGGTGCGGATGCGTCTGGCCATGGTGGCGATCTCATTCATGCTCGGGCTGGGGTACGTGACGCGCTACTCAGGACTGGACGCCGTGCTGGGTCTGGCATTTACGCGCACAGGATGGTTCTATCCTTTTTTCGGGACGTTTCTGGGATGGCTGGGTGTTGCCCTCACGGGAAGCGACACTTCCTCGAACGCGCTCTTCGGAAGTTTGCAGCGCATTACGTCGCAGCAACTTGGAATCGATCCAGTGCTGATGTGCGCGGCTAATAGCGCCGGCGGAGTGATGGGGAAGATGGTCGACGCTCAATCCATTACGATTGCGACCGCGGCCACCGAGCAGGTTGGCAATGAAGGCATTATTTTCCGCTTCGTGGCGTGGCATTCGGTGGCGCTTGGGGCGGTCGTGGGGATCATCGTTCTGTTGTACGCTTACGTCTTCCAGTCCTTTGTGCCGCATGGGCTGCATTTTGTGAAATGAGCGGGAACTACGTTTCGCTTCCTTCGCGTGAGCTCGAATCCGTGGTTGCCAAGCAATTGTGCGCGAATCGATGGGCAAGATTCTCATAGAAGTCTGTGTTGATTCGGTTGCCTCGGCTTGTGCCGCGGAGCGCGGCGGGGCTGGGCGCATCGAATTATGCAGCGACCTGCTTGAGGGCGGCGTAACGCCCAGTACAGGCCTCATCGCGCTGGTGCGGGAGAGCGCCACGGCTGTTTTGCACGTCATGATCCGGCCGCGCGGCGGCGACTTCTGTTATGACGACGCTGAGTTCGAAATCATGCGCCGTGACATCGTCAACGCGAAACAGCTGGGCGCGGACGGGGTTGTCTTCGGGATTCTGGACGTAGATGGTCGCGTAGATGTTGAGCGCACGCGACGTTTGATTGAACTCGCGCGGCCGCTGAGCGTCACGTTCCACCGGGCGTTTGACATGTCGGCGGATTTATTTCGCGCGCTCGAAGATGTTTGCGCCGCTGGAGCAGACCAAATTCTGACGTCGGGCGGAGAACAGACCTCAGTGGCCGGACGCGAGACGATCACACGTCTGGTAGCTGGGGCCAACGGAAGGATCATCATCATGCCTGGCAGCGGCATCAACGAGCGTAACGCGGCTGGACTCATACAAGAGACCGGCGTGCGGGAGATTCATGTAGGGCTTCGTAGCGCCGTCCCGAGCCCCATGCGCCATCAAAATCGGCAGGTGACTATGGGGGCGGCGAAAGGCGGCGAGTACGTTCGACTCCGCGTGCTCGAAGAGAGCGTGCGGAATCTGCACCGCGCGATTGCAAATTTGTAGACGCCTTCGCTGTTTTGGTGCAGCCTGATTTCTTGCAGGAACCAGCGCCCGACTCTGCTATATTGGCCTCTTTCGGAGGTCCCTACCATGTCTCGGATCGTGCGCTGCGGCCTGATTCAGGCTCATAACGTTCTGGGCAGCAACCACTCACTGCCGCAAATAAAAAAGGCGATGATCGACAAGCATCGCAAGTTGATCACCGAGGCGGCGCGAAAAAAAGTGCAGGTGCTATGCCTGCAGGAACTTTTTTATGGCCCTTATTTCTGCGCGGAACAGGATATCCGCTGGTATGAACTTACCGAGCGAGTACCGGAAGGCCCCACTACCAGGCTGATGCAGAAGTTTGCCGCGAAGCATCGCATGGTAATTGTGGTCCCCGTCTACGAAGAGCAGATGCCGGGTTTGTATTTCAATACTGCGGCGGTGATCGATGCCGATGGTCGTTATCTGGGCAAGTATCGCAAGCACCATATTCCACATGTGCATCCCGGATTCTGGGAAAAGTTTTATTTCACGCCGGGAGACATGGGGTATCCGGTGTTCACTACGAAATACGCGCGCGTGGGTGTGTATATCTGTTATGACCGTCACTTTCCAGAAGGCGCGCGAGTCTTGGGGCTGAACGGGGCGGAGATCGTTTTCAATCCGTCGGCTACGGTGGCGGGGCTGTCGGAATATTTGTGGGAATTGGAGCAGCCCGCGCACGCCGCTGCCAACGGCTATTTCGTGGGTGCGATCAATCGCGTGGGAACGGAAAAACCGTGGAACATCGGCGAGTTTTATGGCAAAAGCTACTTCTGCAATCCGCGTGGCAAGATTTTTGCCCAGGCCAGCCGCGATAAAGATGAGGTGCTCGTCGCCGACCTTGACCTTGACATGATTCAGGAAGTTAGGAAAGTCTGGCAGTTTTTCCGCGACCGCCGTCCCGAGACTTACGGCCCCCTGACTTCGCAGACCGGAGAGTCGGCGGCCGCTGACTGACCGCGAGCAAGTTCACGGCGGCCACTACAAATGACGACCTTCGTACGACAGTCGCAACCATCCCGAATCGAATCCAGCCCACTCTATAACCCCGACCTCGCGCCCGCGACCAGCGAGCGCCGCACCTGGGGCACCTACAACTTTGCCGCGCTGTGGGTGTCGATGTCGGTCAACATCCTTACTTATATGCTGGCCGCGAGCCTGATCCAGGGAGGGATGAACTGGAAACAGGCGGTGGTGACGGTCTTTCTTGGCAACAGCATTGTGCTGATTCCGATGCTGCTGAACTCGCATCCCGGGGCGCGCTACGGAGTGCCATTTCCGGTGTTGGCGCGTGCGTCGTTTGGAGTCCTGGGAGCGAACGTGGCCGCGGTGTTGCGCGCGCTGGTGGCGTGCGGCTGGTTTGGTATTCAGACCTGGATCGGCGGAGAAGCGATCAGCACTCTGATCGGCGTGTTGGCGCCGGGCTGGGCCCACTTTGCGCATAGGACGGCGATTTGCTTCCTGGTTTTCTGGCTCATCAACCTGGCTGTGATTTTGAAAGGCATCGAATATATTCGTTTCTTGCAGGGAATCAGTGCGCCGATTCTTCTGGGTGTGGGCCTGCTTCTGCTGGCATGGGCCTACCGTGCCGCGGGCGGTTTCGGTCCGATGTTGGCCGCGCCCTCGCGATTTACCAGTTTTCCGGAGTTTCTCAAGTTTCTGGTTCCGGCGCTGAACGCGACGGTCGGATTTTGGGCAACCGTCTCTCTCAACATCCCGGATTTCACGCGCTTTGCGCGCAGCCAGCGGCAGCAGGTAATCGGGCAGGCGCTCGGTCTGCCGACCACGATGACTCTGTACTCGTTGATCGGGATACTCGTGACCTCGGCAACGGTGATCATCTACGGCACCGCCATTTGGAACCCTGTTGAATTGCTCAGCCGTTTTCATTCGCCGCTTGCGGTCGTGATTTCGCTGCTCGCGATATTGCTGGCCACGCTCAACGTAAACATCGGCGCCAACGTGGTTTCCCCGGCGAACGATTTCTCCAATTTGTGGCCTCGCAAAATAAGTTTTCGGACAGGGGGTGTGATCACCTGCTTCGTGGGCGTCGCCATGATGCCGTGGAAACTACTTGCGAGCTATGGAACGTTCATCTTCGGATGGCTGGGCGGCTACGCCGCATTTCTGGGACCGGTCGCGGGCATCATGATTTGCGATTACTTCGTGATTCGCAGGCGCTTATTGATCGTCGACGATCTATACCTGCGAGGTGGAATCTACGAATACTCGCGTGGTTTCAACTGGCTCGCAGTGATTGCGCTCGCGGCCGGCGCGGGAACTGCGTTGGTGGGCCTGGTGATTCCGTCGCTGCGGCCGCTCTATGATTACTCGTGGTTCGTGGGCTTCGCGGTCGCATTCGTGGTGTACTACTCGCTGATGAGGTTGCGCGGAGAAGCGACGATTCTGCAACCGGAAGCATCTTCCTAGCGGTTGCGGATTCCTCCGGCGGCGTTCGGCCGATTTCTATGCCTTGAGCGAAGGCATTATTTCCTTCCTGTACGTTTCCAGCGTGCCCTCTTCCTCGCCGCACATAAGATAAATGTTGAATTGGGTAACACCCACGCTCGCCAGTTTGCGCAGTTTCTCGCGGTGAGCTTCTACAGGGCCAACCAGGCAGAAGCGGTCGATCACTTCGTCGGACACGAACTTCGAGTGGTCGCTGTCGACCTCGCAGTGTTCTTGATAATCGTAGTGGCCCTTGTTGCTGATGTAGGAGGTCAATGCGGGCGGCAATTCTTCTGGTTTGTAACGCGAGACAAGGTCCACCACATGGTTCGAAACCAGCGCCGGAAACCAGCGCACGTGCTCCCGAGCTAACTTCAAATCGTCGGAAACCCACACCGGCGCAGCTGACATGATTTCAATCGTGCTCGGATCACGTCCCGCCGACTCCGCACCTTTTTTCACGAAACTCAGGCACCACTCAATCAGATCAGGATCGGCGAACTGCAGAATGACGCCATCGGCAACTCGGCCCGCCGATTCCAGGACTTTGGGGCCGTATCCCGCGATCCAGGCGGGAGGCGAGCCGGTCGCCCAGGAGATGCGCGTGGGCTGCCCCTCATACTCGATCTCGCGCCCCGCTGTGAGATCGCGAAATGTTTTCACTGCCTGCTCCAGTTGTGACCAGGACACGGGCTTTTTGCCCAAAACCCGTCGCGAGCTGTCGCCACGACCGATGCCCAACTGCATCCGTCCATGCGAAATAAGATTCAGCGTGGCAAACAGGCTCGCTGTAACCGTCAGGTCGCGCACCGCCGGATTCGTAACGCAAGTGCCGAGGCGCATCTGGGTTGTATTCGTGGCCATCAGCGTGAGCAGAGGATAAGGTTCGAGCCACAGCACATGCGAATCGAACACCCAGCCGTATTCAAAGCCAGCGGCCTCGGCCTGGCGCGTGAGCGCGACGATGCGCTCCACCGGCATGTCAGGCTTGATCGTGAAACCGAATTTCACTTTGCCTCCTTACTCGTTCTGCAAACGAACCAATTGCAACGAACGAACACACGCGAATCAACAGCAGCGGAAACAACACCAGAGGTCCGGCAGTTTAGCATAAAATGCCTTCTCTACGGCCAAGGAGGAGCGTCATGGGCTTCGACACCATCATCGCCAACGGGCGTGTGGTCACCGCGACCGACACATTCACCGGCGATGTCGCGATTACGAACGGCAAGATCGAGGCCACCGGGAACAGTTTGCCGCGCGAAAATGCAGGCACGATTATCGACGCCGCGGGAAGATATGTTTTCCCCGGCGGCATCGACGTGCATACCCACCTTGATATGCCGTTTGGAGGCACCACCAGCGCTGACGATTTCGAAACCGGAACCAGGGCCGCGGCTTTCGGAGGCACAACCTGCCTGATCGATTTTGCGATCCAATATAAAGGCCAAACGTTGCGAACCGCGTTCGACGCCTGGATGCAAAAGGCTTCCACGCGCGCAGTCGCCGATTATTCTTTCCACTGCATCATCACCGACCTCGCCGACGCGCAACTCGAAGAAATGAACGCTCTGGTGCGCGAGGGCGTAACCAGCTTCAAGCTGTTCATGGCTTACCCCGGCGTCTTCATGCTGGATGATGGCAGCATTTTCAAGGCATTCCAGGCCACTGCCAAGAATGGCGGACTCGTCTGCATGCACGCGGAGAACGGCAATGCCATCGACGTGATCGTGCAGCAGGCATTGGCGGAAGGGAAGAGAGCTCCGAAATATCACGCCCTCACCCGGCCGACGACCGCGGAGGCCGAAGCCACATCGCGAGCCATCGCTCTGGCCGAAATGGCCGGAGCGCCCGTCTATATCGTGCATCTCAGTTGCAATGATGCCTTGGAGAAAGTCCGCGAGGCGCGTGATCGCGGCCTTCCCGTATACGCCGAAACCTGTCCGCAATATTTGTATTTGTCGCTGGAAAATATGGATGTGCCCGGTTTCGAAGGAGCCAAGTACGTTTTCACGCCGCCGCTGCGCGAGAAATGGCATCAGGAAAAATTGTGGCAGGGGTTGACGCGCGATCACTTGCAGGTGGTTTCCACCGATCACTGCCCGTTCTGCTTCAAGGAGCAAAAGGAAATGGGGATTGGCGACTTCACCAAAATTCCCAATGGTGGACCGGGAGTGGAACATCGGATGAGCCTGATTTATTCTGGCGGCGTCGCCGGTGGGCGCTTCAGCGTCAACCGGTTTGTCGAACTGGTTTCAACGACTCCCGCGAAGCTTTTCGGCCTCTACCCGCGTAAGGGTACCATCGCCGTGGGCAGCGACGCGGATCTCGTGATCTTTGATCCGAATCGCAAGCACACGATCAGTGCCAAAACGCATCACATGCGCGTGGACTACTCCATGTTCGAGGGAATCGAAGTCACGGGGATGCCTGACGTCGTGCTCTCACGCGGGCGCGTGATTGTTGAGGCCAACAAGTTTCTCGGGCGACCGGGAGCGGGCGAATTTCTAAAGCGATCGACCTACACTCAACCCTAGTCCGGAACATTGGTTCGCAACATTCTGGGCTGGACCACTTGGGCTGCGACTACCGGGGTTGGGCTACGGCGCGAGCTCCAACTCAATCTTTTTCGCGTCGCGATCCAGTTTCGTAATCCGAAAGCTGCGAATTTGCCCGGACTGCAGAGCTTCCGGCTTCGACTTTGTGCTGCTCTCTCCGCCCTTCCAGCGATTCTGCAGCATGGAACTCAGCGACGACAGATCTGCTTTTGCTGCGGATGCTTTTTTCTCTTCGGCCTCAGCTTGTGCCGGCAACTTGCACGCACCCCGAATTCCTTCCCCGAGTTCCACCTGCGCCTGCCGGCCCACCACTTCAATCACACGGCCCGAAACAACATCCTTTTCGTGGTGTTCCGCTACGTACTCGTCGATACTGGTCGGAACCAGTTGTTTGATTCCCAGCCGCAGTCGCCGCTTCTCCGTGTCCACCTCGAGCACCTGCGCTTTCACCGCTTGCCCAACCTTCAGCATGTCTCCGGGATGTTGAATGCGTTTCTCGGCGCTGAAGTCGCTGATGTGAATCATGCCTTCGACGCCTTCTGCAAGCTGAACAAAAGCGCCGAACTTCGTGAGGCTGAGCACGGGCCCTTCAATCACCGAGCCCACCGGGAATTGCTGCGCTACTGTTCCCCAGGGATCGCCCAGCGCCTGCTTGAGTCCCAAAGAAATACGGCGCTCGCCCACGCTAACCGCCAAAATCACGGCCTCCACGGTGTCGCCCGGCTTTACGACCTCCGAGACGCTTCTCACTTTCCTGGTCCACGACATTTCCGAGATGTGGATGAGGCCTTCAATCCCGGGCTCTAATTCCACAAATGCTCCGAAGTCGGCAACGCGCGTCACGGTGCCACGCACGCGCTCTCCCGCGTTATATTTCCCAGCCGCTGCATCCCATGGGTGCGGCTGAAGCTGCTTCATGCCAATGGAAATGCGCTTCTTGTCGGGATCAACTTTCAGAACCACGGCCTCGATCTCTTGGCCCACGGAGAGCACATCGGCTGGCTTGGTCACGCGCTGCCAGGAAATATCAGAAACGTGCAGCAGCGCGTCGACTCCGCCGATGTCAACGAACGCGCCGTAGTCCATCAGGCTGCGCACGGTTCCGTGCACCGGCTCGCCCTCTTTCATCGCCGAATAGCGGCGCTCTTTAGTGGAGCGTTCTTCCTCTTCGGCAATCGCTCGGTGATCCACCACTACATCTTCTTCGGTCACATCCAACTTCGTAATGCGGCAGCGGATTTCCTGGCCGACTAACTTCTCCATCTGGGCCGCGTCGCGAGCTCCGCTGCGCGAGGCCGGCAGGAACGCCCGAACGCCGACATCAACGCTCAGGCCGCCCTTGACCACGCCGATCACGGTGCCCACGATCGTTGATTTCTCTGTAAAGGCTTTCTCCAGCGACTCCCAGTCGGTGGGCCGCACCACCTTGCCGCGGGAAAGTTCGTAATAGCCTTCCGGACCACGGCCTTTGATATTGACCAGAAACTTGTCACCCGGCTTTACTTTTTCGCCGGCGTCCAGGAATGTCGCCAGCGGCAATATACCTTCGCTCTTGAAGCCGATATCGAGGAAAACGGAATCGGCAGACACCGCGATCACCGTGCCTTCCCGGCCTCGACCACCGTCGCTGCCCTTGCGGTGGCTCTGCTCGTACTGTGAAAAAATCGCGCCGAACGATTCTTCGACCGGCTGGGTCGGCTGGACGTCGTTGGGTTGAGCTTCCGGAGTGCTTGCTTTGGGCATGAAAGTTACCGCAGCCTCATTCATGTGTGATTGCAATCAGAATAGCATCGCGGGGCGTTCTGGCGTTGACTAGGATTTCCAGGTCATTGGCCTGCGCGCACCACTTGGATTCATCAAACTTTAACATGCCAAACCCCGCCTACGCCGGCACTCTCACCCTGCAGCAGCAGTAACGCACGGAAGTTGTGGCCCCGAACCGGAGCGGTATGGCCCTGTGATGAAAGCGCGGGAATTTAATCTGCCATTAACATTCGTGTGATATTGGCGTAACCCGCTCCGGCTAATAATTGTGCCGGACCATCCGCTACCCTTTTCCGGGAAATCTTCCGCGAGGTTACTTGCATGCACCTTTTTCTGCGCACCACGTTCATGCTTGGACTGTTGCTTCTGGTCGGGATCTCCTCGGCTCTAGCTAATTCCAGCCCGGGGGCGGAGGTCCTGAACTTTGGGGGGCTGCAAAACATGCAGCAGGTTGGTACTACCGATAGCGGGGTCAGCTTTTCGTCGAACATTCTGGTGCTGCACGCGGTGGGGCAGAAAGGGAGCGGGGCGTTCGCACCGGATCCGACGCAGACGCCGATCATCTCCATCAATGGCGTGACTGGCTCGCCGGCGACGCGCATCATCAATGTTGCGGCTGGCTTCAGTACTGGCGTCCAGTTTTATTTCACGGCCGGGTTTGGCGAAAGCGTCACAATTTCGAGCGGCTATAACGGGACCGGCACCATTCTGGCGACCTTGGCTCTTTCTCCCAACAATCTTCCGTGCACGGGTTTTCCCAGCTACTGCAACTGGACATCGGCAAGTCTTGGCTTTTCCGGGACTGCGAAGTCCGTTACGAGTACAGGACCAGCGAACGGACTCGGGATTGCGGAGATCACGCTGAATTCTACGACCTCATCCATTCCCGAACCTTCTTCGATCTACTTGCTGGCGACTGGGCTGGGTGCGATGGGTTTCGGTGGTATTCGCCGCTTCTGGAAGTAACGACCAGAAAAACCGGCAGGGATCAACTCTTTCGTTTCAATAACTTATCTCTAAGCTATTGAAAACAACCGCCACTCAAATGCGGACGTTTTTCCCTGCTGCGCGATGTGCATTGTTTTCATTGTGGAAATGGCTCCGAATCCAGCGCCAGCGGCGGCTTTGTGCTTGACACTGTCGAGAGCAAAGCTGAGAATGGCTGGCGGTCCACCGGCTGTGTCCCCCCATAAGCCGGTCTCGATTCTGCCAATACCCTTATAGAGTGCGTAACGTTGAACCCCTGCGCGGATAGAACTCGCTCCGGATTCGGCCAGCCACTTTTGTGAACATTCAGAAAAGCGGAGAAAACGAAGAATGAAGACTGCGCTGCGTGGTGGTTTTGTGGCTGTAGGACTGCTCATTGGCGTCATCTCGGGGTCGCGACCGGTGACCGCGCAGTCGTTCAGCTTTCCAGTAGGTGGCTTCACTCCGACGAATGTTTGCGCGAACAGCAGCACTCCCGTGTCAAGTTGCCAAGTCCTGACGAATGGTTCTCCCAACCATCCAAGTCTGACGGCCGGCGGCGGTCTGCGGCTCACGACCGGAAATGCAAATCAGCATGGCTCAGCCTGGTTCAACCTGCAGCAGCCACTCTCCACAGGATTCACTACGGCTTTCCAGTTCCAAATCTCCAGCGCAAATTCCTGCTACGGCTGCGCGTTTCCGGCCGACGGTATGGCGTTGGTCATCCAGAATGATCCGGCGGGTACAGGCGCAATCGGTTACACCGGAGACGGCCAAAACATGTCTTACGGCAACAATGATGTTTCCACGGCGAGCGGCCCGGGAAACGCCATCACCAACAGCCTTGCCATTGAACTCGATACCTTTCAGAACACAAATTACAGCGATCCCAACGGCAACCACATCGCCTTGCAAAGCTGCGGGCCCAACAACGCCAGCACGCTTACACCCAACAGCGCCGATCACGACTATATGTGCCCGGATGGAAATCTTGCGAAGCTGGCGCTCGAAACCCTGCCTTCAGGGATGTCCTTGTCTGACGGAAACATCCACACCATCACTGTGAACTATTTGCCGCCGGGGACCTGCACCAGCAGTTGCAACAATTTCTCCGTATACCTGGACAGCACCTTGATCCTGCAGGCGACGGTGAATATTGCCACCCAACTGAACCTGACGGGCAACGGGAGTGCCTACCTGGGTTTCACTGCCGCGACCGGTTCCTTGGTCGAAAACAACGATATTGTCAGCTGGTCGTTTAGTTCGCTCCCGCTGGCGCCGATCACCATTAACCAGCCGCTGCAGACGACCACTACGACTTTTAACTACACGCCAACACTCTCCGCGATTACGGATTACTCCCAGAGTGGATTGGGAAGTGGCGCGTTCTCCGGCGTGTTCATGCAGGGCACGGTTCAGACGATCACGGATCAGCAATTCTCTGATCTGGTGACGAACACTCCGTTTCAGGGAAGCACCTGCCAGCATCAGGACACCGGTTCCGGCAACTATGCCTGTGTGGTTACTACGGATCTGTGCACAACCTCGGCGAGCGGAACCCCAAGCGGAGCCAACTGCCCGAACACCGGCACGAACGCTCTGATCAACGTCTCGAACACGTACAACCTCGATCCATCGCAAAAGCCGATCATCGCCCCGGGTTACATCATGGGCAAAGACACAGCGCTCAGCTGCGGCGCCAGCGGAGACAATACCTGCAAAGGACTGGTAAACATTTTCGCAAGCATAAGCGGGGATGCTGCGACCAGCGGCGGCCGCACCAACAACTTTAATTCCACGCTGATTCCGATTCTCGGAGTGGTTCAACCGAGTACAGCGGCTACCACGACTCCGGCACTGAACAGCGGCTGGACGAACGGAAGCGTGACGCTGAATTTCAACAGCGCTGAGATTGTGCCGGGCAACAATACCAATCCGCCGGCGTCTTTGCCCACGATCGCCAGCATCAATTACAGCGCCACAGGAGCGAATCTCCCGGCCCCACCTACGGGAGCGCTCTCCGGAACCACGGGATCGATCGTCATTCCGGCTACGTCTCAAGGGACCACTGTGGTGACATTCTTCGCCACGGATAGTGCGGGTACCGTTGAAAACATCACCACCAATAGCGGCGGCCAGGTGAGCAGCGCCAATCCCACGATTACGATTCAGGTCGATACGATTCCGCCCGCGGTGAGTTGCACTCCGCCCGCTCCTGCGTGGCAAGCCAACGATGTCATCGTTCCCTGTAACGCGAGCGACAATGCAGGTGGCTCAGGTCTGGTTGGTCCAGCTTCGTTCAACGTTGTGACCAGCGTGCCCACTGGAACGGAAACGAACGCCGCTACGATAGCGGCTGTCACCGTGCAGGATATCGCGGGCAACACTTCTGCTCCCCAAGGTCCGTTTGGTCCGTTTGAAGTGGATAAGAAAGCGCCGGTGATCATGGGGCCGACGATTTCGCCATCGTCGCCACTTTTCGGCCAGTCGGTGACTGCAAACTACAGCTGTACGGATGGGGGCTCCGGTGTTGTGCTCTGCGGACCATCCGGCACGGCGAATATGCCCGCGACGGGTAACACCGGTTCGCTCGGCAGTCCGGCGAATGGTTCGGTGGGATCGCACACCTTCACGGTCAATGCGCAGGATGCAGTTGGCAACCAGAGTGTACCGAGCTCTGTGACCTACACGGTGGGGCAGGCTACACCCACACTCACGTGGTCGACGCCTGCCGCAATTACTTACGGGACGGCACTGAACGCGACACAACTCGACGCAACAGCCAGCGTGGCAGGTGCATTCACGTATACACCGGCAGCTGGAATCGTGCTGACCGCGGGGACACACACACTATCAGTGAGTTTCACCCCGACCGACAACGCCGACTACACGACCGCGACGGCTACCGTGGTTCTGGTGGTCAACCAGGCGGCACCGACGATCACCTGGGCGACTCCTGCTCCAATCAGCTACGGGACCGCCCTAAGCGCAGCGCAGTTGAATGCCGCGTCCAACGTGGCAGGCACGTTCATCTACAATCCTGCGGCGGGGACGGTGTTGAACGCCGGCACGCAGACCTTGTCGGCTAAATTCATGCCTGCCGATTCCACCGACTACTCCACGGCGATCGCAACCGCGACGTTGCTGGTGAACAAAGCGGCCTCAGTGATTTCCTGGGCCACGCCCTCGCCAATCACTTACGGGACTGCGCTAAGCTCCGCTCAACTCGATGCAACCGCCAACGTGGCAGGAACGTTTGTGTACACGCCCCCGGCGGGCACCGTGTTGCCAGCGGGAAGCCAAACCCTGGCAGTGGCCTTCATGCCAACCAACGCTGCGGATTACAACTCGGCGACAGCGCAGGTAAAGCTGCTCGTTACCCAGCCGACGATCGGCCTCTCACCCAGCAGCTTGAATTTCGGGAACGTAAAGTTCGGGAACCTGGTGTTTTTGTTGGAAACTGTTTCGAACCCTGGCAGCACGCCGTTGAAGATCACAGGCGTCTCGATCAAGCTGGGGTCAGGATCAGATTCGGATGACTTTGGCTTGCTGAGCTTGTGCAGCGAATATTTAAATCCCGGCAAGAGCTGCGATATCGTGGTCAGTTTCTATGCCGACGATCTCGGGGTGCACGATGCGACTCTGCTGGTCGCCGACAGCGCAGCGGGAAGCCCACAGCAAGTCCCGATAACGGCGAACGTTGTGAAGAAGTAGGCCAGGCTCAGGCGGCAAGACGGCGGCTAAACAACACGACAGCGGCGCTCAATTCTGCGACGCGAACTGGGAAGCTTCAGCGTAGATGGGCTTCAGATCGTAGCGTTCGATGACGTGCTCCGCACCCTGCTCTTTGCGGATCTCATCGAGCAGGTTCCGCGCCTCACGGTATTGCGCCGTGGCTTCGCTTGCGCTTCCAGAAAGTCGCAGCGACGTTCCCAGCAGGTAGTGAATCCGCGCACTCTCCAGGCGCAATCCAAGTTTTTCGCTCCTGGCCAGGCCGCGCTGGAGTTCCTGGCGCGCATGCGAATAATCTTTGTCCGTCATCATGGCCTCCGCCATGAGGGCAGAGCAGGCGACGGAAATGTATTTACTGCCTTGAGCATCGGCCTGCTGCACCAGAGTTCGCAGGTCACTGATCGTCGAACGCAACATCGTCCAGTGAGAGATCGTCGAGTGAGAGATCGCAGAATGAGAACCTCCCTCGGCGATCGCAACCTGAGCCAGATTCATTCTGGAGGTTAGAAGCGCGTCCTTGTCCGATGCATGTCCCGCCAAACGCAGCGCCTGCTGATAAAAATCTTTCGCGGACTTGAGGTCACCCTGGTAGAACCGAACATCGCCCTGCGTGTTCAGGACGCCGGCCTGAAGCGAATCGTTCTTCAGGTCGCGAGCCAGCCCTTTGGATTCTTCCAGCAGTTTTCCTGATTCGCTTCCTCGTCCCGATTGCGCCAGTGCATCCGCCAGGTCGTTCAGCGCATCGGCCGTCACGCTGCTTCGGTCGCCCACAGCCTGAAATGCCTTGACCGCATCCTGCAACGCATCCACGGCCGGCCCTAACCGTCCTTGATGCTCAAAAATCAAGCCCATACTGTGGGAGACGACCGCCGCACCCTGGTTGTCACCGCCTTTGCGATACAAATCCAGGCTTCGCATGTAGGAAGTCATCGCCTGATCGTACTGTGCCAGGCTACCGTAAGCGCTTCCCAGGTGTTGCAGCGTTTCGGCGATGTCTCCCGGCACGTTCAGTTTTTCGCGAATTTGCAACGCCTGCTGCAAATAAGTAAGACCGTCTTCGGTCTCTCCTTTTTGCAAATACGCGGTGCCGATGTTGCTCAAACACAAGGCCTGGTAGGTATCGTCGCCGACGTCGCGTTGAATTTGCAGCGATTCCTTGAACATTTGCAGCGCCTTATCGGGCTGGCCACGCTCCAGGTAAAGGTCGCCAAGGTCGATGAGAGTGTCGCCCGCATCTTTCTTCGCACCAATCTCCTGCCGGATCTTAAGGGCATTGTTGTAGGCCGACATGGCGGCCTCCGGTTTTCCCAGAGAAAGTTGCACCTGCGCGATTTCCGCCAGGCTGGCTGCCACTCCGCGTTCTTGTCCTAATCGCTGGTTGATCGCCATCGAGTCCTCATAATTGCGTAAGGCCTCGGCCGGCTTGTTCATCAATTTGTACGCAATACCAGTGGCCTGAAGGATGAGCGCCTGCTGCTCCTGGTTGTCGAGATCGATTGCGATATGCCGTGCTTGATCGAGCGGATCCAGTCCCTTCTGCGGATTGCCCGCTTTGATCTCCACGCGTCCCGTCGAGAGAAGTGCGTCGAGGTTCTTGCTGTCGGCTCGCAGCACGTTCGCATAGTAGGATCGCGCCTTGTCCAGGTCGCCCGCATCTTCGTACAGGCGTCCCAGCGCGAACTCCACATCCAGATTGTCTGGGAAACTCTTGGCCAGATTTTCGTAGGCCGCGATCGCCTTCGGGTTGTCCTTGGAAACCCGCGACAGATTGGCTTCTATGAAGTAGCGCTGCGCCAACGGAAGATTCTGGCTCAAATCAACCGCGCGCCGTGCCGCCTGCTCGGCTTCTGCGTCGTGTCCGAGCGCAGAATCCGCTTCGCCCAGCCGCGAATAGGCGTCTGCGAATTGCGGATCTTCTTTGGTTGCCGCCTCAAGCTGCTTCTGGGCCGCGAGATTATTTCCCTGGCGCAATAGCTGGAGACCCTGATTGTAGTCGCGCAGAGCTTCGACGGAAGTCGAAGTCGGCTTGAACGCTTGTGCCTGCAGTTCCTTGACCAGATCGGAAGACAAGGCCAGGTTTTGCCGGATCATTCCCGCCAACCGGTCGACTGCCGGAGACAGATCCTGTTGATTGGCCGCCTCAACCCGTACTGGGATTGTCCGATTGTGTCGGCGATCTTGCAGCGTGGCGTCAATGCGAATCTGATCGCCCAGCTTGGTGTATTGTCCCCAAACCAGAGTGTCGGCGTTGGTGAATTCGGCAACTCGGCCGAGAGTTGAGGAATCCACCACGGAATTAGGCGCGATTCGCAAATCGTGAAAAACCTGCTGCACACGGTCAGAAGAGACGGACCGCAGGTGTGTGGATTGCCCAACATCCGTGCTCAACATATCGGCAAGACTCGGGCCCAGCCAGTCCCAGGACTGATCACCCGACGCATTATGAAAGGGAATCACCGCCAGTGAGAGTGCTGGCGCCAATGAGGTGTTCTTCGCCGGCGAAAACAGCGCGCCGCGAAATACGTAACTGACAATCGCCAGCAGGATCACTGTGGCAATCCCGGTCACGAGCGGCCAGGGAACGGTTCGCGCCCAGGGCTCGACGGCGGGTTGGAAGCCGAGCGTTGCGGCCGCGCGATTGCTCTGCCAGGCCTCGAGATCCAACAGCAACTCGGCGGCGCTCGGATAGCGCAGGTTGGGATCACGCTCCAAACATTTGCTCACGACATTACTCAGCGGTCGCGGAATCGTCCCATCGTGATCGGAGACTGGAACCGCCCGTTCCTGCGTGCGCCTGATCAAACTCGCCACAACGCTCTCCGCCTTAAACGGGGTCACGCCAGTCAATAGCTCGTAGAGAATCAGGCCCAGAGTAAAAAGGTCGGAACGCTGGTCCAATTCCTTGGCCAGCGCCTGCTCCGGCGACATGTATTCCATGGTCCCAACTAAAGCTCCGGTCTGGGTCATGCCTTCGCCGGCCACCGTGCGTGCCAGGCCGAAATCCATCAGCAGAATCCGGCCGCTTTGATCGCGCATGATGTTTTGCGGCTTCAGATCCCGATGGATCACTCCCACGCTGTGGGTAGCTTCGAGCGCACGGCAGATTTGTTGTGTGATCTCCACCGCGTCTTCCGGGGAAAACTTTTTCTTCTCCTGGATGAGACTGCGCAAATCCTGGCCTTCGACGAATTCCATGGTGATGAACTTCACACCATCGGCGTCCCCAAGGTCATAAATACGGATCACATTCTTGTGCGTGACCTGGTGGGCCAGCAGCAGCTCTTGCTTGAATCGCGCCAGAATCGAGGAATTGGCTGCCAGTTCCGGACGGATCAGCTTGAGAGCCACTGGACGATCCAGTTCGCGGTCCATGGCTTTGTAGACTGCACCCATCCCGCCTTCGCCGAGCAGTTGCAGGATTTCGTAGCGGCCACCCAGCACATCGCCGGGCCGCAGAGCGGGCGCCACGATCCGAGGACGTGCGGGCGCGGGGCTAGGAGAACGAGGCGGCGGAGTGGGGACGGCGAACGGCGCATCACCGTCGACCAGGGTGGCATCGGGATCCGAGGAGGCTTGCGGAAAGTCGACTAAAGTCGCGTCGAGGTCGGACGGAAGGTCGGAGCCGGAACTATCACCTTTCGCAGGAACGCCAACGCCCGGCGAGTGAGTCGACTTCGCCCGATCCTGGGGATCGAACCGCGGATTCCGGTTTTGCATGAGTAGCCAAGTTGGGAGCCGGATCGAGAAGCCCCAACGCGTCGAAAGAAACGCAAGCGTCCAGAGTATATACCGCTTGTCTGGGCCGCGGACGAATCCGACGGAGAAAGGGCTGACCCGGTCTTCCCAAGGTGTACCACGGCGAAACAATGAACGCTGAGCGCTAATAACATCAGCAGCGTGACCCAGTCAGATGACCCATGGTTATGAACCTTGGTCGTCATTTTTGACCCGGAAGGCCCTACCGGTTGACAGCCTCCCCGCTCTCAGCTGAGAGTATTGTGTGGCTGCACGGCGCGGGCTCCGTGGAAGCACGGGTTAGCCCGCGGGTCGTGAGAGTAAGAGTGGCTTGACAGTTAACGAGGATGATCCTGGGTCAACTCATCGTGGATAAACCGGTCGCCGGTATATTAGCTCTGCGAAAACTCATTCTGCGAAAACTCGTTCTGCGAAAAATGGAGAAGCTCACCAGCAAGTTGCATCGGTCGACCGTGTCCCCGCTGTTTCTGGTGGCGACATTCGCCCTGTTGGCCACGGTCGCGCCTTTCCTTCAAGCCCGCGAGAAGGACAAGCTTTCCTACGGCGAGGGATTGATCGTGAACGTCCCTTTTACCGAGGCGGAAGTCGAGCAGGTCGTAAGAGACGTGACTCAGAACGGCATCATCCGCGGCACCAAGGAATACAACAAAGACGAGTACGTCGTCGGTGCCAAGCCCGCCGATTCCACGCACGCATTTCCTCCCTGGACCGAAGGTGGCAAGGTTTTCTATAAAGTCAGGCTGCAAACGCTCGACCCGCGAAACTTTAAAGATGCCGGCGACGTCGGGACGCTGGCCGTGCGCTACGTGCTTCAGCCTCAGGGCGACAAGAACACTGTGCTGCGTATCGACGCGGTCTTCGTCGAGGACTTCCGCCACACGATGCATGCTTCAAACGGCTCCGTGGAAGGCAGCGAATATAAGGACATCAAGGACCACCTCGACGCCATCGAGCTCATGAAGCAGCAGACGATCGAGGCGGAACAGGAGCGTCAGAGTCAGCTGTCGAAGAAGCGACTTCAACCAATGAACGATAGTACGTCCGCGGCCGCACGTCCTGCTTTGCCGACCGTTGCACCCGCGCCCGCACCGGCTCCTGCTGAGGTTGCGTCGACGCGGGCCGTCCCGGCTGGGGTTGCAAATGACGGTCCCACCCGTGAACCGCGGAGTTCGAATCCAATCCCGCCTCCAACCTCCGCAGCTCAATCCGCTGCCGTGAGCAGTGTCTCGGGTCAAAGCGTGTCAGGCGGGGTCGGGTCCGGTGTGAGTCTCGAACAACACGTTCAAGATCTACGCCGCCAGGTGGAGCGGCTGGTGAAATCTCCTGGCGCTCCGCTCAAGTCCGCGCCCTTCCATACCGCGAGCACCCTGAGCGCGCTTACGACGGGCACAGAGGTTCTGATCCTGATCTCGACTCCATACTGGTACGGCGTGGAAACGCGAGATGGACAGCATGGCTGGGTTTTCCGCGACTCACTGGAGTCGTTGCCATGAGGCGTGAATCCATGGTTTGCCGACGCATGGTGTGCCGACGATGGTGGCAAGGATTTGTTTGTGCGCTCTTGGGGATCATGGTTGTTACGGTGCTCGCCGAACGCGGCGACGCGCAGGGCGGCGGTTATGAGCGCAGTTTCGCGGAGCCGAAAGCAACCGTCGAAAAGGCCTTGAAAGACATAACGTTTTCTCTGGCGGGCCGTCTTCCGGTACTGGATGGGTTCGCCATTCCGGGTGATCGACCGCTTGACCGCTACCAGCGTGGTTATTTCCAGTCCACGGTTCAGGTGAGCGCCGCCGCCTCTGGAGGGTCGGTCGTGCATGTGTCCACCAAGGTGACCGCCTGGTACCCGGATCCGATTCCTTCACGTTCTGGCTATCAGTTGTTACCTTCCAACGGCCGCTTGGAAGCGGACCTGCTCGATGAGTTGGCGGAGGAACTCGGCAAGCGGGCAGCAGCTGGACCGGCAGCAACGCCAACCCCGACGACGCCAACACTAACAACGGCGATGCCAGCCATGCCAGCTCCAACGAAGGCGGCCCCAACGACGGCAACCCCAACCATGGCACCATCAGCGCCGGCAGCGAACTCTCCGGTGGCAGCGGCATCCATGCCTTCCCCGCCTTCCCCAGCAATCGCGGCGCCGCCTCCATCCTCCCCGAGACCGATCGTTCAAACTCCGCCTGCGGATTCCGCGCCCTCGGCACCGACGCCACGTTTGCCGGAGACGGTCGGAACATTCTCTTCCTCCGTGGCGCAGGGTCTCGCTGCGCGAACCGCTGATGTTCCCGCAGCGCCCGCTCCGGTGGGGACTGGTGACCCTGCAGGGTTGAAGGCCGAGGCCGAGAGCCTGGAGGAAATCCTTAAGAACCAGGCGCACCCCAAGAATCTTGTGGCTGTGAAAAAATCGGGTACAGCCGTGGTCGATGCCCCGAGCTTAAAGGCCAAGACGTTGTTTCTGGCCAGTGAACACGATGAGTTCGAGATGCTCGACTTCAATGCAGACTGGGTACACGTACGGGTTTCCGGTTTGTCCCGAGGATGGGTGTGGCGAAACAACCTCGAAATGCCGGATGAGATTCCCGACGTGGATGCAAAACCCGGAGCGGCGCCCGCGGCGGACTTGTTCCATGTAGCCCGCGAAGAGACTTCTACATTCCCCGGCGATTGGGGACCGCTGCGCGGTAAGAGCGTAAAAATCTTTTCGGTCGAGAAGATTGACGAGAACGCAAAGAACAGCACTACGCAGGAAAAACTGGAATTTGCAAAATCCCTGCTCGAACAACGCTATGCGGATCTTGCCAAGAACTCCGGTAGCGTTGAAGGAGTTGTGCTGATCTTCGATTCCGCGGATGGCGGCATGATCGCGGTCACGCTTCCGGTTCTTCAGCAGTGGAAGGCTGGGACCTTGTCAGACGCCGCGTTGTGGCACCAGAGTTTCTTTGATCCTCCGGAGACCTTCGGCGTCTCCGCAGGTCCTTCCGCCAGTCAGTAGACGACGGGCGGCGGGGCGCGGCGCGAAAACCGACGCTTTCCAACGCACTTCGCTTCGTCGCAATCGAGCCTTGAGTCCATCGCGTCAGGCGTGCATCTACGTAGGCATGGCAACCTTAAACGAAATCAGCTTGGCGGAGGCCATCGCACTTCTCACCCGCACCCCTGCAACCCTGAATGCGCTGTTGCGCGGCCTGCCGAACATCTGGGTCCGCCGCAACGAAGGACACAACCACCAGGGAAAAGATACCTGGAGCGCGTTTGACATTATGGGCCACCTGATCGTTGGGGAACGCACGGACTGGATGCCGAGAGTACGGGTCATACTCGAGAGCGGGGAAGCGCGGTCTTTTGATCCCTTTGACCGCTTTGCGCAGTTGAAAGAGGGGCAAGACAAATCGTTAGACCAGCTTCTGGACGATTTCGCCCGCCTCCGTGGGGAAAGTCTGGCTGCGCTGCAGGCATTGAATCTACCGCCGGAAGATTTGCAGCGGAGAGGGAAGCATCCAGCGCTGGGAACGGTCACGCTGGGGGAACTTCTGGCGACGTGGGTGGTTCACGACCTGACGCATCTGCATCAACTATCCCGTGTGATGGCGCACCAGTATCGTGACGCTGTAGGTCCATGGAGCGCTTATCTGGGTGTGTTGCAGTGTGCCGGTCATAGCGCTCCGTAGGCAGGCACCGCTGCCGGCCCTCACGACTAAGCTGCTGGTGGGGTGGAGGCGCGAGTCGCCCGTTGCCAGCGGTAGAAAAATGGAATGCCGGCGATGATCACGGCCAGGCCGAGCGAAGAACGCACGGGACGGACCATCCACAGGTTGATGGTCAAAGCGAGCGCGGCAAGTAAGAAAATGATCGGCGTCCACGGATAACCCCACGCGCGGTAAGGCCGCGTAAGGTTGGGTTCGATTCTGCGCAAACGGAGCACCGCGATCGCGGTCAGCGCGAAAAAAATCCAGACCGCAAACACAAAGAGCGAATACAGTTCTTCAAATGTCCCAGTCAATGCCAGCAGCGCCGCCACGGAGCCCAGAAAAATCAACGCCCCACTTGGTGAGTGAAAAGAAGGTTGAATCCGCGTCGCAAACTGAAAGAAGACGCCGTCGCGCGCCATCGCATACGGAATGCGCGCCCCCGTCATCACCACGACGTGAAGCGCTCCCAGTGCGGAGATGGCCATCGCGATGGTGAGCCATGCCGCTCCGCGGGAACCGGCGAATGAGCGCACCACATCGGACGCCACGTGCGGGGAAGAAGCAATCTGGGCGAAGGTCAAAGTGTGGAAATACACCACGTTCGCCGACAGGTAGAGGGCGCCAACCGTGAGCAGGCCCAGAATAATGGCCAGAGGAATGTTCCTTTGCGGATGCATTACTTCCTCACCCAGGTCGCCGAGGTCATTGAAACCGTTATAGGCCCACATGGCCGGAACCAGCGCAGTCAACACGGCGCCGACACTTGCCCAGCGCATCATTCCCCAAACCGTCGTGCCCCAACCCGCCGTTTCCCCAGCCAAAGGCGCGATCGCTGGGGCGGCTTCGAGCACATTGTGTTTTCCAAAGATAACGCCGGCGACCACGATAATGACGATCGTTCCGACTTTCAGGCAGGTCAGCAGCACCTGAATCGCGCCGCCCGTCCGCACGTTCAGGTAATTGATGGCGGTCACCGCCAGCACCACCAGCGCCGCAAGCGGCTGCGCCAGGGTGAAGGTGAAGTCGTAACTTCCAAGGTGGCTGCGGAAGAGTGGTAAGCTCACAACCGGGAACAAAAATCCGACCAGTCGTACGAATCCTGCTCCAAGTGCCGCCATCGCCACAGGCCGATCAAGAAACGAACTCATCCAGCCAAAAAGAAACCCGCAGAGCGGACCGAGACCGCGGCTAAGGTAGACGTAAGGGCCGCCCGCTTTGGGGAATGCCGCGCCCAGTTCCGCATAGCAGAACGCGCCGCATAGTACGATCAGGCCGCCGATGATCCACGCACCAAAAACCAGGGCGACCGAGCCGGCGGCGCGCGCCATGTCACTGGTGACAAGAAAAATACCCGTACCGATCGTGTCGCCAATGACAATGGCAGTAGCGGCCCACAGACCTAAGCCACGAACCAAATCCGATCGCCCGGCCGTTTGGTCGTTATGACTTCGTTCTTCGTGATTTAGACCGCTGCGACTTGCCTCAACATGATCTGCCAGATCGGGGCCTCTCGCGCACACAAAGGTTCAGTGAGACTACACTCGGTGATGGGGGTCGTCAACCGCCGGTTCCTCGCGTTATGATCAAGGCCGTCATCACAACCCAGCCGTCGGTATCGAGCGAATCATGCTAAGTGAATTCAGTTGGGACCGGTGCTATCGCGTTTCTGATGTCGACCAGGTGCTTACTCCTGCGCTGGTGATGTATCCAGATGTCATCGCGTCGAATATCGAGCGGACCCTGCACTTGCTGGGCGGCGATGCGGATCGCTGGCGCGTGCACATTAAGACCGCAAAGCTGGGTTTCACGCTGCGCATGCTGGTGGAGCGCGGCGTCCGCAATTTCAAGTGCGCCACCACACTGGAACTGCTGGTGGCTTGCCAGAGCGGCGCGCGTGACGTGCTTTTGGCCTATCCAGTGATGGGCGCAAATGCCCGCCGGGCGCGGGAGATAGCGCAACAGTTTCCGAACGTGCGCATCTCCGTGCTGGCTGAAAACGACGAGCAGGTGCGGCAATGGCGCGGCAGCCCGGTGGGAGTTTTCCTCGATATAAATCCGGGCATGAATCGCACCGGTATCGAGGAGAGCCGAAGTGACAAAATTGTCGCACTGGCGGGAGCGATTGGCGATCCGGGGCTGGAGTTCCGCGGGTTGCATTACTACGACGGTCAATTCGGTGGGGTCGCCGAGGGTGAACGGACCAAGGCGGCGCATCGCGGTTATGATCGCTTGCTGGAGATTGTGAGCGACCTTGAGCGGTCCGGAACAAACGTTCAAGAGGTCATCACTTCGGGGACGCCAACGTTCCCCTGCTCGCTGAGCTACGAGGGCTTTCGCCGGGAAAAGTTTGTCCATCGCGTTTCGCCGGGAACTGTGGTTTATTGCGACGCCAGCAGTCTGGAGCAACTCCCGAAGGAATATGGCTACCGGCCGGCGGCACTGGTGTTGGCGCGCGTCGTGAGTTCTCCGCATCCCGGGATCATCACCTGCGATGCTGGACACAAAGCAGTGTCCGCCGATGCCGGAGTTCCGACGTGCGTGGCAGTTGGGCATCCGGAGCTCACGCCGCTTTCGCCGAGCGAAGAGCATCTGCCGCTCGCGGTGAAAGAAGGATCGGCGGGTCCACAGGTGGGCGAGGCGCTGTATCTGATTCCGCGACACGTTTGTCCCACGGTGAACAATTTCGATTGTGCGCTGCTGGTGCGCGACGGCGAAGTCGAGTCGGTGGAGAGCGTGTCTGCGCGCGGACGTGAGGCGCCGCTGCTGGCCGCGGCAGATCGGACGCTTTCCGTTCGGAATTAAGAAGCTGTCGAGTGGAACTCGAACCGCTCACACTTCAGTGTTGTGGTCAGAAAGTTGGAACCAAAGTCAAAAGCCCCACTTCTCGCAGAGGACGCGAGAAATGGGGCACCCGGGTCTGGAATTACTTCCTGTTTCTTCGCGTGCCTGACTTCTTCTTCTTCTTCTCGCCTTGCGACTTTTTCTTTCTCCCTGCGCTGTAAGCGATGCAATCGATTTCGATCAGCATTCCGGGGGAGTGCCCGAGATTACTGCCTACCGTGGTGCGAACTGGATAGGGTTTTGAAAACCGCCGCGCATACACGGCGTTGTAACGGGCGAAAAGACCGGTGTCGGCGAGATGGACCGTAACTTTGACCACGTCCTGAAGGGACGCGCCATCCGCATCGAGTATGGCGGAGATATTGTCGATGGTCTGGTCAGTCTGCTGTTCGATGGTATCGCCCACCAGGTTCCCGGTGGCGGGGTCGCTGGGACCCGTACCGGTCACGAAAATAAAATCTCCAGCGCGCCAGCCCTGGGAGTAGGCGCCACGCGGAGGCGCTCCGCGCTTGCTCTGAATTTCGTATTTGGCCATATTGTTTTCTCCGTGCCACCGATCTAGCGACGAGCAACTTGAAGAAGCGCGGCCCGGGATTGCCGAACCTCAACGATCGGCTCGGTGACTCAAGCCGCGGGTTTCGCCGTCGGAACAAACTTGCCACCGTGGTTGTAGGCCAGGTTCCCGAAGTGGCCGGCACGCGCGGCGGCGACTCCGGTTTCCACTGGTGCGTTGGGCTCTTTGCGCGTCTTGACGCAGTCGAAGAAATTCTCCATGTGTAAGATGGTGCCCTCGAGCACGCTGCGGGAGGTGAGAGAAGGATTCTTCTCTTCTTCCACGTGTTCACGATAGACGCCGAAGCCGCTGCGATCGATTTTCAAGGTTGCTTCGGTCCCGCGAAACTCAAGCCCACCGCCGTCGATGGAGGAATTCATCATGCCCTCGTAGACCACATCAAACCCGGGATAGCGGAAAGCCGCCTGGATGGTGTCGGGACAATCCCACTGATCGAAAATATATTTGTCCGCCAGCATCTGCGCCTCAGCCGGCTGATCAGATTTCATGGCCCAGTGCACCACATCGATCCAGTGAGTGAATAAGTCCGTCATCGCCCCTCCGCCAAAATTCCAGAACCAGCGCCAGTGGTTAAATTTTTCCTCACTGAAGGGCTGGTCGGGGGCCGCTCCGAGCCACAGCTTCCAATCCAGCGCTTGCGTGTCGATCGGTTTGCCCGGCCAGTTTCGATGATAGTTCTGCCACCAATAGGTTCTCACCTGCGTGACCCGTCCCAGGCTGCCTCCCTGAATCAAATCAACCGCATCGCGAAAGTGCGTCCAGCTGCGCTGCTGCATGCCACACTGCAGAATCCGCTTGCCGGAACGAACTGCACGGGTGAGCGTCGCGCCTTCCTCGAGAGTGTGGGTGACCGGCTTTTCCAGATACACGTCTTTGCCGGCCGCCAATGCATCGACTGCCATGCGCACGTGCCAGTGATCCGGGGATGCAATGATCACCGCATCGACATCCTGCTCAAGCACCTCGCGATAATCTAGAGGGGTAGTGGCGATGCCCTTGGAACGTTCCTTGACGGCATCGCGATGCGGCGCGTAGACGTCGCTCACAGCAGCGATCTGATAAGGGGCGACCTTGTCAGCAGCATCGAGCAGCTGCCGCATGCGGCCGCCGGCACCGATGACCCCGATGCGAAGCGCATCGTTTGCACCCAGCACTCGGGTCGAGGCAAGCGCGGTAAGTCCGCTGGCAATGAGGAAGCTCCGGCGATTCAGCATATTGATGCCCTCCTGTCGGTTGTTCGCGATTCGTCGGTCGTCGATCGTTGAACAATAAGATCGTTGAATAATAAGATCGTTGAATAATTAAGATCGTCGAATAAAACTATTGGCGGGTGAGCAATTTTCACTCCGTCTGCGGCAGCGCCCACGCAAACATCACGCCGCCGCTGCTGGTCAGCAAGTATTGGCGACCGTCAAGTTGATACGTGATGGGGGAACTCTGAATTTCCGCGCCTGAGCCCGCGTGCCAAAGGGTCTTGCCGTCGCTCGAATCGAGTGCCAGGAAGTTGCCGTGACCGTCTCCGGTGAAGGTGAGCCCTGAATCTGTCGTCAGCACTCCCGCGCCAGATTCTGGCCCGAGTTCATGACTCCAACGTATCTTGCCAGTCTGGTAATCGATGGCTTCGATCACGCCTTTACCCCAAACGCCGTAATCCGCGCCGGCCCAGCCATAGGCTCCGTCGGCGGGCTTGGCGAAATAGATGCCGTAGCTGGGATGGGCGTCAACGATAAACAATCCGTTCTTGGTGTCGAAGCTCGGAGAGCGGTAGTTGGTCATGCCACCCTCGTCGGGAGAAAGCAGGCGTCCGTCGGGGGCCGGCTCTTTGGCAGGATTCGGAATCGGGCTGCCATGCGGGTCCAATCCGAGCGACCAGTTCAAGGGGCCGAACGGAGCGGTCAAAAGATTCTTGCCGTTCGTGCGATCGAGAACAAAGAAGTAGCCGTTGCGCGAGGCCTGCATCAGCATCTTCTTCGGTTCGCCGTGGAAGTCACCATCGACCTGCACCGGAACCTGGACCGCGTCCCAGTCGTGCGTATCGTGCGGAGACGCCTGGAACGACCACACCAGCTTGCCGGTATCCGGGTTCAGCGCAACCAGCGTACAGGTGTAGAGATCATCGCCCGGCCGCGTGGCGCCATTCAAAACGGGAGTCGGGTTCCCGGTCCCCCAGTAAACAAGATTCAGTTCTGGATCGTAAGTTCCAGTGATCCACGTCATTCCTCCCGTGGTCCGGTGCGGAGTGCCGGTCGGAGGCGTGCTATTCCATTGCCATTGTGTTTCCCCCGTCTCCGGATCAATCGACCGGATATAGCCAGTGAGATTATCAAGATCGCCGGAAACGCCAACCAGAAGGTGGTCCCCGACGGTAAGCGGCGCCATGGTGGTCCAATATCCCTTTGCGACATCCGCGACGACTACATCCCAACGTACGCTTCCATCTTTTGCATTGAGGGAGACAAGGTGCGCATCGGGAGAAAAAAAATAGAGATATCCCTTGTACATCGCGACGCCACGATGCCCGATGTGATCGCCTTTGTCCTTGGGGTGGTTGTAATGCCAGATCTGGTGCCCGGACCGCGCATCGATCGCCCAGATGTTGTCCGGAACCGTGAAGTACAAAATGCCGTCGACCAGCAATGGCGAGGACTTGATCTCCGCGGGCTGTTCGGTTTGGAAGGCCCAGGAAAGAGAGAGATTTTTCACGTTCTGCGGAGTGATCTGGGTGAGGGAACTGTGGCGTCGGCCAGAATAGTCGCCGTGATAACTGGGCCAGCTGTCGACTGGCGGATGCAGAAGCATTTGCGCATCCACGCCTTGCGCCAGCATCGGTGTGGGCAATGCAATCGCGATTAGTGCGCTCGCGGCAAGCAGAAATGCAGCTCTCACAGGATTCATAGCGATCGCGGACCTCTCCAACAAAACCCAGACAGCGCAAGGCGCCTAACGCAAAGTTTGCAAATAAGCCATCAGATTGTGGATGTCGTCATCCCCGTATTTACTCAACAGGTCGACGTGAGCCTCGACCGGCGCATCGAGTTTGTATTGCACATCGCTGCTTCTCCAGGACCGATACACACCGGTGGCATCAATGAGTGCGATCGTAAACTCGTCACGGTATGCCAGCATGCCGGCGATCGCCTCGCCGGAAGCCAGCGTCACCGTAACTTTGGATTTCGCGCGCCAGGGATACAGCATCCTCATCTCGAGTGCGAGACCCTGGTGACGCGATGCGATGCCGGCAAGATCGCCGGTGGCTGAGTGGCAGGTTGCGCATCCACCGGCTCCCTCGAAGTACTGTTTGCCCGCTGCGGCATTGCCGGTTTGCAGATCGGAGACATCCACCCCCTTGCGTCCGCCCTTTTGCGCGAGCGCGAGGTTGCGTTGGGTGTGTATAAACGCCGCCAGGCCGGCAATCTGCTGGGCAGTCACATCAAAGTGCGGCATGCCTTTCTCCGGGCGTCCACTGCGCACAACTGCGCCGATCTTGCTTCCATCGACATCGGCGGCCACGAGCTCGGAGCGTGTGAGATCGGGGCCGGTTTCTCCGCCGCCCGCATCGCGGCCGTGACAAAAGGAGCAATCTTTCCGGAAGAGCGCGCTCCCGCTCTCGACGAGGGCAGGCGGGTATGACTTGGGAACCGGCGCGCCGGTTTTGCTGTCTCCGCGGGTCGCTGGCGTGGTATGAGTCGGAGTTGGCGTCTGCGCCGCGGAAACAGCCAGGCCCACTAAGAACAGAGCCGCCAACCGTGCGCTCCAAGGCAACGCCGACTGAAGAAACTTCATCCCGTTAAATGTTCCCCGCATTTTCTTCCGCACCATATTCGGCGACTTCGAACACGCGAACGCATCTCACGGTCCGTCGCCGGATGTTTACAGTCACGATGTTTACGGCCGCGATGTTTACGGCCGCGCATGAGAAGACGTGCTGCCTTCCGTCATGCCCAGCACCCACTTGATCGCTTCAAAATACATCTTGCGAATGTCGGGGTCAGCCCAGGCCTCTTCCGTGTGGCCGAGGGTCGAATAAAAAACGCGCCCCTTGCCGTACATCTTGTCCCAGGCGACGGCGAAATCGTGATCCGTTCTGTGGACGCGCGGGTTGTTCGCATAGTTGAGTTTTGCGGGGTCGAGACTGAGCAGGACGTTGACTTTCTCGCGCGACCACTCCTTAGGCTGATAGATCTCGTCATACTTCACGAATTCCTTTGGAAAGTGACGGACCGCGGGGAAGCTCGGGTCTTCGTTAATGATCGGCGCGTTGAACGTGGACCACGGATGCTGGTCGAACCAGCCGCCGATCATCTCGCCGTACTCCGGCCATTTGTAGTTCGTGTCGAGCGCGGCGTGAACGCCCACAAATCCCTTGCCGTCATCCTTGATGAAGGCGAGCATGTCTTTCTTCTGGGCGTCGTCCAGGTCAAGCTCGCCAGTGGTGCTCACGAAAACCAGGGCATCGAAGTAGTCCAGATTCTTGGCGTTTTTTTCCAGAACTTTCTTCGTGATGGACCCGGTATCGGTGCGCAGCGTCGCATCCCAGAGACCGCTGTCGTGGCCCATGTTGTAGATGGCAACCATCGCAGCGGAAATCGAATCGTGCTCCCATCCCTTGGTTTGACTGATCACCAGAAGGTGCTTCAGATGAATTTGCTTAGCGTGTGGCGGGGGTGGGACCGAAGGATTTACCGCCGCATCCTGGGCGAGCGCGACCCCTGCCAGGATCAGCAATAACGGAGCGAGGAATAAAGCGTGTCGAGTGTGGCGCAAGCGATCTCCTCTTTTCGCCAAAATGCCATCGCACGATAAGGTAACACAATCTTTTGTCGTCCTGAGGCCAGCTCGTGACTCGATTTGAGTCTACGCACCTGTGGAGCGCCATCGACAGCGTCGGCCGGCGTAGGGTGCCTTCGACTTCGCTCCGAGCTTGACTTTTTCGAAGTTGCCAAAACTCGATGCTGCAAACAAAACAGTTACGACGACAAAATCCTAGAAAATTCAAAATAGTCGCAAACTCTCAGGGCAGGCCCTCGCCCGGCGGTTGCCGCGCTGAGAACGACTTCGGGCTGAAATAATTGTGCACCGGTTGACAATTTGCATCCCCCGCCCTACCTTTTTTGAGCGCTTGGAACGGTGGTTCGAGCCGAGGAGACAAGAAACCATATGCGAGTGGGAGTCTTTACTCCGCTGCTGTCGAAACTTCCGCTGGCCGCGGTTCTCAAGAAACTCACAGCGCTCAAATTCAACACCGTCGAACTCGCCACGGGAAACTACCCCGGCGACGCGCACTGCAAGCTCTCGATGCTCGAAGATGCCGCAGCCCTCGCCCAGTTTCAGAAGGTGCTGTCCGACCACGGCGTCACCATCAGTGCCTTAAGTTGTCACGGCAACGCGCTGCATCCCGACAAGAATCGCGCGCAGCAGGATCGCGACGTGAGCCGTAAGACCATTCTGCTGGCCGAAAAACTCGGCATCTCCGTGGTCGTCGATTTCTCCGGATGCCCCGGCGATTCGCTCCATGCCACCGCTCCGAATTGGGTGACGTGTCCATGGCCTCCCGACTACCTCAAGGTGCTCGACTGGCAGTGGAGCGAAGTCGTCACTCCCTATTGGATCGAGCATGCGAAATTCGCCGCCGACCACGGCGTCAAGATCGCCATCGAAATGCATCCCGGGTTCGTCGTCTACAGTCCGGAGACCATGCTCAAGCTGCGCTCCATTGCCGGACCGAATGTGGGCTGCAACTTCGATCCAAGTCATCTTTTCTGGCAGAACATTGATCCTGTCGCCGCCGTCCGGGTGCTCGAAGGCGCCATCTTCCATGTCCACGCCAAAGACACGCAGCTCTACTCCGCCAACCTGCCGCGCACCGGCGTGCTCGACACCAAGCCTTACACGCAAGAACGTGACCGAGGTTGGATCTTCCGCACCTGCGGCTACGGCCACGGCGCCGAATGGTGGAGCGAGTTGATTTCGACGCTGCGCATGTTTGGTTACGATTACGTTCTCTCCATCGAGCACGAAGATAGTCTGCTCTCGCCGGAAGAGGGGCTGACCAAAGCTGCCACCTTCCTCAACAGCATCGTCATTCGTGAGCAACCGACCGCCGCCTGGTGGACCTGATGCGCGCGGCCTAAGAAAAGCCGCAAGAGACAAGAAAAGAACTGAACATGAAATCAATCAGAACAGCGATTTTCGGCACCGGCTTCATGGGCCGCGTGCACCTCGAAGCCGTGCGTCGAGTGGAATCCGTTGAAGCTGCTGCGATCGCGGGCAGAAACGTCGAAGTAGCGCGACGCCTGGGCGCGGGCTTCTCCATCTCCTCGATTGTCGCCGATTATCGCGAGATCCTCCGCGATCCGGCGATCGATGCGGTCCACATCTGCACACCCAACGCGCGGCACTTTCCCATGGCCAAGGATGCGCTTCACGCGGGCAAGCATGTGCTCTGCGAAAAACCGCTGGCCACGAGCGTTGCGGAGGGCGAAGAACTTGTCGCTCTCGCCGCGCAGAAAGGCCTGCGTAACTGCGTCTGTCACAACTTGCGCTACTACCCCATGGTGCAGCAGATGCGAGCGATGCGCGAGGCCGGAGACCTGGGAGAAGTCCTTGTCGTCCAGGGCACGTATTCCCAGGACTGGCTTCTCTACGACACGGACTGGAACTGGCGCGTCGAGACCAAAGCCGGCGGACCTTCGCGCTGCATGGCCGATATCGGCTCGCACTGGTTTGATATGGCGGAGCATGTCACAGGATTGCGCCTGACCTCGCTGTGTGCCGATCTCCAGACCTTCCACCCAACCCGCAAGCGGCCGAAGCACTCGGTCGAGACTTTTGCCAATAAAATGCTCGGCCCGGAAGACTACATTGAGACCCCGGTCGATACCGAAGATTTCGGTGCAGTGGTCTTCCGCATGGGAAAGCGCACGCGTGGAGCCATGACGGCCAGCCAGGTTTCCGCTGGACGCAAGAACGGGCTCAGCATTGAGATCTATGGCACAAGATCTTCTGTAGCTTGGAATCAGGAGCGTCCCGACGAGCTTTGGTCCGGTCACCGCGATGTGGGCAACCAGATTTTCGTCAAGGATCCCTCTCTGCTGAAGCCCGCGGCGCGTGCCTTCGCCGATCTTCCCGGCGGCCACAGTGAAGGTTACGACGACACCTTCAAGCAGGTTTTCAGGCGCTTCTATGCCTCAATCGGCGTACCCGGGGGCGCGCCCGAGTACCCGCAGTTCATCGATGGGCTGCGCCAACTCAAAATCCTCGACGCTGTGCTGCAAAGCCACCGGACGCGAGCTTGGATCGATGTTCCTGCGTTTGAAAGGGAAGTGAAGTGAGCAGATGATCAGCAATTCGTGGTAGTCGACATCAGTGGGTGAAGCAATTCGACTGGCCGCTAGCGGATTCGAGAGAGTTTCCAAACAGGATCAGATCAGCGGACACGGCTTCAGCCTGACCCGAGCGACGAAGCTGCAACAGCGAAACCATCTCCACGACTTGGCGGTTGCGTAAGCCTCGGAAACTAGTCGGTCGTAAGTGAAAAGCGACGGGTTCTTGTGTTGGTGAATACATTCTATGTAACTATCTGCAACGACATAAGTTATCGCCCGTAATCCGGCCCTTTGACGACGATTTACCGAAAATAAATTGCATATAAGCCTGTTTTGGTTACTCCCGCTCAGTCCGAAACCAAATTACGGTAATGGATTGAGTGAGTTGGACGACCTTATCCGTGCGTGAAGTGCACCAGATTTGCGTGCGCATTTGGCTTCCTGTGGCTGGTGTCAGGAGTTCTTTGTGCCCAGGAATACAGTTTCTGTTCCTCCGGAAACGCCGAGGGGCTCAACAAGAGAGAGTCGGGGTTGGTTGGGATTGCGTCTCAGGTCACGAAAAATTACTCGCGGCGCAACGCCACCATGGGATCGACCTTGGCCGCTCGACGGGCTGGAATGTAGCTGGCCAAGACCGCCACAACTGCAAGAAGGGCAGCAACGGAAACAAGCGTGACGGGATCGGTGGCATGCACTCCGTAAAGCACACTGGACATCGTGCTGGAGAGGGTGCGGCTCACGGCCAGTCCGCCAATCGCACCGAGACTCAAGCCCACAGCGGCGAGAGCCAATGCCTCGCCGATTACCTGCTGCAGAATCCAGCGACGTTGTGCCCCAAGCGCAAGGCGAATGCCAATTTCCTGAGTGCGCCTCTCGACTGTATAGGAGATCACCCCGTAAACACCGACGCTGACCAGAGTGAGCCCGACCGCAGAAAAGAGAACGAGAAGAGTCAGCAAAAAGCGGGGCTGGGCGAGCGACATCGCGGAAATGGAATCACGCAACGTGCCGCTTGATTCTGTGACCAGTCCGGCATCAATCGCCCGCAGTTTCCCCTGCACGCTCGAGAGCGAAAGAATACGGGGATCACCGAACGTTCGCAGCAGGATTCCGCGATTCGCAAATCCGGTTACGGTGAACGGAATATAGGCTGCGGGTTTCGCGGGCTCCTGCAGGCCCTGGTTTTTCTGATCGGCGACGACTCCGACAATTTCAAACCAGGCATCGATTTTCTCCGGGACTCTCTCGAGAAATCCAAATCTCACCAGCTTTCCCAAAGGATCAGTCGTGCCGAAATATTGATGCGCGAAGGTCTGATTGATGATCGCGACTCTCCTGGCCTCAAAAACCTCTGGCTCGGCAAGTGGTCTTCCCTCCAAGACTGGAACATTGAGCACATCGAAGTACTGGTCGCTGATGAGATACAGGAGCGAAGATGCGGGAGTCTCGTTTCGGCCGCCGCGGATCTCCACCTGGTCCGGGATGCCCCCATAGGGCGGCAGAGTGCTGGTCTCAGTGACCGAAGCAACGCCCGGCAGCGCGCGCAACTCCGGCAGAAGGATCCGGAAGAACCGTGTCTTCTGCTCCGCGGTTGCATAGTGCTGATCGGGTAAAACGATGCGGACGCCCAGCACATGATCTGGATCGAAGCCGAGGGTGACACTGCGGAGCGCGACAAAGCTCCTTACCAGCAGGCCCGCGCCTAGCGCCAGCACAACCGACATTCCGATTTGCGAAATCACAAAGAGGCGCTGAAGTTTTCGTCCACCGAAACTTCGTCCGGCTCTTGTGCTCGCGCGGAGAGGTTCATTCACATCGGCCCGGGCAGCGTGCAAGGCGGGAAGAAGGCCAAAGACGACCACGGAAGCAACAGAAACTGCGAATGTCCACAAAAATACCGGGAGATTCAGGCGTATGGTCGCCTCCTGGGGAATGGTGCCCGGAGGAATAATGGAAGCCGCCAATCTGCTGCCCAGGACCGCCAGCGCCACCGCGCCCACCGCCCCGGCGAAGGCCAAGACCACGCTTTCGACCAGTAATTGTCGGACCAGGCGGCCGTGACTGGCGCCGAGCACGGAACGGATCGCGATTTCTCGTTCCCGCACCGTGGCTCGCGTGAGCAGCAGGCTGGCGACATTGCCGCAGGCAATGAGCAGCAGCACGCTCACTCCGCCCAGCAATAGAAACAGAGTTAAGCGAAAACTTCCCACCACGGAATCCGCATAGGTTTCGAGTTCGGCGGCGGGTTCCTTGGGATAGTCCTGCGGAGACGAAGACGCGAGGTGTTTTAGAACGAGGTCCAGGTTGGCAGTAGCTTCCTGTTTGGAAACGCCCGGCTTCAGACGCCCGTAGAGCCAGAAGGTGCGGTCATACATGCTTCCAGTCACGCGCCCCAGGTCAACCGGCATCCAGATATCTCCATTCCACCATGCGAAATTTCGTGGCATAACGCCAATCACCGTGGTCGGCTGATCATCCAACAGGATGGTCTTGTCGACTATGGTCGGGTCTTTGCCAAAGCTGCGCTCAAACACTTTGTAGCTGAGAACGACGAGGGGAGGAGAATCGGGTTTTACGTCTTCTGCAGTGGGTGTTCTGCCGAAGGCGGGAGCCACACCGAGCACGGAAAAAGTATTGGCCGTGACCAGAGCACAGTCGAAACGTTCTGGAGCCGCCGTGCCGGTCAGAACTGCGTCTCGCGGGTGCACACCAAGGACGGCATCAAAAACACGGTTCTCGCGCTCGATTTCCAGAAAATGCGTTGTCAGAAACTCATTCTCACCCTTGCCTGGCCCGCGCTTGTGTGCGTCGTCTACGTGCACCGTGACTAAACGCTCGCTGCCCACGTAAGGTAGCGGCTGAAGCAGCACAGCATAAACGACACTGAAGATAACGGTCGTCCCGCCGATTCCGAGTGCGAGCGCCACGACGGCGCTCGTGGTGAATCCTGGGCTCTTGTGCAACTGCCGCAGGGCGTAACGAATATCCTGAAGTAAACCACCCTGAAGTAAAGCAGTCATTTCGGCTTCCTTATCCAGTTATGGGCATCGTGACTCGGGCCGCGCTGCGGCCAGCTTAGGTCTTGGTCTTACGTTTGTCCGATTTGCGCTGACTCGGGATCATTGTAAATTTCCGAATCCGAGTATTATTTCTGATAATCCAAGCTGCTAAAATGTGAAACTTCACATGCCTCTCTTCTCGCAAGATTCTACAGCGGCTACACGCGGTAGGAGGTGACCCGGTATGACCGAGAAGGCAAGTTCCAAGCCAATCCGAGAGCGGCCGGAAGAAGACGTTTCCAAAAGTGTCTCCCGGCGCAACTTCATCAAGGGCGTCATCACCAGCGGCGTGGCAGTCTCTTCGGCGAGGTATCTGTTTCGCACCTCCTCTCTGCTGCAGGGCCAGGAGTTGTCTGCCGGCGTAGGCGAGCGGCTGATTACGCTCAACGTCAACGGTCAGCAGCGGCGCGTCGACGCGATGAAGCAGGAGACGCTGGCGTCGACGCTGCGTTACAAGCTGGGCCTCACCGGCACCAAGCTGGGATGCGACCGCGCGGAATGCGGATCGTGCACCGTGCTGATCGACGATATTCCGTATTATTCGTGTTCGGTACTCACCCATACCGTGCGTGCCCGAAAAATTGTGACCATCGAAGGCCTGGCCAGCGTTGACGGGACGTTGCACCCGGTACAACAGGGCGTCATCGACGAACAAGGCTTTCAGTGCGCATTTTGTATGCCCGGCTTCATTATGACTACGGTGGGATTCCTGAAAACCAATCCCAATCCGACCCGCCAGGAATTGGCACATGGCATCTCGGGAAACCTATGCCGCTGCCAGGATTATGACAAGATTCTCACCGCGATGATGCGTGGCGCCGAGAATTTGCGGAGGTCTCATCTTGGATAACCAGAAAGCGGATAACCAGAAAGCAGTCGAGACTCCTAAAGCCACCGAGCGCCAGTACGGAGCCGGGTACAAGCTGATCGGCAAGAACTACCAGACGCCAGATCTGTATGCGAAGGTTACGGGCCAGGCAAAATATGCCGAAGATTTTCGCGCGGAGGGCATGCTGTTCTGCAAGTTGCTGCTTAGCCCCATGCCGCATGCCCGGGTAAAGCGTATTGATACGAAAGCGGCGCTAGCAATGCCGGGAGTGAAAGCGATTCTCACTGCGAACGATCTTCCTGCTCCGGCCGATACCCTTACCGACAACGGCACGGTGATCAAGGCCAGCAAGTGGGGCGAACGCGGCCTTACCAATGAGCCGGTCTATCAGGGCGAACCGATTCTGGCCGTTGCCGCGGTTGACGAACTCACCGCCGCGGAAGCCATCGAGAAAATTCATGTCGACTTTGAACTGCTTCCGTTCGTGGTGGATCCGCTTGACACCTTACGACCGGGCGGTCCGAATCCGCGAACGGATGGCAATGTCTGGACTCGGCCGAAGGGACAAAATCCTGGGCCACCGGTGGTCACAGAGCTCAAATGGACGAAGGCTGACTTTGCCGAGCTAGACAAAGGCCGTCTTCCCATGGGCAAGAGTCCCGACGAGTGGTCGTATGGCGACATTGAGTCCGGTTTCAAGAATGCGGCGCTGGTTCTCGACGAGACTTTTGTGACCCCCGACACCAGCCATCAGACTCTGGAGACTCGTAGTGCGTTGGCTTACTGGCAGAACGGCAAGGTCTACATTTACACGGGCACGCAAAGCACGGCACAAACGCTGCCTGCGATCGCGCGATGGCTGAACATCAGTCCGGACAACGTTGTTTTTATCAGCGAGTACACGGGAGGCGGCTTCGGCAGCAAGATTACCGGCGGCGTGTCGATGATCATTCCTGCTCTGCTGGCCAAGAAAACGAATGCTCCGGTGATGATGAGGATCAGCCGCGAGGAGGAAACTTTCATCGGACGTGCCCGGCCGAGTTTTCAAGGAAGGATGAAAGTTGGTTTCTCCAAAGAAGGACGGATCATAGCTCTCGACATGTTCGTGATCTGCGACAACGGTCCATACGATGCAGTGGGGGATGCTCCTTCATCGGGCCGCATCGTCTCTCTGTTGTATCAGCCGCAAGCCATGCGCTGGCGCGGCGTGACGGTGCTGACCAACACACCGCCCCGCAGTGCACAAAGTTCCCCCGGCGGGCTGCAGGGGATTGTCATTATCGAGCCCATCATCGCGAAAGCTGCGCGCAGGTTGGGAGTTGACCAAGTGGCGATTCGCCGCGTCAACTGCCCGGAAGGCAAGGCGCAGTTCGGGCCTGCGGTGCAAGGGAAACGGCAGTATGCGACGAGCGCATTCCTTAAGGAAGCACTCGACCGCGGCGCGGAACAATTCAAGTGGAGCGAGCGGGTTGCGCGCACTCCGAAGAGGATGGGCACGAAGGTTCGCGGGGTCGGCGTGTCGCTGAGTTGCTACGTTGGCGGCACGATCGGGTTCGACGGACTTTTGGTCATCAAGCTGGATGGGCGAATCAACTTCCAGTCTGGAATCGGCAATCTGGGAACGGAGTCGGTGATTGACGTGCACCGCGCGGGTGCAGAAGTTCTCGGTGTGCCGTGGGAAAAATGCGACGTCGTGTGGGGGAGCACGACAAAAAACCTTCCTTTCACCTGCGTCTCCGGCGGCAGCCAGACCACGCATGCGATGACACGGGCCGCATATGCGGCGGCGATGGACGCCAAGAAGAAGCTCCAGGAAATCGCGGCCAAGAAGCTGGGAGGCAAACCGGAGCAATACGAGGTCGCCAACGAGCGTGTCTTCCGCAAGGGGGGCGCGAGCATGACTTTGGCGCAGGCGGCGAAATACGCGATTCAACTGGGCGGTGTCTACGATGGCCACGAAGCGGGCGCCGATCTCCACAAACTGACGAAGGCGTCCGTGACGGCGTTGGCCGGTCAAGGGCTGGTGGCCGCGGCCAAGGACAATTATCCGCGCGATGGCTCGACATTTTCCTACGTGGCCAGCTTTGCCGAGGTTGAAGTCGACGTCGAAACCGGCAAATACGACATTGTCGATTTCCTCGCTTCCGCGGATGTTGGCACGGTAATCCATCCGCGAGCGTTGGGTGGTCAGGTGCTCGGACGTTCGGTCCTGGGCATCGGGCATGCGATCGGTCAGAAGTGGGTGTTCGATCCGCACTACGGCGAAATGCTTTCCAAGCGATTCCATCACAACAAACCGCCGACGATTCTGGATGTACCCGTCGACATGCAATGGACCGCATTGGACATTCCCGACCCGGAGACGCCGGTGGGGGCACGCGGTGTGGGCGAGCCGCCCGTTGCAGGCGGGTGCGCGTCGATCTTGAACGCACTTTCCGATGCGCTTGGGGACGAGATTTTCCAGCGCGCACCGGTGAATGCCGACACGATTCTGACCTCGCTCGAAGCGGGCCGTCCGATGCAGCGTCCCTTGGTTGCCCATATTTGACGGTTCATATTTGCTCGATTTTTGTTGAGCGAGATCTTGAGGAGAAGTTATGGCTGTCATACGAGACGTGATGCCCGCCTTCGAGATGTATCAGCCAACTTCATTGGCCGATGCGCTGAAGCTTCTCGAACAGCATGCACCGGATGCCTGGGTGCTGGCCGGAGGGCTGGACAGCTTTGACTGGCTCAAGGATCGCATCAGGAAGCCCAAGGTGGTGGTCGATCTGAGCGGAGTCGACGAACTGCGGGGGGTTCGCAGGGCAGGCGATGGGATTGAGATCGGCGCGATGACCACGCTCACTGAAATGGTGAATGATCCCGTTATTAAGCAGAAGTATGGACTCCTCGCGCAGGCTGCGGAGGTCGTGGCATCGCCGCAAATCCGCAATCAAGGGACGCTCGGCGGCAATGTTTCACAGGACACGCGGTGCTGGTATTACCGTGGCGGTTGGCCGTGCTATCGGGCCGGCGGCAACATTTGCTACGCCGATACGCCGGAGGGCCGCAACCGTGAGCATGCCATTCTGCACGCGGACCGTTGCGTCGCGGTGAATCCCTCCGACACGGCCCCGGCCCTCATTGCGCTAGACGCCAAGTTCGTGCTGCGCACGCCGAAGGGTGAGCGCGTGCTGGATGCGGAGGATTACTTCATCGGTCCTGAGATCGATATTACGCGGCTGCACATCTTACAGCCCGGCGATCTGCTTACTGCCATTCGTATTCCATCCGCCTGGGCGGGCGCGCAATTCTATTTTGAAAAAGTGCGAGACCGCAACGTTTGGGACTTTCCGCTTCTCAACGTCGCCTCGGCCATGGTTCTATCCGGCGGCACAATTGAACGCGTGCGGATCGCGGTGAACGGCGCCGCCGCCAGGCCGTTAAGGCTGAAGGCAGTCGAAGACGCGGTTCGTGGCCAGCCGCGGAATACGGCCACTGGCGAGATGGCGGGAAAACTCTCCGTGCAAGGAGCGGTTCCATTGCAGTTCAACGCCTACAAAATCCCGCTGATGAGAAATCTGGTGAAACGCGCCATCAGTGGAGTCGAGGAGGCCACATGGGCTTCTTAGAGTGGGCCACGAGTCCCTGGGGGCAGAGCATCCCCATCCATATTGCCTGGTTCCTGATCTGGGTTGCGCTGATCGCGGGGTTGCTCTTCCTGATCGTTCACGCCATCTACGTCATGTTTTTCGCCAAGCCAAGAGTGTTCGCGGCAGAGGATCCTTCCGCAGTTTCGGCCAGCATACCCCAACACGTTCCCCGGCACTCGCTGGTCGCACGGATGTTTCACTGGATTATGGCAGCTTCCATGTTCACGCTGCTGTTTACCGCCTTCCTTCCAAAGGTTGGCGTCCAGTTTAATTGGGTGACCTATCATTGGATCGCCGGCACCGTGTTAACGGTTTCCATCGTCTTTCACATCATTCATGCGTCCTTCTGGCTGGATTTCTGGTCGATTTGGCCTGACAGAATCGATCTGGACGACGCATGGAAGAGGGTTCGCCGGTTTTTCGGAATGCCCGCGCCCCCGCCGCGAAAGTTTGCCAAGTATCCCCTGGAGAACAAGCTCTTCCATGGTGTCATTATCTTGTGCGGGCTCTCGGTAATCCTGACTGGCGTTTTCATGATGTCTCGCGTGCGTACGATCTTTTTCCCTCGTAATCCCTATCTATTCAGCGACATGACCTGGGGTCTGATGTACGTGCTGCACGGACTGGCAGGCATAGGACTGATTGCGCTAGTCATGATGCACGTCTACATGGGCCTCCGCCCGGAGAAACGCGCGATCACGAAATCGATGATCTTCGGCTGGATGGACCGCGACTTCTATCTGGAAGAGCACGATCCCGAGCGATGGAAAGTCGGGACTGTTTCTTCGTCACCGACATCCAACCGGATCGAAGGTCGAGGCTAACCGATGCTGGCTGAGATCCGCGATCGTTGCGACGCAGTAGAAGAATGCTACGAATTCCTGCTGGCATACGCAGCCCAGGGTCTACCGAGTGACCAGGGCAGCAAGTCGGGTGCACAAGTCCGCGAGTTCCTGCATCGCGCCGTGGAAGCCTTGACGGGGCTGCCGGAAGCTTGTGCGATGGCGGTTAAACAGGAAGGCCTCGAGCCTGCCAGCAAGTACCTGGCGTTCGTTGCGGTGCTTGAGCGCGATTCTCGCGATTCTCTTGCTGCCATTGAAGTGGTTCTCGCTCAACCCGCGATCAGTTCCCAGTTAATTGACAATCTGAACGCTTCCATCCATTTCCGAGCGTTGCTCACCGACCTATTTCTTCTGGGTGAGATTCTGAGAAAGCAAAGCAAACCGGCGGCGGAAGTAGTCACGAGCGACGGCGATTGAAGAAATCGGCTGGCCCGGCTTTTCATCCGCGATAGCTTCTTTGAGTGGGTCCGCAGTTGCCCTGCTGTACTATGTGTTATAGTACACAGCTGTGATCCCGTTTCGCGTTGACTTCCGGCCCGGCGTTTCCCTTTACGAGCAGATTGTCTACGCCGCTACCAAAGCCATAATTTCGCGCCAATTGCGTCCCGGAGATTCATTCCCCTCCGTCCGTCTCCTCAGCAGAGAACTCAAAATCAATCCCAACACCGCCCACAAAGTAGTCACGCACCTGATTGCTGCCGGCTTACTTGAAACCCGTCCCGGAATTGGCACCGTCGTCTCGGAATTACCGGAAGCGAGAAACACCGAACGCACACAGCTCCTCGGCCACGAAATAGAGCAGCTGGTAGTTGAAGCAAAAAAACTAGGAATCGCTCTGGACGAACTGCTGGCTTCCATGTCTTCCCACTGGAGGCGTCTAGGCAGCAACGAATCGCCCAGTGACTCAAAGCGGGGAGGACGCGTTCGATGAGTAACGGCACTATTCGCACCGAAAACCTAAGCAAGCAGTTCAAGAAGGTCGAAGCCTTGCGCAACCTCAACCTGACCGTACCCGACGGCGCAGTCTATGCCCTCATCGGTCCCAACGGGGCCGGCAAAACGACCGCCATCAAAATTCTCATGAATATCTTCGGAGCAACGTCCGGCCGCGCCGAAGTGCTCGGCATCGACTCAGCCCGATTGCGTGGCCGATTGCTTTCCTCCGTCGGTTACGTCTCCGAAAACCAGGAACTCCCTGACTGGATGCGAGTTGGCGTCTTCTTCGCCTACCTTCGACCCTTCTATCCCACCTGGGATCGCGATCTGGAAAAAGATCTGGTCCGCCAGTTCGATCTGCCGCTCGATCGCAAGCTCCACGACCTCTCCCGCGGAATGCGGGTGAAAGTTGCCCTGGCCAGCTCTCTCGCCTATCACCCAAAACTGATCGTGCTCGATGAGCCCTTTACTGGCCTTGACCCGCTGGTGCGCGACGAATTGATCCAGGGCCTGCTCGATCGTGCCGAAGAATCCACCATCCTCATTTCGTCGCAGGATCTGGCCGAGGTCGAAACCTTCGCCAGCCACGTCGGCTATCTCGAAAAGGGTCAACTCCGCTTTTCAGAGGAATTGACGTCATTGGTTGACCACTTCCGCGAGGTAGAACTGACCTTCGAAACGCCGCCTGCATTGCCCAAAGAGGCCCCGGAAACCTGGCTGCAGCTGAGCGCGTCGGCTGCAGTCGTCCGCTTCATTGAAAGCCGTTTCGATCCCGAGAAGACCAATCGGCAAATCCGCAGCGTTCTCGGCGAAACCCGGGACGTAGCGTTCACTCCCATGTCTCTGCGCTCCATTTTCCTGGCCATGGCGAAGGCCGGCCGCGAGCTTTCTGAGACTACCAGCGAGGCAAGCACGACAGGCGTCGCAAAAACGAGAGGTGGAGCAAAGACGAGTGGCATAGACAGAGAGGGGGCAAAGTCATGAAACTGATCATCCACATTTTCCTCAAAGATGTCCGACATCTCTGGCGAGAAATCGCCGTGTCCTTGGCCCTGGTGGTCACCTACGGCCGCAATGTGCCCTACAGCTGGGCGCATCCCGGTGTTGCCGCTACCGGGGCGGCGGCCTTCGTCGGCGCTTTCTTCGACGCGGAATTCTGGGCCCGCATGCTGGTTGTCCTCGTTCCACTTGCCTGGGCGTTCACCGTAATTCGTGTCATCCAAAGCGAGTCGCTCGTCGGAGATCGTCAATTCTGGGTGACTCGTCCCTATGACTGGAGGCAGCTGCTCGCCGCTAAGTTGCTTTTCATCCTGGTGTTCGTCAACTTGCCCATGTTCATCCTCGATCTGTTTCTGCTGGCCAAAGCGGACTTTACTCCTGCCCGCTATCTGGCGGGCCTGTTCTGGATGCAGTTGTTGATCACGCTCATCCTGCTGCTACCAATAGCCGCGTTGGCCGTAGTCACAGCCACCGTCGTCCAGTTGCTGCTCACCTTGCTGGTAATTGTTCTTTACATGACGGTTTCAAGCGCCTTGTCACAGCATATACCGGCATCCAGTTTCATCTCGACCGATCCTCTCCCAACCATTCTGCTGATCGCAACTCTGTTTGCCATGATCGCGTTGCAATACGCGCGTCGCCGAACCGCCTTGGCTCGATCGCTGATTCTTGGTCTAATGGGTGCCCTGATTCTGATCTCCCTTGCAGCTCCCTACCAGAGGTTGATCAACCGCCAGTATCCGCCGCTCAAAAAAGGGGAACCATCCCCCTTTCAACTTGTGTTGGGTCAAAATCCCGGCACATGGCAACGCGGCTCGGTCCCAGACCCCAAAGAGGCCGGAATGGTCTTGCCTTTAAACATTTCGCGGACCGATCCCGACGCCATCCTGATCATGAAGGGCTCCCGCGTCGAACTCGACGGTCCCAACGCCCTGCACTGGGACGCCGGTTGGACCTCCATGAACTCGATCGACCTCCTGCCGGGCGAGAACTTGTTCAGCGTCAACTTCGCCATGCCCAGGTCACTCTACGACCGGCTCATGGATTCCCCGATCCGGCTTCGAGTGTCGCTGGCCTTTGCTTATTTTCGAGACGCGAACCGCAGGAAGTTTGTAGTGCCGAATGGCACGTTCAGCTTGCCGGAAGGAGGCTTGTGTTCAGCCATGCCGATCGAGCCGTCCATGCAACTCGGCTTTCCAACAATGGTCTCGTGTCTCGCGCCTATGCATCGGCCCACTTCGTTATTCCTCACTTTGAAGCTTGCCGAAAGCACTTGCCCGCTCCGGCAGGGCCAACCCGCGCTGGCTCCCGACTCCCTCGGCCGTGGATGGATCCAAAGTCCGGAATCCCCCGCCGAATTCGGCATCAGCCCAGTAAGTCAATTCGAGCTTGCCCCGTTGAGTTACTCAAATGTTCCGCCCTATCCCGATAGTTCCGGGCGCCCGCCGACTGGAATCTGTCCGGGAACTCCGCTGACCCTGAGTAATCCGCAAAAGGTGGGCGACACCCAGCTCACGCAACAGTTCGAAGGCTACCACCTGCCAGACTGGCTGAAATCAACCCCACAAAGGTGACCGAGACGAAACTGACCCTTGGGTACGGCATCTTTCTTGAACAAGCTGCAATATCGTACCGCGGCAAAAGGAGGGAAAGGTGCTCGCGTCCGCGATCGCCAATTGAGGAGATTCCCCAGGCGTGGCCGTCTCGAATAACTTCCGGTTTGCCACCTGACACGATATCGGGAATCGGTTCAGCTTTAGATGTTGGGCGAGAGCGGGATTTCCCAACGTTACTTCTTCGTCAGGGCAGGCCTACGCGCCGGAGAAGATCCTTAAAGCGCTTATCCGAGCGGTATCGGTCAAAAATTGGGTCGACGGCGACGTATCCCAACCAAACAGCGCGATCTTCATAGGCGGCTTGCAGCCATCTGAATGTGTCTTCTTTCTTATTTGACGCTGCGTAAATCTGAGCCAAGCCGTAAGGGGAAACGTAACGCTTCCTCGAAATCGTTTCCAGTTCGTGCGCGATTCGGAGTGCATCGCGATTCCGTCCTGCAACTGCAAGGGCGACGGCGACTTGTGCGGTATAGACTGGGCTGTCGCCTGACAGATTTGCCGCCTTCTTCAGCTCGTTAACAGCATCGCTGTGCAACCCTGCGCCAAGATAGTCCTCTCCGAGCAGGAGGTGAGCAGCCGCGAAGTTCGGATCCAGTTCAACGGAATTTCGGTTTTGATCGATTGCGCGGGAGTAGTCACGTGCCATGTAGTAGCGGAGTCCCACCCACGTGCTGATCATCAGGTTAAGGGGGTCGAGCTCTAGTGCATGCTTTGCTTCTGCAAGTGCCTCGCCATGACGGCCCCTGATGGAAAGGTAGTCTCCGTACCAGTGATGCGCGTTCGCGTATTGGGGATCCAACTGCAGAGCGCGCCTGAACTCTGCCTCTGCACCGGTCCAATCCCAACGATGGCTCATCGCAAGGCCCAGGGACGCGTGGGCTTCAGCCGATTCTGGATTGATCTCGAGCGCTTTGCGTGCCGCGGCGTATGCTTTCGGGAGTGCCTCGGCCGGGGACTTAAATCCGTGCCACGTCAGTCCGCTGTTACAGTCTGCCAGTCCCGAATACGCTGCCGCATAGGTGGGATCGTTGTCGATCGCCTGCTCGAAATATTGCTCCGCCTTCTGCATGCTCTCGCCGGTTCGCTTGTTCCAGTAATACCGACCCTTCAAGTACGCCTCGTATGCTTCCGGGCTTATTTGCCGCGGAGCAGCCAACCGCTTTTCCTGTTCTTCAGTAAGAGCGATGTGAATCTCGCTTGCGATGCTTCGCACGACCGAGTCCTGCACGGCCAGCACATCTCTGAGTTCGCGATCGTAACTCTCGGTCCAAAGGTCGGTCTGATCACGTGCTTGGATGAGCTGGACGGTGATGCGTACACGGTCTGACGATCGTCGAACGCTACCTTGGATAAGATAGTCAGCGTTCAGTTCCTTACCGATCTCCCTCGCAGCCAGCGTGCTCCCTTTGTACTTTGCAACCGAGCTCCGTGCGACCACCTTGAGTCGATCCCGATTCAATTTCCCAACCTGAGCGATCATCTCTTCAGTCAGCCCCTGACTGAAGAACTCTTGATCAGGATCTCGGCTCAAATTGTCAAACGGCAGCACAGCTAAGACTGTCTTGCGCTGGGAAACGGCCGGGACGCGCGAACCTCGCCAGCCCCAAAATGCGAGGAGGGACAGAATGGACACAACTGCCAGCGAAGCTGATGCAACGAAAAGCCACGTCCGCGCACGCCGATGTACCTGTCCACGAGCGGTTTCAGTGCCCGGTACTTGCCCCGCTGTCCGCTCTTGTTCTGGTTCCATCAGGCCCAGGCTGCCGCCGTGCGGCCAGCTATCTGGCTCCGAAACGAAACTCTGCGTGCCTGTGGGGGCGACCGATGCTGCAGGTTTGGGTGGCTCCGTAGAGTGTTCTTCCTCGGGAGAAATAATCGGCGCAATGAATCGATACCCTCGTCCGGTCACGGTCTGGATAAACCGCGGGGTTTCGGGGTCGTCCTTAAGAGCCTGGCGGACTTTGCGGATTGCGCCCCTGATGCTGTTATCCGTGTCGAGGAAAACATCA
>Ga0209006_10000147_pt1 | contig 76116 bp, 66 predicted proteins | sample JacPin_JW_Ref_O2_FD_188567 | JGI IMG/M metagenome (GOLD analysis project Ga0209006, IMG submission 188567) | Forest soil microbial communities from Algoma, Ontario, Canada - Jack Pine, Ontario site 1_JW_Ref_O2 (SPAdes) (version 2) | ecosystem: Environmental > Terrestrial > Soil > Boreal... | reverse complement strand
TTTCGAATTACCGCTGAGGGTAGCGCTGGCTGGCTTTCGCAATGTTTTGGAGCCCGCCGCGCAGACGATTACGAGACTTTCGCAGAATAGCGCCGCATCCATGTTCGCGTTGAAAGTCCGCATCATCAGCAAGGACTTTCGTGCGATCCGAACATACAAATCGGTATTGAATCCATTCAGGCACCGGGATTTCGCTTTGTCGCTCTGGTCGCATAAACTCCTGCGTTGGCTGGTGCCGTATTTCCTGATCGGCATGCTGGTTACATCTGGATTCTTGCTGCGTATACTTTTCTACCGCGCCGTGTTCGCCGCCGAGATTGGTCTGTGCGCGATCGCCGCCTTCGGCCTGCTGTTTGAGTCTAAACGCCTGGGCTTTCCCTGGTCCATCGCCACTTCGTTTTGCATTGTGAATCTAGCCGCGTTTTTCGGAACACTGCGATCACTCGGGCGCCGCGGTTCAGGTTCGTGGACACCGGTGCGAAGCTAAATTCCTTGCGAAACGAGATTTTGGCGCTGAGGACGCACATCGCTTCGATTTTCGCCGCCATTCATTTCTAAGCGGTCTCGCACTCCCCCCACTCCACATGAAGCACCAACAACTTTTCTGGAACGCGGCGACCACCATGGCTCAGGTGATTGGCAGCGCGGGAACTCTTTTTGTGCTCTACCGATTTTTGATACGGACCATCGGAATTGAACGACTGGGGATTTGGTCGCTGGTATTGGCGACCACCTCAGTGGTAACGCTGGCGAATCAGGGATTCTCGACCAGCGTCGTTAGATTCGTGGCGAAATATGCGGCGCTAGGCCGTCCGGAGAAAGTGTGTTTGTTGATCGAGACCGCCATTCTATCAATAGGCGGGATGCTGACTATCATTTGCGTCGTCTTGTACCCAGTGGCGCATTGGGGATTAAAGCTCATCGTCCCGCTCGCGAGATTTGACGAGGCGGCCACATTGCTTCCCTTCGCATTCACCACGCTGTGGATCAATGTCGTGGGAAGCGTGTTGCTGGCCGGACTTGCCGGATACGAATTGATTACCTATCGAAATTACGTGGTGTTCGGGGGATCGGTTCTTTACCTATTACTGGCAATTGCCTGGGTGCCCCAGTACGGGTTGTTGGGATTGGCCTATGCGCAAACGGCGAATACGGCGGTGTGCTTTGTGGCCGCCTGGGGCTTGCTTCGCCGCACGATTCCTCAACTACCCGTGATCCCGCGCCGGTGGGACCGCAAACTTTTTCGTGAAATGTGCGGGTACGGAGTTCACTTTCAATTCATCACCCTGAGCCAGGCCGTACGGGAACCGGTGACCAAGGCGCTGCTAGCAAAATTTGGCGGACTGGCCATGACCGGGATATACGACATCGCTTCCAGGTGGGTATTCACATTTCGAGAATTAATCGTGCAAGCCAATCTGGTTCTGATTCCGACTATTTCCGGACTTCGCGAAACAAATCCGGACGTGATTCCTCGGATCTATCGCGAATCATATCGGTTGGTTTTCTTCCTCGCGGTGCCAACATTCGCACTGCTCGTCGTCATCAGCCCGGTGATTTCGAACATTTGGATCGGACACTACGAACCGATTTTTGTGAGCTTCGTGGCGTTACTTGCCATGGGGTGGCTCGTGAATATTTTGAGCAACCCGGCCTACGTCGCGGACCTGGGTACTGGCGCCCTATTTTGGGTTTCGATCGGCTGCGCGATGACCGGAGTTTTGAATCCGGCGCTAGGGTATTTTGCCGGGAGATATTGGGGAGGCCCGGCCGTCGTCGCAGCATCAACAGTATCGTTGATGGCGGGCTATGCCGTTGTGTTAGCGGCTTATCATCTCGAAAACAAAATTCCTTTTCGCACCATAATCCCCCAAGATAGTTTGGGAATCGTCTGCGCGAGCGCCGTGGGTGTAGTCGTGTTTCTTCGGTATTTTTGCAACGAGAACCTCCGCGCGATGAATTCGATTCGAATCGTGTGCAGCGTGGCTGTGGCTCTTTTGACGATCATGATTGTCCCCATGTCGCTTCATCCGCTGCGACGCCGATTAGTGAATTGGGTTTGGTCGCGGCTTCCCGCCTGCCACTGGAAGATTTTTGCCTGACAAAAACAACACGCTCACTGTGTGGCGATCCGCGCAACCAAAGAAAGTGGTGGCTCGAATCGCGATCGGGGGCGATTTTCTGCCCGCGGGTGCAATCGCGATGGAGTCCGGTTCGAGTTGGGCCGAACAAGCTGATCGTCTAGTTCCGCATTTTGAGGATGTGGATACTTCGTTCGTCAATCTTGAAGCGTGCCTTCCCGGCTCAGGTCTGGTTCCTCGACCGCTGGTCGGACTGGGGCAGATCGTAGGAGCTCCGGCAGAAGCGTTGGATTACCTGAGGGCGATCCGCTGCGAAGCCGTCGGGATCGCGAACAATCATAGCTACGATTTCGGCGACGCGGGCATCGTCCGCACCAGAAACGAGATCTCGCGCCATGGCATGTTTCCACTTGGCGCTGGCCGAAGCACGGGAAAGCCACCGGAGATTTTCGTCTGGCGAGGACCGGGCAATTTACGGGTAGGTTTCTGGGCGGCAGCAAAAGCAACTTCTGAGCCAGCCACGAAGAATCGCCCTGGAATCGAGCCGGCGGACGCGGAGCGAGGCTTGCAAGCTCTTGAAGCGATGCGGAATCAAGGTGCGCTCTTCTTTGTGGCTTTGCTGCACGCGGGATGTATGCGCGTGAATCGTCCCGACCCCGAAGACGTCGAGCTGATGGAATCACTCGCGCATGCCGGATTCGATATTGTTGCGGCGTCGCACTCGCACCGGATTGCTGGCCACAAACGATCGGGCGACGCACGGAATCGCGAGTCCTTCTGCTTTTTTGGGCTGGGCAGCCTGGTTTCCGGCTATATGAATTCTCCGTTGGAAAGGGAGGGGTTGATCGTGGTAGCAGGCCTGGACGACGAAGGCAAACTAGCGTCTATCGAGATACGCGCGGTAATACTGGATCAGTCTGGATTTGGAGCCGTTCCATCGGCAGTGAGCGGAACATTAATTTTGGACCGATTTCTCCGGCTCTCTGCCGAATTCAACGACGGCTCGTACGAAAAGAATTTCTACAGTGAGATCTCGCGAGGATTGGGCGAGTTATACATCCGCGACGTGCGGGCCGCATTTCGTTCCGCTGGAGTTCGCGGCTTGGCCGTTAAAGCGAGCCGCCTACGGCTGCGCCATGTCAAACGGTTGATGCATAGGGTGACTGGTTGACGGACGCCGCGTGTCGCCGGTCTATCCGTAGACCGGAGAATGACTGACTCTAAACCGCTGATGACGATGAAATCGTGCGTGCAGCGCGCCGAGCCCGTTCTTTCGAGGTCGAGGCCTTCAGAACGCTGCCCAATTGCACCAGCAACTTGCGCAGCTTGGCACGCTCTTCGAGTTCCATATCCACTACTTCGAATGCCCTGGCCTGCGTATTGGCATCGCGTACAATCGCCTGCACCTTTACCGGCTTTTGGGAAGTAGTCAATCGGAGTGTAACAATGCTCCCGGGATGCAGGCTTTGCTCGCAGATCGCCACGCCACCACCAAGAGCGAGTTCGGGGATGTCGAGCAGGCAGTTTTCTTTCAGATTGGTCGTCGTTGCGGCTACGTGCTGCTCCAATCGCAGCCTGGGATAACGACGCTGACGAATAGCCGGCGATTCTGGATCCGCGTCAAGCGGCTCGATGGAGAATTCTGCAACGCTCAGCCCACTGCGCGGTACGAAAGCCCGCACCCATTCTGGATCGATCTTCACCATGGATTGAGATGCTACCAGGCGTAGCTCGCCTGGACTGGCCCAGCGGAATGCGCGGCGCCCTTCGGCGATCTTGCGCAAAATGGCTTCGGCACCAGGCGTACGAAGCCGGCCGAGAGCTTCAATCGCCTTCAGTCTCAGGTAGTCGGTGCCGTCTTTCGGCAGGTCGCCTTCCGCAAGGCGTAGCAATCGCATATCCGCATCCTGCTCTCCGCTCATGCCGATTTCATCTACCGCGAGAGGGCGGACCAGAGGATCGAGAGAGTCAAAAATTTTCAGGAGCAAATGACCGCGATCCTTGGAACCGCTGGCAGCAATCTGGCGAACAACCCGATCGTGCGCGGCGCGCTTCCAGTCGGACATGCGGGTGGGCAAGATCTGTTCGACCGATTCGGAATCAACGCGCACCAGAATGCCCAGCGCCTGAATTGCTTCGTTCGGCTCGCCGGTGCGAAGATGTTCGCGCAGGTGCTCGACTGCCTCGGGGCCCAATGTATTCATTACTCCCAACAAGAGATCGCAATCCTCGCGAAAACCGGAGCGGCTGAATCGGCTGGCCACGTGTTGAGAAGCTGCGATCGGCATGCGACGCAACAAATCCGTAAGGCCGGACGGGACGTTGCCGGTCTTGAGGGCCTCGTCGAGAAATTCCGGAAGGTGATTTTCGACGCCAATGCGTGGGCGAAGATTCTTCCCGACGCCGGGGCGCTCCGTCTCGACATAGTCCACCAGTTCCACGGCGCGCTGAATCGCGGGATACGAACGCTGGTTCGTGGCTTCCTGGGAAAGACGGACGAACGCTGCGCCAACCAGGCTCTGTAGCTCCGAATCCTGCTCTTCGGCAAGTTGCACGCCGACCTGGCGGATCGTGCTCAGGAGCAAACGATCGTCGCATTTCGAATAGGTGGCGGCCAGTTCAGCAAGGCCTGTCGCCGTTTGCCTGCGAGTAGCGGCGGATTTGCTGGTGATGCAGTTCGCGTAATTCGTGAGAACTTTCTCCGCGTCATCCTTCTGTCCTGCGGCCAATAGCTGTTCGATGTATTCGCGCACTTGAACTGCGGGAACGCACCAGGCCTCGGAGGATTCCAACACGCTCTTTCTCTTCTCTTCCGGGACCTGAGACCAGAATTGCTGGGCGAGCACATCTACGTGCGATTGCACGTTAATTCCGTGCCGCGCCATTTTTTCTTCGTACACGCCGAGAACTTTGCGTAATCCGTCGAGCTCCGTGCTCATCTCGTCCAGAACCTGGCGCACTGCATTTACTTCGATGTCGCCATGTTCGTAGCTTTCCATCGCGAAACGAATGGCAATGTGTTCCGCAAGCTTCAGCAGCATCGGTTTGTCGGCTACTTCTGAAGGAGCTTGCGACGCCAACGCGGAAAGGGCTTGGCTCACCGTGAAGCGAGCCCGGCGCGGAAGGGTCGAGAGCCGCGATTGGAAAGCCGCTGCTTCGAGCTTATCCTTCGGCGATTCGGTGGTTCTGGCAATCTGCCCCAGCATCTGCAGAATGCCTTTCAGTTCGTCTTCGTGGATGGACATCAGGCCGGTTTCGACCGCCATCGAGCCCGGGCCACTTCGCGCATCGCGACTGCCGCGAATTCCAGCCGTCGCATTGCCCCAGCGGCCGGGACCGCCACCATTGGCCTCTCCTGCTGTTCCCTCAGTTGCATTCCAGACCCGGACGCTGGAACCACCCGGTCCTCGCCTTCCAGAATCGGAGCGCGCACCGGAACCCGTGCGCGTGCCTTCTCCCAAAGGAACGCCAGGAGCATAGCCGTGGCCGGTTCCACCCATCACCGCGCCGTGCCTTCCGCGCGTGTGGGAGGATCCGCCGTCCCCACCTTCATGGCCGGATTGGTCTGTGAGGGCTACACCTGAAATCGAATTGTCACCTTTAGAAGATTTACCGATCTTCCGCCCTGTCGCTTGGGATGATCCCTGAGCATCATCTTTGTTGAACCAAAAACCGGCGGCATCCGGCGCCAGCGGAGTTCCGTCACCACCGCCGTCGCTAATGATGTTCCAAGTGCTGGGCGCGGAAGCTGAGCTTCCCGCAGCTCCCGGTTGACCACCCGCAAAGCTACCTGCGCTGGGGCCTTGTGCAAGATTCGCCGAGCCTTCCACGTACACGGGACTGTCACTACCAGGAACGCCATTCGAAGGGAAATCACGGATTACTTCCGCGTTTTCCACCGCGTAGAAAATCTGGCCTGACTCCGGCGCGCCCGAGCCATAACCGCCGGGCGCTCCGCCGCCAGAAGTCCGCTCTCCACCCGTGCCGTATCCAAAACCGCCACCTTGTCCTGATCCGTCGCCTGATCCGTCTCCTGTTCCGTCGCCATAGCCTTCGCCGGAGCCGCTTCCCGTGCCATGACCCATTCCGCGTCCGCGATTACCCTTTGTTCCCTCGGCTGCCATGATCAACTGCAGAAGTTTCTCGGGGTCGTTGAATAATTCGTCGGTTTTCTCCTGGCTCATCCCCACGGTATGCGCCGCAATTTGTGCCGCGACCGTCGAACGCGCAACCGCCGAGTCAGCGGGGACAAAGCACACTTCGTTAACGTGAATGTGTGGGTCGCCCTGCAACGCAGATTTCAATTGTTCCGCAAGCTGTGTTGGCTTGTTGCCCGTCGAGATCGGAAACCCGCGCACGAAACGCGCCAGGCTGGTTTGTGTTACTTGCGGCGCAAAATGGATGCTGGCAATTCCGGCAGCGGAAAGCATGCGCGCAAAACTACGTTCTGCCGCGGCGGACTCAAGAGGCGTGCCATCGAGGAGCAGTTGGTCACCGGAAACGGCAAGCAGCACTCCTGCTTCGTTGTCAGTTCCAGTTCCTAACGCCGTGCGAAGTTCCTGCCAGGCGGTTTCATATTGCTTCGCCGTGCGCGGATGCCCAAAGTCATACATCCGCGCAAATTTCAGCAGGATGTTCAGACTGCGCACAAAAGCGCGGGCCGCGGCTGGCCGAGTGTTGGCATTCATAGAAAGTGTATGGGGCTAGATGCCCCGCCTCTACATGGAAATATGAGGTTTAGGGACGGCGCGGGCAATGGTACAGGTGTCCTGTTTGGTACTACCACCCGGTTTAGGCCAAATTGGGTGAAAAGTCCTAGGACGGGGGATGGATGAGAATTACCGGCGCAGCCAGGCTTCTAACTCGTTGACATGGCCGAGGATAGTCAAGGCACCCAGGTGTTTTAGCTTGGCTCCGCGCTGGCGGCGTTCCTCGCTTTTGCGGGGTAAAACGCCGACGAAAGGCACGCCAGCCGCCTGAGCCGCGAGCGCGTCATCTACGTTATCGCCCAGGTAGAGAGCGGTCGCCGGATCTCGCCCGTTCAGAATTTTCACCAGGCCGTCCGGCGCCGGTTTGGGACGCTTGGTATATTCCACGGTAACGATTTGGCCAAAAAGGCCATGTAGATTGTTGCGGTCGAGGGTGTAATCCATTTCGCGATAATAGCGTCCGGTAAAAATTGTCAGTTCCGCACGACGACTCAGTCGACGCAACCTTGCCGGAGGCAGTAGCCACTTTTCTCCACGCACGTTGCCGCTGTTTCCGTCGTCCTTACCCCAATAGAGCTCTTGAAACTTCGTCTTGATCTGATCGAAAGTGACATCGAAGCCCAGGTCCTGCACCCACGCGGAGCACAACTTCCAGTCGTCATTAAATCCCGGACGATTCTTCCACCTATGAAGTTCGCGGAGCGTCACACGTTTCCTGGTGAAAAATTTGACGGTTTCCAGCGTTGTACGCTGAAACGATTGGCGCGTTTCCACCAAAACGCCGTCAACGTCGAAAATAATAATCGCTGGATAAGTGGACTTTGAAGGCTTCGAAATCGTTGGCTTCCGCGGCGGATGCTTCTTGGCTTTGCGCCCGCGCGGATTCGAATCAGGAATGGGAGTCGCTCGATTCTTCGTCTTCGGGATCTTCTAGCGAGTGCCTGGACGATTCGACTTCATCTTCCGACTCTACTCCGGTATCAAGGGAATCAGACGACCAACCCTCACCAGCCACCGGCTCGGGCAATCCAACGCCTTCTATCGGCTCAATCGAGGGTTCGGCGCTTTCGGGGGCCGGCGAATCCTGGACGACCGCCGACGCTTTTGGCGCAGGCGGGGGAGGCGCGCTGGCCGCGACTAAGGCTTCCGCTTCCCTCAAAATTTCAAGTCGTACTCGCAAGACTTCGGTCAACAAATCGACGATTTTCTTTGCGGCGTCACCGTCGGAATCTTTCGTGGGATTGTATGCAGTGATTTCGAGCGCGGCCAGATTCTTTTGCTGTGCAAATACCAGCAACGCTTCGCGAACTTCCTCGAAAGACAAACCGTTGGTGCTGGGATAATTGGTCGCGCCAAAACCGGAGATCACGTCAACATCGAAATGCAAAATAAATTCATTGCCATTTCCGCGAATTCGATCGAGCGCGGTCTTGGCGGCGGCAGCGGGCCCCAGTCGCTTCACATCGGCTACGAGATAGCGGCGCAGGGGTGAATTCGTCAAGAACGCCTCTTCAGGGGGATCCAGCCGTGAAACGCCGAACAGTGCGAGATCGGGTTCGCGCACCAGGAATGGCTCGCTCCAAAAACGAACCAGCTCGGGAGCGCCGCGCCCGGTAAGGTGCGAAACGACCATGCCGTCAAGGCAGCCGGACGGCGTGCTGGCCGGCGTGTTCAGGTCGGCATCCGCGTCCATGTAGATCATGCCGATATTGCGGAAGTAGCGGCGCGCACCCGCGACGGTGCCGAGCGCGATCGAGCAATCGCCGCCAAGAATCAACGGCAAGGCGCCTGACTTCACGGCTTGCTCCACGCGTGGCTTCAAGCTTTCAACGGATTTCAAAACGCCGGGAAGATTACGCGCACGAGGACTTTCGGTATCGGGTTTCGAGATTTGCTGCGGATCATCGCCGAGATCCACCACTTCATAACCCACGGAGCGAAGGCGATCGATCAATCCGGCGGCTCGTAAAGCAGCGGGTGCGCCTTCATGACCGGCAGACAGCGCAGCCGCGCTGCTGGGCACTCCCAACAAAGCAATCTTATTTGAGTGGCGTACGATTTTTACAGCCACTCATCGGCTCCTGGTCTTAAAATGCTCGTCTACGGGTGACAAGTGTCTTAGCGTGCTCCCTGTCGAGCCGCCAATTCGGGCGGCAATGTGAAACGCACATCCTCGCGAATCAGATCGAGATCGCGATGGTTCGTAAACCCAAAACTCGAAAGGCGCTGGCTGACTTGTTCGACCAGAATCTCCGGCGCCGAAGCACCCGCGGTAAGGCCCAGAGTTTTTACTCCGTCCAGCCACGAAGCGTCAATGTCATTGGCGTCTTCAATCAGGCGGGATGCCACGCCGGCGCGTATGGCAACCTCGACCAAGCGGTTTGAATTCGAACTATTCGCCGAACCAACGACCAGGATGAGTTCGACTTCGTGGGTTAGAGCCTCCACCGCTTCCTGGCGATTTTGCGTTGCGTAGCAAATATCGTCCGAGGCCGGACCGACGATCGCCGGGAATCTTTGGCGCAGACGCGCCACAATTTCCTGCGTGTCGTAAAGCGAGAGAGTCGTCTGAGTCAAGAATGCGAGGCGGGCGGGATCGGGAACCACAAGCTCGTCAACTTCTTCCACACTGCCCACAATAATTGTGCGGTCGGGCGCTTCTCCCGAAGTGCCAACGATTTCCTGGTGATCGCGGTGGCCGATCAATATCAGCGTGCGGCCTTCGCGCGCAAACTTCAGCGCTTCCAAGTGAACTTTGGTGACTAGGGGGCAGGTCGCGTCCACGACGCGAAGTTGGCGCTCCTGCGCTTCCACTCGAACGCGCGGCGGCACTCCATGCGCGCTGAAAACCAGCACGGAACCTACCGGAACCTCTTCGATGGTCTCCACAAATATGGCGCCGCGGCGCCGCAACTGATCCACTACATAGCGGTTGTGCACGATTTCATGGTGAACGTAGACCGGATTTCCGTAGGCTTCGAGCGCGAGCTCAACAATGTCCACGGCTCGAACTACGCCGGCGCAAAATCCGCGCGGCCGAACGCGTACCAGCGTCTTGGCGCCGTGATTGGTTCCATGAATAGTAGTCAGCGTCAAATGCAATCTCCGGAAAGCCCTTTCATTTTACCTGAAGCCCCGCTTCCCGGCTACTTTGTTCGCTTTTCCTGTGCTGTTCGAAGAGTAATCTGATGGACCATCGCGGGAGTTGCGAGGCCAACCAGCGCTGTCCACCGCGACGGAAGATTTAGGGTTACTGCACCACGTGAATCACCGGGAGAGAGGTAAGGAGGTGAGCCTGAACGAATGAGGGGCGTTTGGTGAAGGATGGAGTCGGAGCCGATTCTCCAGGGCGAGCCGAGGCTGGCGGAGGGTCCGCCGCCACGGCTCTGGCCCCGGGTCTCGCATCACCCAAAACGGAATTAGCGGGCAGACTCCGAACCCGGATTACGCAGTGACTTTCTGCTAATTTCTTCCAAGCCGGCGTAGCCGCGGCGCGCCGAATTCGAGATCAAGCGGACACCGACCTCCGCCACGTCCAGTCCGCGCTCACCGATCGCACCCACCGTGTAAATCGTCAAGCCCAGAAGGAAAAGAACCGCGAAACCCATGCCGAAGAGCAATTCAGCCGCGAGCAATTCGCGAACAAAATAAATCTGCAGAACGAAAAAAATCGCCAGAACCGAAAGCATGCCCTTACGGACTTTCGCCTTTTCCCCAAGCCCAACAATCGCTAACCGCGCTGCCTCGATGTGACGTTTCATGGCCCTCGTTTACCTTCACCTCAATAGATGCAAGGCCAGACCCAATTGGCGCAGGCGTAACTCACTGAAACAGAACGACGTGGCGAGCGTACTGAATTGGGAAAACAGGAAAAAGGGAAAACATATCTCCCCGAAGGCAACCGGAGTGGTCCACGATGAAATCAGGAAGCGACGGTTTTTGTCAGCCTTGAGGGAACGCGCGTGCGTGCGCCAGAGTTACGAGGCGAAAGAAGACAAGCAAATCATTCGCTTGTCTTTTGTACAGAAAAAACTGTAGCTCCAAAGCGTTTTGAATTCGCGCGGTAAATTAGCGACGCCAATCAGCGGCCTTCGAACGGATAGCGATCCTGCGCAAGCACCGCATCCGCGACACGGCGCCGAACTGCGATCGTATTCACCGGAGCATGTTTTGCGAAACGCCGCAGAACAGCGAGCTGCGTTGTAAGCATATCCCCGTCGGCGCAAGCCGCCAGCGCGTTGCGCGCATCTTTCTCCACGTGATCCATCGCGTCACAAACGAAGGCCCGCGTCGCGTCGCCCATCAGGTTGGCGACCGAGCTTTTCGCCGCCGAAGCCTTCTGCGCGCGGCGCAGGCAAGATTCCATGCCGTAAACGTCCATCACGATATTCGCGAGCGAAGCCATAATTTCCTGTTCCTCGGCGAGCTTGTCACGGAATTTCTGCATTGCAGCGCCGGACGCCATCAGGAATATTTTCTTGGCCTGATCGAGGGACTTTTCTTCTTCCGCAAATTCGCTAGTCGAAGGTTCCTCGAAAGAGGGTCCCGCGAGAATTTCCTCTTGAAGTTTCATGCCTGCGGGGATAAGGGGCAGCACTCCTGCCATGGCTCGTTTCATCAACATTTGAATGATGAGCATGCGATTAATTTCGTTGGTTCCTTCGAAAATGCGGTTTACGCGGCTGTCGCGATAGGCGCGAGCTACCGGATAATCTTCGTGGAAACCGTAGCCCCCGAAGATCTGCACGCCTTCGTCCACCACGAAATCGAGCATCTCACTGCCACCAACCTTGCTGATGGAGCTTTCGATCGCGTATTCCTCGAGTACCTGCATCGCCTGTTTGGTTTTATCCTGGCTGGCTTCGGCTCCCGACACGGCGGCTTCGATCACGCCGGCAGTTCGATACACTTCCGATTCGATAGCGAAAATACGGATCGCCATCTCACCGAGTTTGCCCTTAATCAAACCAAAATCGGCCAGATGCTTGCCGAAGGCGGCGCGCTCCTTGGCGTACTTCGAAGACGCTTCGAGAACTTTCTTTGCGGCACCCAGACAGAACGCACCAAGCGAAAAGCGTCCGGCATTCAAAGTGTTGAAAGCAACCACGTGACCGCGTCCGGGCTCATGCAGCAGGTTTTCCTTGGGGACGGGTGAGTTTTCAAAGAAAAGCGGCGTGGTCGAACTGCCTTTGATGCCCATCTTTTTTTCTTCGGCGCCGGCCGTGAATCCTGGAGTTCCGCGCTCGACAATAAAGCAGGAGAATTTTTCTCCATCAATTTTCGCGAAGACCACGTAAATATCCGCGAAACCGCCGTTGGTGATCCACATTTTCTGGCCGTTCAGGATGTAGTTCTTTCCATCCGGCGAGAGCACTGCTCGGGTACGCGAGGCCAGCGAATCGGATCCGGCCTGGGGTTCGGAGAGGCAATAGCTTGACAGCAATTCGCCCGAAGCGATCTTCGGAAGATATTTTTTCTTCTGCTCTTCGGTGCCGAAATAGACGATGGGCACCGTGCCGATTCCCGCATGGCCTCCGTGCGATACGGCAAACGAACCGTAGCTTGCGAGCTTTTCCGCCAGAATCGTCGCTGAAATTTTGTCGAGGCCCGTTCCGCCATAAGCTTCGGGAATTCCGCCGCCAAGCAAACCGATTTCTCCAGCCTTCTTCAGCGCCTGAACCATCGGCTGGTTGTCCTTGTGCGCTTCCAATTCCGGAATAGCCGGAATCACTTCCTTGTGCACGAATTCTTCGGCGGTCTGGCCAATCAAGCGCTGATCATCCGTCAAGTCGGCGGGAGTGAAGACCTCATCGTGCGAAGTTTTGGTGATGAGAAATGAACCGCCGCGGTTAAGAGTTTGCGAGACGGGTGCGGTCGCCATGATGGTTCCTCCAGAGATATGTTTTCGAGATGATTCTCTCGCGCCAGCCCGCGCAGCACAATGGCACGCCCGGAACAGGGCTGCGTGGGCATCACGCAGCAAAAGATGCGAGTATCTAACAAATGTTACCGACACACATTTTACGCGCAAAATCGCTGAACGCAACTGTTAAAATCCTATCTGAAAAATTGCGCAAAACTGACTGCCGCGGAATATCATGTGTGGCTGGTCGCAGCTTTGGAATTCATCTAGACAATTTCATTATTCGTGGGAGCAAACAATGGCAAACCCTGTGGTTCATTTCGAAATCGGCTGCAAGGACAGCAAGAAGACGCAGGATTTTTACTCGACGCTGTTTGGCTGGAAGATCACCGAAGCCGGGCCGGCCGCAATGATTGACGCCGGGGGCGGTCCTACGGGCCACATCAGTGCGCTCGGTCATGAGCCGCACCACTACACAATTTTCTATGTGGAAGTGGATGATGTGCAGAAATTTCTCGATCGCGCGGAAAAGCTTGGCGCAAAAACCCTGGTACCACCGATGGCGATTCCGACCGGAACGTTCGCGTGGATGCAAGATCCCGAAGGCAACACGGTCGGTCTGTGGAAACCAGCCGGCAAATAGACCGGTTGAATCATCGTTTGGAGACAATGCCATGAACGTGTTGACGGCTCTTGCCCGGATCATCGTGGCCGGGATTATTTTTCTTCTGCCTGCAACACAACCGGGGGCCCAGGAGAAAGCGGCTGCCGCCGGCAATCAGAAGGAGGCCGTTGCGACTCCAGGTCCCGAGATGGATCAATTAAAATTCTTACGCGGCTACTGGCATTACGTTTCCACCTACGAGAAGAGTTCGTTCCATCCTGAGGGCGGCAAGGGCAGTGGGAGCTACATAATCACCGAGGGCCCGGGCGGATTTTCGCAGATCGCGGAATTCAGCGGCACGAGTCCGGACGGGCGCGAAGTCGGGCACGAAGTCACGACCTGGGATCCCGAGGAGCACGCCTACAAAAGTTATGTGTTCGGCAACAACTTTCCGGGTTGCATCGTTCGTACCGGTAAATGGGACGGCAATACTCTGATTTTCGATGCGGATTTCTACTTCAACGGAGTGGACGTCCATCTGCAATCATCTATGACCGCGAACGCGGATGGAACTGTGACCATCGTCGAGAAGTTCGCTACCAACGACGGAGAGCTTCAGCCAACCTTGACGCTAAAAGCAACCCGCGAGAGATTCTAATTCCCGCTAGGCCCGTGTCCGCTACGCGACGCGCTCAAAAATTCCCGCCGCTCCCATGCCGCCGCCGACGCACATCGTAACCATTCCGTAGCGCCCTTTGCGCCGCTCCAATTCGCGGATGATCGTCGCGGTGAGCTTTGCGCCGGTACAACCAAGCGGATGGCCCAGCGCGATCGCTCCACCGTTCACGTTGACGCGCGCGGGATCGATTCCGGCGACCTTCATCACGCTAAGGGCTTGCGCTGCAAAGGCCTCATTTAATTCGATCACATCAATTTGGTCCAGGGTCAGTCCGGCCATCTTCAGAACTTTGGGGATCGCGAACACCGGACCGATCCCCATTTCCTCCGGAGGACATCCGGCAACAGCGAAGGCTACGAATCGCACCAGCGGCTTGATCCCAAGTGCTTTTGCGCGATCCGCACTCATCACCACCGAAGCAGCCGCTCCGTCGCTGGTCTGCGAACTATTCCCGGCGGTCACCACGCCCCGCGCGTGGAAAGCGGGTTTCAATTTCGCCAACGCCTCAAGCGAGGTGTCGGCGCGGGGGCCTTCATCGGTATCAAAAGAGAGTTTGACGGCTTTCGGTTTGGTGCCATTGGTGGCTCCGGAGCCGACTGCCGTTTCCATTACGTGGTACTCCACTGCCACCGGAACGATCTCCTCTTTGAATTTTCCCGCCGCGATTGCGGCGATCGCCTTCTGGTGGCTGGCATAAGAAAACTCATCCGATTGCTCTCGGGTAATTCCATACTTTTTCGCGAGATTTTCCGCGGTGAGTCCCATGTTCAGATAAGTGTCGGGATAATTTTCGACGAGCCACGGATTGGGCGAGGGTTTGTTACCGCCCATGGGAAGCATGGACATGGATTCCGTGCCGCCGGCGACCCCTACATCGCCTTGACCGGCCATGATCCGCTGCGCGGCAATTGCGATAGCTTGCAGCCCAGACGAGCAGAAACGATTTATGGTCATCGCGGCGGCTTCAACGGGCAAGCCCGCACGCAAGGACGCGATCCGGGCGACATTCGCGCCTTGCTCGCCCTCCGGCATCGCACAACCGATGACCACGTCTTCAATTTCCTTGGGGTCGAGACCCTTGGCTTGGGCCACGGCTTCCTTAATCACAATTGCCCCAAGGTCGTCCGGACGCGTCGCGCGGAGCGTACCCTTGGAAGCTTTACCTACCGCGGTTCTCACCGAGCTTACGATCACTGCGTCACGCACAGTTCACCTCGAATCGAATCCCAATCCTCAGATGGAAAACTATATTGGATGCAGCGGGGTGGAAAAAGCAACAGCGCGGATTGTTGCTCCGCGCTGTGTGGCAAACAAATGATAGTTGCGACTCTAGCGGCTGAATTTGATGGTGACCAGCATTTGCACCGCAATGGGCTGCCCATCGAGCTTCGATGGTTCAAATTTCCAACGGCGCAGCGCGTCCAGAGCCGCCTGGCGCAACATGAGAGGCCCAGATATTACGTGCATGTCCACCACGCCGCCTTTTTGATCGATCGTGGTCTTGATCACCACATCGCCGGCTATGCCCGCCTCTTTCGCATTCAAGGGATACACGGGCATCGCGCGATAGATCAACTTAGGCTCGGCGACCTTACCGCCGATCACCACTGGACCTTCGGGCCGTATATCTGGCGCCGCAGGTGCCGCGATATTTGCCGATGAAATAACGCCCGGCAGGGCGTTGACGTTCGAACTTTCTGCTCCAGGCGCTCCATCCAGGGATGGCGCGGCATCGGGTGTGGAGGAGCCTGTTCGTTGCGATGCAACTGGATGCTCCGAAGTGGCTCCGTTCAGCAAGGAGGCAATCTTGCTAGCGGCCTGCTTGACCGGTGAGTTCGTTTTCGCCGCCGGAGCCGTGGAGTTCGATGCCGCTGCGCTTACGGTTACCGCAGGCTGACCCGATGGGATCACGGTTGCGACTGGCCCGGTCACTGTGGGCTTCGGAGCTGAATTTTGCAATGCGTTCTGCTCAGCACTCACTTCTTGAGATTGTGGCGTGGGCTGCGATCGGGTTGCAGAGCTTGGGGCGTTGCTGCCGGCCGACTGCGAGCGGAAATAGAATATCCCGCCCGCCACGCAGGCAAAAAGCACCCCGAGACAAACAGCGATCAGCATCATGTTGTTGGATTTTCCAGGAGTCTGCGTGTCCTCAGATAGAGCTTCATGCGAAGCGGTGCGGCTCGCGCCGAAGCTGGCACCACTTAGGCTGCCAAAAACCGCACGCGAACTTTCTGCTGGCCTTTCTTCCAGTGCGGGGGATTCCTCAAGCATGGTGTGGACGGCGCCAGTTGACGCGCTTGTCGCGGGAATTGCCTCATCGCCACGCAGCTCGTTCATGGTCAGCGGCGCAACCGTCGGGGTTTCGGGACCGGTCACAAAAGGCGCTACGCTGCTCGCCACCAAAGCTGAGATTTCCTCGAGAGGATCGATTGTTTTGGGCATCTCGATCGCGGGAACTTCAACTTTAGGAATTTCCAGGGAAGGCGCGATGGGCGCTTGCCGCATTGGAACTGCTGGCCGCGACAAGAGACTCGATGTGCCGGATTTAATCGTAGCGGTCGAGGAGGCTGCCGGCTGCACGTCTTCCTGCGTGCCAATCCATACAAATGGCGTTTGCTGTTTGTTGACTGGCGGTTCCGACGGAGGCGCAACGTGCGGCGTCTGCGCTACGGGAGCTACAAATACTGGTGCAGGAGGGGGCGGAGGAGGCGGCACAAAAGTCGGAGGCGCCAGCGGCGCCACATGGCTCGCGCCTGCGATTGGCGCGGACGGAACCACTGGAACGACCGGCGGAACGACCGGCGCAGTGACCTGCGGCACAGCTTGTACCGGCGCTGGTGGTGGAGGCGGAACAACCGCCGGCTTTTGCGGCGGAACGACCGGCTGAGGCGCTTGAAAAACTGCGGGCTTCTCTACTGGCGCAGAAGCCGTTGGCGCGGCCGGCACAGGAATTGAAACCGGGGCGAAGGCCACAGGAGAAACGGGTTGAGGCGCAGCGGCCGGTGCAGTGACCGGGCCATTCGCTGAAAATTGAACGCCCCAATACGATTCCTGTTTGTGGGTGAATTCAACTTCAACGTAGCTCTGCATGTTCGTAAACGTTCGAACTTTCACGGTGCGGCAAATCGCATCCTGGCGCGTCTTTAGATTTGTAACCACCAGCATCTGTCCTACATTCACGGTGGTGGACATGCGGATGACGCAGCCATGGGGAAAAACAATCATGGTGCTGGTTTGTTCTTCAAAAGGCTCAGTGCGCGGTGCGGCGCCACTCTGCGCGTCACTGACTCGCGAACCGTGAACTTTGACGGGCACTTCGAGTGAAAGTGCGTCGGCGCGCAAGTGACCGGCAGCGGCGGCTGCCTTTGGTTGCGCGGCGGGGCGAGAGGCGACGTCGGTCGCAGATCCCGCAACTTCGAGTGTGTCCTTCGTCAGTGGCGCCATAGTGTTCAACGGCGGTACGCCGTCCCCCAAGAAAAAGCGTGAAATCCCTGTATAGATGCAGTTTCTGGGACGCTGACAAAATGAGGAATGGTACTTTGGTACTGCGAGTGGACCTTTTGCGCACAAGGCTACTGCGACCAAGATATGCGAAGAAAAACCGAACAGAGTTGGGTCTTCAGCGACAGGCTGTTCGCGTCGCAAAAAATTCCGCGCTACGTCCGATTTGTCGCCCAGGGCAAAATAGCTTCATTCTGTCCTGCGGTTTGTATGTGCCAGGTTATTGCGCGGGTTGCGGCCGCTTCCGATATTGCTCGTAGAAATCAGAATGACGATTCGCGAGGCTGGTTAGCTGACCCTTGATGAACAAGAACTTCACCTGAGTCTGCAACTCGAGCGGATCTCCATTGGTGACGATGATGTTAGCGAGTTTTCCCGTTTCCAGCGTTCCCAGCTGATCGCTGAGACCAAATATTTGCGCCGCGTTGAGCATCACGGCTTTCAACGCCTCATCGTGGGACAAACCGTAGGCCACCGACGCGCCAGCGTATTGTGGCAGGCGGCGGGAAAACGAAGTGCCAAAGCTGGAAAACGCGAATGGAATTCCCGCCGCGAACAATTCGGAAGGCTGGGTCATCGGCTTATCGTAGGGCGTGTCTTCCCGGTCTGGAATTCGTTCCGTCGGGCCTAGAATCACCGGGATTTTCTTTTCCTTCAGCAGGTCCTTAACTTTCCAGGCTTCGGCGCCGCCGCCCAGAATCATTTTTAGATTTTGCTTCGTGCAAAATTCCACGGCGTTGCGGATATCGCGCTGGTCGTCAGCAACCACCAACACTGGCAGCTTCCCTTCCACCACCGGCACCAGCGATTCGAGTTTCAGATCGCGTTCGTACAATGCGGGCGAGCCTTTTTCCTTCGCCTGGGCGTAATGACGGGCGCGGTCCAGCCAGTCGCTGAGTTCATTGACGCTCTTGTCGTATTCTTTTTTTGCGTCGGTGTACGGCTTTTCCTTGATGCTGAACGTGGCAAAATCAAATGTGCGCGTCTGAATTGACGGCCAGTTTACGACCATCGCCACCGAACGATTCAGTTGCATGTCGTTCATGGTCCAGCCGGCAAGATTAAACGCGGAGGCCTGCCCGGTGACGATTCCGCCCGACTGCGAATCGAATCCCGCAGTTCCGGGCGCGGCAATTACTTCGGTGATTCCATTCGCGCGCGTCACTGGAATATAAGCGCTCGCCGGATTCACGGCGGTGGCGGCAACCAGTTCCGGGTTGTAACTTCCCAGTTCGCTCACATCCATCGTCGCGCTCACCTGGCTGATTTCGGCGAGCCCGATCTGGGTTACCGCGTCGAACATCCCCGGATAAACCTCGAGTCCGGTCGCGTCAATGATTTGTGCCTCCGCTGGAATTGCGACGTTTGCGCCCACCGCGACAATTTTCCCATCGCGAATCACCACGATGCCGTTTTCAATTGGTGCGCCGGCAAGGGTATAGACCTTGCCACCCTTGATCGCGTACGACTGAGTCTTTGTAGCCTGCGCCCACATCGAGGAGGAAAGCAAAGCGGCGCAAAACAGCGTTATCTCGCATCGTCGAAGAAAGTTGAACATTTTCACAGAGCACCTCCGGCAATTGCCCCTACGCTGTCGCTCTGCGGCGGTTCCTTTTTCTGTTCCGGTTTCTTCTTTTTGTCGGGCTTGGCTGCGGGTTTTTCGCCGGCTTTCTTCTCTTCTTCTTTCTTTTCTTCGGCGGCCTTCTTCTCCTTGTCTAGCAGACCCTGTTTTTCTTTGTCTAATGCCGCGCGGCCCGCGATATCACGCTGCCGGTCGAAATAAATCTGTCCGTCAATCAACGTCTTTTGTGCCACGGCGTACACGCTGAGCGGATTGTGATTGTAGATCACCAGATCGGCGTCTTTGCCGACCTCGATCGAGCCAACGCGTTTGTCAATTCCGAGCTGAATCGCGGGATTAATCGTAATCATTTTTAAAGCGTCGTTCGCAGACATTCCGCCATACTTCATGCTCTTCGCCGCTTCCTGATTCAACTGGCGCGCTTCTTCCGCGTCGTCAGAGTTAATCGAAACCACCACGCCCCGCTCGGTCATCAGCGCCGCGTTATACGGAATCGCGTCGTACGCTTCCACTTTGTAGCCCCACCAATCCGAAAACGTGGAGCCGCCGGCGCCGGATGCGGCAATCTCATCCGCCACCTTGTAGCCCTCCAGTACATGCTGAAACGTTCGCACCTTGAAACCGAATTCCTTGGCCACCCGCATCAGCATCAGAATTTCATCGGCGCGGTAACAATGGGAATGAACGTAACGCTTGCCTTCCATGACTTCCACCAGCGGCTCGAGTTGTTCGTTGCGGCGCGGCGCAACCAATCCTTGCTCGCCAGCAGTTTTTCGAGTGTTGTAGTCGTCCCACTGCTTTTTATATTCCGTCGCCTCGATGAATGCCTGGCGAATCACTTCTTCCACGCCAAGTCGCGTGGCCGGGTAGCGATCCGGAATTCCCGGCGGTGGGGTAAAGCCGGAACGTTTCGGATTTTCGCCCAGCGCAAATTTGATTCCCGGGACAGCTCCCTGGAACGGCAGTTCGCTCGCGGGCTTGCCCCAACGTAACTTGATCACGATCGTCTGGCCGCCGATGGGGTTGGCGCTGCCGTGCAAAACATTGGCTACCGTGACGCCCCCGGCGAGATCGTCGTAGATGCTGATGTCATCGGGGTTCAATACGTCAGCAATATTGGCCATCGAGGAAACCGCCGGGCCGCCTTCATTTACGCTGCCGTCCACCGCAATGTGCGAGTGGCAATCAATAATTCCCGGGATTACAAATTGCCCGGTGCCGTCAATGATCATCGCGCCTTCGGGAGCTTTCAAATCCGTCCCAACCGCGGCGATTTTGCCGTCCTTGATCAGAATGCCGCCATGCTCGATGTTGCCTTGGGTCACGGTGAAAATCGTGGCGTTCTGAATGAAAATCGTCGGGGCGTTCTGGGCGTACGCTCGGGGCGACGCAACCATCCAAGCGAACACAAAAACCATCGGTAGCGCGCGCTTCATCGGCCAGCTCCTTCCACTCCGGAGTATCTCCGCGCATTGGTATCACCGTCGTCTGACGGTTTTTTATCGCCCGGCTTTTCCGGTGGCGTGGCTTCTTCATGAATTTGGAACCAGCGGCCGTCCACGAAGACGTGCTTAACTTTCGTCTTTTCGTTGAAAATGTCGCCGTCCGTGACCACCAGGTTCGCAATCTTTCCCGGCGCGATGCTGCCCAGGCGGTCACTCAACCCCAGGATGTCCGCCGAATCGAGCGTGAAGGCGCGCAACGCCGCATCCGGCGAAAGTCCCGCGTCGATCGCTTTTTTGGTATTTTTCAGAATGTCTTTAGGACCGGGCAATCCATCCGAATAAAAACCAAATTTCACTCCGGCTTTCGTGAAGGCCGCGGGCGTTCCGGGAGCGCGATCGCGGAAACGCAATTCGCGCAAGGTCTGCTCGGCCTCCGGGTCCGCGTCTTTCGCGCGTTCCGGCCATTTCAAACTGACCAGCACCGGCATTTTTTTCGCGGCCAGCGCGGCGGCAACTTCGTATCCCTGTTGCCCACCGTAAAGCACGGCGCGGAGTTTCCATTCGTCCGCCAAGCGCAGCCCCCGGAGGATCTGCACGGAATTGTTGGCGGGGAGCATAACGATTTCATTGCGCTTTGCTGCTTCGCTCAAAACCACTTCCGTGCGATCGTACGCAGGACGTTCGGACTTGGTGGGATTCGCTTGGTAGGCCGGCTCGGCTTGCGCATACCAGTTTGTGTCATCGTAAACCTGCCGCACGTACGCGATCGTTCCCATCAGCGAATCGGGAAATCCAAAAAAACCGCCCACGGGTTTGAACGAAACCGGCACAGTCGCATTCACACGCACCACGTAATCTCCGGCGCGATTCCCCGCCAAATCTAGCACCGCCGCTTGCCCCGGAAGAATTCCGCCTTCCGGCACGGTCAAAGTTGTAGTGAAACCGGCGCTGCGCCAGGTTTCAATTCTCTTGTCGTCGGTCTTGATTTCATCGGCCACCACGCGCCAGGGCGAAGTTCCGGGGCGTCCTTCCGGGCCGAGCACCGGTGGAGCGGAAGCGCCGCCTTTCGCGCGATTGCTATCCGTGCCGTTTTCTTCTGCAAGACCAACCGTGGTACCGGCATCAATCAGCCCCGGATACACCGTCAGTCCTTTGCCCTCGATAACCCATGCTTCGGGCGAAATTGTGACGCTCGTTCCCACGCTTTCGATCAATCCTTTGGCGACGACCACGGTGCCGTCCTCGATTACCGGACCGGACACCGGCACGATGCGGGCGTGGGTGATGGCGAAGTAGCGAGGCTCGCCGCCTTCCCCACGAGCCGAAAAGACAAAACTCATCGCAAGCAGAGACAAACTTGCGGCGGTTGTGGCAACCAGAAATTTAAGGCGGGTCGAGCGGACCCGAAACTGAGCCGTCAGACGACGATTCATTTCATACCCCTCAATTCTTTGACCTGCATTTTCCTGCGACACACATGTGAAGCGAGGCCATGACCACCAAGAAGGCGTTCGATGCTATCCACAGACGCGTTCGAAATCAAGCAGCTCGCGCAATTCCACGAGAGATTTAAGATTACGGCTCAACGCACACACCCATCCTGTGTAAATCCTCAGACGCCTTGGGGTGAAATCGGTTACCAGAAAAAAAGACGAATGCAAAAAAAACGGTCCGTCGCCTGCAGGTGCTCAGGCGGCGGACCGATTCCAAAACACGTGCGGTCTTCCTAGATTAGAACTGATTCAGGAAAATCCCCGTCGCAACCCGATTCGAATCCGTATCAATGAAGACGGCCGTAGTCGGACTGACTAGAAAGTACGTCAGGCTGAACGTGGCGATGTTCTTGGCAGTCTTGAGCACCGCAGTACCGCGATTATTGGAGGGTGTGGTGAAGGTGCTGCAGCTTCCGCTGCCGGTGCACGACGGCACGACCGACAATGTTCCGGCCGCGGTTAGGCTGTTCAAATCGAGGTTTCCGCTGAGAACGGCGGGGGTCCCGGAATTCGTACCCAACACCAGCTGACCCGAAACGTCTTGCTCCACCGGGCCCGCCTGCTTCGATGCGCCCACACCTTGGAGATTCGTTGCAAAGCTGCCCACCAGCGGTACGGGTGAACTCTGCTGATAAGCAGTTCCGGTCGAGCCGTCCGTATGAGTGTCAATCTCCACAAGCAAAGCGGTGTTCACGGTGGTGGTATACGCCGCAAATTGGATCGGCGTGCTACCACCCTTTGCTGTTGTGATGCTAAGCGTGAAACGTCCCGGAACATTCCCACTTGCAGTGGAATTGGAATAGCTGCCACTGCTGATCGCATTGGCCACTTGTGAGCCGGACGAAGTATTGATGTCAATAAATCCGCCGGTGCCGATGCTCGAGCCGTTGAGCGGAAACACTCCGCCAATCGCATAAGGATTGTACGAATTGCCTCCCGAGCTGCCGCCCGCGGTGAAGGCTACGCCACCCGTCAAAGCTGTCGCGCTATTCGGGGCGCTGAATATTTGCCCGAAGAGCAAGGGAGTTGTGGCGCTGGTGTCCGTTTCGACCATATTGGCGTGCGTTTGGTCAATCATGTAAAAAGCGAAATTGATCGTGCCCAGCGGCGTGCTGGTCATCGTAAGAGTCCCTCTACCGAAAGTGTCAATGGTGGTAGATAGCCCGCCGGTTAAGGTGATGTCGTTGGTTACGATTTTTTGGCTCGTGTTCAACCCGGGAAACCCTTGAATGTCCACCAGGTCCTGGGTATTAACCGGGGAAGCTGGAACGTTGATTGGGATTGTGCCTCCGCTCACAACGAAGGTACCAGCCCCGAACATCGGGAAAAGATTCAGGTCCAGCCCCGAAAAGCTGAACGAATAATTTCCGTTGAGTGAATTCGCAAACGAACTCGTATTCTGGGCATCAATCGCGCCGCTACCCGTTCCAAAAGTATCCACGTCAATCAGCAAACCGTGCTGGTTGCTGGTCAAAACGAGTTGCAGCGTGAAGTTCGCAGAAATGTTGCCGTTCGCATTGGTGGTCAGAGTGACCGTGGTGCGGCCATCTGGAGGATTCACGGTGTAGGTTCCACTGGTGACGCCCGCGGCTTGTGTGACTCCCGCCGCGCTGGCGATATCAATTTCGCCGCCGGTGATTGTGCCGGAGTTCGATGATGGCGAACCAGAAGTAACGATGCTGCCCGCAACATTCAACGGAAAGCCCACGGTGAAATCCGACCCCGCAAACTGAATTGCATATTGGCCCGTTGAACTGTTGCTGGTGAGCGAAGCGGCCGAATACAAGATCGTGGGATTTGTGCTGCCGGAATCCGTGCCGCTCATAGCTGAGACAATCACGCCTCCTGGTGGGGGCGACAGCGGAGCCACGTAGGCTCCAGTAGCGCTGATGGTTCCATGGCACGGAGTAGTCGCGCCAGGAGCGGGCGCGACGCAATCGCCGCCCGTAATACCGTTCACCTGCCAGGTCACGCTGCCGACGGGACTGCCGCCCGCAGTCACTGTGAAATTCTGGCTCATGCCTGCCGGAACGGCCGGACCTCCCGGCGAAATCTGTAGAGCTTGCGAGGCCGTCACGTTCACGGTTGCGCTGCCCGTGGCACCCTGCGAACTCGCAGTCACGATGTCTGGCGTCGCCGGGACTGTGCCTGGCGCAGTGTATATGCCGCTATTCGGATCAATCGTTCCGGCGCCCATCACCGACCAAGTTACCGTCGCCGGGCTGGTGCCACCAGTGACGTTGGCGGTGAATGCCTGCATCGAACCAACTGCAACACTCGGATTCGACGGCGTAACCGATATCGAAACCGGCCCATTCGAGTTGCCGCCACCTCCGCATCCCGAGACGCCAAAGAAAGCCAGTAGAGCGACTGCCAGCGGAGCAAGAAACTTGTAATTCGTTCGCATTTCAGCTCTCCATTCCCTCAACCGCGTTTTCGATTTTTGAACTGCCCTCAGATACAAGTCCGCTGAAACTAATCCTCACAAATTGCGGGTTGCGAAGAAATTTCGACGTGATGAATTCCGGTGAATCTATCGCTGCAGCAAGTTCAGGTTTCGCAGCGATTAGTTCCATTAAATCGCCGAACAAACCTATCCAAACTGAAAAATACTGACGAGACGACACAACCCATGACAGTCATAACCTAACTAAAACCACATCCTTAGATACCAAATCTGTAAGATAGGTTTCACCGCCGGTTACAAACACATGACGCAACATAAAGTTGCTGGACGTCGAGCCGTCTGTGTGATTCGACGCCTGCTCCCTAGTTCCGAAGAGGCTTCCCCGTCTTCAGCGTATGCGCGATTCGTTCCTGAGTTTTGCGTTCACCGCACAGGCTGACGAACGCCTCGCGTTCCAGGTCCAGCATATATTGTTCAGAGACGGTCTGGGGCGCGGTAATACTGCCTCCCGCGAGAATATACGCGAGCTTTCTGCCGACCACGGCATCGTACTCGCTGGCATATTCACCCCGCACCAGCATGTGAATCGCTATTTTTGCGGCGGCGAGAAATTCTTCGCCCAGCACGCGAATTTCGGCGGGCGCCGGCGCGTGATATCCCGCGCGTACCATGGAGAGCGCCGTCTGCTTCGCATCGGCGACCAGCCGGTCGCGATTCATCGAGAGCTGGTCGGAAGGACGCAGAAATCCCAAATCACGCGCTTCTTCACCGCTGGTAGAAACTCTCGCTGTGGCGATGTTCTGAAAAATCGGCCGCAACGTGTGGAATAAATCGATCGAATCGCCGCCGGGTGCCTGCTCGTTCGCGCGAATCACCATTTCTTTGGTGCCACCACCGCCGGGGATCAGCCCCACGCCAACTTCCACCAGACCCATGTACGTTTCGGCAGCCGCGTGAATCCTCGCGGAGTGCAAGGGAACTTCGCAACCGCCGCCGAGCGCCATCCCCTGCGGCGCCGCAACAATGGGTCGCGGCGCATACTTGATGGCCATATTCACGCGCTGAAATTGCCGCACGGCCATGTGAATATCGTCCCACTCACCTTCCTGCGCGCCAATCAACACCATCATCAGATTCGCGCCCACTGAAAAATTGGGAGCCTGATTCGCGATGACCATGGCCTCGAATTGGGTGCTCAGTTTGTTAACGCCGGCGTGCAGCATGGCCACCAAATCGCCGCCGATCGCGTTCATCTTGGAGTGGAACTCGCAGCACACTACGCCGTCGCCCAGATCAATCAGGCTCGCGCCCGCATTCTTCTGCACCACCGGCGTGCGATCTTTCAGTGACTTCAGAATAATGACGCCGCGCGGCTCCTCGACCGGCTTCATCGTGCCGGAAGCGAAATCAAAATACCGAGTCGCGCCATTTTCCGTTTCGTAGAATGATTTCGCGGGTGACGCCAAAACCTTCTCGACCAGCGGCGGCAATTTCTTTCCTTCCGCCTGCAGCGCCTTCGCCATGCGCTCGACGCCGATCGTGTCCCACATTTCGAACGGCCCCAACTCCCACGCAAATCCCCAGCGAATCGCGCGATCCACGTCCACAATATTGTTGGCGATTTCCGGCATCAAGCGCGCGGCGTACAGACAAGTTTCGCTCAGCACAGTCCACAAAAACTTGGTGGCTTTATCGCCGCCCTTGCCTTCCAAAGCGGGCGCGAGCAATGACCGCACCCGCTCGCGCGTATCTTCAATCCCTTTTCCTGCTTCGATTGAGCCTAGCCTTGATTTCTGGCGCGGGCGGTATTCCATCTTCTGCCAATCGAGCGTGAGAATTTCCTTGCCGCCGGAAGCTCGATCCTTTTTGTAGAAACCGCCACCCGTTTTATCGCCGAGCCACCCGCGCTTCAACATTTCTTCGACGAAACCTGGGATCCGATACGTCTCGCGCTTTTCGTCGGTCGCCGCGGTCTCATAAATGTTCCGCACCACATGTACCAGAATGTCGAGTCCGACCAGATCTCCGGTTCGAAACGTCGCCGATTTCGGCTGTCCGATCGCCGGCCCCGTGCAAGCGTCCACTTCTTCGATGGTCAGGTCGAGCGCCTGCATCTGATGCAACGCGTTTAACATGGAAAATGTACCGATACGGTTGGCGATGAAGTTCGGTGTATCTTTCGCCCGCACCACGCCTTTCCCCAATCGCACATCGCAAGTTTCGTCCAGCACTTGAAGAACTTCAGGCTTCGTTTTCGGACCCGCGATCAGTTCCACCAGCTTCATGTACCGCGGCGGGTTAAAGAAATGCGTGCCGGCCCACTGCTGCTGAAAATCCTCGGAGCGCCCTTCGGCGATCAAGTGAATCGGCAATCCGGATGTATTGGTGGTGACAATCGTTCCGGGTTTGCGCACCTGCTCGATTCGCTCGAATAATTTCCTCTTGATTTCAAGGTTCTCAGCGACCGCTTCAATAATCCAATCCACTTCTCCGCACCAAGCAATGTTGTCGTCAAAATTTCCCGGTGTCACTAGGCGGGCCGCTTCCGGAGTTACAAAAGCGGCAGGTTTCGATTTTTTCGCGCCCTCCAGGCCGGCCAACACGATTCGATTACGCACTGCTGGACTTTCGAGCGTCAGCCCTTTGCGCTTTTCATCGGCGTTCAATTCCGGCGGGACGATATCGAGCAAATAGCAAGGAATGCCGGCGTTAGCCATGTGCGCGGCGATCCGCGCCCCCATGGTGCCCGCTCCCAATACTGCTACTTTTTCGATTCGACGCTTCATCACGCACCTCATCACGCCAGGAAGTTAGCAAGCGAGGTTACAAAAGCGGTACGAGGCGGTCAACCTCAAACCCTCGCCGGTAAAATCTGAGTTAAAGTGTTAAAGGGTGTTTCTAACCACCTAAGGCAGGTTGATTGGGAATGGGAACCACCAAGTGGCTGGGAAAAGCCATCCGAGGCTTGCGCTCCTTCGCCTACAACTCCGACGGCGAACGCCCAAAAGTCGGCGTCGCACTCGGGGGAGGGTTCGCGCGCGGCATCGCGCACGTCGGCGTCCTGCGGGCGCTGGAAGAAAATGAAATTCCCATTGATTTCATCGCCGGGACCAGCGTCGGCGCGCTAATCGCCGCGGCCTATGCCAGCGGCACTTCCTTGGACGACATGGCCCATCAGGCCAGCTTGACCCGCTTTCGCGATTTTGGCCGCTGGACTCTTTCGCGCATGGGCATGGCCTCTAACGAGCGCCTGCAGGATTTTCTGTCGCGTATGGCCACTGCAAAGTTCTTCCATGAAATGCGCATTCCGCTGGCGATCGTCGCCACCGATTTGATCAATGGTGAATCGGTGCATTTCAAGACCGGCGAGATTGGCCCCGCTCTTCGCGCTTCCTGCGCTTATCCCGGATTGTTTTTGCCCGTCGAATACCGCGGTCATTTTCTGGTGGATGGTTTCCTCACCGAACAGGTTCCCGCGCCCGCCGTGCGCGAACTGGGAGCGGAAGTCGTCATCTCCGTTCATCTGGAACCGGGCCTGCTGGAATCCAAGCCTCGCAACACCATCGAAGTGATCAGCCGTTCGTTTTCGATCATTCAGGGAGTCTCCCGCCAGTCCTGGCGGACCGCTACCGACGTGCTTCTCGAACCCAATGTGCACCACGTGCTTTGGGACGAGTTCGTTAAATCTCCGCAACTCATCGCCGCCGGGGAGGAATGCGCCTACGCGGCGATGCCACAAATCAAGGCTCTGCTCAATCGTGGTCCAGATTCAACCCCTCGGCCGGCCGCCTTCTCGCGCGATTCCAGATAAAGGCGCGACCCCGATCGCAGCGCCCGGCTTTCTCACCTCTGCCGCCGGAATTGCTAACCATCACCACCAGCATTCGTCAAATTCATCGTGAGGAGCCGAATTCCTCTTGCGATGACCGCTGCAACGCCCCAATCATACGCAGGGAGACTTCGGCTCTTCCGCCAACGCCGATTTTAGTTTTGGATCGCTTGAAGAGCCGGAGAACCTGGAAAGTTAGCGCGGGTTGATCTCTTGCAGTTCAATCCTTACCGGTTTGCCGTTTCCTTTTCCCCGTTTTGTAAACCACTCGCTCATTGCGGCGGCCAATCTTTCCGGTTGAACCGATAATCCGGCCTCGAGAGTGCCTTCGCCGGTAGGCAGAGTGTCGTCGAACTCCTGTGATCCGGTGAAATTCCGCATGCAAAAGCTATCCAGCCAATCCAGAGGGGCCGGCCGCCGCTCGTCTTCGATCACCAATTCCGCCCGTAATTTTCTCGCGTACATGCCGGATCGAGTATAGCATTCCTTTAGAATCAGTCATTTACACGGCACGTTCCATTCCGGTGTTTCTTGCTTTTCCCTCGCGGCTGGCCTAGACTTTTCAGGTACCCGTAGAATCTTTTATGGGCAGTATAAGTTTTAGTCGCAGTCATGTTTTTGGCATTTTCGTATTGGCCGGCCCGCCAGCCGCGCAACGCTCCCCGCGTTAAAATTCTTTGGAGGTCCGGTGGCTACCCCAGTCGAGAAGTGGGTTGATGAGTCGGCGCGTTTAACGAAACCCGCAAAGGTGGTCTGGTGTGATGGGTCGCAGGCGGAAAATGACCGTCTGGTTGACGAAATGCTTCGCGATGGAACGTACATTCGCCTCAACGAGAAGACCCACCCGCGATGCTACCTTCACCGCAGCAATCCCAATGATGTCGCCCGCACCGAAAATCTGACTTTCATCTGCACCCGCACCAAGGACGCTGCGGGACCTACCAATAATTGGATGGCTCCGCAAGAAGCCAAAGACAAAGTTCGTCCGCTCTTCGATGGTGCGATGAAGGGCCGCACCATGTACGTCGTGCCCTACATTTTGGGCCCGGCAAAATCTGCCTACAGCAAGGTCGGCGTCGAGGTTACGGATTCGCCCTACGTGGTGGCCAGCATGCGCATCATGTCACGGATGGGAAAGGCGGCGCTCGACCGCCTGGGTAGCTCGGATGATTTTGTGCCAGGACTGCACTCACTGGGCGATCTGAATCCCGACCGCCGCTTCATCATGCATTTCCCCGAAGAAAAATTGATTTGGAGCGTCGGATCGGGATACGGCGGTAACGCGCTGCTGGGGAAGAAATGTTTCGCGCTGCGTATCGCCAGCTTCATGGCTCGAGACCAGGGCTGGATGGCCGAGCACATGTTGCTGCTCGGTCTGGAAGATCCTTCCGGCAAGACCACTTACATGGCCGCGGCGTTTCCCAGCGCATGTGGGAAAACGAATCTAGCCATGATGGTTTCTTCTCTGGAGAAGGAAGGTTATCGCGTCAAGACGATCGGCGACGACATCGCCTGGATGCACGTCGCGAAAGACGGAACGCTGCGAGCCGTCAATGCCGAAGCGGGATTCTTTGGAGTGGCCCCGGGGACAAACGTAAAAACCAATCCCAACATGATGACCGCATTCCAGCACGACACAATTTTCACCAACACCGCGATGACCGCCGAATCTCGCGAACCATGGTGGGAAGGCATTGGCAGCGAGCCGCACGAAGATCTGATCAGCTGGAAAGGTGAGAAGTGGTCGGCCAGCCAGGGACCTGCGGCGCACCCCAATTCGCGCTACACCGTCGCTGCCAGCCAGTCGCCGTCAATTTCTCCGCGTTGGGAGGACCCCGAAGGCGTTCCTATTTCCGCGATTATTTTTGGCGGCCGGCGCGCCAAGCTTGCACCTCTCGTTTACGAAGCTCGCGACTGGAACCACGGCGTTTTCGTCGGCGCGACGATGGCCTCTGAAACTACCGCTGCCGCCACCGGAGCGGTTGGCGTTTCACGGCGCGACCCCATGGCCATGATTCCCTTCTGCGGCTACAACATGGCCGATTATTTCCAGCACTGGCTCGAAATGGGCCCGAAAATCAAGAACGCGCCGAAAATTTTCCACGTGAATTGGTTCCGCAAGGACGCCAATGGAAAATTCCTGTGGCCCGGCTATGGCGAGAACGTTCGCGTGCTGAAGTGGATGGTGGATCGAATCGAAAACAAAGCCGCAGCGACCGACACTCCGATCGGCTTCGTGCCGACTCCTTCGTCGCTTACCCTGGACGGCATGGATATTTCCCGCCAGAATCTCGAGGAAATGCTCAGCGTGAATTCCAACGATTGGGCGCAAGAGGCCGAAGCCACCACAAAATTCTTCGAAATTTTCGGGGACCGCTTGCCCAGGGAACTCACTGACCAGCAAAAGGCTCAGAGCGACCGCTTGAATCGCACAACGGTGGCGACGAAGTAGCAACCAGATCGCAACCGGACCAGCGGGCGTCATCGGTTCAACGCTTATTCTTTTTTGATGTAGCCGCGGCAAGACATCACGGGCAGCGCGGGATACTTTCGAAATGAAGGATCCACCGCGGCCAGTCCGCACAAATAAAATTTCGCGCCACGATCGGATTCGATGCGTCGCGCATGCGCGCACTTCACACACAAGCCGACACGCGCCCTTTCCAATGCGGTTTCTTCCTGCCTTCCCACCTATCGAGCATAACATTCCGGCCTTTCCACACATTTGCTTCGCACGGTAGAATCACCGCCATGACCAAAACCGCTCTCGCTGCATCGTTCGCGCTAATACTCGTTGCCATTGCAATCACAGCTTTCGGGTTCCCGAAGCACGCTCGACTCGCTTCGCAGTCGCGTGAGGGCGCTCGCCCGGTCAAGCTCGTCGTGGCCCCTGATCTCGCCTCCCGCGTGGCCAAGTTCAAACTTGTCCACATGCCGTTCAACTCCAAGGGGCTGAGCGCGCGCGAAATCAAGATGGTCAAAAAGCTGGTGGATGCCTCCGGTCTTCTCGATTGCATTTACTGGCGCCAGAGCGATCCGGAAGGATTGAAGCTTTATTTGTCGCTGATCAATAGCACGGATACCCAGGAAGTCCTGGTGCGGCGCTATTTGAAGATTAACGGCAGCCGTTTCGATCTGATCGAAGACGATCAGCCCTTCGTCGGCACCGATCCCATGCCCATTGGCCGCGGCTTTTACAACGGCATGACCAAAAGCGACGTCGAAGCCTACCTGAAACAAAATCCGAACTCCCGCGATGCCGTTTATTCGCCGTATACCATTGCACAACCCAGATCGGCGGCCGAAACCTCGGACTTTTCAACGATGGCTTTCGTGCCGTATCACGTTGCTTTCAAGAAATTCCTCGAACCCATGGCCAAGGATCTGCGCGACGCCGCGGAACTGAGCGACGATCCAGCCTTCGCAAAATTCCTGCGCCTGCGGGCCGATGCGCTCCTCACCGATGACTACTACGCTAGCGACATTGCCTGGCTCGATTTGGAAAATCCAAAATTTGATCTGGTCTTCGCGCCATACGAAACCTATACCGACTCGCTACTCGGCGTAAAAACGACTTACGGTTCTTCCGTTATGATTCGCAACGATGTGGAGAGTCAAAAGTTGGCGCTGTATCAAAAATTCGTTCCAGACTTGCAGGAATCGCTGCCGCTTCCTGCAGCCGATCTACCTTCCAAGCGCGGCAAACAATCTCCCATGGAAGTGGTGGACTCTCCCTATCGCGCCGGCGATTTACTCCACGGCTATCAGGCCGTTGCGGACAATCTGCCCAACGACCCGCGCATCCACGAAGAAAAAGGTTCGAAGAAGATGTTCTGGAAGAATTTCATGGACGCGCGCGTGAATTACATCATTCTTCCGCTCGCGCAACGCACCATGCGCGCCGATCAGGCTGCGATGGCCAGCGCCGATGGCTATCTGGCCGATACCATCATGCACGAAATTTCGCACGGACTTGGTCCCGCCTTCGCCCATAACGCGCAAGGCAAGATGTCCATCAACGAGGCAATCGGCGCTTCGTATTCGGCGTTGGAAGAATCGAAAGCCGACGTGGTCGGCGAAGTTTGTTACGCGTGGCTGATTGCTCATGGGGCGATACCAAAGGAAAAACAGAATCAGACCTACGCTTCCTACGTCGCCGGAATTTTTCGTACCGTGCGCTTCGGCGTGGCGGAGGCTCACGGCGCGGGCGAGATTATGCAGTTCAACTACTTAACCGAACAGGGCGCGATTCGCCGCGACGATGCCTCAGGTCTCTACGTAATCGAGTTCGACAAGATCCCCGCCGCGATGGCGTCACTTGCAAAGGAACTGCTTGAGCAGGAAGCGACCGGCGATCGCGCGCGCACCGAAGTATGGTTCAAGAAATATGGCACTATGCCTACCGCTCTGGCTGACCTTCTCGACAAAACCGCGGATATACCGGTAGACGTCGATCCCCTATTCGATTTCAATCCGCCGGTCCAATAGTCTTTTTGTTGCGTGGAACGATTGTTCCGAAGAGCGGCTCGGCATTGGGCGTAACGCAAACCTAAACGAAAATTAGAGGATGGACTGAATTTCCGGGTCGATCGAAATGTGGGTCTGCGGGAATCCATTGATCAGAAATGAGGCGTCGGCGTCGCCTCCCGAAGCGTCGCGAAAATGAAAAAATCGGCTGATGTGGTAGTCCTCATCGAGGAAATCGAAAACACGCTCGGTCTCCTCGCGCGGAATTTCCAGCGAGGCGATCGCCACGGATTTTCCGTACCCACCACTCACCGCGAGATATTTCTTCAGCACTTCAGGCAATCGCATGATCATATCCAGACGTACGCTCCGGATTCGCCGTAAGGAAGATTCATATAGAAAATATTCGCCTCGGCAATCTGCTCAAACGCGGAGAATAGTTTCTCCGCGCCATGTTTCGCGCAAAACTATTCCCCGGCGGCGGTTCGGATCTGCTCTACTTCGTCGAGGCTGGCCACTTGTTCGTGTGAAAGCCAGAGCCACGTTCCAGCGCTTCCGCACACTTCGCAATCACCGCCATTCTGCACCAGCCGCGCCGAGATGCATCCGCCACTTCTGGCATCAGCCCGGCTGCCGCGAAATCATCCTTCTCGATGAAGAAGTATTGCGACAGCAATTCCGGGTCGGGCTCGAACGCCACCGTGCGCCCCTCGTACTCCGCCAAATCGGGAGTGGCTGTTTCGGCCAAGCACTTTCGGCAGAGAGTGATTTCGGGGCGTATCGGATCGCGTCTTTTCCTGCGCTTACCCTGCAAACAGATAATGTCCGGAACCAAGGTAGCGATCCACTCGCTTTCGCTGCCCAGGTGAACGCATTCCGCGGGAGTGCCCTTCAGCCACGCCCACCAGTTGCGGCTGCGCGGCAGAAACTCCACGTTGGGATAAGCATCATCGTATGAAATCATCGCAAAGATCTCGGGTTCGTCCGGAAGTTCACCAACGCATAATACCAGAGCGCGAATCTCACGCGTTAAGAGCACCGACGCAGACGGATGCTTGGATTTGATTCGCCCCACCCGCGCTTGGCCCTCCGCGCATGCTTCAGATATGATGATTGTGGAAGTTTTGTACTCGATGCTATTTTGATTTGCTCGCGCTGGCAAAAACAGGAGGAAGAAGAATGGCACTTACAGTGGGAGCCGCTGCTCCCGATTTCACACTCAGAGATCAAAATATGAAAGAAGTGAAGCTATCCGATTTTCAAGGGAAGAAAAACGTGGTGGTCGTGTTTTACCCTCTCGATTGGAGTCCCACCTGTACGAATGAGCATATGTGTTTCGTTAATGACATGAAGGACTTCGAAAAACTCGACGCGCAAGTTCTCGGCATCAGCGTGGATAGCGTCTGGTCGCACAAGGCCTTTGCTGAAAAAATGGGGATCCACTACCCGCTGCTTGCGGATTTTCAGCCGCGCGGCGCAGTTGGCGACAAATTTGGAGTATATCTTGCGGAAAAAGGCATTACCGGCCGCGCCATCGCCATCATCGACAAATCAGGAAAGGTCGCCTGGTACAAGGACTACGACATTCCGGCGTTGCCAGATTTGAAGGAAGTTTCCGAGGCGCTTTCGCGCGTCAAATAACCCTCGAAAACAATTTTTCTTTTTTTCGGCGGACTGCACCCGCAAAAGGTGTGGTCCGTGTCAGTTTTCAGTAGAAATTCCGCGAACCTGAGGAATCGCGACGAGCTATTGGTGGGCAAACGCACGCACATAATCCACGAGGTGCCAACGCTGTTCTTCGCTCATCGTGCCACGAAACGCCGGCATGGGTTTGTGGCCTTCGGAAATGATCCAGAACAATTCGCCGTCGGTTCGTAAACCAAGGGCGTGTCCGTCTCTCAAATCAGCTGGCGCGATGGAAAGCCGTTCCGCTCGTTCGCCCCTGCCATCGCCATTCGCGCCGTGGCAGCTTTTGCAGTGCGCTGCATAGTCGCCTGCCGCGTCAACAATGGCTGCCGGCGTCGAGGGAAATGGATTCTTCGCGTTTTTCACTTGGTCCGGCACGCCCCATCCGGTCATGGAGTACACGATAATCGAGCCGGCAATCGCCGCAATTGCGAATGCTACGAACACTCCAGCTACTGGAGGCCGTCCACGGTTTTTTCCCTCAGGTTCGGTATCGGCGCTCATGCTTGGGATTTTCTCAGGCCACGGAAGATCGGGGCAGACTTTTTCTATCGCGGCTGATCAAGACCGCCCACTAAAAATCGAATAAAGCAGCCATAAATTCATGCTCAGAATCACCACCGTCGCCGACGCCGCCAGAAAATTCGTGATGGGCTGATTGGCATGCGCGCCCATTAGTTTCTTACGGCGGGTCAACACCAGCAACGGAATCATCGCAAACGGCAGGCAAAAACTCAGTACCGCTTGGCTCAGGATCAACGTCTTCAGCGGATCAAGACCCCACGCGATCACCACGATTGCCGGAATCATGGTGACCAGTCGTCGCGCGAAAATACTAATCTTAATGTTAAGAAAACCCTGAATGATCACCTGCCCAGCCATCGTTCCCACGGTGGAAGAAGACAATCCGGAGCACAACAGCGCGACAGCGAACGCCACACCCGCGAATTTTCCCAGCAGCGGCACCAACGTGTCGTGTGCCGCCTGAATCGAATACACCTGCAACCTGCCTCCGAAAAATACCGCGGCCGCCATGATGACCATCGCCGAATTGATGAGCCAGGCGCCGTTCATCGCCAGCAGCACGTCAATCAGCTCCATTTTGCGGTGATGATGCTCTTCCCGGTCGGCCGCCTCCCGTCGAGATAGCACCAGCGCCGAGTGCAGGTAAATGACGTGCGGCATTACCGTCGCTCCCAGCATCGAGACAGCGAGATAAATCGAAGAAGAATGAATTTCCGGAACGATCACACCTCGTAGAATCGGGTTCCACGCCGGCTTGCTGAGAAATACCTCAATTGCGTAGGAAACACCGATGGCCGCCACGAAAAACATGATGACCCGTTCGAGCCATTGAAATCCGTATTGCTCCACGGCCAGAATCAGCATTACGCAAACGCCGGTGAGCAGTGCAGCGGGCAACATCGGAATGCCGAACAACAAATAGAATCCCAGCGCGGCGCCCAGAAACTCCGCAAGGTCGGTGGCCATCGCGGCGATTTCAGCGGCAGCCCACAGGCTGACGGTCATTGGCCGCGAGAATTCCGCGCGACAATTTTCAGGCAGCGTACGGCCGGTCGCAATTCCCAGTTTCGCGGCGAGATATTGAACCAGGATCGCCATGGCATTGGACCACAGCAAAACCCACAACAGTTTGTACCCGAATCGCGCGCCTCCTTCGATGTTCGTCGCAAAGTTTCCGGGATCCATGTACGCGACGGACGCGACAAAGGCCGGGCCGAGATACCACCATGCTTGGCGCCGAACGGTTTCTTTAGTTCCGGGTAACTCCGGTGCGGCGACGGCTATCGTTGGCGATGCGGAATGTGGTTGCGGCGAGGGCATGGGTTAACTTCACTAAACTCTGAATATAAACTACGCTTAACCTGCTTCATCGTCAATTGCCGTATCAAGGTCCGCGACCAAAATGTTCAAGCACCATCCGCGGCTTTGTTATAGTTGTGCAGCGATTCTAATTCCAAGGAGAGCGCTCATGCCAGACCCCGGGCATCCGAATCAACCGAACCAACAGCAGGTACAAATTAAGGCCGACGAAAAAGAACTCCTAGGTCAATACGCGAATCTTGCGGTTATTCATCACAACGGCGAAGAGTTTACGCTGAATTTTATCTACCTTTTTCCGAGTGTTCCGCAGGGTAAGCTCGTCTCCAGCATCATTCTGAGCCCGGCTCACGCCAAGCGCATGCTGCAGGCGCTAAAAGAAAATGTAGCGCGGTTTGAATCGCAGTTTGGAACACTTCCGGAGGGCGGCGGACCGGCGCCAGACACCAAATTCGTGCAATAACGGACTTCAGAATCAATTCGCGAAGCCGCCGGCAACGACCCATTGGCCGCTGGGCTCCACAAATTCGAGTCCCACGGCGAATCCACTTTTCGGAATGAACTGGCAGTAAGCGACGCGGGCCATTGCGCGGAACGAACCGGTGAGCGTGGCGATTGTTATTTGATCGCCTGTTTTCCAGCGCCGAGTGCTTAGCACGCGCGCGCCGCGGGAACTTACATTTTCGGTGAACGTTGATTCAACGCCGGGCAACGCCGAATGACCGGAAATCTGAACGCCTACTTCCATGGGAACGCGCGGTTCGCGCCGCGGTCCTACGGAAGTTTTTGGGACCCCCATCCCAAATCGCATGCCCGGTACCCCCTTTCGAGACGTCCCCTACAACACGGCCGCGATATGGCCGAATCGAAACTTTTTTTGCCCCTTGCCCTTCATGTGGTACAGACCGCGATCCGCCGCGCCGAGCAATTTTTCGATGCTGGTGCCGTCGGCGGGAAATACCGCCAAGCCCACGCTGACGCTGATCGCCGGCTCCTGACCGTCGTCCTTTATTTCCTCGCGAATACGTGACGCAACCTGCTCGGCTTCTTCCGATCCAGACTCCGGCAGGATCAATGCGAACTCGTCGCCTCCAAATCGCGCAGCCGTATCAATCGCGCGGCTGCTGTGGCGCAACGCGACTCCCAGCCGCTTGATGGCGCGGCTGCCGGTCAGGTGTCCGAATTTGTCGTTTATTTTTTTCAGCCCGTCGAGATCGAATAGCAAGACGGCGAAACTACGCCCAGTGCGCTTCGAACGTTGGATCTCGGTCTCCATCACCTCCAGCAGTTTGCGGTGATTGGCCAGACCCGTCAGAGAATCGGAGGCGGCTAGGCGGCTCACCTGATCGAATAGTTTTGCGTTGTCGAGCAGCGTGCCCCCGAGCACGACAACGTAACTCAGCGCCATTAGTGAGTGCGCGGCTTCATAAGCAGCATCCAGGTGATGCTGTGAAGCGCTCATGGTCACGTGACACAGAACGTTTAGGCTCGCCGTGACACAGAGTGCCCAATCCAGATAAGCGCCTTCGCGATTCAATCGTCGCGCGAAGCCTATCGCCGCAACCAAATAGATCGCTGCGGGTAGCAAGTCCCATGGACGAGATATCCACACTCCCGGCTGAATTCGCGGTGCGTGCGGAAGCATGAAATAAAAAATGCTGGTAAGGTAGGCGACAGCGCCGACGATCAACGTAGCGCCGGCCATTTCCTTCGCCGGGTCGCGCGAGATAGGAATCCGGCGCTCGACGGCGAGCGCCGCAATCAGCAAGACACCCAGAAGCGTTCGTCCCGCGAGCCAGCCCACCGAAATTTGATTTCCCGGTGTTACCGTAACCAGCATGCCGCGATAGAACGTCATGCTCGTTCCCGCTTCCACCAGACCCGCGAGTACGAATCCAAAAGCAAGAATCAGCGAGATGCGGTCATGGGTCCCACGAAAACGAACCAAAGCGTTAGCCGCGAAAGTGAACGCAATCAGGCTCGCGGCCATCTGCAAATAGGTATCGAGAAGCGGGTCAGCGATGTAAGTGGAATTGTGCAGAACCCATAGGCAGACGAGATACGCCCCGCCCGCGATCAACCATAGAAGGACGACACGAAGACCATGCACTCCTGCCCAAAAGCTGCCAGGACGACCCACGAAACCCCCAAGTGACCCACTTGCCCGTAAAGAGCCGTGCAAGATAGGTGCCGATTCTCCGCGTAGTTCTAGTACCACATAACTCGTTTTATTACATTATGATACAAAGTGGAAAGGCCCGACGAGTCTCCCTGTCGGGCCGATCACAACGATCGTGATGTGTAGAAAGGTTACCGCTTGAGGTTAGAATTACCTGCGTCGGGCCTAAGATTTCGCGGGAGGAGGCGGCAATTCGTGGGCCTGAACCGTGCTCTGAAAACTGGATTTCTTGTGACTGCCGTCGCAAAACGGCTTCCTTTCGGACGCGCCGCAGCGGCAGAGTCCAATCTTCGTGCGACCGCCCAGACCGTAAGCGTGGCCTTCCTGGTCCACCATGTCCACCACACCATCAATCAACAATGGTCCGTTATTCACCACCGTCACTTTTACATCCGCCATCCGATCCTCCGATCGAAACTGTCTATTTTATCGCGGCGCGTTGCGATGCCTTACGCGCTGTGCACCTGCTCAACGTAGAAGCTTGAAGATCTAATACTTGGGAACCGACGGATCCACTTCGTCGGACCACGCCAGGATACCACCCTTCAAGTTCAATACCTTGCGAAAGCCCGCGCGCTGCAGAAACTCCACGGCCTCCGCGGAACGCTTTCCGCTACGGCAATGAGCCACAATTTCGCGCGAGCTGTCGAGTTCGCTGGCGCGTTTGGAAAGATCGCCGAGCGGAATCAGGTGACCGCCGAGATTGCAAATCTGATATTCGTGCGGCTCGCGCACATCGAGAATATATAAATCGTCGCCGCGATCGAGCCGCGCCTTCAAATCGCGTGGCGTAATTTCCGGAACCGATGTTTGCGGCGCCGGCGCCTCTTCGCCGCGCACGCCGCAAAACTCAGCGTAATCAATCAGCTTTGTAATCGTAGGACGTACACCACACATCGGACAATCGGGATTTTTGCGCAGCTTCAATTCGCGGAAACGCATGGCCAGCGCATCAAAAAGCAGCAGGCGACCGATGAGCGATTCGCCCTTACCGATGATCAGTTTCAATGTCTCCGCGGCCTGAATCGCGCCCACGATTCCCGGCAGCACACCGAGCACGCCACCTTCGGCGCAGGAAGGCACCAATCCTGGAGGTGGCGGCTCCGGATACAAGCATCGGTAGCATGGACCAGCCGGAAAACCAAAAATCGTGATCTGCCCTTCAAAGCGAAAAATGGAACCGTACACATTCGGCTTCTTCAGCAGCACGCAAGCATCGTTCACCAGGTAGCGCGTGGGGAAGTTATCTGTCCCGTCCACCACGATGTCGTAGTCTTTCAGGATTTCCAGCGCGTTTTCGCTGGAAAGATGGGTATCGAACGTATCAATCTGAATTTCGGGGTTCAGGCCGTGCAGGCGATCCGCCGCCGCTTCGATTTTCGGCCTGCCGACATCCTTGGTGCTGAACAGAATTTGCCGTTGGAGATTGCTGTCGTCCACCTTGTCGAAATCAACCAGTCCGATTCTGCCTACACCCGCCGCGGCAAGATACAATCCCAGCGGCGCTCCGAGACCGCCAGTCCCAATGCACAGAACCTTAGCCTGCTTGAGCTTCAACTGCCCTTCCATGCCCACTTCCGGCATGATTAGATGGCGGCTGTAGCGTTCGATTTCCTTTTTGGTCAGTGCAACCGGCACAGGTTCACTCACCGCAGACGCCGCCACTGGTCCCGCTACATCAGACTTCGTTGCCATGGAAAATCCCCCGATTCAATTCTTTAGTCCACCGGCGATGGACGGCACGATGCTCACCGTATCTCCGTCACGCACTGGCGTCTGATCCTTCTGCGCGTACCGAATGTCTTCGTCATTCACATAGACGTTGACGAAGCTCCGAAGTCGCCCATCATCGGAATACAGATGCTTTTTCAGGTCTGCGTATTTGTCCGTCAAGCCTTTCAAGACTTCTCCCACTGTCGTTGCTGGGATTTCGACACTTTCATTCTTTCCCGCATATGCTCTTAGCGGCGTCGGGATCATTACTTTCACAGCCATCAATTTCCTCCGTGTCAGCGGGCGTTGCGCAAGACATTGGCACGATTCTGCGCACCGATTGTTTGTCCTTATTTCACTTAGATGCTCGCCAGACGGACTGGGGATTCAATCGCTTCAGAATCGTACCCGGTGCGATCGTCCCGCAACCGCCACGAATTCATCTCGCGCGGCTGGCCCGTCCGAATGCTGACAATGATGTAGCTGTACCACGGCCAGGCATGCTCGCGATCGAATTCGCTCGGTTTGGCCGGCGCATCCGGGTGCGAATGATACCAGCCGATCAGTTCAATCTTTCTCTCTCGCGCCGTTTTTTCCGCAAGTTGCACATCATCAGGGGTCACCTCGAAACGATTGCGCGGTGAATCGTCACGGCGATTCGCCAGCGGCAGCAGCGCCATCACTTCGCGGGATCCATTCGCGTCACGGCCCAGAATCGCCCCACAGCATTCATGCGGATACGTCTGCATCCCGTGGGCCTGAATTTTCGCCGCTAGATCGCTGCGCAACTTCAATACGTGCCCGCTCACTCTTCACTCCAAAATCGCTCACTCAAGTATTTATCGGCCGCATCCGGAAAAACGGTCACAATCACGGCAGGCTCGCCTGCTGGCAATCGTCGGGCCACGTCCATCGAGGCCCACAGCGCGCCCGCCGCGCTCACGCCCACCAATAATCCTTCTTCACGCGCCAATCGTTTGGCGAGCCTCTGCGCGTCTTCAGTCTGCACGGCGATGTCTTCATCGGCCAACGCCGGATCGTAAATGCGCGGCACGATGGCCGTGGCCATATGCTTCAGTCCTTCCAGGCCGTGAAAGCCAGAATGGGGCTGAAAGCTGATACAACGAATACCGGGATTGAATTCCTTCAGGCGACGCGTCGTGCCCACGAACGTTCCGCTGGTGCCCAGACCGGCGACAAAATGGGTGATGCGGCCGCGCGTCTGTTCCCAAATTTCTGGCGCCGTAGTTTCGTAATGTGCGCGAGGGTTCGCCGGATTGCTGTACTGATCGGGATAAAAATATTTTTCGGGCTCGGCTTCGTAGAGCTGGCGGACCCGGTGAATCGCGCCGTCGGTGCCTTCGTCACCCGGCGTGTAGACGATCTCTGCTCCATATGCCTGCAGAATTTGTTTGCGCTCAGGTGATGCGCTGGTGGGAAGAAACAGTTTTACGGGATACCCAAGCGCCGCTCCGACCATCGCGTAGGCGATTCCGGTGTTTCCGCTGGTAGCGTCGAGAATTGTTTTTCCACGCCGCAAGGTGCCGCGGCGCTCGCCATCGCGAATCATGGCGTACGCGGCCCGATCCTTCACCGAACCGCCGGGATTGAACCATTCCGCCTTCGCATAGAATTCAACGTTAGGAAACTCCGCCACTACGCGTTCGATCCTCAACAACGGCGTGTTGCCAATCTGATCCAGTAAGTGGTGTCCCGTAACACGAGCCGGCGGCTCGCTAGGTGTCAGGCTGGTTTGGTTGGCTGTGTTCATGGCGTATGTTTTTTTCGATGATGCGGAATGAAATTCGTGGTCCGCACACTTTCTGCCCTTCTATTGTAGATGCTCGCGGAGGCCTTACATATTCAATAAATTCGCCGACCTCCAGTCCAATTTCGCGGCGAATTTTTGCCTTTACAGATGGCAGCCCAAGTCCCTATCCTTGTTGGGCCCATGTGGTATATCAACAAACTGTTCACGCAGCCCCAAATCGAATCCCTTTCTACAAAGGGTTTCCTGGTCCGCAATTCCGGCGGCGTGGTGCGCATCGAAAAATACGATTGCGGCGCCGAGTTGCGCAAGACACCCGAATCCAAGTTTCAGATGACCGAAGAACCCTGCATCATGATGCAAGGCCAGTTCACGGCTCTGTGGGACGCCGGCTATCAGAAATTTCTGGTGACGCACGAAGCGAAAAAATTTCCGGCGCAAAGATATCAGCTCAGCGATCTTCGCAAGTTCAACGAAGAATTACGCAGTGCGCTGGGGGTGCCCACCTACTACAACGAAGCTCTGGGCTCCACCTGCCTTTTCAGCGTATACGACCGCGTAAAGGGCCGCCCCGGCGACGTGCCCGACGAAAGTGTCGGTATCGAAGAAAAGCCCGGCCATTAGGCCTGCTTGCTGACCGGCGCCGCGCATGATACACCGGAAGGCGAGGTAAACCGCGTGGCCCAAATCGTAGCGTTTGTTGACGACCTGTTTTTTCAAGCAAAAATTCTGGAAACGGCCAAGCATGTCGGCGTCGAAGTTCGTACCTGCACCACTCCGGAAGCGCTGCTGGCCGAGATCGCCAAACATTCTCCCGCCCTGGTCGTCGTGGACTTAAATGCAAGAAACAATCCACTCGAAGCAATCAGGCGGGTGCGTCAGAATTCAGCCACGATTCCGGTGACTTGTTTTCTTTCCCACGTGCAGGTCGAACTCGGGAAACAGGCTCACGCAGCGGGATGCACCGAGGTGATGCCTCGATCAAAATTCACGCAGCATCTGGCAACCATCCTCGGTAACGCGAAATCCCACTCCTGATGCCCACGGTCTCCTTTTTTTCGATACGCGCCACATCTACTTTCGCGCTTCTCGCGGTGTTTCTGGTTGTTCCCATAGCTCGGACGCAGGAAACCGCTGCTCCCGATTCGGCCACCACGCTTTCCGACGCATTGGCGGCCGCATGCAGAGCCAACGAAACACAGTTCGCGGATTTACTTGCGGGAAACAATCCGGCGGCGTTTCGCGCTCTGCCATCCACTCAGCGCGCTGAATTCATCAAGCGCATTTCACTTTCCGACTTGCCCGGTAAGCCGCTCATTTCGTCCGACGGAAACGGCCATGTGGTGTTGCGTTGCCGCGCGCCCAATACCACGGTCGAATATCGTTTCGGGACGCCGCGCGTGCACGAAGCCCTGGCTTTCGTTCCGGTCACCGTGGTGGATTCCGAAGAAATCGAATTCGGGCTGATTCACGAAGCAAGCGGATGGAAGCTCTTGTCGCTTGGTCTGGTAATCCTGGACATTCCGCAACTTTCCAAACAGTGGGCGCAGTCCGATCTTATTGCTCGTGAAGAGGCGATCGTCGCCACTTTGCGGGCGACCTACGAAGCGATTCAAACCTACCATCGGGCGTTCGGCCGCCTGCCAGAATCACTCGCGGAATTAGGTCCCGCGCCCAAAGACCAAATTTCGCCGGAGCAAGCTTCGCTGATCAGCGCAGAACTCGCCAAGGGCACACAAGGCGGTTACGAATTCCGCTATCGCATCGTTCCGGATATCAGCGGGAATGATACTCAGTTCGAACTCGCGGCCACGCCGAAACCTTACGGAACAAATGGCCATCGTTCGTTCTTCCTTGACGCTTCTGGCAAAGTCCACGCCGATGATAAGCGCGGATCCGTCGCTACCGCTGGCGATCCGCTGCTCGCTGGCGAAAAAGCTGATTCCGAAAAGTCGGAGTGACCCTTCGCCGTCTCAGGTATAATGCCGCCAGTTTATTCATCAAAGAGTTGGTTCTGATATGACGGACTTGCATTTGAATCCCAAAGGAATACGGATGTCCCAGTCTAAAGTTTTGGCCGACCAGCTTTACTCCGGAGAAAGTATTGCAGCGGATGCCGTACGCATCGCCGCGGCCAATATTCTTCTCGCGCTTTGCGCTCATATCGTGATTCCGCTGCCTTTTACTCCGGTACCCATTACCGGCCAGACGTTCGGCGTGCTGCTCGTCGCGGTATTGCTCGGAGCGCGTCGCAGCGGGATCGCTTTGGTTCTATATCTCCTGGAAGGCCTGGCGGGCTTACCGGTCTTTCAGCCACTCGGCATTCCCGGCCCCGCGCGCTTCATCGGTCCCACGGCAGGCTATCTGGTCGCCTATCCTTTTGCAGCATTTGCGACGGGCTGGCTGGTTGAGCGTATCGCCGATGCAAAACGTTCGGGCGGAATCAAGTCGCAACCGGCGGGGGCTCCTCTTGCGGGCGCTTTGCTTTGCGGCGAAACGATTATCTTTTGGGGCGGCTGCACCTGGCTCGCGCTCGGAATGCGCCTCGGCTGGCCACTCGCCTTGCAAAATGGCGCGCTGCCGTTCGTCCCTGGTGAAATCATTAAGATGGCTTTGATCGTGACGCTCGTAGGTGGCTTTGAGCTGTTTCGCCGCAAACCCTGATTGAGTCGAAACGGTCAATCGGGCGTCTGACATAAAACTCGATCCAATTTCACGCATTTTCAGTGTTCGATCTCATGCAAACGGCGCCCCCAAAATTAAGTCCGGAAGAGGCCCTCCGCGCCGCGAATACCAACTTTTATGCCGCGCTCGAATCGCTCGACCTGGTGCAAATGGAAGCGGTCTGGGCGCACGACGACGACGTTTCCTGCGTGCACGCAGGCTCAGAGTTGTTGCTCGGTTGGGATGAGGTTCGCGAACGCTGGTCCCGAATTTTTGCGAATGCGAAACGGGTTCGCGTGGCCTTGAGTTGCGTTTGGTTGCGAGTAGAAGGAAATGCGGGATGGGTGGTCTGTACTGAACGCGTCACCACTGCATTCACCGACGGTTTCGACGATACGCGGGTCCAGGCCACCAACATTTTTGTGCGCCACGAAGAAGGATGGCTGCTCGTTGCCCGGCACGCCTCACCTCTTACCTCGTCCGTGCGCGCACCGGTACAATAAGTGCGCGCTAAAAGATCCGCAGAATGAATCTGCGAGCTTATCAGGAACCCGATTGCTCCAGACTGCATGCGTGACATGCGAGAGGATTGGTCCATGAAAGCTTTTCGACTAACGCTTATTTTATTTACCATATGCTTTTCGGTTGCCGCTCAGGCGCAACAGTCGCCGCCAGCGCAACCTCCAGCGGATCGGCCGGAAGAATCCTCCGCCACCACTGCCGCGGCGCAAAAAGTCATCCATCAACTCGTCGCCGGTGAGTTTGCAAAGGTCGAAGCGCAATACGATCAACGCATGGCCGAAGCACTTCCGCCAGGAAAACTCGGGGAGAGCTGGCCCGGTTTGATTCAGCAGGAAGGGGCTTTCGAGTCCATTACCGGCACGCAAACAATTCGTGTGCAGGGAATTGACGTAGTCAAGCTTGTCTGCAAATTCGCCAACGCCACCCTCGACGCCACCGTGGCGTTCGACGCCGACGGCAAAATCGCGGGTCTCAGTTTCCGCCCGCATCAGGAATCCGAAACTCCCTGGAATGCGCCGGCGTATGCGAAACCTGATTCATTCACGGAGCAACCGTTGACGCTGGTCAACGGAAAATTCGAGCTTCCCGGCACTCTGACTCTGCCCAAAGGCGACGGTCCATTCCCCGCTGTGGTTCTGGTCCACGGTTCGGGCCCGCATGATCAAGATGAAACCATCGGACCCAACAAAGGCTTCAAGGATCTCGCCTACGGTCTGGCGGCGCACGGCATTGCCGTCTTCCGTTACACCAAGCGCACCGAAAAGTACGGCGAGAAGAGCAGTGATGATCCGGCAAAGCTGACCGTAGACGATGAAGTGGTCAGTGACGCGCGCGCCGCCGTGGCTTTAGTGGCGCAGCAACCAAAAATAAATCCAAAACAGGTGTTCCTGCTGGGTCACAGTCTGGGAGCGTATCTCGCCCCACGCATCGCCACGGGCGATTCGCAAATCGCGGGCGTCGCGATTCTTGGCGCCAATACCAAACCCATCGAGCAAGTCATCGTCGAACAGGTGCGCTATCTCGCGTCAAAGGGCGGTGCGCCCGCTGAAGAGGCTGCAAAACAAGTTTCGAGCGTCGAAGCGGCTGAGAAACAAATTGAGAGCCCTGATCTCAAGCCTGGCGACGCCGTTTCGCTTCTGGGGTCAACCACTTATGGCGCGTACTGGCTGGACCTGCGCGGCTACGATCCAGTGAAAACCGCCGCGCAATTGAAGATACCAATTTTGATTCTGCAGGGCGGGCGCGATTATCAGGTCACCAGCGCAAACTTTGACGAATGGAATAAAGCTTTGGCGAAGCGCAAGAATGTCACCCTGAGATCCTTTCCGGATCTGAATCACCTGTTCATGACCGGGGAGGGAACCTCCACGCCCGCCGAATACGCCAAGCCGAATCACGTCTCAGCAGACGTGATTAATGCCATAGCCCTCTGGGTCTTACCCGGCGAAAATCCTGGCCGCCTAATACAAAAGTAAATCGAAATCATTCGAAGGCCGTGGGCTCGGGATTTCCAGCAGCCCTCTGTACGCGCTCGCTTCGGCTGTGTTATCCTCTCCCTGCATTGATTCGGCGCTCACGCCGGACGACGTCCACACCTTCGTAACTTTCACCGCAGCGGGCACGACGGCCATGCAGAATCGTCTTCCCAGCCCGGCCGCGGTAGGTGAACGTTTCCTGTGAGCCAGGCGGACCCAATATGTCCACACCGGCAGCTTCACCAAAGACGATGGAAATCCGGCTCGCGCATTCCCCGGATAGCGACGACGCCTTCATGTTTTACGCTCTCGCCACCGGCAAAGTGCGTCTGCCCGGCGTGAAATTCGAGCACATCCTTTCCGATATCGAGTCGCTGAATCAGGCCGCCAAGAATGAAGTCTATGACGTCACCGCGATCAGCTTTTACGCCTATCCTTTCGTCGCCGACAAGTACGTGTTAATGGATTGCGGCGCAAGTTTTGGTGAAGGCTACGGTCCCATTGTCGTCGCCGGGCATCCCATCAAGAAGACCGATCTCGCCGGAAGAAAAATCGCGATTCCCGGCACGATGACGACTTCGTATCTTGCATTGAAGCTTTTTGAACCTAACGTCGAAATCGTGACCATGCCGTTCGACAAGATTCTTGCGGCTGTGCTAAATAAAGAAGTCGAAGCGGGATTGCTGATTCACGAGGGTCAACTTCTCTTCTCGCAGATCGGCCTGCACAAGGTCGTGGATTTGGGTCAGTGGTGGCAGGAACAGACTGGCTTGCCACTGCCGCTCGGCGCGAACGCGATCCGGCGCAAGCTCGGAGATGATATGGGCCGCCAGATCGCGCGCATCATCCGCGAAAGCGTTTCTTACGCGCTCGATCATCGCGATTCCGCGCTCGATTACGCCCTGCAATTCGCCCGCGACATGGATCCCATGCTTGCCGACAAGTTTGTGGGTATGTATGTGAACAAATGGACTCTCGATTACGGAGAAGAGGGCCGGCGAGCCGTTCGTGAGTTGTTGACCCGCGGCGCAGATGCCGGAATGCTTCCGAAAAATATTCCCATCGAATTTCTCAGCAGCCAAACGGTGAGTGAAACGCCTTCGCGATCAGCCTAACGATATCTTCGATTTCATCTCCAGGCGGCAGTTGTGAGCGCTCGCGCCTAAAGCTCGATCGCTTCGCCACCGGCCGACACCTGATCCGCCCACCACAAATCCAATCAGGTGCCCTCACACATTTTGTGGTGCAGTCAATTGCCGGCGCTTTCAGGACGTATCCAAATAGCCTACGCACCGCCGTACGTGCTCAATGCACTTCGGTTAGACTGACCATACGACCATGAGAGAACTGATCCAGCAGGGCCTGGCCCTTCGCGAATTGCTCCGGGAACGAATTCTCGTTCTCGATGGCGCCATGGGCACCATGCTGCAACAGGAGAATCTCACCGCGGAGGATTTCGGCGGACCGCAATACGAAGGCTGTAACGAAAATCTCGTCCTCACTCGTCCCAATGTGGTCCTCGGTATCCACCGCAAGTATCTCGAAGCGGGCTCCGATATCATCGAGACCAATTCGTTCGGGAGCACTCCCATCGTCCTCGCCGAATACGGCCTTGGCGAACATGCACGCAAAATCAGCCGCGTCGCATCCGAACTTGCGCGAAAAGCCGCGGATGAATTTTCCAAGCCCGGTAAACCACGGTTCGTCGCCGGTTCGATGGGGCCCACGACAAAAGCGATCAGCGTCACCGGCGGCATCACCTTCGAGCAGCTTCGCAATAATTATTACGAACAAGCTGCAGGCCTGATCGAAGGCGGCGCCGATGCCCTGCTTCTCGAAACCTGCCAGGATACGCGAAACATCAAGGCCGGGATTCTCGCGATTCAGGATTTGGGTCGGGAACTCGGCGCGCCCATTCCGCTGATGGTTTCCGTTACGATCGAAGCGATGGGTACGATGCTCGCCGGTCAAGGCATCGAGTCGCTCTGGGCATCGCTCGATCACATTGACTTGATCACCCTCGGCCTGAATTGTGCCACCGGGCCAGAATTCATGACCGACCATATTCGCACCCTGCAATCGCTGACCAGCCGCTTCGTTTCCTGCTATCCGAATGCAGGGCTGCCCAACGAAGAAGGTCTCTACGGCGAAACGCCCACCACGTTGTCCCAGCAGCTCGAACGATTCATCGACCGCAGCTGGATCAATATGGTCGGAGGCTGCTGCGGCACAACAGAAAAACACATTCGCGCGATCGCTCAAATGGCTGAAGGGAAAAAGCCTCGTACTCCGCCCGAACCAAATCATCGCGCGGTATATACCGGCATCGAACTCATCGAAGCCGAAGAAAGCACCCGGCCTTTGATCGTCGGCGAACGCACCAACGTCATCGGCTCGCGTTTATTCAAAAATCTGGTCGCCGCGGAACAATGGGAGGAAGCCACCGAAATCGCCCGCCGTCAGGTGAAAAGCGGCGCGCACATTGTTGACGTCTGCCTTCAAAGCACCGACCGCGAGGAAATGCAGGATATTCCGCCCTTCTACGAACAGCTGATCCGCAAAATAAAAGCGCCGATCATGATTGATACCACCGATCCGCGCGGCGTCGAGCTCGCGCTCACCTACTGCCAGGGAAAAAGCATCATCAATTCCATCAATCTCGAGGACGGCGAGGAAAAGTTTGAGCGCATCTGCCCGCTCGCCCGGTCCTATGGCGCTGCCGTCGTTGTGGGCTGCATTGATGAGGATCCGGTCCAGGCTCAGGCCTTCACCCGCCAGCGCAAACTCGAAGTGGCCCAACGCTCCTACGAATTGCTGACCCACAAATTCGGCATCCACCCGGAGAATATTGTTTTTGATCCGCTCGTCTTTCCTTGTGCCACCGGCGACAAAAACTATATCGGCGGCGCGGTGGAAACGATCGAAGGCATTCGGGCGATCAAGCAAAACATTCCGTTTGTGCGCACGGTCCTCGGAATCTCCAACGTTTCCTTCGGTCTGCCAGCCGGTGCGCGCGAAGTTGTAAACTCGGTTTTTCTGTATCACTGCACCAAAGCGGGGCTCGACCTCGCCATCGTCAATGCCGAGCGCATCGAACGTTTTGGCTCCATTCCGGAAAACGAACGGAAGCTCGCTGAGTCTCTTTTGTTCAATACGCCTCCCGCGGAATTTTCCCCGGATCATCCCGAAGCTGAAAATCTTCGCGGCGCGCCTGCCGATTGGCGCGAGCAATCGCCCGAACAGAAAGCTGCGATCAACCAATTTCACATCGCCGCCATCGCCGAACATTTTCGCGGCGCCGGCACGCGCAAGAAAGAAAAGGGCGCGGACCTGCCACTCGACCAGCGTCTCGCGAATTACATCATCGAAGGCTCCAAAGACGGCCTGATCGACGACCTCAATACCAAACTGGCCGAGAGCGTCGCGCCACTTGATATCATCAACGGCCCGCTCATGGCCGGTATGGGCGAAGTGGGCCGCCTCTTCAACAACAACGAGCTGATCGTCGCCGAAGTCCTGCAGTCTGCTGAAGCCATGAAAGCCGCCGTTGGCCACCTCGAGCAGTTCATGGAAAAGGCCGACACCGAAAAACGCGCGAAAGTGATGCTCGCCACCGTAAAAGGCGATGTGCACGATATCGGCAAAAATCTGGTCGAAATTATTCTCAAGAATAACGGCTACGATGTGATCAACCTGGGAATAAAAGTCCCTCCCGAGGAATTGATCCGCGCACACCGCGAACACCATCCGGACGCCATCGGTTTGTCGGGATTGCTGGTGAAAAGCGCGCAGCAGATGGTCACCACAGCGTCCGACCTGCGCGAAGCCGGAATCACTGTGCCGCTCCTCGTTGGCGGCGCTGCGTTGTCCGACAAATTCACGCGCCTGAAAATCGCTCCGCAATACGGCACCGCCGTGTGTTACGCAAAGGACGCAATGACCGGCTTGCGCCTGATGAACGAACTCAGCGACCCCCAACGCCGAGAAGGTGTGATGGAGTCACACACGCACGTCGGCGTGGCCGTGCTCGATGAGCCCGCGCAGGCCCCTTTGCAGCCTGCCGGTGACGAACGCTCCCCGCGCATCCGTCCTGACTTGCCGATTCCCGGTGTGGCGTATCTCGATCGCAAAGTCCGTCGCGTTCCGGATCTGAACGACATTTGGAGCTACGTAAATCCCTACATGCTCTTCGGCCGGCACCTCGGCTTTCGCGGAAATTTTGAAAAGGCCCTTGCCGAGCGTGACACGCGCGCGCTGGAATTGAATCAGGTCATCGAAGACGTAAAAAAAGAAGCCGCAAATTACATGAAGGTCTCCGCGGTGTGGCAATTCTTCGAAGCGGAGCGGCAGGGAAATTCCATCGCGCTTTTTGCGCCTGGCGAAAAATCGCCGATGCACGTTTTTCGTTTTCAGCGCCAGCGCCTCGCCGACAAACTTTGCCTCAGCGATTACGTACTGTCGCCGCAAGGAACCCAGCGCGATCACCTCGCGCTTTTTGTGGTCAGCGCCGGCGCGGGCATTCGCGAAAAATCGGAAGCCGCAAAATCAGAGGGCCGCTATTTGTTCTCGCACGGCTTGCAGGCGCTCGCCATAGAATCCGCCGAAGCTTGCGCCGAATGGCTGCATCGCCGCATTCGGGAAGATTGGGGTTTCCCTGATCCTCCCGCGATGACCATGCAAGACCGTTTTACCTCGCGTTATCGCGGCAAGCGCTACAGCTTCGGCTACCCGGCGTGTCCGAATCTCGACGACCAAGCCCCCCTGTGGATGCTGCTGCGTCCCGAAGAAATCGGCGTGCACCTGACCGAAGGGATGATGATGGACCCTGAAGCAAGCGTCAGCGCGCTGGTCTTTCATCATCCGGACTGCACTTATTTTTCGGTCGGCGACCAGCCCGAATCTAGTTAGTACTCGCGGCCCCGCCAGGGGGCTCGTGCTTGACGCATTTCCGCGTTTCGTCTAACTTCCTTCAATCGTATATTGCCTCTGAGGCCGCCTGATGAGTTCTGGTCCCGCCCACATTAGACTCTCCAGCACCGGTAGCTATCCGCGCGTCAGCGACAATCCCGAGTCGCAACTCCTGGAGCGCACAGCTGTTTCCTTCAGTCGCGGGGAACGCACCAGCGCCGATCTTCTAGACGCCCAGAATACCGTCACCCGGCGGGCCATTGCTGAGCAGGTAAGAGCTGGGCTCGAAATCGTCACCGATGGGCAGATTCGCTGGAACGATCCCATTTCGCACTTAGCCGCGAAACTCGACAACGTCACCCTGCGGGAGTCGTTGCCCTTCTTCGATACTCAAAAGCTTTTTCGCCAGCCACTTTGTAGCGGCAAACCGGTTCGCCGCAACGCCATGGTAGTTGATGAATATAGTTTCGCGCGCAACGCTTTGGGCCACCTGCCGACACCTCCGGGCAAGGCCGGCAAGCTCGCAGTGAAGCCAGTGCTGACGGGCCCTTACACGCTCGCGAAACTATCTACATCGGATTCATTGGCTGGGAACGGAGCGAGTGATCACCGCACTCATCTCGAAGATCGCGTTCACGCTTACGCGGAAATTCTCGCGCTAGAAGTTGAAGCCCTAGCCCAGTCCGGCGCGCATCTGATTCAAATTGACGAGCCCGCCATCCTCGCGCACCCGAACGACTGGATTATTTTCGAGGCAGCCATCAAACGTCTCGCCGAATCGCGCGACAAAGTTCACCAGGCCGGCCGCAAGCTCGATCTCGCGCTCTATTCCTATTTCGGCGATGCTTCGCCCCTGTATGAAAAACTCATTGCCCTGCCCGTGGAAATTTTGGGCTTCGATTTTGTTTCCAGCCCTGCGCTGCTCGAAACCATCTGGTCTGTAGGCGCGCCCGGATCCCTGGCGCTTGGTTTTGTGGACGGCCGCAACCCCGAGATGGAAAACGTGACGGAACTCGCCACACGAATTGACCGCATCCTGCCAAAAATTACCGGCAGTCAGGTCTTCCTCGGCACTTCTTGCGGGCTCGAATACTTATCCGCAGACGTCGCTTTCGCCAAACTTGCCTCGCTTTCGAGCGTGGTTGCCGCGCTTACCGGAACGCCCAAAATCTAAATCCGGGCGAGTTGCTGTTAAATTTCCCGCGACCGTTTCGTTCAACCCGCCTTACCTTCTTCTCTTTTTTTCGGTAGTTACTCTCTTTCTATTTCCATTGGCTAGCAATATCGCATACGGCCCAAATGATATGCTCCAATTTGGTACGTCATACCCGCGTGATAGCCTCCTCCCATGACCTTCCATAACATCAATTTCGATCCAGCCGTCTCCCCCGATCCACACTCCGCAGAAGCAGTGTGGCCAGTGACGTCTCCGGTTAAATCCCGTGCTAACCCACAAGGCCTTTCCGCCCACGTGCGCCGGTTGCAGCGTCAAAATCAGGGAATCTCGCGCTGGCTTGTCTTTGCGTTGCTTGGCGGGACGATTGTCGCCCTCGCCATGGTCCAGTTCGCGATCCACTAGAAACTCTTGCCCGCAATTTCGACCGTGATAAGTTTTGCGCCTGACCCCAAGTCAATAAAAATTAGAAAAGTTTTAATCGACGCGCCCTTTTGACAGTGCTAGTATCCCGCCGATGCCTAGCCCAACCCTGGACCGCGCTTCTCAGCACGGTTTGGACTTTCACCAAATAAATTCAGATTCTTCTCCCGCACGCGCCAGTAACGATTTTCTTCACGGCCCGGATCCTTCAATCCACATGCTCGGCCTGCCGAAATCGTATCCTCATCTCGGCCGGTGGCTAGCAGTTGCGATTGTGGTCGGCGCAGTTGCGGCTTTTTTTCTCGTGGCACTCACCGGAAGCTAGTCTGCGCGGGCTGCAATCTCCTCATTAAGTTTGCGGCGGAGTTTTCCAAGGTGTTAGCATCGTCGTGATGCCTTCCGAATTCGAACCGGACTCTTTCGACACTCGCGAACCCAATCAGCCACCGCGCGCGCTCATGCGCAAGCGCCGTCATCCCATCGTTTGGATTGGCCTCGCGCTCCTTCTGGGCGGCATCATCGCTCTAGTTCTAGCGGCGCTAGTCACCGATTGAATCTGTGCCGTCTGGGACATCTTTCCGAGATCGCGCATTGAAGTATTGAAATAAGGTCGTGAGTCTCCAATCCTTGGCTTGACCTGTCTACTTCAATCACCTAAATTTTCCACATGGAAAACACAAGAAAACACCTCTGCGCATTGTTTTTTGTTGCTTCGCTTCTTGCGCTTATCCCAACCTCAGCCTCGGCCCAAGAGCCGCCTTCACCTTCGCCCCAGCCTCGGGAATTCTCTGGACGCTCCGCAAAAGAAGAAAACGACTGGCTCAAATCCCCAGTACGTGCCGCCAAGGGAATGGTGGTCAGTGATGAAAGTCTGGGCTCTGCTGCGGGTCTTGAAATCTTGAAGCATGGCGGGAACGCCGTAGACGCGGCCGTCGCGGTCGCCTTTGCGCTCGCGGTCGTCGAACCGCAAGCCGGCAACATCGGTGGCGGCGGTTTCATGCTCGTCCGCATGAAAAATGGCCAGGCCCATTTCGTCGACTACCGCGAGACCGCTCCCGCGGCCTCTTCGCGTGATATGTACACGACGGGCGCCAGCGCATCAGACAAGGAAGCATCGATAGTTGGTTGGAAGTCCATCGGGATTCCCGGCACCGTCGCCGGTCTGGCCCTCGCGCTAAAGATGTACGGCACAAGAAAATTGCCGGAAGTCATGGCGCCCGCGATAGCCCTGGCCGAAAATGGATTTCCTCTGGACGCGCGACTCGCCACCGAGCTGCAGGATGAGAGTGCAACCCTGGGGCGCTTCCCCGCCACGAAAAAAATTTTCCTGAAGGATGGTGCGTTCTATAAGGCCGGAGAAATATTGCGGCAACCGGAACTCGCCGCCACCCTTCGTCGTATCGCAAAAAACGGCCCGAACGAATTTTATCGCGGCCGGACCGCTCACGATCTGGCTTCCGAAATGCAGCGGCAGGGCGGCCTTATAACCCTCAACGATCTCACGGGCTACAAAGCCAAGATCCGCGAGCCTCTTTTCGCCGGCTACAAGTCCGGCGGCCATGATTGGCAGGTCATCACCAGCCCACCGCCCAGTTCCGGCGGCGTAGCGGTAATCGAAGAAATGAATATTCTCGCGCCGCTCGAATTAAAGGGTTGGGACGATGCGCAGTCCGTTCACTGGGTCATCGAAGCGATGCGCCGCGCCTTTGCCGACCGCGCCGAATTCCTGGCCGATCCGGATTTCGCGAAACTTCCAGTGCGCGGCCTCACTTCCGTCTGTTACGCCGACGCGCTGCGCCGCACCATTGATCCCATGCGCGCTTCTGACAGTACAGCAGTGAAGGCCGGAAATCCCGTGGCGTACGAAGCCGAAATTTCGCCGAATGCGCCGTGCCCCGCCAGCGCACAGATCGATCCCGACTCCAACTCGGACGCAGCAGCGGCGCGCGCCTTGGCCGAAGCGGCCCATGGTGGCCACACCACTCACTTCTCCGTCGTCGATGCCGCCGGCAACGCGGTCGCGAACACTTACACGCTGAACGACAGCTTCGGCTCGGCCGTCACATCTTCGAATGGTTTTCTACTCAACGACGAAATGGACGACTTTACCGCCCAACCCGGCGTTGCCAATATGTTTGGCTTGATTCAGTCCGAATCGAATACGATCGCGCCAGGCAAGCGACCGCTCAGCTCCATGATGCCGACCATCTTGCTGCGCGATAGACAACTGAGCTTCGTTACCGGCTCGCCCGGCGGCCCGACCATCATCTCCGCCGTGCTTCTCTCAATTCTGAACTGGATGCGCCTGGGCATGGACGCTCAGTCCGCCATCAATGGTCCCCGATTCCATCAGCAGTGGTTGCCCGATACAGTCGGCCTCGAGCCGATCTTTTCTGATTCGGTCGCGAAGGATTTGCAGTCTCGCGGATTCAAATTGTTTCCGGCCCGCGCCTGGATCGGTCAAGTCGAAGCCATCGGTATCGATCCAAACACGGGAGAGCGGTTGGGTGCCGCTGACCAGCGTAGGCACGGCACGGCTCTCGGGTACTAGGACCGCACACGACGGACTTTGCTCGGCATATGTGTATCTGTTTCAGCTATTTACAATTGTTCTGAGCACCATTCATTTGCAAACTCCCTTACCGACCTGCTAGGCTATTGCGCGCATGATTCCCAGGCGAAATGCGGATAGTTGTTCGACGAACGGGACCCGAGCGTCAATTTCGCACGAGCGAATTCCCGGGCCTCATCGCAGGGTGGATTTCTGATGCAGCGCATCCTATCCACCTACCGGTTCCTAAACCAACAGCTGAACAACGCCCTGATCGGTGAAATCGCTGCGGCCGGTTTCACGGCTGTGGAAGTTTTTTGCGCACCCCACCATTTCAATTACAACGATCCGCAGGCCGTTCGCGAACTTGGCGATGCTCTGCGCGAACACAAGCTCACTCTGCATTCTCTTCACGCTCCCACCGAACGCGATTGGTCTCCGGGCCGCGAAAGTGGCGTGCCGCTTTCCATTTCCGACCCGGAGCGAATTCGCCGCCTCGACGCCGTGGACGAAATCAAACGCACGCTCGAAGTGACCGAAAAAATTCCCTGCAAATACCTGATCCAGCATATCGGCCACGGCCGTCAGACAGCCGATCCGCGCAAACTCGACGCGGCTTTCACTTCGCTTGAAAATCTGGCGATGTTTGCCAAAGCTCGCGGCACCACCATCGCCTTGGAAAATACGCCGAGCGAATTGGGTTCGCCGTCGGTCCTGCATAAATTTCTGGTGGAAACACACCTCCACGATTTGAAGCTCTGCTTCGATATCGGCCACGCCCATATCGAAGAAGGCGTTGCTCCCGGATTTGAGGCTATGCGCGATCATCTGGTCTCATCGCACATTCACGACAATCACGGCGATAAAGACGAGCATTCGCTCCCCTTCGACGGCACCATTGATTGGGACGCCGCGCTCCGCGGATTTGTTGACGCTCCGCAAGTAATCGCTATGGTGTTCGAAATCAAGGGCCAGGGCGCGACGCCGCCGTCACTCGATCAAATCAGCGCGGCCTGCGGCAAAATCGAAGAAAAAATTTCAGCGATGCAGACGGGGACCAGAAAGGCACGAAGCTAAAAGCGACCATGACCGAACAAGCCCAATCACCCAATCCGATCACCACCATCGATCAAGCCGGAGCGCATGCTGGCAAAACCGTAACCATCCGCGGATGGCTTTACAACATGCGCGAATCGGGCAAGCTGCTCTTCCCGATTTTTCGCGACGGAACCGGCATCATGCAGGGCGTCGTATCACTCAAAGAACAGCCCGAAGTTTTCGCTGCGCTGAAAGGCTTGCCGCAGGAATCCAGTGTCATCGTCAGTGGCGTGGTTCGAGCCGAGCCCCGCGCTCCGGGCGGATTTGAAATGGGCGTCAGCGCTATCGAAATCGTCCAGCGCGTAGCCGATTCCGCGCCTTACCCGATTCAGCTCAAGGAACACGGCGTTGATTTTCTACTCGACCGCCGGCACCTGTGGATTCGCACTCCGCGTCAGGCTGCGATCCTGCGCATTCGCGCCGAAGCGCAACGCGCCGCGCGAAACTTTATGGACGCGCAAGGATACACGCTCACCGATGCGCCCATTTTTACACCCGCCGCCTGCGAAGGCACCACTACTCTCTTCGAAGTGAATTATATTGACGATCAGAAGGCCTATCTCACCCAGTCCGGGCAGCTTTACGTCGAAGCCCTGGCCGCCGCCCTGGGCAAGGTGTATACATTTGGCCCCACCTTCCGCGCCGAGAAATCCAAAACACGCCGGCACCTCACCGAATTCTGGATGCTCGAGCCTGAAGCCGCCTACGCGCACTTGGAAGACATGATCCAGCTGGCCGAGGGACTGGTCAGCTCTGTCGTGCAGTCTGTAGCAAAAAATCGCACGCGCGAATTGGCGTTAATCGAGCGCGACGTCGCCGCCCTCGAAAAAATCATGCCGCCGTTCCCACGCATCACTTACGACGACGCCATCAAAGTCCTGCAAAAAGCTGGCAATCCCGCGAAATGGGGAGACGATCTCGGCGGCGACGAAGAAACCATCATCTCGAAAGAATTCGACCGCCCCGTCGTGATTCATCGCTACCCCACCGCGATGAAGGCTTTTTACATGGCCACGGACCCCGCGCGTCCCGAACTTTCGCTCAGTTTTGACATGATCGCGCCCGAAGGATACGGCGAAATCATCGGTGGCGGCGAGCGCCTGGCGGATTACGACACCCTGGTCGCACGCCTTCGTGCCCACAATCTGCCCGAGGAATCGTTTCAGTGGTATCTCGATTTGCGACGCTACGGCAGCGTGCCGCACGCGGGCTTTGGCCTGGGCCTGGAACGCACCGTGGCCTGGATATGCGGAACCGAGCACATTCGCGAAGTCATCCCCTTCCCACGGATGCTGTATCGCGTCTATCCTTAACGTTCCCTCTCGGTGGATAGGATTAAACAGTTGAAAATTTATGCCCGATAAAATACGCATCATCGGCGTACCGATGGACCTGGGCGCAAGCCGCCGCGGCGTGGATATGGGCCCCTCCGCGCTACGCGTTGCCGGCTTGCAGGCTCGATTGAAACAGCTGGGCCGCCAGGTGGAAGATATTGGCAACGTGTCCGTGCCGCAACCGGAGGAGCAGCCCTACGGCGAGAAACGCGCCCGCTACCTCGACGAAATTTCCATCGCCTGCAAAGGCCTGGCGGACGAAGTGAAGAAAGCTCTCGATGAAGATTTCACGCCGCTGGTTTTGGGCGGTGACCACTCCGTCGCCGTCGGCACCACCGCAGGCACCGCCGCTCACTTCAATAAGAAATCAAAACGTATCGGTGTGATCTGGCTGGACGCACACGGTGACATGAACACTCCTGATTCTTCGCCTTCGGGTAACGTTCACGGAATGCCGCTCGCTTCCATCATGGGCTATGGACCACCCGAGCTGACCGACCTTGCCGGAATCAAGCCGATGGTCGAACCGCGTAGCGTGGCGCTGGTGGGAATTCGCGATCTCGACGCGAAGGAACGCCGGCTCGTAAAAGAATCCGGCGTACATATTTTCACCATGCGCGATATTGACGAACGCGGCATGCGCGAAGTGATGGCAGACGCGCTGCGATTTGCCGGAGACGACACCGCGGGAATCGCCGTGAGCCTCGATATGGATTTTGTCGATCCCGGAGACGCGCCCGGCGTCGGCACACCGGTTCGCGGAGGCGTCACCTACCGCGAAGCCCATTTGGCGCTGGAAATGATTGCCGACAGCAAACTCTTGGCGTCCTTTGAACTTGTTGAAATTAACCCCGTGATTGACGTTCATAACACGACTGCGGCGCTCGGAGTAGAACTCGTTCTTTCCGGGCTCGGAAAGAAAATTCTTTAATCCATGATCTCCACGCGGACGACCAAGGCGTACCGACGATGACCAGCCAGAAACGTCTGCGTATTGGGGTCTTATTTGGCGGGCGCTCCGGCGAACATGAAGTTTCTCTGGCGTCCGCCGCGTCAGTGATTCGCGCACTCGATCCCGAGAAGTACGAAGCAGTTCCCATTGGCATCGCCAAGGATGGCCGCTGGCTGGTCGGAACCGGCGCACTGAAACTGCTCGCCGATGTTTTGAAGTCGGGCGATCGCGTCGTTCTTCCTCCGGATCCGACCGCCGGTTCGCTCGTGCCGCTCGGCAGTAGTTCGGGACGTTCCAGCGTCAACGTGGACGTGATTTTCCCGGTCCTTCACGGAACCTTTGGCGAAGACGGCACAGTGCAAGGCCTGCTCGACCTGGCTGGTTTACCTTACGTCGGCGCGGGCGTCTTGGCCTCCGCGGTCGGTATGGACAAGGACGTTCAGAAGCGCCTATTCGAGCATGAAGGGCTGCCGATTGTGCCGTTCGTCGCGGTACGCCGCGCGGAATGGGAACACGACCGTAACGGCGTAACTCGTATGTTATGCAAAAAATTCAAATTTCCATTTTTCGTGAAGCCCGCGACTTTAGGATCTTCCGTGGGAATGTCTCGCGTGAAAGCTCCGGGCGAAATCGGACCGGCGATGGATACCGCCGCGGAATTCGCGCTGAAAATCGTTGTCGAACGCGCCGTGACCGCCCGCGAAATCGAGGTGTCCGTGCTCGGCAATGACCATGTGAGTGCTTCGATTCCGGGCGAAATCGTGCCACACCGTGAATTCTACGATTACGCGGCGAAATATCTCGAACAGGGCACCGAATTGGTGATTCCGGCCAAGCTATCCAAAAAACAAGTGGCCACTTTTCAGGATTACGCTGTGCGTGCCTTCCGGGCCATCGATGGCACCGGCATGTCGCGCTGTGACTTTTTCCTCGAACGTCGCACCAACAAGATTTTCATCAATGAGCTCAACACCATTCCTGGCTTCACCTCCATCAGCATGTACCCGAAACTATGGGAAGCTTCGGGACTGCCCTATCCGAAATTGATCGACCGCCTGATCGAGCTGGCCCTAGAACTTCACGCCGAAAAAGCGCGCACCAAATACTCGATCGAACTGCCCAGCGGTTCCTCCGGCGCGCTTGATGCCTGAAATAAAATCACAGTTCGCCACGTAATAATAATGAGTCGCGGAAGAGTACTCTTGACTGTGTGCGACTCTATACTTAAACTAACCGTTTAGTTAACGATTCAGATGACCCGCCATAAAACAACGACGAACGAGTCTGCGACGGCGCGACGAATCCTCGCGGCCGCCGAACATCATTTCGCCGCGCAGGGGATGGCTGGCGCACGCACCGAAGAAATTGCGGCTGCCGCACGAGCCAACAAGGCGATGCTCTACTACTATTTCGGCGATAAGCGCCGCCTTCATCGCGCCGTATTGGAAAATCTGTTTCGCCAGCTTCGCGTGGGAGTTTATGCTCCCGCCGCACGCTCGACGAAATCGCCACATCAGCGTCTGCTCGAATTTATCACCAGCTATTTCGATTTTTTGGCCTCGCACCCAAACTATCCACGGCTGGTGCAGCGCGAAGCAATGGAAGCCACCAAGGATTTCGAATGGATCGTGCGGGAACATCTTCGTCCCTCACACAATCGCCTGGTCCGCACGTTGGAAGAAGGAATCCGCGCCGGTGAATTCCGCAACGTTGATACGCACCAAACAGCCTTCACCATTATGGGCATGACCACTTCCTATTTTGCCGCGGCTCTGATCCTGAGCCATGTCGCGGGGCACAACTTGATGGCCACCAAGGCGCTGATCGCTCGTAAGCGTTCGCTCCTCGATTTTCTGAATCATGGACTATTGCGCTCCAAAGCGAGATCTCGATGACTGGAAAGAAATTCATTGGTCTGCTGCTCGTGTTGTTCACGATCGCGGCGATTGCCTATTTCCTGACTGTGCCGCGCGGCAACAATATCCCACTAATCGGCGTGATCGATGGCAACGAAGTAATCGTCAGTCCTCAGATGACCGGGCGCATCGTGAATTTGACCGTGGATGAAGGCTCCGTAGTGAAGAAGGGTGATTTGATCGCAGAACTGGACGACAAAGAACTCGAGGCAAGTCTGGCTGCTGCAAAGGCCAACGTTTCAAGTCTCGAAGCGCAGGTGACCGAAGCCAATCACAATTATTCGTGGACGAGCAATCAGACCGACGCGTCCGTATCGGAAGCGCAGGCCAGAGTTACCTCGGCAAAGGCCCAACTCGAGCCCGCCCGCGCGCAATTGTGGCGCGACCAGGCTGACCTGAAACGCATGCAGCAGCTTTTCGACAAGGGCGAAGTTTCCGCGCAGGAGCGCGATCACGCCGAAGCGGCCGTACGAATATCGCAGGCCAACGTGACGGCACTGGAGCAGGCTGTGAACGCTTTCGCTGCGACCGTCGACGTAGCGCAGGCGAATCGCCAACAAGTGCCAGCCCGCAAGAGCGCCGTCTCGACAATGATGGCCCAACTCGAACAGGCTCGCGCGTCCGAAGCGCAGATGACCACTCAGCTCGGCTACACGAGAATTTATTCGCCCATAGATGGAATCGTTTCGGTGCGAGTAGCGAAACAGGGCGAAGTGGTCGCGGTTGGATCTCCGATCGTGGTTGTCGTGGACATCAATCATTTGTGGGTACGTGCAGAGGTGGAAGAAAGCTACGCCGATTCCATTAAGTTTGGCCAGAAGTTGACCGTCGTGCTGCCATCGGGACGCGAAATCGAGGGCTCGGTATTTTTTAAGGGCGCCGAAAATGATTTCGCCACACAGCGAGATGTCAGCCGGACAAAACGCGACATAAAAACATTTGCAATTAAAGTGGCCGTCCCCAATCCGGACGGCCGCTTGTTTACCGGGATGACCGCGATCGTTCTGTTGCCCCGCCCAGCGAGAGAAGGCTGGTTTGCGAGGGCGGGCCTGTGATGGCGGCAAATGCGGAAAACGCGATCGAAGTCGATCACCTGACCAAGAAGTTTGGCGATCTGGTGGCTGTGAGCGACATTAGTTTCAACGTCGCGCGCCGGGAGATTTTCGGCTTGCTCGGTCCCAACGGCGCGGGAAAGACGACCCTCATCCGCATGATGACCACGCTCACGCCGCCGACTTCCGGGACCGCGCGGATCGCCGGGCACGACATTCGAACCGATGCCGACGGGGTACGCTTCGCCATGGGCGTGATTCCTCAGGCGTTGACCTCCGATCCTGAATTGACCGCCACGGAAAATGTTTTGATTCACGCCAAACTCTACGGAGTGCCGCGAGCCGACCGCGACAAATTGATTCACGATCTTCTCGGATCGGTGGATCTGCTGAAATTCAAAGATGCGCTGGTGCGAACTTTCTCGGGTGGAATGCGCCGCCGACTGGAAATTGCACGCGGCTTGGTGCATTCACCAAAAATCCTTTTTCTCGATGAGCCGACCACCGGGCTCGATCCCGTTTCGCGAACCAACGTGTGGCAACTCATTCGCAGGCTCTGCGACAACTCCGAAATGACGATTCTGGTGACGACGCATTACATGGACGAAGCGGACAAGCTTTGCGACCGCATCGCGATCGTGGATCACGGCAAGCTCGCGGCGCTCGACACTCCGACAAAACTGAAAGACAGTGTGCCGGGCAATGACACGGTTGAAGCGGAATTTAGTAATGCCCCTCTCGACTGGCAGGCACAACTCCAGAAATTGGCGCAAGCGACGGGAGTGAGCGAACGCGATGGCGCGATACACATCGTCTCAAACGATGGACCAGCCACGGTCGCGGCCTTGATGGATCTGGCGCGCGCAAAGAACGTCCAGGTGAAAAAAGTCACGGTGCAAAGCACCACCTTGGATGACGTGTTTTTGCATTTCACCGGCAGCGATCTGCGCGACACGGCAAAACAAGGAGTGGGACTCGATGTCGGCCATCTTTATCGATAAAAATTCAGAAAGATTCCGCAGCGCGGGTACGCGATGAATTTCGGGCGAATCTGGGCACTCATCGAGCGCGACTTGCGAAAATTCTTTCGCAGTCCTGCCTTGATGATGACCTCAATGGTTTTTCCGCTGATGCAGCTCATCGTGCTCGGTTATGCGTTCGGCGGAAAAGTCGTCGGAGTACGAGTGGCCGTGGTGGATCTGGACCACTCCGTTGAATCGCGCAAAGTTCGCGAAATGTTCGAGGGAATCGCGACCGGTCCCAAGACCTTCAAGATCGTACAATACGATTCGCTGGCAGAAGCAACCCACGACCTGCAGACGGGCAAAGTTCGAGGGTTGGTGGTGATTCCACACGATTTTTCGCGGCGATTCTATCAGCGTGACCGGCCGCGAATCGCTTTTACTGAAGACAACACCGATCAATTCATCTCCAGCGCGATTTTAGAACGCGTGCAGCAGATGGTGCAGGAACTCAATACGCCGGATGTGGTGCCGCGCCTGCCCAGCAGCGTGGAACTGGACACCGTCGAGATATATCCATACGTCCCGTACATCCAGTATTTGCTGGCCGGCTCGATCGCACTTTCAGTTTTTGTGGTGGCGATGATCGGCGGCGGAATCACGTTCATTGACGACAAATCGCGTGGCCTACACGAAGGATATTTGGTGACTCCGATTAAAAAATCGGAACTGGTGTTTGGCCTGATCGGCGCGGGCACAATCAAGGGGCTGATGGCCGGAATGGTGCTGACGGTGATTGGCGGCATGATCGCCGGGCTGCCGAATTTGTGGGAGCCGCTGCGGCTTTTCTATTTAGCAATCGTGGTGGCCACCGCTGCGCTAGCGATGATGAGTTTCATGTTTTTCTTGATGGTTCGCGTGGACGATCCGCTGGTTCCGCGCGCTATTTTCGGGGTTCTCAACACGCTGCTTTTCTTCCCGTCCGGCGCGGTTTATCCGATCGAGGCCTTCCCCTGGTGGCTGAAATGGATTTCGGTGATCGATCCGTTCACTTACACGGTTCACGCGCTGCGCAATCTGACGTTGAAGACCAGTGGCATTGAAGGAATTTACAAGGACGTGTTAGTTTTACTGAGCATCGCCGGAATCATGATTACCGGTTGTATTATGCTTTTCAAACGGCAACTATAGGCCGTTCAAACTGCTTCCAAGGAGATGGCGTGGTACTTTTCGATTCCGCAGCGGAACATCCTCCCGATCGCATTCGCCGTTACATCATCACCACGCTTGTGTTCGTCGGGCTGATGTTCGCCGCAAGCTGGTACCTGATGCGCTTCCACACCGAAAAGCGCACGGCGCGCCACTTTATGGATACGGTGGTGGCCGGCAAGTTGGACGAAGCTTACAAGCTTTGGAAACCTTCGCCATCCTACTCTTACAAAGATTTTCTGGACGATTGGGGACCGCAGGGTTATTACGGACCGGTCAAAAGCTACCGGATTGAAGACACCCAGCACGTGAAAAATGGATCTGGACTGGTGGTCGTTCTGGACGTCAGCCCTTACAGCCCTTACCCCGAACGCGACGACGCCATCAAGCAAGCCAAAACGCAAGAAGCGCGGCTGTGGGTTGAGTTTTCGGATCAATCGCTCAGCTTCCCGCCCTAGATTTTGAATCGAAAAATCTCGTGCTGACCGCTTTTGTTTTAGGACGCGGATCGCCTGCCGATTCGAAAGCGTGTTTTTGCGCCAGAATCACTGTGATAACATTGTTGATGTAGTTTTAATCCAAACATAAGAGATCGAGGCAACGGGAGACGACATGGGTTTCATTCAATCCACGGGGCGCCGAATCGGAATTGCGGGCGAGCTGCTATCGTTTTTCGCCAGCCATAAACGATGGTGGATGCTGCCGATGATTGTGGTCGTTCTACTGGTTGCGGTCATCATTGTAGTGGCACAGAGTTCCGCGCTCGCACCCTTTATCTACGCTTTATTCTAAAAACCCGCTAGCCCAGGATAATTCGCGGTGTGGAACAGTATTTGGGAAAAACTGAAAGCAATCTGGAAGGCGTGGACCCGCATCGCGCATATTATTGGAAATTTTCAGGCGCGCGTCCTGCTGACCATTCTTTACGTTGTGCTGGTGCTCCCCTTCGGCGTGATTGTGCGTTTGTTCGCCGATCCTCTGCGCATCAAGAAGCGCCCAGAAAAGTGGCTCGCCGAGACGGCCGAAGCTTTCGACATGCAGTGGGCGCAGAAACAATGAATTCATGAATATTCTTGGGATTTCCTGCTACTACCACGATGCAGCGGCAGCGCTGCTGCAAAATGGCCAGTTGGTAGCGGCCGCGGAAGAAGAGCGGTTTTCGCGAATTAAACATGATTTCGGTTTTCCCGTTCACGCCACAAAGTTTTGCCTCGAAGGTGGAAAAATCCGCAGCGAAGACTTGGATTACGTGGTCTTCTTTGAAAAGCCATTCCGGAAACTCGATCGCATCCTCGCCAGCGTATTGCAGACCTACCCGCAATCATGGAAAGTTTTCCGCGAGTCGATGATCAGCTGGATCGTGGACAAGATGTGGGTGGCCAGCACACTGCAATCCGAACTCGGGATCGACCGTGCCAAAATTCTCTTCTCCGAGCATCACCTCTCGCATGCAGCCAGCGCCTTCCTGTGCTCGCCTTATGACGAGTCTGCGATTTTGACGGTGGATGGCGTGGGCGACTGGGTTACGGCAACCTGCGGCGTCGGCAAAGGGAACGAAATTCGCCGGACGAAGCATATCGAGTTTCCCCATTCGCTGGGATTGCTGTACAGCGCGTTTACGGCCTTTCTGGGCTTCGAAGTGAACGAAGGCGAATACAAAGTGATGGGCATGGCGCCCTACGGAAAACCCCGTTACGCGGACAAAGTGTGGAAAGTCGTGCGCCAGGATTCCGACGGATCATTTTCGCTGGACATGGATTATTTTACTTTTCATTATTCGACGGATCGCATGTACAGCCGGAAGTTGGTGGAGCTTTTTGGCGAACCGCGACCGCGTGAAATGGCTTTTTTCACCGAGGCCACGGGATTTCCGAAGTACTTTGGCGAGCCACCGGCGAATTATTCGGAACTCTGCCGCGTAAACGAACATTATGCAGACATCGCGGCGAGTATCCAGCACGTAACCGAAGAATTGCTGCTGGGAATGGCGCGGAATCTGCAGAAAGAAACCGGGCAGAAGAAATTGTGCATCGCCGGCGGCGTGGGACTGAATAGCGTCGCCAACAGCCGGATCCTGCGCGAAACCGATTTTGAGGAAATCTATATTCAACCCGCCGCCGGAGATTCGGGAGCGGCTGTTGGCGCAGCTTTGTGGGCTTACAATTCCCTGCTCGGAAATCCTCGAACGTTTTGCATGAAACACGCGTACTGGGGACAAAGCTACTCGGACGCCGAGGTTCGTTCATTTCTTACTGAAAACAATATCAAGCATAGTTACGTGGAAAATGATGACGAACTGCTGGACCAAACCGTGGAGCGGCTGACCAACGCGAAAGTGGTGGGATGGTATCAGGGACGTTTTGAATGGGGTCCGCGCGCGCTGGGCAACCGCAGCATTTTGGCCGACCCGCGCAATCCGGAAATGAAGGACATCGTAAATTCCAAAATTAAATTTCGCGAGCCGTATCGTCCGTTTGCTCCTTCGGTGCTTGCGGAACGGGCCGAGGATTATTTCGATTTGCCAAGCGCCGCACAACAGTATCCCGCGCGGTACATGCTGTATGTGACGCAGGTGAAGCCGGATAAACGAAAAATATTGCCGGCGACGACGCACGAAGATGGAACGGCGCGCTTGCAGACCGTTTTCCGCGACGAAAATCCGCGGTATTACGGCCTCATCGAACGTTTTGGGAAAGCGACGGGTGTTCCCGTGGTGTTGAATACGTCATTCAATTTACGCGGCGAGCCGATCGTGACCACGCCGGCAAACGCCTTTAGCACGTTTTCAAAAAGCGAAATGGACAGTTTGGTGCTGGGCAATTTCATCGTGGACAAGCCATCGTGACCTACCGGAGAACTGAATAATGTCTGAGGCGCCTCCTCCCTCTTCGCCGTCCCGGCCAGTCCAAAGCTTTTTTGCATTCATCGGCTACCTGATATTCAGCACCCTTATTGCCGCTGCGGTAGTGGAATTGGGAGCGTTTGCGATCTGGACGATGTCGCATGGCGCAAGGCCGAATCACCAGGAAAAACTGGGGATCAACAGTCCGGCATACGCGGAATTTCCGTGGGCCGCCGACTTCTGGAAGGAAGAGGCACGACGGCGAAAAGGTCATATCGGTGGGTACGTTCCGTTCCGTATCTGGGGAACGCCTGAATGGCATGGGAAATACGTCAATAATGACACGGACGAATTCGGAACGGAACGCAGGACGATTCAGGATCTAAGCGCGGATTGCAAAGACAAACCGAGCTTTCACATCTGGATGTTCGGTGGTTCGACTCTGTATGGCACTGGAGTTCCGGATTGGGCGACGATCCCGTCATTCTTGTCAAAGGAACTGAACGCCAGTGCGCGGTGCGTGAAGATTACGAATTTTGGCACCGAGGGATACAACACGAATCAAGAGTTAATCCTGCTGATCGAGCAACTGAAAGCGGGCCGGCGTCCTGACGCGGTAATTTTTTACGATGGGGTCAACGATTCGTATACCGGAGTATTCGAGCCGGGAATCGCCACGGCACACATGGAATATCCTGCGATCAGCGCGCGAGTCGAAAGCAGACTCGCCGGCAAACTGGAATTTTTGCGTCACTCGTATGCGCTTATGTTGGCACGCCGATTGATGCTTTCGAAGCAGACCGAGGATCCGTCTGTAGTCGAAGCAAAAACCAAACTAAAGGCCACGGAAACCCTGGACAATTACGAAGCTAATCTTCAAATGGTGCGCTCGCTTGCCAACATATATCACTTTGATTTTTACAGTTTTTGGCAACCCTCACTGGCTTTCGGAAGCAAACCGATCGTGCCTTATGAAGCGGAGTTAATCCATATCGACGAAAATAGCCCGTATGGAGCCGCTTTGAAGCCCATGCGCATCGCCTATCAGGAGGCCGACCGGCGGGCGCCGGACGGGAAATTTATTTTTCTTGGGGACGTTTTTGACACCGAGCAAGAACCTCTCTATCTCGACGAGTGGCATCTGGGGCCAACGGGCAATGAATTGATTGCAAAGGCAATCGCAAAACGATTGCCGGCGAGTCTGGGCATGGTGCCGCAGGCAAACTGATCCCGAACATTGCCTTGTTCTGTTCGGTTCCCTAACCAGATTGTCGAAATCCGATTTTACAGTTCTGGACCAAGCACCTGAACGCAAGCCTCGCGAACTTCATCCAAAGAGATCGATGAAATGGAGCGCGGCTGACCGGACAGGATTGCTTTGTCGCCCCGTGGATGGCTGAACTCCGCGCCGGTGCTGACTACGCGGCTTTCGAGATGCAAGGGTCGCCACTGCGCGGGATCAGTCCGACCGAAAATCACCACAGTAGGACGTTGCAAGGCAGACGCGATATGGGCTGGACCCGAATCGTTGCCAACAAACAATCGTGCTCCCGAAATCAACGCAACGAGTTCGCGGATATTCATCTGATCGGCAATCATCGCGCAGTTCCTCATTTGGTCGCGGATCTGGCTGGCCACTTCCCCATCTTGCGCGCCGCAATTAACTACACTCGCGATTCCACGAGTTGTCTTTAGCCAACGCGCAATTTCAACGAAGTCGCTCACGGGCCAGCGCATTCCCGAGAGTCGCGCACCCGGTTGCAGAACAGCGTAGCCTTCCCCCCTTGAGATTCCGCGATAGGCGAGTTTTTGCGAAATTAATTGTTGCGCATCTATTTGAGGGAAGATTTGTGTTTGCGGGATCGGGCCGCGCGGTAATCCGGTCCAATAGAATTGAGAAATGCGATGCTCGATGGTGTGAACGGCTGATCGCGAATAGAACTCTTCTGCATCAGGAACCTGTACGTTGTAGAGAAATGAATACTGATAACCTTTCCAGCCCACGCGCCAAGGCGATCCCGAAGCTCCGGTTAACATCGCACTGCGCGGTCCGCCATGCTGATTGAAAACGACCGAAAACTTGCGGCGGCGCAACTCTAAAGATGTGGCACCCAGCCCACCGGAAGAAATAATTTCAGTTATGTTGGGGTTGTCTTCCAGAACGGAAGCGAAACGAGGTTCGGCCAGCACCGAAATTCGCAGATCGGGACGCCAGGTTTTCACCGCGGCGATCGCAGGCGTCTCCAAGATCAAGTCTCCTAGCGAGCGCAAACGAATAATCAAAATCTCGGAGCCTTGGGGCAAGCCGGGAAGCAACGAGGACGGATCGGCTGCGTTGGAGGATTGCGTAGCGGCTGGTGGTTGGATTGGGTTCACTGCGAAATACGACTATTCGGCGTCAATTCGTGCTTCGTCGATGAGCATCACGGGAATATCTTCGCGAATGGGATAGACGCGCCGGCAAGACGGGCATTTCAAACCGTGCTGATCGGCAGTCAGTTTGACTGGAGTTTTATCCAGCGGGCAAACCAGAATATCGAGAAGCTCTTGTGAAACAGGCATTAAATCCTCCACGCGCACTGTAGCAGAGGGCCGTACCAAACCGCAAATCGAAGCCGCGTGGTGACTTTCAGACTTTCTGCGTTAGTGGCGGGCCCAAAACCGGACTTTCAACTTTCATCTTGAGCTGGCATTTCCATTCAGAACCCTGAACAAGTTCGACGGGCCAGACTGCAATAATTTGCGAACCCTGATAGATGCGCTCGAATCCATCTTCCGATTCCGACACGGTTTCAATCGGCGTGACCCAAAAATCGCGGGCGGCCGGAGCGCAGAGGGTCACGCTGACCTTCTGCCATTCGTCCACAACGCGCAGATGAGACGCTGGAACTTGAGCGCCCCAGCGCAACGGGTAGCGAGTGCCAGCACTTTCGAAATAGCGATCCGGCGCAGAGGGCGCAAGGAAATTCAGAACCGACTCCAGGCCGACGTACACGGAGGCGGCACCAGGCGCCGTTCGGCGCAGCGTCAAATCACAAGTGATGTCGAAGCCGCGATCTGTGGCAGCAAACGAAAAGGCTTTCTCGGCAGGCCAGTCTGGATTTTTCTCGGACACGAATGTTGCCTTTGCGGGGGACAATTCTAGCGTGGAGTAAAATCCGGCGGCCAACGCCGCGTCCTCTTCCAATCGCACGTTGCCGGCGTCTTCGTAGGTTTTGTTGCGCTCGAAAAGCAGGACACGGAAACAATTGCGCGGCCAGCGGTCGTATTGGAGCCAGCGTTCAAGACCGTCTTCTTTGGTGCGGGTCTGTTCGTGAATCGAGGCGGCGGGATGCGGCTTGTTGGCGTGAAGATTTTTTATATTGGCGTGGTAGGACTCGCGGCGGCGTGCCAGAGAATTGATTAGCGCAGTGTTCGATTGACGGCAATCGATCGCGCAGATGGTGGCGCCATCTGCGGGATTCAGCAGCGCCGCGTAGCTGCTGGAAGTGAAGTAGATCTCCTCGTGCCCGTCGCCGTTGAAATCAATCGCGGTCGAATTCTCGAAGCGGCGCGAACGATGAGTGAGGCCATCGGCGATTGTTTCGGCCTCGACCAGCGAACGCCATAGCGCTGTGCGGAGGTGGGGCGAATACAGTCCGCCAAAGACTCCATGCCAGTAGGAATCGTTGCACTGCGCGCGAAGCACCAAGGTTCTGGCAAGCTTCCGGCCATCCACAAAGGGCTGCTCGCGACGGCGGCTGGAATCGAGGGCGCGGACTTTATGCGACGCGTGAAGCATCTTCTTATGCAGAAGATTTGATTCAGGGTATTTCGAGAAAAAATTTCTCCAGATTCCGCCACGCAGGAACGGAAGAGCGTCACCGCGATTGGCAAATTCGGTAATCAAGGAATGGTAGCGATTTCGCGCGACTGTCGGGAGGGACCATTCCATCATTTCCGTGTAGGAAGCCGTGGGAAGGTCAGCGCGCCCCAAGGGCGCGTGAGAAGCGACGGCTTCGCCTGGCGTGGACATTTCGAGCCACTCGCCGTTTTGTTCCAACGCAGAAAAAAAGCTCTCCAGCCAGTGATCCTGGTAGCACAACTTAAAGGTTCCGGGCCATACCCCGAACTTTTCAAGATCGTCGCCCATCGCGGCATAGCCATGGGGATGCGCCGAAGCGTTGACGCGAAGAAATTCAACAGTCTCGGCCGGCGACCGAAACGGAATCAAATAACGGAGCGATTTCAAGCCCGGTATGACTTTGACAGCGTGGCCCTGATCCTCGGCGAGATAATGCCCACACAGTTGGTCCAGTTCGAACCCAGCGCCGAGAAAATGATTGTCGTCCACCAGCGTGTAGCCCACACCCGACGGCGCGAGCGACGAAGGCAACTGCGGTTCCCAGACGCGTTCGGCGAGCCATGCGCCACGCGGCCGGCGCCCAAAATGCTTCTCGATGTAATCGGAGAGCCGGATAATCTGTTCGTGGCGATCTTGCGGAGGGATGGCGATGAGGATTGGCTCGTAGTAGCCGCCGCCAATCATTTCGATTTGGCCGCTTTCGACCATGGCGCGAAGCCGTTCAAAATATTCCGGATGAGAGCGCTCCAGCAATTCGAGCAGCGAGCCGGTGAAGTGCAGCCCGATGCGGATGGAAGGATGGCGGGAAAGGACCTCAATAAACGGCAGATAGGATTGCTGGTAGGCGCGCTCGATTACGTCGTCAAAATTCCCCACCGGTTGGTGCGCATGCATGAGGAGGACGAATTGAAATTTCGGCACGCAGGACCCTCGCTGAAGCACTAACAGGATAACCTGAACCTCAAAAAGTTCACATACCGTGGAATACCATGATTTTAAAACTGTTCGACCGTCCGCGTGCAGATTCCGAGAGCAGAATGTTCGGTGCTATCGTTTCAAGGGCGGTAAATTGCGTGTTGGGTGCTTGAGGCTCGCGCGAACCTGGTGAGTCTTTCGCCGAGCCGGTTTAGCGCGCGCTCGGCGGTCTCATCCGGCGATTTCTCGGGAATGTAAACGACGATCATAATTTCCTTCGCTGAGCCAGTGATCATGGTACGGGTCGAATCGCTAATCGGACTCCCGAACGGACCAGCGGGATCGGCGAGCACGGGCCGGCCTTCCAGGTTCCAGGTTTTCTTGCCGATGCCTTCGTAGCTTTCTCCTGAGCCGCCCAGGCGGAGCGCGACCGGCTCCTGAATTCTAGAGCGATCGTAACAACCCAGGGGCCAGCCCGTTTCGATGGAGACGAGGTTGCCGGCATCAACCACGTTTGAGACGCGATAGAGGCCCTTGCCTTGAACGACACGCCTCAATAGCGCTTCCGACGAAGGGCGATATTTCGAAGGGTCCATCCCCCATCCGCGAAAGACGGCGCGAACCGCGCGTATGGGTTCCGCTTCAGCAAGGGTTTCAACGGTAAACTCTTTCTGTTTGCGGACGCAAACTTCATCCAACAGTTTGGTCAGGTCCGGATGAACCGATTCGACGTGCACATCTTGGGCTTCGACGACGCCCAGTTTCACGCCTGGCAGTTGAATCTGAATGTTCAAGTTGCCCCGCTAATTTGATGAATGGATGTGTAGGTTTTTTTGAGGCTGCTTATTGCGCGACTGGATATCATTTGTGTGAATGCGACTCATGAGCCGTCTACCACCGGTTCTGGTGTATTTATTCCGCACAGGATTTTTTACGAAGCAGGATCCACGATAATCTGGCCCCGCATGGTTTTGCGATCAGCGCCGCAGCCCTTGCAGCAACTGAAAGTATAGGTTCCGGGTTCTGTCGCTTCGATCTGAATCGGAACCATTTCATTCGGTTTTAATTTGTAACAGTCTTCGCCGAATAGAAAGGACAAGCCAGGTGGCGTATTGGCCTTCGCGCCGTCCGGGAACGGGTTGATGCGAATACCAACCGGTTGACCCGAAGCAGTGACGTCCAATTCCACTTTTTCGTTGACCTTCAGGTGGATGGTGACGGGATCAAACGTAAAATTCTTCGCGATGACTGGAATAATTCGAGACGGCCGGTCGGCCGGTGAGTGCGCTTCCGGCTTAGGGGACTTTTGGGTATCCTGCTGGGCTGACATAGGCGACGCGCGAATTCCTGCCAGGACAAGAACCATGAAAGATCCGGCCAAAATGTTCATAACAATTTTCATCGTGGGTCTCGCGTTCGACGAGAAAGAGTTTAGCCGCGCCGAAGGAGAGATTGTATCAGCGAAACGCGGTGTCCACGTCGGGCCCGTTGAAAGTTGACACTTGGGGAAGGATGTGGAACGCTGATTCGGCGAAAAGAATTGCGTTCGCGGACCGCCTGGCCGCATCAAAGTACCGACGAGTGGAATCGAGGAGTGGCGCATGGCGATTGAACGAGAAAAAATCATGGATGCAATCCGGCAATGCTACGACCCGGAAATTCCCATCAATATCGTGGATCTTGGGCTGATTTATGACGTGCAAGACGATGATGCCGGAACCGTGACGGTAAAAATGACGCTGACGACCCAGGGGTGCCCCTCGGCGCAGGCCATACCGGAGCAAGTGCGCTCTCGCGTGGCAGCTATCGAGGAAGTGAAGGACGTGAAAGTGGACATCGTGTGGGAACCAGCCTGGAATCCAAGCATGATTAGCCCGAACGGGCGGCAAGTGCTGGGTCTGGAAGTCTGAGCGGCGGCGCAAAAACAAAAGCGGGAGACCGTTCTGTCCGCCGATACTCTCAAAAATGAAAACTCGCCCTCTGAATCCTACGCCGACGACAGGTGCGGTTAAGCCTTCTTGTTCTTGAACCAGTCCGCGTTCACCGGGGTGAAACTGGTCCACTTCTCCGGCAAATCTTCCAAAGCAAAAATTGCTGTCACGGGGCAAACTGGAACGCAGGCGCCACAATCAATGCATTCGTCGGGATGAATATAAAGCTGCGCTTCGGCCTCAAAGCCCGATTCGTCCTTGCGCGGATGAATGCAATCCACCGGACAGACGTCCACACAGGCAGTGTCTTTTGTTCCGATACAGGGCTCGGCAATTACATACGCCATCTCAATCTCTCCTCGAACGTGAGGGTATCCCGAAGTTCTGGGGCTTTCACAGGCAATCCGGCACGCGATTCCTGAATAATTTTTATATCACCATTGGTAATCGGGTACAAGCGTGGGGCGTCTAATGGTGCGTAGCGAGGGTTGAGTTGCTGTGCGTATAATTGAAGGGGCGGAGGCGCGGATGGAGAGGCAAAATGCTGAAAATTAACGGGCGTCGTGGCGCTGTCGCGTTTGGAATTGGAATTCTGCTGGTTCTCGGGGCGGTGCTGCCCGGTCATGGCCAGTCAGCGGCGAGCAAGAGCGCGCCGCATGCGACCAGAACCACATCGGACCCGCCTTTGATTGACTTGGCTGGCTACCAGCAACTTCTAGCCAAATACCACGGCAAGCCTCTGGTGGTAAATTTCTGGGCTACATGGTGCGAGCCATGCCGCGACGAATATCCGATGATGGTGGACCTGGCCAAGCAGTTCAAATCGCAAGGCGTGGAAGTAGTTGGCGTGGACATGGATGACGAGTCAGACATGAATTTAGTCCGCCGGTTCATTGCGCGGATGCAGCCACCATTTCCGAACTACAGGCAAAAACCTGGCATCGATCTCGACCGATTTTATGGTGGCGTGAATCCTCAATGGAAAGGAACGATGCCGCAGACCATGTTCTACGGGCGAGACGGCAGCGTGGTTGGATTCTTTCTGGGCAGCCGGCCAAGACCTCAATTTGAGCAAGCCTTCCGGGCGACGTTGGGCGGCGCTTCGGCGCCGGGGACGTCCGGCGGAAAATAGAGCGGCGTGTTTTTATAGTTATTCCACGACAGTCTAAATTAAGGAGAGTTTCATGCTTCAGACACGAGGAAACAAACTGACCTGGCTGGGCCATGCCGCTTTCAAGATTGAAACTCCTACCGGGAAAATAATTCTGGTTGACCCATGGATTCTGACAAATCCGATGTGCCCGGAAAAAGATAAGAAATTCGAGCGCATTGACACCATGCTGGTCACGCATGGGCACTTCGACCACATTGCCGACGCGGTGGAGCTGGGAAAGAAATTCAAACCGCAGATTGTCGGGATTTACGAGCTCTGCGCGTGGCTCGAATCGAAAGGTGTGGGCGGAACCAACAGCATGAACAAGGGTGGCACGCAAAAAATTGGCGATATCGAAGTGACCATGGTGAACGCGCTGCATTCCTGCGGAATCAAGGATGGAGATCAAATCATCTATGGCGGCGAGGCTTGCGGCTACATTATTCGATTGCCCGGAGGCCTGACGATTTATCATGCCGGCGATACCGCCGTGTTCGGCGACATGAAACTGGTTGCGGACCTGTATGCACCGGATCTGGCGATGCTACCGATCGGAGACCATTTCACGATGGGGCCGCGCGAAGCTGCGCTGGCGATTCGGCTGCTCAACGTGCGCCACGTGATTCCCATGCATTTTGGGACGTTTCCGTTGTTAACCGGAAATCCGGAGCAAGTGCAGCAACTGACCCGGGACATCAACGGACTTGAGATTCACACACTGAAACCGGGCGAATCACTCGGCGATTCGAGTGCGAAGGCCGCTTCTTAATCGGCTGCACCATAGGGGAGAATCATGGCGAATATATTGGCGCCGGCAGTCGAAAAATATCTTTCCAAGGCCGTCCCTCCCCGCGATCCAGTCCTAGCCGATATGGAAGCATATGCAAAAAAACACGATGTGCCGATCATCGGACCGGAATGTGGCCGACTGTTGTATTTGCTGACCCAGATTTCCGGCGCAAGACGAATTTTCGAAATGGGATCGGCGATCGGGTATTCGGCGATTTGGTTCGCCCGCGCGGCCGGGCCCGGAGCGGAGGTTTATTTCACCGATGGTGACCCCAAAAACGCCGAAATGGCGCGTCAGAATTTCAAGAAGGCGGGAATCGCGGAACAGGTTCGTATTCTCACCGGGGATGCGTTGGATCTACTCGACACCGTCGCTGGCGATTTCGACATCATTTTGATCGACATAAACAAGCATCAATACCCCGCCGCACTGCGGAAATCGATTCCGCGACTGAAACAGGGCGGGCTGGTGATCACAGACAACGTGCTGTGGTCTGGAAAAGTAGCGAAACCGCCAAAAGACAATTCGACGCGCGGTATCCTAGAGTTCAACA
>Ga0209006_10000146_pt1 | contig 76583 bp, 73 predicted proteins | sample JacPin_JW_Ref_O2_FD_188567 | JGI IMG/M metagenome (GOLD analysis project Ga0209006, IMG submission 188567) | Forest soil microbial communities from Algoma, Ontario, Canada - Jack Pine, Ontario site 1_JW_Ref_O2 (SPAdes) (version 2) | ecosystem: Environmental > Terrestrial > Soil > Boreal... | reverse complement strand
CCGCTTGTTTCGCGCGCCTCGATGTGACCGACGCCGCCGCGGTGCAGGCCGCCGTCGACGAAGTGGTGTCACGAACCGGTCGGCTGGACCTGATGTTCAATAACGCCGGCATCGTCTGGGGCGGCGACACCGAGTTGATCACGCTGGACCAGTGGAACGCGATCATCGACGTCAACATCCGTGGCGTGGTGCACGGTGTCGCGGCTGCGTACCCGGTGATGATCCGCCAGGGACACGGGCACATCGTCAACACTGCGTCGATGGCGGGGCTGGCCGCGACGGGTCTGCTGACCAGCTACGTGATGAGCAAGCACGCCGTCGTCGGGCTGTCGCTGGCCCTTCGATCCGAAGCGGCGGGACACGGGGTGGGCGTGCTGGCCGTCTGCCCCGGTGCGGTCCAGACGCCGATACTGGACAAGGGCGCGGTGGGCGACTTCGCCGGCCGGAGCTTCTTTCTCGAGGGGCAGGGCACCAAGAACGCTTATGATCCCGACCGGCTGGCCCGCGAAACGCTGCACGCCGTCGAGCGCAACCGGGCGTTGCTTGTCGTCCCGAAGACCGCCTACGCGGAGTGGTTGTTCGCCCGGATAGCGCCAAATACCTTGCAGCGCCTGTCGGTCCGGTTCGTCGCGAAACAGCGTGCGAAATGAGCGACCCGCTGCCTATTCCGCGCCGTCCAGCGGACGTGACCGGCGAATGGCTCTCTGCCGCACTGAGTTCATGTCGTGCACCGACGCAGGTCAGTGATGTTGTCCTCGCGCCGGTCGGCACCGGTCAGACAGGTGCGACGTACCGGATCGCGGCATCGTATGCGGCCAATCCACTGGGCATGCCGGACACGTTCGTGTTGAAACTGCCGGTTGCCGACGACGACGTCCGGAGCGGAGTCACACTGGGCTACCTCAGCGAGGTCGCTTTCTACGACTGCGTGGCAGACAAGATGGCGGTGCCCACCCCCCGGTGCTTCTATTCCGATATCGCCGACGGCGGTGCGGATTTCGCGCTGTTGCTCGAGGACATGTCGCCGGCCGCCCAGGGTGACCAGATCGTCGGCTCGACGCCCGCCGAGGCGCGCGTGGCCGTGACGGCGTTGGCCGGACTGCACGGGCCGAGTTGGTGCGACCCGGCGTGGCTGGACCTCGCCGAGGTGGCGATGCCGATGCCGGGTAACCGAGAAGCTGCGCAAGGCCTCGGCGACGTCGCCCGCATCGCCGTCGACATCACCTGCGACAAGCTGGGCGGAAAGGTCACTGCCGACGACCGCGAGACAGCCACGGCGGCGATGGATCTTGTCACACCATGGCTGATGGCGAAGCCGGGCCGGTATTCGTTGATGCACGGCGACTATCGCCTCGACAACCTGTTGTTCGATCCGGGCGGAACCCGGGTCACCGTGGTCGACTGGCAGACGATGGGTGTGGGACTGCCCGCGCGGGACTTGTCGTATTTCACCGCAACCAGCCTGCTGCCCGAATTGCGGGCGGACGTTGAAGAGGGTTTGGTCGACGACTACCACCAATCGCTACTGGGTTATGGCGTGACGAACTATGACCGCGAGGCATGTTGGCAGGACTATCGGTTGGGCATGCTGCAGGCACCTCTGATCACCGCGCTGGGGTGTGCGTTCGCGTCGTCCACCGAGCGCGGCGACGAGATGATCGCGGTGATGCTGCAGCGTGGTTGCCGCGCGATCCGTGAACTGGGGACGTTGGCGCTGGTCGAAGAGATCGCGGGTCAACGCCCGTCGTAGAGGGCGGCCACATCGCTCGGCCTGACCTTCAGGGCGGCATTGCGCGGCAGAGCATCCACCGCCATGATCGCGACCGGGACATGGTGACTGGGCAGCGATTCGCGTACCCAGGCCATCAGGTCGGCTTCCGACGGAACCCTGACGCCGGGCTTCAATTCGATCGCCGCGAACGGCACCTCGCCGAGACGGCGATCACCGACACCCACCACACACGCATCGCGAACAGCCGGATGTGAGACGAGCCTCTCCCGCACCGTTTCGGGCAGGATCTTGAAGCCGCCGCGGATGATCGCGCCGTCGGCTCTGCCGTGAATCGTGACGAAACCGTCGGGATCGATTGACGCCAGATCGGTGGTGCGAATCCAGTCGGGCCCGACGACCTCGATCTGCGCCTCGAGAAAACCCTTGTCGCCCGCTTTCACTTCATCGCCGGTGTCCGTGTCGACGATGCGGACCTTCACGCCGGGCAACGGCCTGCCGACGCTGTCCCGTTTGGCAGCGCCGTACCGCCGGTACAGTTGCGGTGTCCAGGCGCATGCGGAGCCTGCGAATTCCGTTGCGCCGTAGGCCCACAGCAGAGGAATGCGATACCGGCGCTCAAACTCGTCACGCACCCGCGGATCGAGCGGGGCCGAGCCACCGGGAAGGTACTCCAGCGACGCCAGGTCTTCGCGAGGTACGTCGGCATCGAGCAGCATCTGGATGATGGCGGGCTGTACGCCGGTCCTGGTGATTCCGTAGGTCTTCACCGCCCGTACGAAATCGTCGACGGTGAACTTCTCCAACAGCACCGTCCGCTTGCCGATGTACGGTCCGGTAAGCAGCTGGCACACGCCGATGCTGCCGAACGGCCAGTACACCAATTCAGGCGGATCCTCAGCCGACGGGTTCTGGCCGATGGTCATCGACAGCACGGTGTGTTGCAGGACTCGGGTTTTGACCGGCACCCGTTTCGGGGGTCCGGTGGTGCCACTGGTCAGGATGTGAAGGCCTGCCGACGCCAGCGCCGGGTCGCAGCCGACGCCGGCACGGGGTTTTCTCGTCGTCGGCATCTCGACACCATGCAGCGAGAGCACCACGCCCGCGGCCCCCGTGTTCGCCACGGTCTGTGCGACCGGGTCAGTCCAGTCGTCCCGGTCGACGAGCACGGCGGGCAGCCGAAGTTGTTCGATGTCACGGGCGATCGATTGTGTCGATTGGTACGAGTAGATCATCGCGACCGGCCGCCGAGCCGCGATGAACCCGAGGATGGCCGCGGCGTGCGGCACGCGATTTCGCACCACGAGGCCCACGGGCTCGTCAGGCTTGACTCCGGCCCGGGATAGGCCGTCGGCTATTTCATTGATGTATCCGGTGATGTCGTTGCCGGAGTACCACTTTCGCTCGAACTCGATACATGGTCGGTCACCGTAGGCCGCCAGTCGCGCCGACAGCGTCTCGGCGAACACTGCCGCTTCCGCGCCCTCCTCGTCGTTGCCCACGGCTTCCTCGGGGTCAGGACTGCCGACGCTGCGCAGCCTTCACCAGCCCGCCGCCGATGATCAGGCGCTGGATTTCGCTGGTGCCTTCATACAGCCGCAGCAGGCGAACGTCGCGGTAGATGCGTTCCACGGGCACGCCCTGCATGTATCCGGTGCCGCCGTGGACCTGAACGGCGAGATCGGCGACCTTGCCGGCCATCTCGGTGCAGAAGAGCTTCGCAGCAGAAGGTGCGATTCTGCGGTCTTCGTCGCGCAGCCACAATCGCGCGGCGTCGCGGACCAGGGCGCGCCCCGCCATCACTCCGGTTTGCTGGTCGGCGAGCATGGCAGCCACCAACTGGAACTCTCCGATCGGGGTGCCGCCCTGTGTTGCCGTCGCGGCGTACGTCACCGATTCGTCGAGCGCGCGCTGGGCCGCTCCGACGGCGAGCGCCGCGATGTGGATACGGCCGCGCGCCAGCGAGGTCATCGCCGCCCGGTAGCCGATGTCCTCGCTGCCGCCGACCAGAGCGCTGTCGCCGACGCGAACGTCGGCGAAGCTCACGTCGGCGGTCCAGGCACCCTCCTGGCCCATCTTCGCGTCCTTTGCGCCCACCTCGACGCCGGGTGCGTCGGCGGGCACCAGGAATACCGCGATGCCCGGGCCGTTGTCGTCGGCGGGCCGGGTGCGTGCGAACACCACGAACAGCTGGGCCACCGGTGCATTCGTGATGAACCGCTTCTGTCCGGAGATCAGCCAGGCCTCATCTTCCCCCGAACCATCGCGAATCGCCTTGGTGCGCAACCCCGACGGGTTCGACCCGGCGCCCGGTTCGGTCAGCGCGAACGAGGCGACGACCTCGCCGGAGGCCATGCCCTGAAGCCATCGGGCTTTCTGTTCGTCGGTGCCGAACCCGACCAGGACCTGGCCGGCGATCCCGTTGTTGGTTCCGAACATCGAACGCAGTGCCAGTGAGGTGTAGCCCAGCTCCATGGCCAGCTCGACGTCTTGTGCCACATTCAGGCCGAGCCCGCCCCACTCCTGGGGAATCGCGTATCCGAAAAGCCCCATCTTCTTGGCCTGGTCGCGGATGTCGTCGGGAACGCGGTTGTCCGCCATGATCTCCTGCTCGCGCGGGACCACGGCGGTTCGGACGAAGTCGCGAGTCTGCGCCAGGATGTACCCGAAATCCTCATCGCTCACGACTTCATCGGCTGCTCTTCGCCCGAGCGGCTCACCGGCGTCGGTGGTCATGAATCGAGGCTCCTTCTGCGGGGGAGGCGGCACGACGGCAAAATCATATATGAAATATGATGTGTGCCGATCGGGCGGTCTGCCGACGAGCGAACAGGACGATTGAACAGTGAGGGGCGACAGATGTCGATGCTGAGCGGCCAAACGGCGATCATCACCGGCGGCGCGCAGGGGCTGGGTTTCGCGATAGCCGGGCGATTCGTTGCCGAAGGCGCGCGCGTCGTCATCGGCGACCTTGACCCGGACGCCACCGCGGCCGCGACCGAGCGGCTCGGCGGCGACGACATCGCGGTGGCCCTCCGGTGTGACGTCACCCGGGCGGCGGACGTCGATAGCCTCGTGTCGACGGCCGTCGAGCGGTTCGGTGGCCTGGACGTCATGGTGAACAACGCCGGCATCACGCGCGACGCGACGATGCGCAAGATGACCGAGGAGCAGTTCGATCAGGTCATCGCCGTTCATCTGAAGGGCACCTGGAACGGCCTGCGCAGTGCGGCCGCGATCATGCGGGAGAACAAGCGCGGCGCGATCGTGAACATGTCGTCTCTGTCGGGCAAGATCGGCCTGGCCGGCCAGACGAACTACTCGGCCGCGAAGGCCGGGATCGTGGGCATGACGAAGGCCGCGGCGAAGGAACTTGCGCACCTGGGCGTGCGGGTGAACGCCATCGCGCCCGGGCTGATCCGGTCCGCGATGACCGAAGCCATGCCCCAGCACATCTGGGATCAGAAGGTCGCCGAGGTGCCGATGGGTCGGGCCGGCGAGCCGGCCGAGGTGGCCAGTGTGGCGCTGTTTCTGGCCAGCGATCTCTCGTCGTACATGACCGGCACGGTCATGGAGGTCACCGGCGGGCGGTTCATGTGATGCGCGAAGCGGTGATCTGCGAACCGGTTCGGACGCCGATCGGCTCCTACGGCGGAATGTTCAAGTCGCTGACCGCCGTCGATCTCGGCGTCGCCGCGTTGAAGGGCTTGCTTGACCGGACCGCCATCGCGCCCGATGCGGTGCACGACGTGATTCTCGGGCATTGCTATCCGAGCAGCGAGGCTCCCGCGATCGGTCGGGTGGTGGCTCTTGACGCCGGCCTGCCCGTGACCGTGCCGGGCATGCAGGTCGACCGCCGGTGCGGTTCGGGCCTGCAGGCGGTGATTCAGGCCTGCCTGCAAGTGGGCAACGGCGACGCCGACGTCGTGGTCGCGGGCGGCGCGGAAAGCATGAGCAACGTTGCCTTCTACTCCACCGACATGCGCTGGGGAGGCGCGCGCACCGGTGTCAAGGTGCACGACGGACTGGCCCGCGGACGGACCACCGCCGGTGGGCGCCACTATCCGGTGCCGGGCGGAATGCTGGAGACCGCCGAGAATCTGCGGCGCCAGTACGGCATTTCCCGCGAGGAGCAGGACGAGCTGGCGGTGACATCCCACCAGCGCGCGGTGGCAGCCGCCAAGGACGGCATTCTCGCCGAGGAGATCATCCCGGTGGCCGTACGGACGCGTCAGGGTGAGGAGCTGATCGATACCGACGAACATCCACGCGCCGACACGTCGATGGAATCACTGGGCAAGCTCAAACCCGTTCTGCTTGCCGAAGATTCCGAGGCCACGGTCACCGCAGGTAACAGCAGCGGGCAGAACGACGCCGCATCGATGTGCGTCGTGACGACACCGCAGAAGGCCGACGAGCTGGGGCTGGCGCCGTTGGTCCGGTTGGTGTCGTGGGGCGTGGCCGGCGTGCCGCCGAACGTGATGGGCATCGGTCCGGTGCCTGCGACCGAACTCGCGCTGGGCAGGGCGGGTCTGCGGCGCAGCGACATCGACGTCATCGAACTGAACGAGGCGTTCGCCGCGCAGGCGCTGGCGGTGATGCGCGAATGGGGTTTCTCCGATGCCGATCGCGACCGCACGAACGTGCATGGCTCTGGGATCTCACTCGGTCACCCGGTCGGCGCCACGGGCGGGCGGATGTTGGCGACGTTGGCGCGTGAGCTCAACCGGCGCGGCGCCCGCTACGGGCTTCAGACCATGTGTATCGGCGGCGGGCAGGGTCTCGCCGCGGTCTTCGAACGGTGTGAGCGCTGACCATGAACCTGCCGCTGCACGGGACCGTCGTGGTCGAGGTTTCCAGCTTCGTCGCCGCGCCGCTGTGCGGGGTGACGCTGGCGCAACTCGGCGCCGAGGTCATCCGTGTCGACCCGATCGGCGGCGCGTCCGATTTTCGCCGGTGGCCGCTCGCCGAAAGCGGCACATCGATCTACTGGACAGGGCTTAACAAGGGAAAGCGTTCGGCGGCAATCGATCTGCGCTCACCCGACGGACAGCGACTGGTGCAGCGGCTGATCGTCGAAGGTGACGGCATCGTGGTGACGAACGCCACCGGATTGAACTGGTTGTCGCATCAGCGGCTGGCGTCCGTGCGTTCGGACGTCATCCATGTCCAATTGCTCGGTCGCGGCGACGGATCCACCGGCGTCGACTACACCGTGAACGCGGCGATCGGATTTCCGTTCGTCACCGGCCCGCAGGATCACGCGGGCCCGATCAACCACGTGTTGCCGGCCTGGGATGTGTGCTGCGGTCTGTACGCCGCGCTCGGCGTGACCGCGGCCGTGCGCCGCCGCGACCGCAGCGGGGAGGGCTCGCACATCACCCTGGCGCTCGAGGACGTCGCGCTCGCCACCGCCGGCAACCTCGGCCTGCTCACCGAGCCTCAGGTCAACGGGACACAGAGGCCACGCCTGGGCAACGCCATCTTCGGCCAGTACGGCGAAGACTTCACCAGCAGCGACGGCGTTTCGTTCATGGTTGTCGCGTTGACAGGGCGGCACTTTCGCGACCTGGTCGAGGTTACGGGCACCGGCGCGGCGGTGTCCGCGGTCGCTGATGCGTGCCACGCCGACTTCAGTTCTGAAGGTGACCGCTATCGCTATCGCGACGTCCTTTCCGGCTTGTTCGCGATATGGTTCGCCGAGCATTCGGCCGCCGAGATCGACGATTCGCTGTCCGCCACGACCGTGTTGTTCGAGCGATATCGGACGTTCACCGAGGTGGCCGCCGACGACCGGGTGCAAGCCAACCCGCTGTTCACGCGGATGCACCAGCCGGGCATCGGCGAATACCTCGCACCCGGGATGCCCGCCTCGCTCGATGGAAGCCACCCCGTCAGCACGCCCGCCCCGAACCTGGGGCAGGACACGGCCGACCTGCTCGCACAACGCCTCGGACTGAGCTCCGCCGACATCGCCCGCCTCCAGGACGCGGGAACAATCGCCTGCTGACGACAGAGGGGAAGCCACGCATGACCAGACTCGCTCAAACGCTCGGGCTCACCGAGTTTCAAACCGAGATCATTGCCACCGTCCGGCGATTCGTGGACAAGGAAGTGATTCCCAACGCCCCGGAATTGGAACGCACGGACACCTACCCGCAGCACATCGTCGACCAGATGCGCGAGATGGGCCTGTTCGGCCTCATGATTCCCGAATCCTACGGCGGGTTAGGTGAATCCCTGCTGACGTATGCATTGTGCGTCGAGGAGTTGGCGCGCGGCTGGATGAGCGTCTCGGGCGTCCTGAACACCCATTTCATCGTCGCCTACATGCTGCGTCAGCACGGCACGGATCCTCAGAAGCGCCACCACCTGCCGCGCATGGCGACCGGTGAGGCGCGCGGCGCGTTCTCGATGTCTGAGCCGGAGCTGGGATCCGACGTCGCCGCGATCCGTACCCGCGCCAAGCGCAATCCCGACGGGAACTACACCATCGACGGTCAGAAGATGTGGTTGACCAACGGAGGCAGCTCGACTCTGATCGCGGTGTTGGTGCGCACGGACGAGGGCGCCGACAAGCCGCACCGCAATATGACCGCGTTCCTCGTCGACAAGCCGGTCGGTTTCGGGGAAGTCGCGCCGGGGCTGGTGATCCCGGGCAAGATCGACAAGCTCGGCTACAAGGGCATTGACACCACCGAGTTGATCTTCGACGGCTACGCCGCGTCCGCCGATGACATCCTCGGCGGCACGCCGGGCCAGGGGTTCTTCCAGATGATGGACGGAATCGAAGTCGGTCGGGTTAACGTATCCGCCCGGGCCTGCGGCGTGGGTATCCGTGCCTTCGAACTGGCCGTGCGGTATGCGCAGCAGCGGTCGACCTTCGGCAAGCCGATCGCCGAGCATCAGGCCATCGCGTTTCAACTCGCCGAGATGGCGACGAAAGTCGAAGCCGCGCACCTGATGATGGTGAACGCGGCCCGCTTGAAGGATTCGGGCGAGCGCAACGACCTGGCCGCCGGCATGGCCAAATACCTCTCCAGCGAATACTGCTCCGAGGTGACGCAACAGAGCTTCCGCATCCACGGCGGGTACGGCTACTCCAAGGAGTATGAAATCGAGCGGCTGATGCGCGACGCCCCGTTCCTGCTCATCGGCGAGGGAACCAGCGAGATCCAGAAGCAGATCATCAGCAAGCGGCTGCTGGCCGAGTACCGAATATGACCGTTCCGGATTTCGTTGCGCGGCCGCAGCTCTCTGAGGACGTTGCGCGCTACGTGCGTCGTCGAATCTTCGAGGGCACCTTCGGCGCCGGCGAGTATGTCCGCCTCGAGCAACTGGCCGCGGAATTGGGGGTCAGCGTGACGCCGGTTCGCGAGGCGCTGCTCGAGTTGCGGGCCGAGGGATTGCTCGTTCAACGACCGCATCGCGGCTTCATGGTGCTGCCGGTGACCGGCCGCGACATCGCGGACGTGTCCGGCGTCCAGGCGCACGTCGGGGGAGAGTTGGCGGCGCGAGCGGCGAGCAACGTCACCGGCGAGCAGTTGGACCAACTTAAAGACATCCAGGCGCAGCTCGAGGACGCTTACGACGAAGGAGACCACGAACGAGCGGTGCGCCTGAATCACGAGTTCCACCGCGCCATCAACGCCTCGGCCGACTCTCCGAAGCTGTCACAACTGATGGGCCAGATCACCCGTTATGCGCCCGAGGCGGTCTTCCCCACCGTCGAAGGGTGGCCCGCCCAATCCGTCAACGACCACCGACGCGTCATCGCCGCACTGCAGCACCGCGACGAAGAGCGCGCGCGGACCGCCATGGCCGACCATTTCGTCGCCGGAGTGGCGCCGCTGGTCGAGCACTTGATGCAGCAGGGCGTCATCGACGACGCCGAGTCGGCAGGAACTCGCCCCCGCCGGCCCTGACCTCTTGGACAACGCAACTGCAACCCATTACTGTAAGCGCGACGGTAGTGGCCGGACGTCCGCACACCGGAGTGAGGAGCTGCGCATGGGCACACGGGTGATCGACGCGGCGGCCAGCGTGTTCGCCGACCCGAGCGCGTACGCCGACGAAGCCACGCTGCACGCGACATTGACTCACCTGCGCGCCAACGCACCGGTGTCCTGGGTCGATGTGCCGAACTACCGGCCGTTCTGGGCGATCACCAGACACTCCGACATCATGGAGATCGAGCGCGCCGACACGCTGTTCACGAACTGGCCGCGACCGGTCCTGGTCACCGCCGAAGGCGACGAGATTCAAGCCGGCATGGGTGTGCGCACGCTGATCCACCTGGACGACCCTCAGCACCGCGTGGTGCGGGCGATCGGGGCCGACTGGTTCCGCCCTAAGGCGATGCGGGCGTTGAAGCTGCGCGTCGACCAGCTGGCCAAAATATATGTCGACGAGATGCTGGCCGCGGGAAGCGAATGCGACTTCGTGCAACAGGTTGCGGTGAAATTCCCCCTGTATGTCATCTTGTCCCTGCTCGGTCTGCCCGAGTCGGATTTCCCGTTCATGCTCAAGCTCACCCAGGAACTGTTCGGCAGCGACGACGACGAGTTCAAGCGGGGCACCAGGACCGAGGACCAGACGCCGGTTCTGCTCGACATGCTCCAGTATTTCAACGGGGTCACCGCGGCGCGGCGCGAACACCCCACCGAGGATCTGGCGTCGGCGATCGCCAACGCCCGCATCGACGGGGAACCGTTGTCGGATATCGACAGCGTCTCGTACTACCTCATCGTCGCGACCGCAGGACACGACACCACCAGCGCGACGATCTCCGGCGGGTTGTTGGCGTTGATCGAAAACCCCGATCAGCGGAATCGGTTGCGCCAGGACCTTTCCCTGATGCCGGTGGCCACCGAGGAGATGATCCGCTGGGTCACCCCGGTGAAAGCCTTCATGCGCACCGCGGCGCAGGACACGACGGTTCGCGGGGTTCCGATTGGGGCAGGGGAGTCACTGCTGTTGTCTTATGTTTCGGGCAATCGCGACGAGGATGTGTTCGGCGATCCGTTCCAATTCGACGTTGCGCGAGAGCCTAACAAGCACGTTGCGTTCGGCCACGGCGTGCACTTCTGCCTGGGCGCGGCGCTGGCGCGCATGGAGGTGAACAGCTTCTTCACCGAGCTGCTGCCGCGGCTGACGTCGGTCGAGCTCACCGCGGCACCGGAACACGTCGCCACGACGTTCGTCGGCGGTCTGAAGCACCTGCCCATCCGGTACGCGTTGACGTGAGCGCGGCGGCCCAGCAGAGCGGCATTGCCGCACTCACCCGGCGTGAGAATCCTGCGACGAGCGTCGGGGCGTGTCGCCGCGGTAGGTTCACACTCGGGCGACGTCGGTCAGCATCGCGCGAAGTCGCTGGACATCCACCTTACCCGTCGATCCCCGCGGAACCGCGCTGTCGGAGTTGATCAGCAGCCACACCGACGGAACTTTGAACGAGCTCAGCAGCTTTCGCGCCGAGCTCGCGAGCCGCGCGACCGTTGTAATGGCGGTGTCGCAGACCACCGCGGCGCCGACCGCATCGCCGTTCGCGCCGAGGACGTTGGTGACGAAGGCGTTGTCGACACCGTCGATGGTCCGCAGTGCCTGCTCGACCTCGCTCGGGTACACGGTGGCCCCGCCGACCTTGAACATGTCGTCGGATCTGCCGTGGTAGAACATGAAGCCGTCGGCGTCGAGGTGGCCGAGATCGCCGGTGGGGTAGAAGCCGTCGGCCGTGAACAGGTCTTCTCTGCTGCGTCGGCACACGCCGCGCAGCGTGAGGGGCCCACGGACCTGGATCATTCCCACGGTTCCCGCGCGCACCGGCCGCCCACTTTCGGAGTCGACGATCCGGACCTCCATGCCCTCGAACGGCCTTCCGCAGCTGCCCCGGGCGGACCGCGGCATGTCCGTGTCGGCGGGATAGCCGCAGTATGGCCCGAACGTCTCGGTCATTCCGAACAGCTTGGCCCGCGCGCCTGGCTTCGCCCGGTGCTCGGCCGCCAGCAATGCCTCCAAGCTTCCCCCGCGCAAGGCCGACAGGTCGGCGCCGACCGAATCCGCCTGGCGCGCCAACGCTTCGGCCTGGTCGGGCCAGCCGCGGAACAGCGTGACACGTTCACGTTCCAGCAGCCCCAGTGTGGTTTCCGGCCGCGGAATCTCTTCGGTGACCAGCGTCGCACCGGCCACCAGCGCCGACAGGATCCCGGCGCCGAAGCCGCCCACCCAGAAAAACGGCATCGGCAGATACAGGCGGGTGTCGGCATCGATGCAGCGGGCCCGAAGGCCCGATCGTGCGGCGGCCAACGCATTGCCGTGAGAGTGCACGACACCTTTCGGTGATCCGCCGCTGCCGGACGTGAACATGATGGTCAATGTGTCGCTGGCGGTCACGGTCGCGGTGAACGCGTCGACCGTCCGGGTGGCCGCCTCTGACGCGGTCAGCGCCGCCAATCGGTCCGGCGTCCAAACCCGCCGCAACGCAGGAAGTTTCCGACTCTGCAGAATTGGATCACCGGTTACCGGTGCGGCCAACTCCAGCTCCAGCTCGTCGAGGTAGCGGTGGCCGCGGAACTCCGCGACCGAAATCAGCACCTGCACCGACGCCACGCGTAATTGCGCGACGAGTTCCCGGGGTTGCAGCAGCGTGCTCAACGGCACCAGGACCGCACCGACGCGTGTCAGCGCGACCGCGACCTGTACCCAGCGCACACCGTTGGGCATGATCAGGCCGACGCGGGTGCCCTTGGCGACGCCGGCTTCGACGAAGGCCGCAGCAATGTGACGTGTCGTGGCGTCGAGCTCGCGGTAACTGATCCGGGTTGACGGGTCGATCACCGCCGGCTTGGGGCCCTCGCTGCCGGCGCGGAATCTGACCAGCCGGTCGATGGTGTCGGCGTCAGGCATCGAATAGCGCCTTCAGCCTCGGCACGTCGATCTTGCCGCTGGACAGCAGCGGCACTTCTGCGCGGGACAGCGCGACGAACCGCCTGGGAATCTTGTACGCCGAAAGTTCCGGCTTCAGCGCGTCTTTCAGCGCAGATTCGTCGAACTCGGTGCCGTCCTCGGCGACGACGACCGCACCGACGATCTGTCCGCGCTCGGCGTCCGGGATGCCGACCACGTGCGCCACCGCCCCACCGGCGACCTTGGCGATGGCCCTCTCCACTTCTGCCGGAGCGACATTGGCGCCGGCGGTCTTGATCATCGAGTCGCGCCGGCCGACGAAGTAGTGGAACCCGTCCGAGTCGGTGCGCACGAGATCGCCGGTGTGGAACCATCCGTCGGCGTCGAAGCAGTCCTCGCGGCTGCGCCGGTAGTACCGCTGCATGAGGTAAGGCCCTCGGACGCAGAACTCGCCGACGTCGCCTCCGGTGACGATCTCGCCGGTGTCCGTGCTGACGATCTTGGTGTCGAATCCGGGCGCGGGCTTGCCGAACGATCCGCGCCGATGTTCGGGTTGATCGGTGTCGTCGCCGCTGAGCAGGTTGACGCTGCCGGTCTCGGTCATGCCGAGCATGTTGTGCCGCAATTCGGGATCGGCGGGTCGCGCGTCGGGCGCCATGATCGGAAAGAGATTCCCCCTGCGCATCGACGACAGGTCGCGATCGGCAAGGCTGGCGTGGCGCGCGAGGTGGGCGATCCCTGCTACGAACCCATTGGTCATGGTGGGCCTTTCGGCCTCCAGCAGGTCGAGGGTCTCGCCGGCATCGGTGGCGTTGGAACACACCAGAGTCGACCCGGCGACGAGCGTGGCGAGCACGGCGAACCCGATGCCGCCTATCCAGAAGAACGGCGAATTGCAGAACAGCTTGTCCTGTGCGGACAAGCCGCGGATCTCGTTGAGGTTGCGCTGATGCCCCAGCAGTGCCGCGTGCGTGTGCACGACGCCCTTCGGCGCGCTGGTGGACCCCGACGTGTAGACGATGGTCAGCGGGTCTGACCCGTCGACATCGCTTTCCATCGCCTCGAGCAACGTTTCGTCGACCGTCACGGCGAGCCGGTAAATGTTCTCGATGTCACGGACGCACCGCCCGTAACCGTCGCCATAGCTGATTCCGATCCGACGCAGTTGGGGAGCGGCGGTGCTGAATATCCGTTCTTCAGCATCGAAGTCAGCCTTCCACAGCACCTTCCTGAGGCGATCCACGTAGTCATGCGAGCGGTATGACGAGGCGGCAAGCAGGATCGCCACATCGCTGTCCACCAGCTGCTCGCGCATCTCCCGCTCAGTCGCGAACGTGGAGAACGGCACCACCACGGCGCCGATCCGGGCGGCGGCCAGCATCCCCACAAGGAACGAGACCCCGTTCGGGTACAGCAACCCGACGTGGGTGCCCTTGCCTGCGCCGAGCGCGATCAGACCGCGGGCCAGTTCTGCCGACCGCTGATCGGCCTGCCCGTAGCTGATGCGCTCGGCGTCGCACACCAGCAGCGGATGATCTCCCCGAGAACGTGCGTGCTCGCGCAGAAGCTGGGCGACCGTGGCTGCGTTAGCGGGCATGCTCGCCGGAATCGGCCGGAACGGTTTCGGTGAAGAACCCCCTGACGGCAGACAGATCGGGCTTGCCCGAGGGAGTCCTCGGGATCGCATCCACGACGGCGATCTCGGTGGGAACCTCGTAGTGCGCTAACTTCTTGGCCAGGTACTGCGCAAGCTCGCCGGCATCGGCGGATGCTCCGTCGACCAGTTCCACCATCGCCACCGGAGTCTCCCCGAGGCGCTCGTCACCGCGTCCGATCACCGCCGCACCCTGCACCGCGGGGTGGCTCTGAAGCGCGGTGCAGACGTCGTCCGGCAGCACCTTGAAGCCGCCGCGGATGATGGCCTGGTCCGCCCGTCCGAGAATCCATAGGAAGCCGTCCGCGTCGATGCGGGCCATGTCGGCGGTGCGGATCCATTCGGTGGACGGCCGAAGCTGACCCGGCTTGACCTCCAGCAGGCCGGGCTGGTCGGCCGACAGCGGCGTGCCGTCGTCGTCGACCACCCGCAGCCGGGCACCGAGCGTGGCACGGCCCACGCTGCCTCGTTTGGTGTGCCAGTAGTCTTGGTGATCGGCTAATGTCCAGCCGGCCACACCCCCGCCGAATTCCGTTGCGGCATAGGATGTCAGGACCGGGATGCCGTACTTCTCGGTGAACGCGTCGGCGTCATCGGCCGACAGGGGTGCCGTGCCCGACGTGACGGCGCGCACGCTGGCCAGATCCGTGCGGGTCAGCTCGGAGTGCAGCACCATCCGCAGCGCGGCAGGCACCAACGACACAGTCCGTGGCCGATGCCTGCGCACCGCATCGGCCCATCGATCAAGTTCGAAGCGTTCCAGAAGAACGAAGGATCTGGCCTCGGTGACGCACTGCAGCACCCGGAACACCCCGCCGATGTGGACAAGCGGTGCGGTGACAATCGCGACGCCGTGCCGCAGTTCTGTCGGCGGCGGTGCCTGGCCGGGATCGGGGCCCATCACGCTGCGGGCAAGCATGTCGTAGGTGAGGTCGATTCGCTTGGGCGGCCCCGTTGTTCCGCTGGTCAGCATCCGAACCGCGACGCCGCACCGGCCACCGTCGGCGGCACGCCCATCGCCCGCTGACACCTGTGGCTCGTCCGCCACACCCGACATCGACACCACCGTCGTGCCCTCGGACACCGAGACTAGCTTCGTCACGTCGTCGGGTTCACCGACGATCATCGGTAACCGCAGCGCGGTGATGTCGGCTCGCCCCCGGTCGTCGCCGCGCGATGGGTTGATGACGACGACACAGCCACCAGCGGCCAGCACCCCGAGGAATGCCGCCACCTGCGCCGGTCGGTTGCGCAGCAGGAGTCCGACCTGCGCTCCCCGGTCCGTGAGCGAACCGATCCGGCCGGCCATTCCGCCGATCGCGCGCCACGAAAGCCATTGGCCCTCATACTCGATCGCCGGCGAATCGGGTTGTAGATCCAGTACATGGGCGATCCGTTGTGACAGAAAGTGATTCATTAACGAATCCTTGGTTCGGCCACGGTGGGATCGGGCTGCGCAGCCAACTCGGCTTGTCCGATCGGATTGCCGAGCCGCGTGTAGATGAGGCCCTGCTCCAGTGCGGCGCGGTACGGCTTGTCCAGCGACTCCCAGATCGCTTTCACGGTACCCTGCGTCGCGGACGGTGGCTTGGCCGCGATCGCCGCGGCGATTTCGTGGGCGCGTCCCCAAAGATGTTCGGGGGAGACCACTTCAGACACCAATCCCATCCGCAGCGCCGTGTCCGCGCCGACCCGCTCGTCGTTGCCCATCAGCGCGATCCGCAGCGCTTCGCCGAGGCCGATGCGCCGCATCAGCCCGATCGGCTCCAGCGCGCAGACCAGTCCGGCGCTGACATGAGAGTCGAAGAACGTGGCGTCGGTCGAGCAGATGACGACGTCGGACTCGTTGATGAAGTAGAAGGCGCCCGCGGTGCACATGCCTTGAACGGCGCTCACCACCGGCTTCCACACCTTCTGCCACTTGGGGCTCAGCGGCTCACCGGGATCCCCGTGATTCCACACGTTGGCCGGCTGTCCGTAGGGCGTCGTGATGTCCAGGCCGGCGCTGAACGCCCGCGTGCCGGCCGCTCGCAGCACCACGGCGTGGACGGACTCGTCCAGCTTGACCCTGCGCCACGCCTCGGCCATCTCCTCGCACATCGTCCGGTTGAACGCGTTGAGTCGGTCCGGCCGGTTCAGCGTGATGGTGGCGACGTGGTCATCGGCGTCGACGTCGAACAGGATTGTCTCGAAGTTGGTCATCGGCATCCCATCACCGACACTGCCAATTGGGGGTTCGCTTCTCCACGAAGGCCTTCGGACCTTCGAGCGAATCTTCGGTGCGCAGATTGCGCTCGCGGAATGACTCGGCCAGTATCTCCGCTTCGTGCAGTGGAAGATCCAGCCCCTTGAGAATCGCGAGCCGTGTTCCCCGCACTGCCAGCGGGGCGTTCGAGTTGACGATGTCCGCGATCTCGTGGGCTCGTTCGAGAAGGCAGTCGTGCTCGACGACCTCGCTGATCAGGCCGAGCTCTAAAGCCCGCTGTGCGCTCATCCGCTCGTGCTTGCCCATCAACGCCATTCGCAGGGCCACCGAGCGCGGCAGGACGCGCGCCAGGCGCACCACTTCGCGCCCGGCGACCAGCCCGATGCTGACGTGCGGGTCGAAGAACGTGGCCTTCTCGGATGCGATGACGATGTCCGCTGTGGTGACCCAGTCCAGCCCCGCTCCGCAGCACACGCCGTTGATGGCCGCCAGCACCGGTTTTGCCATCGTCCGAAAAGGTGGTGTGCCCTCCTGCGGCGCCTCCCATTGCTCGTAGCTGGACAGGTACGGCCGCTCGTTGATGACCTTGCCGTCGCCGGGGATGGCCTTGACGTCCGCGCCGGTGCAGAACGCGCGCCCGGTGCCGGTGACGATGAGCAGCCAGACGTTGTCGTCACCCTCGGCCTCGTGATACGCGGCGCGCAACTCGGTGATCATGTCGGGGCTCAGCGCGTTGAGGGCGTCCGCGCGGTTCAACGTGATCGTGGCCCTGTGCGCATCGACTTCGTATTTGATCGTGTCGAACGACCTGAACGGTGACGCAGTAGGCATTCGTGTTCCTTTCGGTCAGCGGCCTTTGAAATCCGGCGCACGTCGTTGCCGGAACGCCGCCAAGCCCTCTTTGAAATCGGTGGTGCGGCAGGATAATTCGAGGCTGAATAGTTCTCGCGTCATCGCCTGGCCCAGCGTCGCATGCTGGGCGTAGTGAATCGCCTGCTTGGCCAAGCCGATCGCCACCGTCGGACCGCCCGCCAGTCGTTCCAGAAGCTCCTCGGTGGCGTCATCGAGCTCCGGCTCGTCGACGCAGCGGTGAATCAGGCCCCAGTCCGCGGCTTGCGCGGCGTTCACCTTTTCGCCGAGCAGCAGCATCTGTTTGGCCCGGGCGAGTCCCACCAGTCTTGGCAGCAGCCAGGTGGACCCGGAATCGGGGCTGAAGCCGCGGGCCACGAAGGGCTCCCAGAAGACGGCGTCCGTTGACGCCAGCGTGAAGTCTGCGGCCAGGGCCAGATTGCACCCGAGGCCGACGGCGAAACCGCGCACGCTGCACACGACCGGCAGGTGAATCGTTGCGACCAGTTCGATGACCCGGTGCGCGGTGTGGGGAATGCGACGGAGGAGGTCGCCGGCGCGAGCGCGTGGCTGACCGCCGTCGTTTGTGGATACCCAGTCCGCACCGGCGCAGAAATCGCCGCCGTCGCCGCTGACATGCACGGCGCGAAGGGAGTCGTCGGCGGCGGCAGCCGTCAGCGCGCCGACGAGTGCGTCGATCATCCCGTGGCTCAGCGAGTTGCGCCGCGACGGGCGGCTCAGCACGACTCGCAGCACCGCGCCGTCGCGGTCTGCCGTCACTGAGCCGTCAGTTCCAGCGGCGTCAACGTCGTGCGTCACGCTCGATGCGCACCTTTCCCGCCACGTACGGTTGCCCATACAGTAGGCTATACCATTACTATCTTGTATAAGTTAGCAAGGAAAGGCCGCCAACACCATGGCCACCGGGACGAACAAGGACCGCCGGTTCGGCGAACTGCCGCTGCCGCAGACCACTGCGGCGACCGCGGCGATGCGGCGTCTCACCGGCCTGCTGCTGTCGATGGAGCACGCGCACCCCACCGTGGAAGCCATGCTCGCGCAGTTCGCCGACTGGGAACGCGAGCTCGCCGGCGCGGCGCCACCCGACAGCACGCCCCGCATCGAGCCCGGCGGCACCGACTCGCAGCGCGTTTACCTGGGGCACGCGTTCGACATCGGGGCATATAACCCGTGCTTTCCGGAATATCGATTCGAGGTTCTCGGCGCCGAGAAGGCCTCGGGCACCGTCACCTTCCCGTTGGTGTACGAAGGTCCCCCGGCGGTGGTGCACGGTGGCTTTCTCGCCGTCTTCTTCGATTGCGTCACCCAGCACCAGAACTGCGCCGCGGCGCTGTCGGGCAGGACGCGCTCATTGACCGTGACATACCGCAAACCGACGCCGATCCAGACCGAATTGCGCTTCGACATCGTCCGATCGGAGATCGACCGCGCGGTCACATCGACGGCCCGGCTACTGCTCGGCGAGGAGGTGCTGTGCACCGGTGAGATCAACGCGATGGCACTGCGCCCCGAGAGGCTGGCCGGATTCCGGTTCGGCAAGCGGCGGGTTGACAGCTCATGACCCGGGCGGTGCCGCAGCGGATCCGGCAGCCGCGGGTGGCCGACATCGTGGCGTCGCGGCTGCGGGACGACATCCTGTCGGGGCGTCTGAGCGAGGGCGACGTGCTGCCGTCGCAGGAAACCCTGTTCCAAGAGTTCGGGGTCAGTGCTCCGGCGTTGCGCGAAGCCATTCACATCCTCGAATCCGATGGCCTGGTGTCCGTGCGCCGGGGCAACATCGGTGGCGCGGTTGTGCATCTGCCCTCGGCCGAGCGGACAGCGCAGATGATCGGCATGGTGCTTCAGTCGCGGGCCGCGACGCCGGCCGATGTCAGCGGGGCGCTTCTGTACCTTGAGCCGATCTGCGCCGGGATGTGCGCCGCGCGCGAGGATCGGATGACCGACGTGGTGCCGCACTTGGAAGCCGAAATCCGGTTGCAGACCGAGCAATTCGACGATGTGTCGCAGTATGTGCCCAATGCCAGGAGGTTCCACGAAGCGATCGTGTCCCTCTGCGGTAACGAGTCGATGATCCTGCTGATCGGGTCGCTGGAGCTGATCTGGTCCGCGCATGAGTCGTCGGTGTGGAGCGATGACTCACCGATGGCGGGCAAGACCGGGCGAGCCGCGCTGCGTGACCATCGACAGCTTCTGGAGGCCATCCGCAGCGGCAACTCCGCACGTGCGATCCGGGTAGCGCAGGACCACCTGACGGCCGCGCGTCGCAGCACGCTCGCGTTCGGCACGAACAAAACCATCGAGGCCAAGCGGATCTCGGGCAACGGGAGTCACGAATGACGAACTCAGACCTTTCCGATGATCGCGTTCTGTTCGACGCGGAACCGGCCAAGAGAATCGCCACCATCACGCTGAATAACCCCACGCAGCGCAATTCCTACGACGCTGCGATGCGCGACAGTGTGGCGCGCTGCCTCGATCGTGTCGCCGAGGACGACAATCTCACCGTGGTGCTGCTCCGGGGCGCCGAAGGCGTGTTCTCCACCGGTGCCGACATGAACAACGCCTACGGCTGGTATGGCGAGCAGGGCTCCGAACCGAACAAGAGCCGTCCCAGTCAACGCCGTCGGCTCACGGTGGATCGAAAGTCATTCGGCTTCTACCACAACCTGATGGGCTTCCCGAAGGTCACGGTTGGCGAGATCAGCGGCTATGCGCTCGGCGGCGGCTTCGAGATGGCGCTGATGACCGACATCTCGGTGATCGCGGGCAGCACGAAGATCGGCATGCCGGCCACGCGTTTCCTCGGACCCGCGCTTGGCAGCCTGCACATGTTCTTCCACCGCCTCGGCCCGGTTCTGGCGCGCCGACTGCTCCTCACCGGCGACGTCATCGACGCCGCGGCGATCGAGCACCTGGGCATCTTCACCGAGACATGCGACGCGTCCCGCGTAGCGGCGCGGGCCCGGTACTGGGCCGAGAAGGCAGCGAAGATGCCGGCCGACGGCGTGGTGATCGCAAAAGAGGCGTTCCGTCTGGTCGAGCAGAGCCAGGCGTACCAGGGTGAGGAAGTCGCGAGCTACCTCTTCCATGCGTTTGGCACCAACCTGCAATTCGCGCCCGGTGAGTTCAACTTCGTCAAGACGCGCGCACAGGTCGGCACCAAGGAGGCCTTCCGGCTGCGTGACGAGCACTTCGACATACCCGAACCGGAGGCCTGATCATCAGGCGGCGGCCCGCCTCGTATACAGTTGCCTTTACAATATCGTCACGATCCGTAATGCGAGGTCACCAACATGCCCACACCCGTCATCGTCGCCGCGACCAGGACAGCGATCGGGCGGTCGTTCAAGGGGAGTCTGGTCAACACACCTCCCGAGACGCTGATCACGACCGTGCTTCCGGAGGTCGTCCGCCGGTCGGGTATTGACCCGAGCGCCATCGACGACCTCATCTTCGCCGAATCGCATTACGGCGGCGGCGATCTGGCTCGATATGCGGCCGCGGCGACCGGCATGGAGGATGTTCCCGGTCAGTCCGTTAACCGGCATTGCGCGGGCAGCCTGACCGCCATCGGCAACGCGGCCGCGCAGATCGGCTCTGGCATGGAGCGTGCGCTGATCGCCGGCGGCGTGCAGTCGCTGTCGATGACTCCGCTGATGAATTGGCGCATCCCCGGTCCTGAGCTGAAGTTCGAGGAGCGTTGGATGCCGCCGACACATCCGGAGACGCCGGATGCGCCGTGCAAGGACATGTCGATCACCGTCGGGTGGAACACCGCGCAGGCGGTCGGCATCACCCGCGAGGAGATGGACGCGTGGGCGGCGAGGTCACATCAACGCGCTATCGCCGCGATCGACGACGGCAAGTTCGTCGACGAGATCATCCCGCTGAAGGTCCAGCAGTTCGACGGATCGGTGGTCGACTTCAGCGTCGACGAACATCCGCGCCGTGACACCACGGTCGAAAAACTGGCCGGGCTGAAGGTTCTGCATCCCGAGATCGACGGTTTCTCGATCACCGCGGGTAACAGCAGCGGCACCAACGACGCCGCGGCTGCGGTGGCCCTCGTGGAGCGTGGCTACGCCGAAGCAGAGCGCCTGTCGGTGATGGGCACCGTGAAGGCTTGGGCCGCGGCGGGTGTCGCGCCCTCCGATTGCGGGCTGGGTGCCGTGAGAGTGATCGGTAAGGTGCTGCACCGCGCCGGCCTGAAGCCGTCGGACGTCACACTGTGGGAGATCAATGAGGCGTTCGCGTCCGTACCGATCGCGGCGTGCCGCGAATACGGCCTCGACGAGGAGAGGGTCAATTTCTACGGCAGCGGTTGTAGCCTTGGCCATCCCATCGCCGCGTCCGGCGCTCGCATGGTGACCACGCTCGTGTACGAATTGCAGCGTCGTGGTGGCGGCATTGGTGTGGCGGCGATGTGTGCCGGCGGCGGCCAGGGCGGCGCCGTGGTCGTCGAGGTCTGAGTCGAGGTCCTAGCGTTTCGCGGTGGCCTTGCGCGCTGCCCGCGGCGCCGCCCTCGCGGCTTTCGACCCCTCCTCGATCAGCCGGTTCGCATGATCGAGGATGCAGTTGAGCCCGTACTCGAAATTCTTCTCGTCAGCCGCGGCCAACCGGTGGCCCTTGGCGGCCAGCTTGGCGATCAGCGGGGCGGTCTTGGGATCGATCGCCCGCGGCTCGACGACGTGTTCACCATCGTCGAGCTCCCGAGTCTTTTCTTGCAGCCGCTCGAGTACCACCGTGCCCCGAACATGAAGTGACACCGCCGAGTACGTGTCGAAGGCATCCTCGGCAGAAAGCCCGGCCTCCACCAGGGTTGCGATCGCCTTCTCCATCTGCTCGACGCCCAGCCGCCGCGCCTTTGTGCTCAGCGCGCCGCGGATGAGGATGAGATCGGTCAAGATCGGGCTACTCAAGAAGGTCTTGCGCATCATGCGGGCGTGGTTGCGCAATGACTCGCGCCAGTTGCCGGCTTCGACATACGGCGTGGCGAACGTGAACTGCCGCAGCGCACGGTCCGCCATCGCGTTGAGAAGGTCATCTTTCTTGCGGAAGTACCAGTAGATGCTTGTCACGCCCACGCCAAGATGCTTACCGAGCAAGGGCATGCTCAAGTTGTCGATGGATACCTCGTCCGCAAGCTCGAACGCGCCGTCGATGATGTCGTCCGGATTGATCGACCCGCGTTCGCGTCGCTGACGTTTGTCAGCGGTTGCCTTGCTTGCCACGGTGGGTTACCTCCGTCGTGTCAACCCGTCAACGATACCGGTGACCAACTACTGTAACACCTATAGTAAGCTTTTCTAGGACGTCTGGTGAGTCGCATCACAGCGGTGTCAGCCGCGCTGACAGAGAAACGGTTGTAGCGCCATGGATCTGGGTTTCAAAGACGCGACCGCGGTCGTGGTCGGCGGTGGGCGCGGGATGGGGCTGGCGACTGCGCGCTGCCTTGCTGACGACGGTGCGCGGGTGGCCATCGTCGGGCGCACTCGAGGCGTTCTCGACCAAGCGGTCGAGGAGTTGACGGGCCGCGGCAGCCCGGACACCGTCGGGCTGGTGGCTGACGTCACCGACGCTGAACAGGTCGACGAGGTATTCGCCGAGTTGGGCCGGAGGTGGGGAGGCGTACTCAACGCGCTGATCAACACGGTCGGGCCGGGCGCCGCCGGCAGCTTCGAGGACCTGACCGACGACCAGTGGCGAGCAGCTGTCGACGAGGGCGTGATGGGAATGGTCCACTGCGTGCGGTCGGCCCTACCGATGCTACGCAAAGCGGATTGGGCGCGAATCGTTAACTTTTCGGCGCAGTCGACTCAGCGCCAAAGCGTCATATTGCCGGCCTACACGGCCGCGAAGGCGATGGTGAACAGCGTATCGAAGAACTTGTCGTTGCTGTTGGCCAAGGATGAGATTCTGGTCAACGTGGTGTCGCCCGGGAGCGTCGCGTCGGAGTCGTTGGTCGGCTGGGCCTCATCGGTAGGCGTCGACGGTAACGATCCCTACGCGCTGATGGACGCTGTCGCGAAGCACTTCGGTCACCCGGCTCATCTGCCGCGGGCTGGATTGCCGGACGAAATCGGGCCCGTCGCAGCATTTTTGGCCTCCCGACGTAACTCGTATATGACCGGGGCGAACGTCAACGTCGACGGTGGTTCCGACTTCACCTGATCTCGACAGCCGAGGAGTGAGCGATGGCAACGGCGAGCGACGCGCGGGCATGGGCCCGAACCGCACTGAGGGGCATCGGAGACTCGCTCTACACGCCGTTCTCCGGGGTCGACGGCGACGACATCGACTGGGACGCGTATCGCTTGCTGGTGCGTTACTGCGTCGGCGAACTCGGCCATCCGATGCTGTGGGTGACAAGCGGTGTCGCCGAATTCTGGTCGCTCACCATCGCGGAACGAAAACGCTTGCTGGAGGTCGCAATCGAGGAGGCGCGGGCGATCAATCCGAACGTCGTTGTCCAGTCATGTACGGCCGCTCTATCGGCGAAGGACTGTCTGGAGCTCACACGTCATGCGCAGGAAGCGCGCGCCGACATCGTCTACATCCAGACCCCGATGATGGAACTGCACGCCGCTGAGGGTGTTCTGAGGTTCTTCCGCTACATCAGCGATCGCACGGACATCGCGCTGGGCATGTTCAATTCGCCGTCCTCGGGCTATGTCCTCAACGCCGCCGAGAGCGCACGGATCGTCGATGAGATCCCGGCGGTCTGCGCCACCAAGGAGGGCGCGTTTCGGCCGGGAAACAGTCGCATGCTGCACGAGCTGGCGCCCGAGTTGGTGATCTGGGAGTGCGACACGACGGTGTACCGCGCCGGCTGGCTGCGCGCCGGCGTCGTCGGGCCCGCGCAGCTGGGCACGACCGGATATCTCTACGAGACGCCGCACCGGCGAACCCTCACCGAGTACTGGGAGCTGATCTGGAACGACAAGCTGGTAGAGGCGATGGACTACGCCGTCGAATCGGGGCTGGATCAGTTCAGCGTCGACATCGCCTCGTGGTTCACCTGCTACCCCGGCCGTCCGGACTACTTCACGCACTGGGGCGCCGCGTTCAAGTACGCGGCGTCGGTGCTGAGTCTGCGGGTGGGCGACTACGCGGAGTCCCGGCCGCCACAGGCCGAGCTGCCTGAGCAGGCCAAGGCGCAGATTCGCGAGGCATATCGGCGGTTCGGGCTGATCGGTTCGTGAGGGCCGCCGAGCGATTGCGGAAGGCACTACCGATAGATGTACAGTATGTGCAAACATCTAGCTCGGAGCCACACCTGAGGAGGTCGTCCCGGTGAGCGCCCCCGACCCGGTGCTGTGCGAGATAACCGACAGCGGCGTTGCCGTGCTGACGTTTAACCACCCGGAGCGCATGAACGCCTGGGGCGGCGGGATGGCGACCGCGTTTTATTCGTGCCTCGACCGCACCGAGGCCGACCCAGCCGTTCGGGCTGTCGTGGTCACCGGCAGCGGACGTGCGTTCTGCGCGGGTGCAGACATGGGGGATCTGTCCACTATCCGCAGCACTACCGTGGACACGGCCGGCGACACAGATGTCGACAAGCTGGTCGGAGAACGTCATCCGCATTTCGTGACGACGCTGCACAAGCCGATCATCGCAGCGATCAATGGCGCGTGCGCGGGCATAGGGCTGACCCAGGCGCTGATGTGCGACGTCCGGTTCGCTGTCCGGGGAGCGAAGTTCACCACTTCGTTCGCGCGGCGCGGGCTGATCGCCGAATACGGCATCTCGTGGATTCTCCCGCGCATCGTGGGCGCCGGCGCGGCGCTCGACCTGCTGTTGACCGGGCGGGTGTTCCTCGCCGAAGAAGCGGCGGAACTCGGACTCGTTAAGGAAGTCCTGCCCGCCGAGGAACTTCTGACACGCGCGATCGCCTACGCGGAGGACATCGCCGCAAACTGCGCGCCGAGTTCTCTGGCGGTGATCAAGCAGCAGGTGTACGCAGACACTATGCGGGATGTGTTCGAGGCGAGTGCGGTCGCGGAGAAGCTGATGCAGGAGTCGATGCTTCGCCCCGATTTCATCGAGGGCATCACGAGCTTCTTCGAGAAACGCCCACCGAACTTCCCGCCCCTTGAGCGATCGACGAAGAGCGACTGACAGCCTTCACCCGAAAGGACCGAAATCATGGCGCTGGGCTACCCGGCCATCGACGTCGACAACCACTACTACGAACCACTGGACGCGTTCACCCGCCATCTCGACAAGAAGTTCAAAAGGCGCGGCGTGCAGATGGTCGCCGAGGGCAAACGCACCCTGGCTGTGATTGGAGACCGGGTCAATCACTTCATCCCTAACCCGACATTCGACCCGATCATTGTGCCCGGTTGCCTGGATCTGCTGTTCCGTGGCGTGATCCCCGACGGCATCGACCCGGCAAGCCTGATGAAGGTGGAGCGGCTGACGGAGCATCCCGAGTATCAGAACCGTGATGCGCGCATCACGGTGATGGACACCCAGGGCATCGAGACCGCGTTCATGTTGCCGACATTCGGGTGCGGCGTCGAGGAAGCGCTCAAACACGACATCGAGGCAACGATGGCGTCGGTACACGCGTTCAACCTTTGGCTGGACGAGGACTGGGGTTTCGAGCGGCCGGATCATCGGATCATCGCGGCGCCGATCATCTCCCTGGCCGACCCCGGGAAAGCGCTCGAGGAACTCGATTTCGTGTTGGCTCGCGGCGCGAAGCTTGTCCTCGTGCGCCCGGCGCCGGTACCCGGCGCCGCGAAGCCGCGGTCGTTGGGCGATCCGGTTCATGATCCGGCGTGGGCCCGGCTGGCCGAGGCAAAGGTGCCGGTGGGATTTCACCTGAGTGACAGCGGCTATCAGCGCATTGCGGCGATGTGGGGCGGCGCGTCGACGTTTGAAGGGTTCGGCGCGAAGGACCCGTTGGACCAGCTACTCCTCGACGACCGCGCAATCCACGACACGATGGCCTCGATGATCGTGCACGGTGTGTTCACCCGGCATCCGCAGTTGAAGGCCGTCAGCATCGAGAACGGGTCATACTTCGTGCACCGGTTGATCAAGCGCTTGAAGAAGGCGGCCAACAACCAGCCGAAGATGTTCCCCGAGGATCCGGTGGAGCAGTTGCGTAACAACGTGTGGATCGCCCCCTATTACGAGGACGATCTGCCGGAGCTCGCCGAGGTCCTCGGTGTTGAGAAGATCCTGTTCGGGTCGGACTGGCCGCACGGCGAAGGGCTCGAATCGCCGCTGTCGTTCGTCGAGGAGCTCACCCGGTTCAACGATGCCGATATTCGGAAGATCATGCGGGACAACGCGTTGGATCTACTCGGCGTCAACGTCTCGTCGGCCGCCTAGTTGGCACTGATGACCGAATGGACGCTCGGCGCGGTCTTGGACACCATCGCAGAGGTAGTCCCTGACCGCCTGATGACGGTGTGTGGGGACCGTAGGAGCACCTACGCCGAATCAGCGGAGCGCACCCGCCGGCTAGGCAATTTTCTTGCCGGCGAGGGGTTCGGCGCTGCACATGAGCGCGACGCGCTCGACCGCTGGGAGTGCGGCCAAGACCGGGTCGCGCTCATCATGCATAACGACTTGTATCCCGACGTGGTCATCGGCTGCCTGAAGGGGCGTGTCGTGCCGGTGAACATCAACCACTACTACACGCCCGGCGAGGTCGGCGAGCTACTCGACTACGTCAGACCGCGGGGCATCATCTATCACCGCGGGCTCGGCGCGAAGTTCGCCGACGTGCTGCCCCCCGACAGCGCTGACCTGATGGTGTCGATCGACGACGGAAGTGCAGAACCGGAACTTCCCGGCACGGTCTCGCTGGAACACGCACTGGCACAAGGAAACACCGGCCACGACGTTTCGCCCTCGGCGGACGACTTGATCATGATCTGCACCGGTGGCACCACGGGGCGGCCCAAAGGTGTGCTGTGGCGGCAATGCGATATGTATCTGACATCGATGAATGGGGCGGACCACGCTTCCGCGGACGAACTCCGGGAAAAGGTGCGCCAGGGCGGCCCGCCCTGGTACGCGGTGTCACCGCTGATGCACGCGGCGGGCATGTGGACCGCGTTCGCCGCGACCATGAACGGGCTGACGGCGATTCTGTACGACAGCCGGACAAAGTTCGATCCGCGCACCGTCCTCGAGACCGTTGAGCGCGAGAAGCCCGGAATGATGACGATGGTCGGCGACGCATATGCAGGCCCGCTGGTCGAAGAACTGCAACGGGGTTCGTACGACCTGTCGTCGCTGCTCGCGATCGGGACCGGCGGGGCGGCGACGAACCCGAAGTTCCAGCGCGCACTGCTTCAAGCCATGCCCCAGATCACCCTCATCAACGGATACGGCTCATCGGAAACCGGAAACATGGCGTTCGGGCACAGCCAACATGGCCAGCAACGCGACACGTTCCAGTTTCGGGAGGGCGGGCTGGTGCTGTCCGACGACTACGGCCGATTTCTTAAACCCGGTGATCCGGAGGTCGGCTGGGTAGCCAGGGCGGGCCGAATTCCGTTGGGCTACTTCGATGATGAGCAGGCGACTCGCAAGACGTTCCCGGAGGTCGACGGCCAGCGCGTGGTGATTTCGGGCGACCGGGCGTCCGTCGAACCTGACGGCACCCTTCGTCTGTTCGGCCGCGACTCACTGGTGGTCAACACCGGCGGCGAGAAGGTCTTCGTCGAAGAAGTCGAGGAAGTGCTGCGCGCTCATCCCGGTGTCGCCGACGCCCTGGTCGTCGGTCGGCCGAGCGAGCGATGGGGTGAGGAGATCGTCGCCGTGGTTGCGCGACGCCCTGATTGCGGCGACGTCACACATGACGAGCTCAACGCCCTTTGCGCCACCCATCTGGCCAGATTCAAGGCACCTAAGCAGTACATCTTCGTCGAGCAGATCCGTCGCCTCGGCAACGGTAAGGCGGACTATCGCTGGGCCCACAGCGTGGCCACACAGCAGGAGACCTTGGCGTGACCCACAGAGTGATCGACTGCCTGGTGAACGTGCACTTCGGTGAAATCGAAGTGCAACCCACCTGGATGCTCAAGGTGCGGGACGACTATTTCAAGGGCCCGGAGTCCATGTTCGCACCCGTTGAGCTGTCCGAACTCATCGACGAGATGGACGAGCAGGGCGTCCAGAAGGCGATCCTGATGGATGGCCTCGTCAAACCGGCGACCACCGCTCGCAAATTCGTTGAGGCCAAGCCGGATCGGTTCGCGCTGGCGATGGGTGGAGTGAACCTGCTGCGTCCGGTACGACCACTGCGGGAGTTGACCGCGATCGTCAACGACCTGCCGGTCGCGTATGCGGTGGTGGGACCCAGTTTCTGGGGTGACGGCCAGTACCCGCCCACCGATGCGGTCTACTACCCGCTGTACGCGAAGTGCGCCGAACTGGACCTGCCGTTGTGCATGAACACCGGGATCCCGGGCCCGCCGGTCCCGGGCGAGGTGCAGAACCCGATCTACCTCGACCGGGTGTGTGTGCGGTTTCCCGAGCTTCGACTCTGCATGATCCATGGAGCAGATCCGTGGTGGGACATCGCAATCCGACTGTTGATCAAGTACAACAACCTCCGCTTGATGACGTCGGCGTGGTCGCCGAAGCGGCTGCCCGAGAGCTTGCTGCACTACATGCGGACACGCGGCCCCGACAAGGTGATGTTCGCATCGGATTGGCCGGTGCTTCCCATCCGCCGCGTCGTTCCCGAGGCATTGGCGCTGGACCTGCCCGCAAACGTCCTCGAGAACTACCTCTACAACAACGCGAGCAGATTCTTTTTCGGCGACCGGAACACACAGGAATAGCGAAAATATGGACCGTTACGAACTCCGCAGAATCGACTACAGGCTGTCCGGCGACCAGGTCGATCTGCAGGCCGTGTATTCGAAGTTCTTCAAAACGCAGTGCTCGATCGAAACCGTTCGTGCCGCCGAACCGGCAGGCTTCGACAAGAGTTTGTGGGAACGGCTGTGTGCCACGGGGGCAACCACCATGGCACTGCCCGAGTCGGTCGGCGGTGACGGGGCGACGCTCGTCGACCTCACGCTCGTGGCCGAGGAGGTCGGCCGGGCCCTGGCACCGGTACCGTGGATCGATCACGTGTGTGCCACCAGGCTTTTGGCCCGGTTAGGCGCTCTCGGCCCCGACGCCACACCAAATCTGGCCAACGGGGAACAGATCGCCGGGCTCGATCCGCGACTCGAGCGTTTCCGCGGTGCCCGGCTGATCTCGACCGGGTCGATCGCCGACCACATCATCGTGGCCGACGGCGACGAGGTCGTTCGATTGACCTTCGACACCCGCCCCGCACGGGTCGATAACATCGGCCGGCTGCCGATGGCCTGGGTCGACCCGGCCGCCGCCGACAGCCGCACGGTGCTCGCCGGCGGCGCGCATGCGCTCGCGGATTACCGACGGGCACTTGACGAGTGGCGGGTGTTGACCGCGGCCGCGCTGGCGGGTCTGGTCGAGGAGACGATGACCATCGCCGCGGAATTCGCGAAGACCCGGTACACGCTCGGCGTTCCGATCTCGACGTTGCAGGGCATCTCTCATCCGCTGGCGAACATGGCCATCACGGTGCAGGGCGGACGAAACCTTGCCCGCAGGGCGGCATGGTTCCTCGACAACGAGCCCGACCAGCGACCCGAGTTGGCTGCATCGGCGTTCGTATTCATGGCCGAGGAGGCGTCCAAGGCGGCCACCATGGCCGTGCACATCCAAGGTGGCCTTGGTGTTTCGTCGGAAGCTGCCGCCACCGCGTATCTGCTCCGGGCCAGAGGATGGCCGTTGGCGGCCGGTGATCCGGGAGCCAGCGCGCGGCACGTCGCCGAGATCGTCGTGGCGCGCGAGAGCCGCGAAGGGCGGAGCTGACCAATGGACTTCTCACGAGTGGAACTGTCGGAGGACGATCGAGCGTTCCTGGACGACGCCCGCGAGTTTCTGCGCACCCATGTGACCGAAGAGGTCCTGCGTCGCGATCGCGAGACGGGCGATAACTTCGACGAAGGCGTACACCTCGCCCTGGGCGCGGCAGGGTACCTGGAGCGCGAGTGGAAGCCCCCGTCTGAGGGTGGCTTCAGCCGGGTGCGGCGGCGCATTTGGGAACTGGAGAAGCGGCGCGCCCACGTGCCGTGGGTGACCTGGGGCACCAGCGCCATGATCGCACGATCGGTCGAGAAGTTCGGATCTCCCGAGCTGCAGCAAGAGGTGATGCCAGGCTTCTTCAGCGGCCACATCAGGATGTGCCTGGGCTACACCGAACCCGAAGGCGGCTCCGACGTCGCCACCTGTAAGACCCGCGCGGTGCGTGACGGCTCAGGAGCAGGGGCCTGGGTGATCAACGGATCAAAGATGTTCACCACCGGCGCGCATAACTGCCAGTATGTCTTCCTCATCACCAACACTGATCCGGAAGCGCCAAAACACAAGAGCCTGACCATGTTTCTGGTTCCGCTGAACCTGCCGGGCATCGAGATTCAGGGCATTCGGACCGTCGACGGCGACCGCACGAACATCGTGTACTACACGGACGTTCGCGTCGACAATAAGTACCTGCTCGGCGAGGTGAATAATGGGTGGACCGTCCTGCGTGAGCCACTGAATGTGGAACACGGCGCGGTCGCGGCCGCCGCGGACGGACTGCAGGACGTGTCGATCATGATGCACCAGGCGGGCTTCATGGCCGATGCAGTCGACAAGGTCGCGGGCAAGGTCTCAGAAGAAGGTGCCGACGGGCGCCGCCTGATCGATGACCGGTCGGTAGCGTACCGGCTGGGCCGCAGCGCCGCTCGGATGGAGGCCGCGTTGAGCGCCCCGAACATCTTCGGCCGGGTGGCCATCGCGCAGACGATGCGCGATATCTCACCTGACCTGATGGACATCCTCGGTAGCGCGTCGACGTTACCCGTCGGCACTGACGGCGCCGCCGATGACGGCGCATCGGAGTACATCTACCGTTTCGCGCCGTTGGTCGGTATCTACGGCGGAACGCTCGAGGTCTTCCGTAACATGATCGCGCAGCACGTCCTTGGTCTCGGCAGGCCGAACTATTCGCCGCCCGTGCCACGTTGACGTGGCTAGGCGATGGCGCCTGTTTCCTTGAGTTCGGAGATCCTGTCCCAGTCTATTCCGATCTCCATCAGCACGAGCTCGGTGTGCTCGGACGCCTGCGGGGCCCGGGTGGTCGTGAGCGGCTCGTGGTTGAACTGGACAGGCCCACGAACGACTTTGAACGGCGGCCCGCCATCTGCGGACTCCACTTCGACGATCATGTCATTCACGATCGCCTGCTGGTCGTTCGCCAGATCGATGAAGCTCTGGAATGGCGCCCATTGGCCTTTCATCGTCTTCAGATGCTGACGCCAATACTCGAAGGGTTTGCCGCCAATCGCCTTCACGATCAATTCGCTTGCTACCTCAGCATTCTCCATCAGCGGGAGCACGTCGGCGAAGCGGGGATCGTCGGCGGCTTGGGGGAGGCCAAGGTGGTTGAACGTATCGCGGATGTAGCCGGTCGGGCTCACGATGCACAGGTTGATGGTGCCGCCGTCGGAGGTTACGTAGTTGCCCATGAAGGGATTCACGGGCGAACCTCCGGAACTCGGCATCTGCGAACGCATGGTTTCGCCCGTTTCCATGCCCTGCGTCACACTGGCCCCCGCCGCCCACCACGCGGTGCTGAGCAGCGAAACGTCCAACTCGACCGCTTCGCCCGTTCGCTCGCGGTGCAGCAGGGCTGCCGAGATTCCGCCGGCGATGAACATGCCGCCGATGGAGTCTCCGAACGCCGGAATCCCTTGCGCAAGCATGCCGCCCAGTTCGGGCGGGGACATCGAGTGCCCAATCCCGCTGCGGGTCCAGAATGCCGTCCCGTCGTAGCCGCCGACGTCGCGCTCGGCGCCCTTGTCGCCGTGTGCACTACCGCGCGCGTAGATGATCCTCGGGTTCACCTCGCGGATGTGCTCGACATCGAACTTGTTCTTCTGACGCACTGCGGGCATGTAGTTGGTCAGGAAGACGTCGGAGGTCTTTGCCAGTTCGTAGATCATTTCCTGGCCGCCGGGCGTCGACACGTCGATCCCGACGCTGCGTTTGCCGCGGTTGGGATGTTCCATCAGCGGATGCCGGTCCGGGTTGAGTTGGTAGCCAACCATGTTGATGAAGCCGCGCTGGGTGTCACCGCGGACCGGGTGCTCGACCTTGATCACGTCGGCGCCCCAATCGGCGAGGATGGCTCCCGCTGCCGGGACGAATGTGAACTGGGCGACCTCCAGGACCCGGAAGCCCTCCATCACCTTGACCATCCCAGCCCCTCCTCGGACACGCTCACCTGATGACGTCGAAGGTTACTGGCAGCGCGGTCGGTGACCGGAATGGGTTGCCGTGGATGTGCGGATCGTCGTCGGTGATCAGGGCGATGTTCGTCAGCCGGTCGAGGATGCACTCCAGGGCGACCCGGGTCTCCAGCCGGGCCAAGTGCAATCCGAGGCACGTGTGTTCGCCCGCTGCAAATGAGATGTGGGGCAGGGGCTTCCGGAAGATGTCGAACTCCTCGGACCGTTCCCACCGGCGTTCGTCACGGTTCGCCGACCCGATGCACACGTCAACCAGTGCGTGCGCAGGAACCTTGACACCCTCGATCTCGGTGCCTTCGGTGGTGGATCGCTGCACGGTGGTCAAGGGCGTCTCGTACCGAAGACTCTCTTCAATCGCCCGCGTGACCAGCTCGCGGTTCTCCTGCACCGCCGGGAATTGGCCGGGGTGCGTCAACAGGTTGTAGAGCAGGTTCCCCGCCGACCGGTAGGTCGTCTCCAGACCCGCGGGCAGCAGGAGTCGCAGGAATGAGTAGATCGCTTCGTCACTGAGCTTCTCGCCGTCGATCTCAGCCGTCACCAGATCGCCGATGATGTCTTCGGTGGGAGCGGATTTGCGCTGTTCGATCTGCGCCGCGAAATAGTCCTTCAGGGCGGCGGACGCCTCGAACGCGGTCTTGTAGTCGACGTTGTAGCTGATCAGTTGGATCGCGCACCGGCGGAACATGCCGAGGTCATCCTCGGGAAGGCCGAGTAGTTTCGCGATCACCCGGGTCGGGAACTCGAACGTGAACTCTCGGACCAGGTCCGCCGTGCCGGCCGCAGCGAACTCGTCGATCAGCGCGTTGCAGACCGGCGCCACGATGGCCGGCTCCCAGCGCGCCAACGACTTTGATTTGAACGCGGCGGAGACCAGGTTGCGGTGCTCGCGGTGCTGCTTGTCCTGCATGGCCAGAATGGTTTTCCCCATGAAGAGTCCGATCGAGGCGTCGTAGCCGCTCGAACTGAACACCCTCCCGTCCCGGAACACCTGGTTGACGGCGTCGAACGACAGAGCTGAGTACACATACTTGGGCTGCATCGACTCGGGGAGCTTGGAGTAGTCCATGACCGGCCCGTGAAACATCCCGCTCTCTCGACGCCTCTCGGCGAACAACGGGTAGGGATCGCGTTTCCAGTCGGCGGCTCGATCAGCTGGGAGGATGTCTTGGGCTTGCGTTTCCACTGTTCTCCAGCGTTCTCTCGGATGGGCACCGGGCTACTGCCGCATGAGCCTACTGTAAATATTACAGTATCGCATATGAACGACGCCGCGGGTCGGCTTCGCGCAGCTCTACGGGGCGCCCGGCACCGCCGCGGCCACGGTCCTGTCGACCTAGGCGCCGTTCACCGCCTGTTCGCGGGCCCACCGGTAGTCGGCCTTGCCGGCCGGGCTCCGTTCGATGACGGGCCGGAACACGATGGCCTTCGGCAGCTTGTACCGGGCGATCGACTGGCCGGCGTGCGAGATCAGCTCGTCGGCGTCTGCGCTGGCACCGTCGGCGAGCGCGACCACGGCCACCACCTCCTGGCCCCAGCGTTCGCTCGGCCGCCCGGCCACCACCACGTCGGCGACGGCGGGATGAGAGGCGATCGCGGTCTCGACTTCCTCGGCGAAGATCTTCTCGCCACCCGAGTTGATGGTCGCCGAGTCCCGGCCGAGCAGCTCGATGGAACCGTCTTCGAGATGACGCGCACGGTCGCCGGGCACCGCGTACCTCACGCCGTCGATGACGGGGAAGGTGACCGCCGTCTTGGCCGGGTCTCCCTTATAGCCCAGCGGCACATGGCCTTTCTGGGCCAGCCAGCCGATGCCTTGGTGGCCGAGACCCAGGATCGAGCTGCGGTCCTCGGCCGCCACGTAGGTGTCGGGTCCTGCGTTGAACGTGCCGGTCGACACCGCGCCCGGCACCGACATGTGATGCATCTGCGCGCCGGTTTCAGAGGAGCCCACCCCGTCGATCACGATCGCGTTCGGGAGCGCGTTGATCAAGCGTTGTTTGATCGACGGGGTCAATAGCGCGCCGCCATTGGCCACCGCCACCAAGGACGACAGGTCCGCCGTCCCTTTCTCGATCGCCGCGAGCAGCGGCCGTGCGATGGCGTCGCCAACCACGGTTACCACCGCAACGCGTTCGCGTTCGATGGTGGCCACGACGTCGTCGGCGTCCACCCGGTCGACAACGGACGCGAACACAAGCGACTGCCCCGTGGTGATCGCCGTCATGGCGCCCCACTGGGCGGCGCCGTGCATCAGCGGCGGCAGGATCATGATCTTCGTTCCCGGATTGTCTGCGGCGCGCGCCACGATCTGCTCGTAGCAGCCCATGACACCCCCGCCGACGAGGTCTCGCCCGCCGAACGACGTCACAAAGATGTCGTGTTGGCGCCACAGCACACCTTTCGGCATCCCGGTTGTTCCCCCGGTGTACAGGACATACAGGTCATCGGGCGACGGTTCGACCGGCGGTGGCTGCGCTGAACGGGACGCGATGACGGTCTCGTAGTCCACCGCGCCGTAGAGCAGCTCGTTGCCCGAGCCGTCGGCGATCTGGATGAGAACGCGCAGCGCGGGCAGGTCTTCCCGCACCTCTGCGACTCGCGGTGCGAACGCGGCGTGATAGATCAGTGCGGTCGCACCGGCGTCCGCGAGCAGATATTGCAGCTCGGACTTGACGTAGCGGTAGTTGACGTTGAACGGCGCAGTGCGTGCCCGCCATGCGCCCAGCATCGACTCGATGTACTCGTTGCCGTTGTATGCGTAGATGCCGACCAGGTCCTGACCGACCTCGTGACCTTCCAGCGACGATCGCTCTGTGTGACAACCCAATCCGCGTGAGTGAAGGTAGGCGGCGAGCCGCGTCGACCGGTCGACGATGTCCACATACGTGTATCGGCGGTCGCCCTGGATGATCAGTTCTCGGTCGGGTATTGCGGCCGCGACAGCATCGGCGACCGCAGGGACGGTGAAGCCTACGGGCATAGCCATGTTCCTACCTCACGACCGTTTCCAGGCTTCGAGCAGATCGTCGGTAGTCGTGACCGTCGCCAACAGCGACAGGGTGTTGTCGATGACCGCGTTGCCGTACCCGGCGGGAAATCCGGCGACCGCGTCCCTCGGCAGGACGACGTGGTAGGCGGCGTTGACGGCGTCCATCACGAGGTTGGGGATGGCGATGTTGAGCGAGACGCCGACCGCGACGATCGTCGATACCCCGAGGTTGCGCAGGATGGCGTCCAGGTCGGTGCCGCCCATCGGCCCGACGCCATGCCAGCGGCGCAGCACCATGTCGGTTGGTTCCGGCCCGAGTTCGGGCAGCAGGGCCGCGCCCTCGCTGCCTTCAGTGATGTCCACGTCGGCGCGGCCGCCCCCGAAGATTCTGGCGTTGCGATTGGCCCCGAGCCCGTCGGGCCGTCGCTGCACCAAACAGTGCACGATCCGCACACCGGCCGCACGGGCAGCCGGCAGCAGGCGAACGATGTTGGGCAGCGCCTCGCGGCGTGCTTCGGAGGCAAGGACCGCCAGCCCCGCGTTCGGGCCCATGACAGCGCCCTGGCACTCCTGGGTCACGACCGCTGTGTGTTCTGGCGCGGCGAGATCCGCGAGCTTGACTGTCACGCCGGCACTAACGGCCGCACCTCGCCGACGGGAACTCGGGCGACCAGCCGATCATGAACCAGCCTGCCACCTTCCCGGTGAACGGCACCTTCACGCACCAACCTCCCGTGCCGGCCATCGATACCGAATACATTACAGTATAGATTTCCGCCGGGGAGAGAGGCGGGAGCGTCCGGCTTGAGGAGGCGTGCACGATGGCGGCAGACACAACGGGGCTCGCTCACTCATCGCAGTGATGACGGCGCTCCCATCGTCGACTCCGGCGCGGCCCAGTCCGTCGAAATGAAGCGGTGCCGGATCAGCCATTGGTCATCCGCCGGGACGAAGATGTCCCGGTACCGGCCATAGTGGTCAAGACCGACCTCGGTGAACACGGTGAAGTACGACGTGACCTTCGCTTGCTGCCGGGTGACCTCGAGGAAGCGGATGTTTGGCACGTTGTGCCGCACGAAGCGGGTGACACCCGATCCTGTCGCGACGGTGTCAGCCGCTGCGACATCGCTGAGGAATTCGATGACTGCGGCGCGCCCGCGCACCGGATCGCGGCCACGCAGTTGCAGTTCGCCGTCCTCGCAAAAGGCGTGCGCGAACCCGTTCGCGCGCGGCGAGCTCCCAGAGATCCATCGTGCTATCCCGGAATCGAACCGAACAGATACGACCCGACGGTCATCACCCGATCATCGGCACCTTCGTCGTGCATGGTCACGCGGACCGCGACCACCGCGTTGGCGCCGGCGAGTGGTTCACCTTCGACGCGGAACGGGCCGACCTTGCCGCGGGCAAGGAACATCACGTGCGACGACACCCCCTGCAGGTAATCGGTGCCCGCGATCCCTGCGGCGAGGTCCAGCGCGGCGGTTTCCAGGATGACGAACTGGGGTCCGATATGCAGCGCGGCGTCGGGTGAGGCCACCCGGTCGGTCAGTTCGGGCAGCGTCCAGTGCCCATCGGCGCGGCGGTGGCCGCCGAACACCTGCCACAGCGGCGGCAGCTCGGGCGAGTCGACCACGTCGATCGGCTCGACCACCATCTTTTCGAGACCCTCCGGAGGCCTGCCGATGCTGATGCCTTGGCCCTCGGTCAGGGCGAGAACTCGCTTCGGCTGATCGGCGTCGACGATCTTCGAGCGGCTGTAGCCCATCTGGCGCCCGCGCTTCAGATCCTCCGACACGATCTCGATGCGGCGCACGTCGCGGCCCGGGTCGAGGATCTGGCAGGAATGGATGACCGGGTTCGGGACCGCCTCCAGGTCGGACATGTGGCCGCCCTCCGGTGACGCGATGCCGAGCACTGCGAGGAGCAGCCCACCGGTCGCGTTCCGCATGTCGCGGCGAAGCGTGACGGTGTCGTCGGCCGGACCGAGGTCCATCTGCTTGTAGGTGCGACCGATGTAGCGGTAGCTCAACAGCCCGCCCCAGCGCCGGCGTAGCTCGGCGGCGTAGGCCTCGGGCTGATTGCTGAGCTCACGAATGTCCCGTGGCATTCGAACCTTCCTTCCGATGTCGGATCACCAGCGCCCGCGCCATCTCGCAGCGGTTACCATCCTGGTCAGCCGGAACGACATCGACGCTTTGGAGGTCTGCGAATGGGCGATCCCGCCCGCACCGCCCGCGAAGTTGTTGAACTGTACAACCTCTCGGTATGGAACGAGCGCAACTTCGATATGGCGGACGAATTGGTCGCCGACACCATGATCCGCCATGAGGTCGGCTCGGGACATGCCGTGACCCGCCAGCAGGTCCGCAAGGGCATCGAGGAAATTTTGGCGATGTTCGACAAGTTGCACTGGGACCTCCATCTTGTCATCGCGGGGGACGACGGTCAGCACGTCGCCGTCGTCTACAACGCGACGATGACCAAGGGTGGCGATGAGGCACAGGTCGGCGGCATGGACGTGTACCGCGTCGTCGACGGCGAGATCACCGAGATGTGGAACGGGGGCGACAAGCAGGGGCTCTGGTTGTGACGCCATGGCATAGGCTTTTGCCACACCACGCCGAAAGGTGCGAGCCATGCGGATCAGCCTTGTCACAGGCCTCGACAACACATCACCGGTCGACACCTGTATCCGCGACTTGACCCGAGCCCGCGACGAGGGGTTCACAAGGGTCTGGATGACCCAGATGCCGTATGACGCGGACCTGCTGACGGTGCTCGCCGCGGCGTTGCGGGAGGTTCCCGACATCGACGTCGGCAGCGCGGTGTTGCCGATCCAGAATCAGCATCCGATGCAGCTGGCTCAGCGTGCGCTGACACTGAACATGATCGCCAATGGGCGGTTCACCCTCGGCATCGGGGTAACGCACCGGGCGGTCACCGAGGGAATGTGGGGAATCTCCTGGGACAGATCGGTGCGACGGCTCAGCGAGTACCTCGACGGTCTGCTCCCGCTGCTCGCCGGAAAGGACGTCAATTCCGAAGGCGAGCTGGTGACCACCAGGGGAGCGCTGCAGATTGCCGGCGCCCCGACGCCCGAGGTGTACGTTGCCGCGCTGGGGCCGCAGATGTTGAAGGTCGCGGGCCGGCGCACGGCGGGCACGATCACGTGGATGACGGGACCGAAGACCTTGAGAGACCACATCGGCCCGACTCTTCGCGCCGCGGCTGCCGAGGCGGGTCGTGAGCAGGGTGCCGTCCGGGTAGTAGCCGCGCTTCCGGTCAGCGTCACCGAGGATGTGGACGCGGCCCGTGCGCTGGCCGCGCAGCGATTGGCGATGTACGGGCAGCTGCCGTCCTACCGGGCGATGCTCGACCGCGAGGGCTACGCCGGTCCTGAAGACGCCGCGCTGATCGGCAGTGAAGAGACCGTGACCGAACGTCTCGACGAACTGTCCGCCGCGGGCGTGGACGAGTTCGGCGGCGACCTGTTCGACCCGTCGCCGGAAGGGCGCGAGCGCTCGCGAGCCTGCCTGCGCGCGTGGGAATCTCGGGCTTCTAGTTCGTAGTCAGGCCCGCGGCCGCTTCAAGTTCGTGTAACGCCGGCTCGATGCCGTCGGCCAAGTCGGCGATATCGTTTGCGATCTCGGGTGTGGTGACAAAACCGAAGTCGACCGATCCCCGATAGCTGAAACAGGTGATGTTGAGACCGACGTCCATGACCAACGGGCCGACCGGCATCAGCCGTTCGACCGCTGCGCCGGACAGGTACAGCGGGAAGTCGGGTCCCGGGACATTGGAGATGACGACGTTGATCGGGGCCAGGCTCCGGCCGATCCCGCTTGCCGTGTACGCGCGAGCGGCCAGCGACAGCAGGCCCGGCGGTGTCGTCTCGGTTAACCCCATGATCTGATGCGCGGTCAGTGCCTTGGCCATCTCCTTGGCGCCCTGAGAATTCGCATAAATGGTCTCGATCCGCTTGGCCGGGTCGGCGATGTCGGTGGCCAGACCCACCGTCATTGTGCTGATCTGGTTGCCGATGTCCGTGTTGCCCTCAGCACGGGTGGAAACGGGTACCTGAGACAACAGGGGCTTGTCGGGTAGTTCGCCGCGATCATCGAGATAACTACGTAAAGCCCCTGACACCAAAGCCATTACGACGTCGTTGACCTTCACACCATAGGCTTCCTTGACCGCCTTCACCCGGTCGAGCGACACGCTCGCTCCGCTGACGCGTCGGTGGGGTGAGATCGGCGTGTTGAAACGTGTTGTCGGCGCGTCGAAATAACGCGGTGGCTTGTTGGCGATACCGCGAGTGGCCAGCGTTTGTCGCAGGGTCTGCTCGACGAGCCGCGTGATGCGGTATGGGGTCTTGATCGCTACGTTGATGAGCCCACCCAGCATGCGTAACTCCGGCCGCGGAATGCTCACGCCGACCAGTGACCGATCGACCTCAATCGAAGGTGCGCGAACCTCGGGCGTGACGTCCAGCAGGATCTCTGACAGACCGGCGCCGGACATCCCGTCGATCACAGCGTGGTGCATCTTGGTCACGATCGCTGCGCGCCCGTTCTCCAGACCCTCGATGAACCACAGCTCCCACAACGGCTTGGCTCGGTCGAGTTTGTACGACATCAGCCGACCGACGAGTTCGTCGTATTCTCGCCGCCCGCCCGGCGATGGGACGGCTATGTGCCTTATGTGGAAATCGATGTCGAGATCCTCGTCCTCGACAAACCACGGCCTGTCCAACCCGAGCGGTGCACCGGCCACCCGCCACCGCAGCTGCGGCAGCTCAGGCAAACGCGCCTCGATAAGCTTTCTGACCGACTCGAAACTGAAATCCGTCGCGTCCGAGGCATCGCAGATCGCCGAGGCACCCACATGCATGTGCCAGCTGGGCGACTCGGCAAACCAGAACGCTGCGTCCGCGCTCGACAACCGATTCATGGTCTGACCCTACGGCGGCAGCGCCGAGCGCGAGCCGAATTGAACGACCGGTCGGAGCCGATCCGTATCGGACGCATTACTGTAATATCATCGGCATGGGCGGAGGCTCCCCGCAGCGGAGTACCGGCGCCGCTGCGACGAGATTGCCCCCGACGGATACACCGGTTTCAAGCTCGGATAGCCGGGACCGATGGTGATCATCAAGGAATTCGGCGGGGTGTTGCCGCGGGCGTTGACAGGGCTGAAGTCGACGGACTGGTCGCCCGCATCTCCGCGCGGTCTGCGCCAGTTGATCGAGGTTGTGGCCGACCAGCTCGCCTTGACGGGGATGTCGCTGCTGAGCCGGAACGACCCCCCGCCCGCACGCCCGCCCAGCTCGTATGCCGCTGCGGCGCAAGAATTGTCCGCGCTCGGCGTCTCGCGCGCGCACGCCGATCCACCACCATTGCGCGTTCGCTCACTACGTCGGTGCCGGATCGGCCGGCTCGCGTATGAGCTGGTGAAGTTCGACCATGATCCGTCGTTACCGAGTTCATTTGAGGCCGAGCAGCTTTGTGGGCCCGCTGTCGCGGGAGCCTACTTGTGTCGGCACAAGCATGGTCGGCGGCCCTGGCTGGTCTGGGTGCACGGGGCGGGTCAGGGCCAACCCCTGGACCTGCTGTTCTCGCGGGCGGGCCGGCTTCGTGAACTGGGCTTCAACGTGGCGCTGCCCATCCAGCCCGGGCACGGCTACCGCCGCAACGATTGGCCGCCGTATCCGGACCGGGAGCCACTGGCGAACGTCGCCGGCATGATGCGTGCCGTCTCAGAGGTTCGTGCGATCGTGCGATGGGTGGAGCCGGAAGCGACAGGCATTGCGGTGTCCGGGGTTTCGATGGGCAGTCCGGTCGCCGCGCTGGTTTCGCAGCTCGAAAGCCGTGTCGACGCCGTGGCGGTGTACACCCCGATTCTGGGGCTGAATGCGATGATCGCCCACCACCTCGCCCGCGGCGGACCGTCCGGTGAACGCTTCCGTCCGCTGCTGGCCTCAGCCGAGGTCGCCGCCATGACCTCGGTGATCGACCCGTTGAGCCTTGAGCCGCTGGCGCCCCCACACCGGCGGCTGATCGTCGGCGCGCTGCACGATCAGATGGCCCTGCGCGAGCCGGCGCTCGCGCTGCATCGACGGTGGGGCGGTCAGCTGTACTGGTACGACGGCAGCCACGTGGGACACATCTTCTCCCGCCGTATTCAGGCGGTCACCGAGACGTTCCTTTCCACCGCGCTCACGGGGTGATCGCGGTGCGGCTCACCGGTTGCGCCGCGGCCTGTCTGCTGTAGATCCCACGCTGCACAGCGAGAAGCAGCGCGTTGCGCGTCTCGCGGGGATCGATGAGTTCATCGAAGCCCATGTGCTCGGCGGATCGGAACGAGGCTTGCAGCTCCGCCTCGCGAAGTTTGTGCGCGACGTCCTGTTCGGCGTGCGAGGCCCGGCTCAGCGCGGCAGCGCTCATCGCGCCCATCGTTGCCCCCGGGTACGCGAACGTCGCGACCTGGTCGTCGAACCCGAGCAGCGACATCACCATGGAGCCGAACCCGTACGCCTTGCGCAGGGTCACGTGCAGCTTCAACGTGGTGGCCGCCGTTTGGGCGGCGAACATGCGTGCCCCGCTGCGTAACACGCCGCTGCGCTCGGACTGACCGCCCGGGAGCATCCCGGGGTTGTCGGCGAGGAAGACGATCGGCAGATGGAACGAGTCGGCCACCGTGATGAAGTGCGCTGCCTTGTCGGCGGCGTCGGTATCGATGGATCCGGCCAGCACCTGCGGCTGGTTGGCGACGACAGCGACGGGCTCACCGCCGAGATGGGCCAGCGCGCAGATGATCGCGCGCCCGAACGTCGGCTGAACCTCGAAGAAGTCCGGCCGGTCGAAGACCACGTCGAGCACGGCGCGCATGTCGTAGATGCGGCGGTTGTCACGGGAGACGATGTCGAGCAATTCCGGTGTGTCGCGCGGGCCGGTCGTCTCGTCGGTCGGCAGTGCCGACGGGAAGGACCACGCGCTCGACGGGAAGTACGACAGGTACCGCCGGACGTCGTCGAGCACGGCCTCGTCGTCATCGGCGACGTTGTGGATCACCCCGCTGGGCACCGCGACGTCAGGGCCGCCGAGATCCTCCTTCGAGATGTCCTCTCCCGTGGACTCTTTCACCACCGGCGGCCCGGCGGTGAAGATCGCGCCCTGGCGGCTCATGATCCTGAAGTCGCACACCGGCGCGACGAGGGCGCCGTGTCCGGCCGACGGACCGAGCACCGCGGCGACTGTCGGGACCAGGCCGGAGCACTTCGCTTGCGCGAGTAGATCGGTCGGGGTCCGCCCGTAATGGCCTCCCGGACGGAAGCCGGCACCCTCGAGCAGCATGATCAGCGGGATCTTGTTGCGCAGCGCCAATTCGGCGAGCCGATAGCGTTTCGAATTGCTGCCCGGCGCGATCGTGCCGGCCAGGGTGGTGAAGTCCTCCGCACCGACCATCACCGGGCGGCCGTTGATCCAGCCCGAGCCGGCGACGATTCCGTCGGCTGCGGCTTCGCCGCCCACGAGCGTGCCGAACTCGGAGAATGTTGCCTTGTCGAGCAGGCGTTCGACACGCGCACGGGCATCAAGTTTGCCCTTCTCCCGGTGCTTGGCCAGGCGCTCCGGGCCGCCCATGGCCCACGCGCGCTGACGGCGGCGGTCGAGGTCGTCGAGGGTGTTCTCCCAGCCCTCACCGGTCATGCCCACCTCCTCGGCGCGTGACGCCTTCGCCCTGACGATACTGAATCGCTTACTGTAGCTCCCATGACAGTGGCGCCGACGCCGCGGTTGAAGATCGACACCGGCATACCCGACCGGCTCGAGCGCGTCCCCGAGGACGCGGCGACCCTCGAGCGTCAGGGTTACGACGGGTGCTGGTCGGCCGAGATCAATCACGATCCGTTCCTTCCGCTCATGCTGGCCGCCGAGCACACCTCGCGGGTCGAACTCGGCACGGGCATCGCCGTGGCGTTCGCACGCAATCCGATGACGGTCGCGAACGTCGGTTGGGACCTTCAGGCGTACTCCAAGGGGCGGTTCATCCTCGGGCTCGGATCCCAGATCCAGGCCCACATCGAGAAACGATTCAGCATGCCGTGGAGCCAGCCGGTGCACCGTATGCGCGAATTCGTGCTCGCGCTAAAGGCGATCTGGTCGTGCTGGCAGGACGGCACCAAGCTGACCTTCGAGGGTGACTTCTATACCCACAAACTCATGACGCCGATGTTCGTTCCCGAGCCGGCGCCGTACGGCTTTCCGAAGATCTTCATCGCGGCCGTCGGTGAAGCGATGACCGAGATGTGCGGTGAGATGGCCGACGGCATGCTCGGCCATGCGTTCACCACAAAGCGTTATCTCGACGAGGTGACCATTCCGACGCTGCAGCGCGGAATCAACCGCTCCGGTCGCGATCGGCGCGACTTTCAGCTGATGTGCCCGGTGTTCGTCGTGACCGGTGAACGCGAGACCGAACTGGCGGCAGCCGCCGCGGCGACCCGTAAGCAGATCGCGTTCTACGGCTCGACTCCTGCATACCGCAAGGTGCTGGAGATGCATGGCTGGGGCGATCTGCAGGACGAACTGCGCCGGCTGTCCCTGCGAGGCGACTGGGACGCGATGGGATCGCTCATCGACGACGAGATCCTCGACGCGTTCGCGGTGGTGGCGCCGATCGATGGCCTGGCCGCGAAACTTCGCAGTCGCTGCGACGGCGCCATCGACCGCGTCCTGTTGGGCCTGCCGAAGACCGTATCCGCGGTAAAGGCCGCCGGGATATTGCACGAGTTGCGCACGCCTTGAGGGAGATTCCACCGGCTCCAGCAGCGAAATTCGGTGACTGGCAGCGTTTGGCAGTGCGCGGCGTGGTCCTGGCAGTGGCCGCTGAGCAGCATCAAGGGTGTTGGACCTCGCCACCACTCGCCCCACGAAAGGAGCACCCGATGACCGCCCTGACCACCCGCCCGTTGTCCGCCTCCACCGACGCGCTGCTGCGCTTCGCGCTGCGCGCCGACGCGACGTTCACCGGCATGGCCGGCTTGGCCGTCGCGGCGTTGGCCAACCCGCTGTCGACGGTGAGCGGATTGTCGCCGACGACCGAATACCTGATCGGCGCCGCGTTCGTCATGTACGGCGTTGCGGTGTATTACCTGGCCGCGCTGCCGTCGCTGCGAAACGTCGGGATCGGCATCAGCCTCGCCAACCTGGCGTGCACCGTGGGGACGCTGGTGATCGTGATGACCGACGCCGCCCCGCTGACCGAAGCCGGGATCGCTGCGACCCTGGCGACGGGTGTCTACACCGCGTTCTTCGCCTATGTGCAATACCTCGGGGTGCGCCGCCTGCAGGCGTGACTCCCACATATGCCGGTGCGGAGCCTCGCCGGTGGTACGTCGCGAGCCGCTCCGCACCGGCTTTTGCGTGTCCTTAGAGTTTGCGCAGCCGTAACCGGTTGATGGAGTGGTCAGCGTCCTTGCGCAGTACGAGCGTCGCGCGCGGCCGCGTGGGCAAGATGTTCTCGATCAGGTTGGGAAGGTTGATCGATCGCCAGATCTCGCGTGCCGCGGTGTCGGCTTGCTGGTCGCTCAGCGAAGCGTAGTGGTGGAAGTGCGAGGCCGGGTTGGCGAACGCGGTGGAACGCATGGTCAAAAACCGCGAGACGTACCACTGCTCGATGTCCTCGATGCGGGCGTCGACGTAGATCGAGAAGTCGAACAGGTCTGACACCATCAGCGTCGGTCCTGTCTGCAGCACGTTCAGCCCCTCGAGAATGAGGATGTCCGGGTGACGCACGGCATGGACATCGCCGGGCACGATGTCGTAGAGCAGATGCGAGTACACCGGGGCGCACACCTTGCCTGCGCCCGACTTCACCGCGGTGACGAACCGCATCAGGGCTCGGCGGTTGTAGCTTTCCGGGAAGCCCTTGCGATTCATCAGGTCTCGTCGGTTCAGCTCAGCATTGGGATAGAGGAAGCCGTCCGTGGTGACGAGGTCCACTCGCGGGTGGTGTTCCCAGCGGGCCAACAGCGCCTGAAGCACACGGGCGGTGGTGGACTTGCCGACCGCCACGCTGCCCGCGACACCGATGACGAACGGCACCGGCCGCGCCGGCTGATGCTGCTCGCCCAGGAACTCGTTGGTCGCGGCGAACAGCCGCTGCCGGGCGGCGACCTGCAGGTGGATCAATCTGGCGAGCGGCAGGTACACCTCGGCGACCTCGGTGAGGTCGATCTGCTCACCGAGCCCCCGCAGCCCGAAAAGTTCTTCCTCGGTCAGCGTCTGAGGCGTCGACTTGCGCAGTTCGCGCCATTGCGCCCTGTCGAACTCGACGTACGGGCTGGGCTCGCTCGGCCGCGCCATGGGGTCATCCTTGCAGGGGTCGCGGCTCCTCTACCGTGGCGGGGTGGAGTCCGACCGCCTGATCCGCGAATACCTGCTACTGGGTCTGCGCTTCGACCGGATCGAGTCCGGCTACGTCGACGCGTTCACCGGTGACCCGGGCCTGCGCCGCGTGGTCGAGAACGAACCGCAAGCGCGTCCGTCGGACCTGGCGCAGCGGGCCGATGAATTGCTCGGCGAGATTCCGGCGAGCCTCGATTCCGCCCGTGCCGACTTCATCGCCGCACACCTGCGGGCGCTGGCCTGCGCCGGCCGCAAATTCGCCGGTGAGCCGGTCGGTTTCGTCGACGAGGTGCGCGCGTACTTCGATGTGTCGATCGCCAGGGGCGACGAAGACCGGTATCGCAAGGCGCACGCGCAGCTGGCTGACGCGTTGGGCGGCAGCGGCCCACTTGCCGACCGCATGCAGGCCTATCGCACCGCCGACGAGATCGCGCCACAGCGGCTGAGCGAATGCATCCGTGCGTTCTCCAGCGCGCTGCGCGATCGGGTTCGCGCCGATTACCCGCTTCCGGACGGCGAAGTCGTGCAATACGAAGTCGTCACCGATAAGCCGTGGTCGGGCTTCAATTACTACCTCGGTGACTACCGGTCGCGCGTCGCCGTCAACGCGGACCTCAAGCTGCAGATGTCGAACCTGCCGCGACTGGTTGCTCACGAGTCGTATCCGGGCCACCACACCGAGCACTGCCGCAAGGAGGCCGGCCTCGTCGAAAGAGGGGGCCAGGGCGAGCAGACGATCTTCCTCGTCAACACGCCGCAGTGCCTGATGGCGGAGGGTCTGGCCGACCTGGCGCTCTATGCCGCCGTCGGCGACGGCTGGGGCGGTTGGGCCGCCGAGATCTACGCTGACCTCGGGCTGCGGTTCGACGGCGACCGGGCCGACGCGATCGCCGACGCCTCCGCGGCGCTCATCGATGTGCGCCAGGATGCCGCGCTGATGCTGCACGACGAGCACCGCGACGTCGACGATGTGACCGCATTCCTGAAGCGCTGGTTGCTGGTCGACGACGCGCGGGCTCGGCAGATGCTGCGTTTCCTGGCGTCACCGCTCTGGCGGGCCTACATCACCACCTATGTCGAGGGCTACCGGCTGCTGCGGGCATGGCTGGACGGCCGGCCGGCCGGTGTCAGCGTGATCGAGCGGTTCACCCGCCTGCTCGACGAACCGCTGATCCCGTCCGCCCTGCGCGCGTAATTCGTCACATCAGCCACACGCATCGCTGAAATGGGCGCTACTCGAATTGCCCACCGCTGAGTGACGATTCGATTGTCGCTACGAGGCGGGCACAAGCACACCCAGACCGGCCAGAGGCCGGTGGGGTAGCGGTGGCATATGAGGTCCGTGCGAGTTGTCTTCCCAGGCTCCGAGTGCCTCCCCGCGCCACTCGTCGTGAGCGGATTACGCTGAAACCATGACCGCAGACTCCGTGACAACCCCAGTCGCCCCGGGCGCCGAGTACGCCGACACGGCGAGCACGGCCTTCCGCGCAGCACTACAGGTGATGGAGTCCGTCGAACCCCGCATCGCCGCCGCGACGCGCAAAGAGCTTGCCGACCAACGCGATTCGCTCAAGCTGATCGCCAGCGAGAACTATGCCTCCCCAGCCGTGCTGCTGACCATGGGCAACTGGCTCTCGGACAAGTACGCGGAGGGCACGATCTCCCACCGGTTCTACGCGGGCTGCGCGAACGTCGACACCGTGGAATCGGTGGCCGCCGAACACGCCCGCGAGCTCTTCGGCTCGCCGTATGCGTACGTCCAACCGCATTCGGGCATCGACGCGAACCTCGTCGCCTACTGGGCCATCCTGGCGACCCGCGTCGAGGCACCCGCCCTCGCCGAGCTCGGCGCGAAGCACGTGAACGACCTGTCGGAGGCCGACTGGGAGAAGGTGCGCGCCCGGCTCGGCAATCAACGGCTGCTCGGCATGTCGCTGGACGCGGGTGGCCACCTGACGCACGGTTTCCGGCCGAACATCTCCGGCAAGATGTTTTACCAGCGCAGCTACGGCACCGATCCCGCCACCGGGTTGCTTGACTATGACGCCGTCGCCGCGGCGGCGCGCGAGTTCAAGCCGCTCATCCTGGTTGCGGGCTACTCGGCATACCCGCGCCGGGTCAACTTCGCGAAGATGCGCGAAATCGCCGACGAAGTGGGCGCGACGCTGATGGTCGACATGGCGCACTTCGCGGGTCTGGTGGCCGGCAAGGTGTTCACCGGCGACGAGGACCCGGTGCCGCACGCCCACGTCACCACCACAACCACGCACAAGTCGCTGCGGGGACCGCGGGGCGGCCTCGTGCTGGCGACCGAGGAGTACTCCGACGCCGTGGACAAAGGCTGCCCGATGGTGCTGGGCGGGCCACTGGCGCACGTCATGGCCGCGAAGGCGATCGCTCTGGCAGAGGCCCGTCAGCCCGCGTTCGGCGCGTACGCGCAGCAAGTTGCCGACAATGCCAAGGCGCTGGCCGACGGCTTCCTGCGGCGCGGTGCGCGGCTGGTCACCGGTGGCACCGATAACCACATCGTGCTGCTCGACGTCACCTCGTTCGGGCTGACCGGGCGTCAGGCAGAGTCGGCGCTTTTGGACTCCGGCGTGGTCACCAACCGCAACGCGATCCCGTCCGATCCCAATGGCGCCTGGTACACCAGCGGCATCCGGTTCGGCACGCCGGCACTCACGACCCGCGGCTTCGGAGCTGCGGATTTCGACCGGGTGGCCGAGTTGGTGGTCGATGTGTTGAAGAACACACAACCCGCGCAAGGTGCCGCTGCGCCGTCCAAGGCGAAGTACACGATGGCGGACGGCACAGCCGAGCGGGTACATGCCGCGGCAACCGAGCTGCTCGCGGCCAATCCGCTGTACCCGGGCCTGGCGCTGTAGCGCTGCCGAAGCGGCATGCCGCGGCGAATTTTACGGTTCCCACAGATTTGGGTTAACGTAACTGCATGGCACAGAAACCTGTTCTGACGCCGCTGATGGCGGAGCTGGAACCGGTGGTCGGGGAGTACTTCCACCGACACATCGACACCGCGGTGCCCTGGTACGCGCACGACTTCGTGCCGTTCGACCGTGGCGAGAACTTCAAGTCCATGGGTGGGCGCGATTGGGACCCGTCGCAGGTCACGTTGCCCAAACACATCACCGACGCGCTGGAGATCATGCTGATCACCAAGGACAACGTGTCCGGCGTCCATCGCGAGTTCGTCGAGCACTTCATCCTCGAGGACTGGTGGGGCACGTGGATCGGCCGGTGGACCGCCGAGGAGCACCTACATGCGATCGTGTTGCGGGAGTACCTGGTGGTCACGCGCGACGTCGACCCGGTGGCCAACGAGGCCGTCCGCGTCGAGCACGTGATGAAGGGCTACCGGGCCGACCACTTCAGCAAGATCGAGACGCTCGTGTGCATGGCGCTGCGCGAGCGCGAAGACGCCGCGTTCTGCACGCGGCTGGCGGCGCAGATCGACGATCCGACCCTGCGTGCCCTGATCGAGACCATCGCCACTGATGAGGAACGCCACCGCGACTTCTTCGATCACCTGGTGCGCGAGTGCATGAGGCTCGAGCCCGAGGAGACAGTCGCGGCGATCGCCGCGCGGGCCGCGGAGCTGCAGGTCGTCGGCGCCGACATCGACGCCTACAAGGACAAGGTTGCGAACGTCGCCGACGCCGGCATTTTCGACGAGAAGCTGATGCGCCAGTGCATTTCGGACTCGATCGCGGCGTGGGGGCTGACCGGCCGGCCGGAGCTCGCCGACTTCGTTCGCTGAGGCGCACGGCGCGCCTGAGGCGGTGACGCCGCGACGGGGGTAGCGTCGCATTTGATGGCTAGCGACATGCTCTGCTGTCCGGGCGGTACCCAAGCTTCGACTTCGACGGGACCGGCCCCGGTCCCGGTGCCGCCGCGACCGCTCAGACGCCTCCGTGGGGCCGCGCGGGCTCGAGGAGCTCTACGTGACCGATTCGCCGTCACCTGTTCGGACCTACGTGCTCGACACGTCGGTGCTGCTGTCCGACCCGTGGGCAGCAACCAGGTTCGCCGAACACGAAGTGGTGGTTCCGTTGGTGGTGATCAGCGAGCTGGAGGCCAAACGCCATCATCACGAGCTGGGTTGGTTCGCTCGCCAGGCGCTGCGTCTATTCGATGATCTGAGGATTGAGCACGGCAGGCTGGATCAGCCGATTTCCGTTGGGGCGCAAGGCGGTACGCTGCATGTCGAGCTCAATCACAGCGATCCCGCAGTGCTGCCCGCTGGATTTCGCACCGACACCAACGACGCGCGCATCCTGACCTGCGCGGCCAATCTCGCGGCCGAGGGGAAGCGGGTGACCTTGGTGAGCAAGGACATTCCGCTGCGCGTGAAGGCCGGCGCGGTCGGGCTCGCCGCCGACGAGTACCACGCCCAAGACGTCATCGTGTCGGGCTGGACGGGAATGACAGAGCTCGAGGCATCCGCCGCCGACGTCGACGCGCTGTTCGCGGACGGCGAGATCGATCTTCAGGCCGCACGAGATCTGCCTTGCCATACAGGAATTCGACTGCTAGGTGGTGGGTCGCACGCGCTGGGCCGAGTGAACGCCGGCAAACGAGTGCAGCTTGTCCGCGGCGACCGCGAGGTGTTCGGACTGCGCGGCCGGTCGGCTGAGCAACGAGTCGCGCTAGATCTGTTGCTCGACGAATCGGTCGGGATCGTGTCGCTCGGAGGCAAGGCCGGCACCGGCAAGTCGGCGCTGGCGCTGTGCGCGGGCCTGGAAGCCGTGCTGGAGCGGCGGACGCAGCGCAAGGTCGTGGTGTTCCGGCCGCTGTATGCCGTCGGCGGCCAGGAGCTCGGCTACCTGCCGGGCAGCGAGAGCGAGAAGATGGGTCCGTGGGCGCAGGCCGTCTTCGACACGCTGGAGGGGCTGGCCAGCCCCGCGGTGCTCGAGGAAGTGCTGTCGCGCGGGATGCTCGAAGTGCTCCCGTTGACACACATCCGCGGCCGTTCCCTGCATGACTCGTTCGTGATCGTCGACGAGTCGCAGTCGCTGGAACGCAATGTTCTGCTCACCGTGCTGTCCCGACTGGGCGCCGGGTCGAGGGTGGTGCTCACCCACGACGTCGCCCAGCGGGACAACCTTCGTGTCGGACGCCACGATGGCGTCGCGGCGGTGATCGAGAAGCTGAAAGGCCACCCGCTGTTCGCCCACATCACGCTCGTGCGCAGCGAGCGGTCGCCGATTGCGGCGCTGGTGACCGAGATGCTGGAGCAGATCAGCCCCGGCGCGCTCCCCTAAGCGTCGCAGGGCTGCTGCCAGGGCTGCCCGGTAAGCTGCTTGGGTGCCTTTACGAGCAGAGCGGCGCTCACGCAGCCGCACCTGGCCGTACTGGTGGACTGTTATCAGCGTTGTCGCGGCCGCGGCGGTGCTGGTCATCGGGGGTCTCACCGGCCACGTGAAGCTCGCCAACGCCGACGATGTGGACTGCTCGAAGGTCAAGTGCGTGGCCTTGACATTCGACGACGGTCCCAGCCCGTATACCGACCGGCTGCTGCAGATCCTCAACCAGAACGATGCGAAAGCGACGTTCTTTCTGATCGGAAACAAGGTTGCGGCCAACCCGGACGGCGCCAGGCGGATCGTCGACGCCGGCATGGAGGTGGGCAACCACACGTGGGAACACCCCAACATGACGACGATCCCGTCCGCGGCCATCGGCGATCAGCTCAAGCGCGCCAATGATGTGATCGCGTCCGCGACCGGCCGGACACCGAAGCTGTGGCGGCCGGCCGGCGGCTTGACCGACGACGAGGTCAACCGGACGGCGGCACAGCAGGGTCTGGCCGCGATTCTGTGGGACGTCATCCCATTCGACTGGATGAACGACTCCAATACATCGGCGACGCGGTACATGCTGATGAGTCAGGTCAAGCCGGGCTCGGTGGTGTTGTTTCACGACACGTATTCCAGCACCGTCGACGTGGTGTACCAGTTCCTTCCGGTGCTGAAGGCCAACGGCTACCACTTGGTGACGGTTAGTCAGCTTCTCGGACCGCGTGCGCCGGGCAGTGTTTATGGTGGGCGCGAGAACGGGCCGGCCGTCAATGACCTCACCGACATCCCGCTCGCGGAGATCCCGACGTTGGCGAGCACGCCGTCCCCCAAGCCGATGCCCAACTTCCCGATCACCGATCTTTCCGGCCAGAATTCGGGCGGACCGAATAACGGCGCCTAGCCTTCGCCGTCTTTGACTTTCGCCATCGCCAGCACGTCGAGGCGCTCGTCGAGCTCTTCTTCTGTCAGTTTGTCGCCGATCAGGCCGCGGTCGATGACGGTCTGGCGGATGGTCTTGTGCTCCTTGAGTGCTTGCTTCGCGACCGCCGCGGCCTCCTCGTAGCCGATCGCGGAGTTGAGCGGGGTCACGATCGACGGCGACGACTCTGCAAGGGTGCGCAGCCGGTCCTCGTTCGCGACAAGGCCGTCGATGCAGCGCTCAGCGAACAGGCGCGACGCGTTCGCCAGAAGTTTGAACGACTCGAGGACATTGCGGGCCATCATCGGGATGTACACGTTGAGCTCGAACGCGCCGCTCGCACCGCCCCACGCGACCGCGGCATCGTTGCCGATCACCTGTGCAGCGACCTGTGTAATCGCTTCCGGGATAACGGGGTTCACCTTTCCCGGCATGATCGAACTGCCCGGTTGCAGATCCGGCAAGCGGATCTCGGCAAGCCCCGTCAGCGGGCCGGACCCCATCCAGCGGATGTCGTTGGCGATCTTCGTCAGCGACACCGCGATCGTGCGCAGCGCACCTGATGCTTCGACGAGCCCGTCGCGCGCCGCCTGTGCCTCGAAAGAGTTCACGGCCGTGCGCAATTCGGCGAGCCCGGTCTGCTCCTTGAGCACCTCGACGACCTTCTCGCCGAACCCGTCCGGCGCGTTGAGGCCGGTCCCGACGGCCGTTCCCCCGATGGCCAGCTCGCCCAGCCGCGGCAGCGCGGCCCGCACCCGCTCGATGCCCGCCTCGATCTGACGCGCATATCCGCTGAACTCCTGGCCGAGCGTCACGGGCACCGCATCCATCAAGTGCGTGCGGCCGGACTTCACGACCGTGCGCCACTGGCGGGCCTTGGCCGCGAGCGCCTCGTGCAGCACCTCCAGCGCCGGAATCAGATGCCGCACAGCGGCTTCGGTCGCCGCGATGTGCGTGGCGGTGGGGAACGTGTCGTTGGACGACTGCGACATGTTCACGTCATCGTTGGGGTGCACGGTAACGCCGTTGCGCGCCGCGATGCTCGCGATCACCTCGTTGGTGTTCATGTTCGAGCTGGTGCCCGAGCCAGTTTGGAAGACGTCGATCGGGAATTGGTCGTCATGCTGGCCGTCGGCGATCTCGGCCGCCGCGGCGATGATCGCGTCGGCTTTCACCGCGTCGAGCAGCCCGAGGTCCTTGTTCACCTGCGCGCACGCGCCTTTGAGCAGGCCCAGCGCACGGATCTGCGCGCGCTCGAGCCCACGACCCGAGATCGGGAAGTTCTCCACGGCTCGCTGGGTCTGTGCCCGCCACAGCGCATTCTTGGGCACCCGGACTTCGCCCATGGTGTCGTGCTCGATGCGGTATTCGTCTGCGGCAGTAGCGCTGTCGACGTCACTGTCGGCTGTCATGTGCTCCCTCGCTAGTTGTCGGTCACGGCAGTGGCTGGATCGCGTTGCTGTCGCCGGTGAAGTCGATTGCGGAGTATTCGTTCAGCTTGGACAACCGGTGATAGGCCTCGACCATCCGGACGGTGCCTGACTTGCTGCGCATGACGATGGACTGTGTGGTGCAGCCACCGCTGTAGTACTGGACGCCCTGCAACAGGTCACCGCTGGTCACGCCGGTTGCGCAGAAGAAGACGTTCTCGCCGGACACCAGGTCCTCCGTCAGCAATACCCGGCTGAGGTTGTGTCCGGCGTCGATGGCCCGCTGGCGTTCCGCGTCGTCCTTCGGCGCAAGCTGACCCTGGATTGCGCCACCCATGCAGCGGATCGCCGCCGCGGCGATGATGCCCTCTGGAGTGCCGCCGATACCGACCAGCATGTCGGTGCCGGAGTTCGGTCGGCATGCCGAGATGGCGCCCGCCACGTCGCCGTCGGAAATCAGCCGGCATCGGGCGCCCGCGGCCCGCACGTCGGCGATGAGCTGCAAGTGCCGTGGCCGATCGAGGATACACACCGTCATATCCGAGACGGACAGGTTCTTGACCTTGGCCACCCGGCGGATGTTCTCGCCGATCGGCGCGGCGATGTCGATGGCATCGACGGCGTCCGGACCGACCGCGATCTTGTTCATGTAGAACACCGCCGAGGGGTCGTACATCGCACCGCGCTCGGACACCGCCAGCACCGAGATCGCGTTCGGCAGACCCTTGCTCATCAATGTCGTGCCGTCGATCGGGTCGACGGCGAAGTCGCAGTCCGGGCCGTCGCCGTTGCCGACTTCCTCGCCGTTGTAGAGCATCGGGGCGTTGTCTTTCTCGCCTTCGCCGATTACCACCACGCCGCGCATCGACACGGAGTTCACCAGCTCGCGGATCGCGTCTACAGCGGCGCGGTCGCCACCCTCCTTGTCGCCGCGGCCCACCCAGCGGCCTGCCGCCATCGCGCCTGCCTCGGTGACACGAACAAGCTCGAGCGCGAGGTTGCGGTCCGGGGCTTCCCGCCGGCGAATGGGCGATGCGGCGCTGGCGTCGGGATCGGACTCCGATGAGCCGCTTGCGCGAAGAGCACCAGACTCCGTCATGCGGCGATTGTCCCAGAAGCGGATCGCCGACAGGGAGCTGGGATACTGGCGGCGTGAGCAGCCAGCCGGGTCCGGCCCCGCGGGAGCAAAAGCCCCGGCTGCTGCAAGACGGCCGCGACATGTTCTGGTCGCTGGCGCCGCTGGTTCTGGCCTGCATCGTGCTGGCCGGGCTGGTTGGCATGTGCTCGTTCCAGGCGACGGGGCCGAAAACCGGTCCGGCGCCGTCCTACGACGCGCCCGACGCGCTGCGCGCCGACGCCGCCCAGCTGGGCTTCCCGGTTCGCCTGCCGCAGCTGCCCGAGGGCTGGCACGCGAATTCCGGGCGGCGCGGCGCCATCGATGCCGCACGCACATCGACCGTCGGCTATCTGACACCCGGCGGCATGTACGTCAGCCTCACCCAGAGCAATGCCGACGAGCAGAAGCTGATCGCGTCGTTTGGCAGCGACCTGTACCCGACGGGCGCGCAGAACGTCGACGGAATCTCCTGGGTGATCTATCAGGGTGGCGAGGACTCCCGTCCGGTCTGGACGACGCGGCTCGGCGGGCCGACGGGCCCAGCCCAGATCGCGATAACCGGGGGCGGCAGTCCAGACGAGTTCCGTACGCTGGCGGCGGCTACACAATCGCAGCCGCCGCTCCCCGCGCGATAGGAGACCAATGGACGCCCCGGAAGCTGATCTCACCGGCTGGACCGCGTCACCATTCACCGCCGAGGGCATCACGCACGACGTCTACCGCAAGGGCGAAGGACCCGGCGTGGTGCTGATCCCCGAGATACCCGGCATCCATCCGGGTGTGCTGGCGCTCGGAAATTACTTGGTGGACAACGGCTTTTCGGTGGCCTCTCCGTCGCTGTTCGGCGAGCCGGGTCGGCCGCTGTCCGCGGGTTATCTGGTGCCCACAATGGCGCGCGCGTGCGTTGCGCGAGAGTTCATGGCGTTGGCCACCAACGCCGAGCGGCCGGTGGCGCGGTATCTGCGGGCGCTGGCCCGCGACCTCAACGAGCGCACACCTGGCAACGGCGTGGGCGTCATCGGCATGTGCTTCACCGGAGGCTTTGCACTGGCGGCGGCCGTTGACGACAGCGTTCTCGCGCCGGTGATGAGCCAGCCGTCGGTACCGCTGCCGATCACGCCCGCACAGCGGCGCGACCCCGGCGTCTCTGAGAAGGAACTGCAGCGCGTCATCCAGCGGGCCACCGATGAGGGTCTCTGCGCTATGGGCCTCCGGTTCACACGTGACCCCGCGGTTCCCGGGGAGCGTTTCGACACGTTGCGTCAGCGACTCGGCGACGCATTCGAGGTCATCGAGATCGACTCGTCACCGGGCAACGAGCACGGCTTCGGCCGGATGGCGCACTCCGTGCTGACCGATCAGCTGCGCGAGAAAGACGGTCACCCCGCCTACGAGGCGCGCAATCGCGTCCTCGAGTTCTTCAACGAGCGGCTGCGCGGCTGACAGCCGCTGTTTGCGCTGTGATCGCCATCGGCGCTTACGGCTTGACCGCCGCACACCACTGTGCGGTTTGGTACGCCCGGCGTGTCGCGTAACAATCTGCACGGTCGCGGTCAGCGCCAGCTAGACCTTCGCGCCCACCTTGCCCTCCGCGTTGATCTCCTTGTACAGGTCGACGTAGTACGGCAGGCACTCCTGCATCGCCTTGTCGGTCGTGTACAGCGGCTCATAGCCGAGATCCCGTCGGGCCTTGGCCACCGAGAAGTGGTTGTCGAGGTAGAGCCGTTCCACCGCAAGCGGTTCCAGCGGTGGAGCCGGCACGTTGAAGCGAAAGTGCAGCCACTGCCAGACGCTCATCACGAAATGGATGAGCCGACCCGACACCCGTGCGTGAGGCCAGTGCGCGCCGCACGCCTCGACGACGGGCCGCGCGAACTCGAACATGTTCACCGGGTCGTCGTCGTTGATGAAGTACGCCTGGCCCGGTGCCGTGCCGCCCTCGACGAGGTGCGCGGCCGCGAGGATGAACCCGTGCACCAGGTTGTGCACGTACGAATTGTCAAGGCGCGCACGCTTGCTGCCGATCAGCACCTTGACCTGACCGGTGACGACCCGCTCGAACAGCTTGCGGAACATCGTCTGGTCGCCGCGACCCCAGATGCCACTCGGCCGGATCGAGCACGTCAGCAGGCCGCCGACGCCGTTCTGTGACAGCACGAACTTCTCGGCCACCACCTTGGTCTCGGTGTACAGGTCGGCGAACCGGTCTGTGTACGGAAGGGTTTCGTCGCCACCCGAGATCGCCTTACCGCCGATCACCACGCTGTTGCTCGCCGTGTAGACGAACCGCTTGACGCCGGCCTTCTGCGCCGCATGGACGAGGTTCTTGGTTCCGTCGACGTTCACCGCGAAGCTGCGGCGCCGGTACTCCTTGGTGACCGACTTCCCGCCCATCAGCTCGATCAGCGCCGCGGTATGAATAATCGTGTCGACACCCTCGACCGCGGCGGCCACGGAGTCGACGTCGGTGATGTCGCCGACCACGGTCTCCAGTCGCGGGTGGTCGGCCATCGGTGACCGAACCCGGTCCAAGGAGCGAACACAGTATCCGCGGTTCAATAACTCGGCCACGAGGTTGCACCCGACGAAGCCGGAGCCACCGGTGACCATGACTTTGCCGAGATCGGTCGTCAGTGACGCGTCAGCCATGCCCGTCAGCATAACTGAAACCTGTTCCAATTACGAGCAATCTTGGAGAAAGAAAGAGAAAGAAAGTTGTTCGTCAGTCGTCGGCGTCATCGCCGCCCGCCAGCGCATCCTCCACTCGCTTGCGTGCACCGGCTAACTGCTTCTCGCAATGTTTGGCCAGTTCTTCACCTCTTTCCCAGAGTCTCAGCGACGAGTCAAGGTCTAATCCACCCTTCTCGAGAAGCTGCACAACTTCGATCAGTTCGTCGCGCGCTTCCTCGTAGCCCATTTGACTAATGGGTCTAATGTCGGGTGTCGATCTGGGCTCAGTCACGACAGATCGTCACCCGAGCTCACGGCACCGAACGCGCCGTCGGACACCCGCACGCGTAGCTGCCTCCCGGCGGGTGCGTCGCCGACGGAGCGCAGCACCACCGCGGGCGCACCCCCGGGGATCGCCTGCACGACCGCGTAGCCGCGAGCCAGCGTCGCCGCGGGCCCGAGGGTGGCCAGCCGCGCCGACAGGTGCCCGACGCGGTCTGCCTCGGCGGTGACCAGCCGGCCGATGTCGCGACGAACCGCGGAGCGCGCCCGATGGATCTCCTCACTGCGCGCGGACAGCATCTGCAGTGGCGCGGCCAGCACGGGCCGGCTGCGCAGCTGTTGCACGAGCCTCTCCTCGCGGCCGACCCACTGACGCAGGGCCCGCGCGCCGCGACGTCGCAGATCGGTGAGCAACGCGCGTTCGGCGGCCATGTCCGGCACGATCCGCTTGGCCGCATCGGTTGGCGTTGCTGCGCGCACGTCGGCGACCAGGTCGCACAGCGGGTTGTCGGGTTCGTGTCCGACCGCGCTGACCACTGGTGTGGTGCAAGCCGCGATCGCTCGGCATAACGTCTCGTCGGAGAACGGCAGCAGGTCCTCCACGCTGCCGCCGCCGCGGGCGACGACGATCACGTCGACGTCGGAACGTCCGTCCAGCTCTCGTAGCGCGTCGACGATCTGCGCCACCGCGTTCGGTCCCTGGACCGCGGTGTTGCGCACCTCGAAACGCACGGCCGGCCAGCGCGCGGCTGCGACGGTCATGACGTCGCGCTCGGCGGCGCTGGCGCGCCCGGTGATCAGCCCGACGGTGGTTGGCAGGAACGGGATGCGCCGCTTCAGCCGGACGTCGAACAAGCCCTCGGCGTCCAGAAGTCGTCGCAGCCGCTCGATGCGGGCCAGCAGCTCGCCGATTCCGACAGCGCGAATCTCGGTGAGCCGCAACGAGAATGAGCCCCTTCCTGTGTAGAAGCTCGGCTTTCCGCACACCACGACCTGGGTGCCTTCGGCGAGCCGGACAGGCGCGTTGAGCACCACATCGCGTGGACACGTCACCGTCAGCGACATGTCGGCCGCCGGATCGCGCAGCACCATGAACACCGTTTTGGAATCCGGCCTCGCGGTGATCTCTGTGAGCTGGCCTTCGACCCACACCGTGCCGAGTCGGTCAATCCACTTGGCCACCCGTGTGGCGACGGCCCGCACCGGCCAGGGGTGCTCCGCGGAGTTCGGCGGCGCGGGTGTGGTCACTTCGCGGACGCGCGTGTGATCCTGTTGGCCAACAGGGTCTGAAACGGCGCGCGTGCCTTGGTGGCTTCCTCGTAAGACAGCAGCGCGTCGAGTTCCTCGACACTCAGAGACTGCAACCGGGCCCGCAGCTGGGCGAGCGTGAGCTCGTCGTAGTCGAGCTCGACGACGATGTCCGGCAGCTCCGTGGACGCCGACGTCTCCTCGCTCGGCTTCGTGGTCGACCCGGCCGGCTCCGGCTGATCGGCCGAATACAGAGCGAACCGGCCTTCCGTCCGGCGGTCGCGCTCGCTGCTCAGCGACGTCACCTCCGGGACCTCCTCCAGGTCCTCGTCGAACGTGGCCCACTCCGGCTGCTCGTCTTTCGGCGGGAACAGCGTTTCGAGCGTCTCATCGCCCTTGATCACCAGATCAGCGACGTTCTGCTGCCATCGCATGACCAGGTGGGCCGCCTGGCTGACCAGCGTCATCGGGTACATGAGGATCGTCTGCGGCAGTTTTCGCGTCTCCTCGATGACGGTGGCTGCCGCCCCGACGACCAGCCGGACCCCATACGGTGCATTAGCCATGGGACAAGCCTGCCTTAACACTCCCGCATGTCAAAAGTTGGGGCCCGCGAGTGGCACGGGTCCGTTTTCGCCACGGGTCGCGTCGGACCGTACCCTAGCTCTATGCCGCCGACGATCGACATGGGGATCCCGGGTGCTGCCGGCGCGGTAGCACGACGGCCCGCCGGCAAGCGGGTGCTGCTGGCAGAGCCACGTGGCTACTGCGCGGGTGTCGACCGGGCGGTCGAGACGGTCGAGCGCGCGCTGGAGAAACATGGGGCGCCGGTGTACGTACGGCACGAGATCGTGCATAACCGGCATGTCGTCGACACGTTGGCCAAAGCGGGGGCGGTGTTCGTCGACGAGACCGACGAGGTTCCCGAGGGCGCGATCGTGGTCTTCTCCGCCCATGGGGTGGCGCCGACGGTGCACGAGTCCGCCGCCGAGCGCAAGCTCCAGGTCATCGACGCCACCTGCCCCCTGGTCACCAAGGTGCACAACGAGGCGAAGCGTTTCGCCCGGGACGATTTCGACATCCTGCTGATCGGGCACGAGGGCCATGAGGAGGTCGTCGGCACCGCCGGGGAGGCGCCCGACCATGTCCAGCTCGTCGATGGCCCGGACGCGGTCGACGCCGTGACGGTCCGCGACGAGAACAGGGTGGTCTGGCTGTCGCAGACCACCCTCTCGGTCGACGAGACCATGGAGACCGTGCAGCGGCTGCGGGAACGGTTTCCCGGGCTGCAGGATCCGCCCAGCGACGACATCTGCTACGCCACCCAGAACCGTCAGGTCGCCGTCAAAGCGATGGCGCCCGAATGCGAGCTGGTGATTGTCGTCGGATCGCGTAACTCGTCGAACTCCGTGCGCTTGGTCGAGGTGGCGCTCGGGGCGGGCGCCACCGCCGCCCACCTGGTCGATTACGCCGACGATATCGACCCGTCGTGGCTTGAGGCGGTCACCACTGTCGGCGTGACATCAGGTGCATCGGTCCCCGAAGTGCTGGTCCGCGGAGTGCTCGAGCGGCTGGCCGAGTGCGGCTACGAGCTCGTTCAATCGGTGACCACCGCGAATGAGACGCTGGTGTTCGCGCTGCCCCGAGAAATCCGCGCGTCGCGCGGCTGAGCAGTCAACGCTGAAGGCCCGCAGGCACTTTCAGATGTCGTATTCCCAGGTTTCGGCTTCCCACGAGCCTCGTGGATGCCTGCGCACCGGCCGCTCCTGCCGGGACTCGGTCTCGGTTGGGCTGCCGCGGTAGCGCACCCGCGAGATCGGGTGATGCGACCCGTTGGCCATCGCAGCGCCGTTGGTTCCGGGACGAAGGTGTGGCGGGACCTCGTAGGCCTCGGACGGTTCGTCGGCCTCGTGCCGGCTGCGACGGTCGTGCGGCGCTCTGCGTTCGAACGGCTCGCGACGTTCATACGGGTTTCGCGCGGTGCGGGCGGCAGGTGGCCGACGCCGCGGAAGGTCGACAGGTTCGTCGGGTTGCCACGATGGCGGTTTCCGCCGGCGCGGCTGCTCGGGTTCAAACTCGCTGTCCGGCAGAGGCGCGCGGGTGCGGCGAGCGCGAGCGGCCTCGGCACGGTTGGCGGCCCTGGCCGGCTGCGCCGTGCGCGATGTGGGCCTGTCGACGCTATGGCGGCGCTTCGGGGCCAGTTCCTCGTCGTCGTCCGAGGGGGAGAACATCCCGGCGATCTTGGCTGTTACCGCTGCGAACGGACTCGTGGTAGCCGCCTTACTCGGTTCCGCATCCGTCGCAGAACGCGACGAGCCGACGACCCAGCGGGCCACTCCGATCAGCAGCACGGCTCCCGACGTGACCAGCATCAGCGGGAAACGCTCGATCAGCGGATAGGCGCAGTTGATGACGACGTCTTTGAGGCCGTTGAGCTTGGCGCCGTGGAAGAGGTAGTAGGCGCCCGGCACGCTGGCGAACAGGATCATCGGCGGCTGCACGACTGCCGTGAAGAGTCCGGACTGTCGCACCACCAGGATCGCGATGAGGCAGCCGATCACATAGAGCGTAGCGAACACATGGGTGAGTTCCTTGCCGCCGCCGGCGTCGAACGCGAAGCCGATTGCGGTCGCGGTGACGGCGATCATCACTGCGCCCCACCACGGCACACCCGGCACATTCGGATGCACGGACCGACGTCGCGCGCTCACCGCCGACCGGTCCCGCTGTGCAGACACACGTAAACCGTACCGGGTGAACCGCAAACTCCGCTGCCAAGCAGGGCCCGGCGCGCATGTCGTGTTTGCCTAGACTGTGGACCCTGTGAGCTTGAACCTGGGGATCGTGGGTCTGCCGAACGTCGGTAAGTCGACGTTGTTCAACGCACTGACGCGCAATAACGTCCTGGCCGCGAACTACCCCTTTGCCACGATCGAGCCCAACGAAGGCGTCGTACCGCTGCCCGATCCGCGGCTTGCCAAGCTGGCCGACATGTTCGACTCGACCCGAATCGTGCCTGCGCCTGTGACGTTCGTCGACATCGCCGGCCTGGTCAAAGGGGCGTCGGAAGGCGCCGGTCTGGGTAACAAGTTTCTCGCCAACATCCGCGAGTGCGATGCGATCTGTCAGGTGGTGCGGGTGTTTTCCGACGAGGACGTCACACATGTCGACGGCGAGGTGAACCCGAAGTCCGACATCGAGGTCGTCGAGACGGAGTTGATCCTGGCGGATCTGCAGACGCTGGAGCGCGCGATGCCCAGGCTGGAGAAGGAAGCCCGCACCCACACGGATCGCCGGCCGATGCTCGAGGCGGCTCAGGCGGCGCAGCAGGTGCTGAACGAGGGCGAGACACTCTTCGCGGCGGGGTCGGGGCCGTACGTGTCGCTGCTGCGTGAGCTGAACCTGCTGACGACCAAGCCGTTCCTGTACGTCTTCAACGCTGACGAGGCCGTTCTGACCGACGAGGCGCGGGTGGCGTCACTGCGTGAGCTGGTGGCACCGGCCGACGCGGTGTTTCTGGACGCCAAGATCGAGGCGGAGCTGCTGGAGCTCGACGACGAGTCGGCCACCGAGCTGCTCCAGTCGATCGGCCAGACCGAACGCGGGCTCGACGCGTTGGCCCGGGCGGGTTTCCATACGCTGCGGTTGCAGACCTTCCTGACCGCAGGACCAAAAGAGGCGCGGGCGTGGACGATTCATCAGGGCGACACCGCACCGAAAGCCGCCGGGGTGATCCACTCCGACTTCGAGAAGGGCTTCATCAAGGCCGAGGTGGTCTCGTACGACGACCTGGTGGCCGCCGGGTCAATGGCTGCGGCCAAGGCCGCCGGAAAGGTGCGCATAGAGGGCAAGGACTACGTGATGACCGACGGCGACGTGGTCGAGTTCCGGTTCAACGTGTAGGGGTCCAGGTCAGCCCTGGTCTAGCCGTTGTCGGTCCGCACTCGGTCCGCAGTGCTGGACATGGCGTCGGCAAACATCCCCGCCGCTGCCTTGCGGGTCCGGTCCTCAGCCTTCGGCCACCTGTGCTGACCGCACGGTGCGCGTGGTGCTTGGGTTGTGCCAGTGCGGGAGCCTGGCATAGCTGGCACAGCGTGGCTCTCAGTTGCCCGGTGCCGTATGCCGGGTGTTTTCATTTGCCCGCGCTGGTGTGGTTCGCCCGTCAGCATGGCACACAGCTCCAGCGCGGCCCGCTCCGTGTGGACGGCTACACATGCGCGGGGATGGCCCAGGTATCAATGGCGTCCGACCGCCGTCATGGCATTGCCTCGGCCCAGCCGATATGTCCTTCGAAGCCAAGCGATGTCGCCATGTCGCGGTAGCGATCCCTGAAGTGCGCGTAAGCCGCGGCATCGCCGTGAGCCCGCGCCAGGAGAGCCCGCAGCCGTAGCAGCCAGATCTCACGTATCACCAGACCGTCGTCGGCTGGCGCGTCCGCCAACCTGGTGATCGCGGCCTCGGCTTCGACCACGTCACCGTCGGCCCCGCGATCGAGCAGTGTCTCCACCAGAACACCCGTCGCTGGAATGCCCCACCCCAGCAACTGTCCCTCGCGAATCAGATCGTCGACGGCGGCGGACATGAGCGGGATGGCGTCATCGCGATCTCCACACCGAGCCCTCTCACGTGCCGCGTACACCTCGACGAGCGGTAAATCGCCCAGCATGTATCCCCGGTGTAGGAACACCTCGCTGAGCTCGGCAAGGAGCGTCTGTCCGCGGTCACGATCGGCGTCCGTTTGCCGGTGCACCAGCGCAACGCCCAGCGTCGCCCGGGCGAGAGCCAACGCGAAATCGTCACCGGATCGTTCGGCAATCCGCAGGGCATCCTCGATCTCACGCACCACGGAATCATCGGACCTCACCACGCCCAACGGTATTCCCGGGAAGTAGACGTAGGTGACGACCACGGCGTGGGACAGGGGGTCGGCGCTGCGGGCCATCGCGAGGCCGTGCCGCTGGTCGTCGCGCCATCCGGGACGACCCAGGCAATACCGGGCCATAGCCCGCGTCGTGAAGGCGAGCGCTAACGGAGACCCGAAAAGGAGGTTGCCTTTCGACGGATCACCGTCGGCCAGGTCGATGACCCGCTGTGACCACCGCAGCACGTCAGACCACTCGGCGCTCTCAAACTTGGCGTAGATCGCCGCGAAGGACAGCCCCACCGTCAGGGTCGGATCGCCGACCGACTCGATCAGGGCCATGGCTTCCGACGCCAGCCGCGACGCCTCGCGCACCCGGTCGTGGAACCCGTGATCGAGCACCAGCCCCGCCATGGCGATGGCCAGTGACGCCTTGTCCCCGGCGGCGGTGCACAACTCCCGCAATTCATCAAAGCGGTCACCGGCCACGTTCACATGGACTCGAAAGGCGATCCCGCACAACATGGTGCGCGGGGCAATGCGCATCGCTGCTCGGTTGGGGTCGTCGGCGGGTAGGGCGTCGGCGAGCGTTGTGGCGCGCTCCCAACTCAGCCATGCCGCGTTGATGTCGCGGTTGGTCGCCCATGTTGCGGCGCGCATGTGCCAGCCGTAGGCGCCGTGCAGATCACCGGCGGCCTCCAGATGTTCGGCGATCAATGCGGCATTTTCATCCGCCGAGGCCGGGTCACGCGACTGGATTGCGCCCGCGACGCGCCGGTGCAGCTCGGCGCGATCCGATTTGAGCTGCGATTCGTAGGCGACCGTGCGGACCAGTGGATGGTGGAACACATACTCGGGTTGACGGGTAAATGTGATCTGATCGATGAACTCGCCGCTCACCAAGTCCCCAAGGACAGGATCAATGCCCAGGGTTTCGAGGAGGCCCCGGCTGAACCGCGAACCGATGACAGCGGCTGCGCTCAAGGTGTGCTTGGCAGCCGGGTCAAGCCGGTCGATGCGGGCTGCGATGGTCGCCTGCAGCGTGGCTGGCACACTGACCTCAGCAGCGTCGGCGGTCGATTCGTAGGCGCTGCGGTTGCCCCGTAGGACGCCACGCTCGGCCAGTTCGCGCACGATCTCCTCCACGAAAAACGGGTTACCCGCAGCCCGCTCGACGATCATTTTGGCCAACCCCCCGACCGAGGAGTCCGGCCCCAGCAGCTCGGTGACCAGTGCTGCGGTTTCCGAATCGCTCAGCGGCCCAAGGGCGATGCTCTGCGCACCGGGCACCCGGCTCAATGCGCCCCGATATTCGGGGCGGTAGCTGATCAGCACCAGAGAGGGCGTCTGCGGGATCACCGCCACAAAGTCGGCAACCATGGATTCGCTGACCTCGTCGATCCAGTGCACGTCCTCAACGACATAGACCGCCGGGGCCTGGCGGGCCAGCGACGCGGCATTGACCAGCGCGGTCAACCGCCGCCGACGGGCATCCGGATCGATCTTGGGCGGCTCCACCTCGGGATCGGCGATGCCCACCAGGTCATCGAAGAGCACCAAATCCTCCGGCTCGGCATCGGGCACCCGGGCCCGTACCTGCGTGCGGGCGGCCTGCGGGTCAAGACCCTTGATGCCGGTGACCGCACGCAACAGCCGTGCCACGGCATGGAAGGGGACCTGGCTGGTATGCGATTCGCAGAAGGCTGTGAACACGTCGACACCCCGGGCTGCTGCCATTGCGGCAACCTCGCGCACCATACGGCTCTTGCCAATGCCTGGTGATCCCACCACGCCGACCACCGCGCCATGGCCGTCGGTTGCGCGGTCCAGCAAGCCCTCGACGGCGGCCATCTCCCAGCGTCGGCCGACCAGATTCGACTCGGCACGCCCGGAGGCGCGATGCTCTTCGCCCAGGCCCAGCAGCCGATGGGCGGGCACCGGTTCCTCGGCACCCTTGATCTGAACCAGTTCAACCTCGCCCAGACTCGCCGCGCCCTCAACCAGTCGCGCCGTCGAGGCGCTCAGCATCACCCCACCCGGCGGGGCCACCGACTCCATCCGCTGGGCCATACCGACTTGCTCACCGACGGCGGTGTAACCAAAAGGCCCCGAACCGATTTCACCGACGATCACCTCACCGGAGTTAAGTCCCACCCGCAACTGCAGGTCCACACCGTCGCGCTCTCGGACGTCGACGGCACGCCGCTTGGCCTCCTCCTGAACGCCCAAGGCCGCCAGACAGGCACGAACGGCGTGATCCTCCAACGCCACCGGCGCACCGAACACCGCCATGATCCCGTCACCGGTGAACTTGTCCACCGTGCCGCCGTAACGCTGCACCACTGCCGAAGCGCGGTCGACCAGGTCGGTCATGATCTCGCGCAGCCGCTCCGCCCCGACTGTCGCCGCGATGTCCATCGAGCGCACCACGTCGGCGAACAGCACCGTCACCTGCTTGTACTCGGCATGCTCGGTAGCCGGTGCGATCACCGAACCGCAGGCATCACAAAACCGCGCACCCTCGCGAGGCTCGGTGCCACAAGTACGGCACGCGGTCGCTGCCGTCATCCGACCCTCCGCCGCTCGGCCCCAGCGTCTCCAAGGTTCCCTCAGGATAGGCCGCTAGGTGCGCGACGAGGTGCTTTATCGAGTCACCGTCAGGGGCACGCCTCGTCGCGTTAAGTGGACATATCACTGCCGTGTGTCTCCTCGGCAAGCACCCGGTCTCGAAAACGATGGGTTGATGCGACTGAGACAACTCCTTGTCAGTTCGCGCGTCTCGAGGCTCAACGACTCCACCGCTTGTCTTGAAAACCTGTCTTATAACCCCTGGTATCAAAAACCGAGAGTTGGACGGGATTATGAGACAGAGGAGCGGTAGTGGCGGTTATCGGGTATGCGCGAGTGAGCACCACCGACCAGGATCCCCAGCTTCTGCTCGATGCGTTTCACGAGGCCGGGGCAACGCGTGTCTTCACCGACCATGGTATTAGCGGCTCTACGGCTTGCCGACCCGAGCTCGATGCCTGCCTCGAGCACCTCCGCGAAGGCGACGTGCTCACCGTCTGGAAACTCGATCGCCTGGGAGGCAACACACAACACGTTCTCGCTGTCGTGGACCAGTTGACTTCCCGAGGGATCGGATTCCGGAGCCTCACCGAAGGTCTGCACACCGAAGGGCCGAGGGCAAAGCCATGCTCACCATCATGGCCGCATTCGCCCAACTCGAACGCGACACCATGATCGAACGGACCAGGGCCGGTCTCATCGTTGCCGCAGCGAACGGGCGCAAGGGCGGACGCCCACGCAAGGTCGACGACGCCGCTGCCGCCAAAGCCCGTCAGCTCCGGGAGAAGGACATCGCGGCCAGCGACATCGCGAAAATGTTGGGAGTCTCCCGCGCCACCGTGTATCGCTACCTTTCCGACGACGCGGCGGCGGAGGTGCTGCCTTCGGCGATCAGTGCCACGTAACTCATGCCGTCATCCTTCTACCGGGGCGGTACGGACCCAGAGCCGACGCGCCGACGCTTCCGGCCTCCTCTGACCTGTCGGGTACTTGCTGGACCCGCTGAGTGCGGTAAGAGGCATGTCGCCGCGAACGCCACCCTGGGAAGTGTTGACTGGGGTGGCGTTTGTCGTATCCGGCTTGGCCCAGCCTGGCCAAAGCCCGCAAACGCCAGGTGCGAGGTTCCGGTTCAACGTGTAAAGCCGGCGAAGTACGGCTGGTCCGTGCGGGTCACCGCCGGGGTGCTGCACTCCGGGCCTGTCATTCGTGAACGCCCTAAAGCCTGGGCCGCGATTCGCCCAACATTGCGCAGATAGCGTTCATTTGAATTTCTGATAATTGGTTTTCGGAAAAGTCAGAGCGCGCGTTCAAACTTCGTCGCTTCGGCAAAGAAATCTCAGATAGCAAACGACTGCATATCGGATTGGGCGCTGATTTACGTATTGAAGATGGATTGATCGTGTAATTTACTTCACACTCGTGCTCTTGGATCTGACCTGCGGATACCAGGCCCCGGGCCCCGTTTTCCTAGGAAAACAGGGCTAGATTTTTGAGAAATGTAGTCTAGGTCATGCTCTAGCAAAAACGTGATGAAGACCACAGAGTTTGGTTTTCACAGTTTCCATCGTTAATGTCCGACGTCATGTTTGTTTTAGCGACGACTCTGATCACGTTCATCCAGGGGGTCACCGGGACGCCGTATGTCACCGGTGGCGATACTCCTGCTGGAACGGACTGTTCTGGTTTGGCTTCTTGGGTATCGAATCTGGCCACCGGCCGGCCCGCTTACGGGAACCGATTCCATACCGCTAACGAGGAAGGTGCCCTGCTGGCTCGTGGTTTCCAGTACGGCACCGGTGGGCCCGGCGACCTCGTGATCGGCTGGAACGGCGGCCACACGGCTGTCACGCTGCCCGACGGCACCCCGGTTTCCAGCGGTGAACACGGTGGCGTGGCCATCGGTGGTATGGGTGCCTACCAGAGGCAGTTCAACCATCACATGTTCCTGCCGTTGGGTGCGCAGGAGAATCTCGACGGTGATTCCGCGCCTGCGGACCTGCCGGGGCCTGCTGACCTGCCCGCTCCTGCGGACCTGCCCGCTCCTGCGGCCGAGCCCGTTGTGGTCCAGGTCACGAACACCGGGCCGGTTCCGGCCACCGGGCTGGCTCCCGCGCCACCGGCTGCCGGCGACAATCTGGTCTAGCTCGGCATAGCCGATGCGATATCGGCTGGGGCTGACGGACGGGCCCACGCTCAGGGTGACTCAAGCAGTGGATCCGTCCGCTTGGCCGGTTAACCCGCCGGTCTGAAGCCGTTCCCTAGCGGGCGTGTTTGGCTTAACGTTTGCGAGGTGGAGTCACAGCATCTAAGCGCCAGCGAATTCGTGCCGGTCGAGGCGCTCCGTTCGGGCGACCCGATCACCGATGTTCATGGTGGCGGCGAGCACTACAAAGTCCTGGAATCCAAGTGCGTCTGCGACGGCTGCGTCGTCCTGGAGCTGGAGTCCAAAGCCAACGATCGGTTCCGGGTGATCGAGAAGTCGTTCCCCTCCGGCTACGAAGTGGGCAGGTCGCACCTTCGTCATTGGTGATGCCGGGCGCTGGACCACCGCGTCTGGCGCTAGACCGCGGTCAGCCGCCGTTGCGTCGCGGCTTCCACCGGGTCGATTCGGTCGTTCACTGTCGTCAACGTGACATCCACTCTTTCCGCGGCCCTGTCGCACACGCCGCTTAGCCGCCGGCTGGCCGCGCCCACGTCATCGGAGGCGATCCGCAAATACGCGGTGACGTTGATCCGGAGCGCCTCGACTGCGAACGCCAGCCGCTGACGCACCTGGTCATCGACCTCGACCGTGACGTAGCGGAACCGAATCCTCATCACGCTGCTCCCATCCGCCTGTGTTCCTCTCACCGTAGTCGAAACACCGCCCCACGACGTCGCCAGCGGTGAGCGATACCGTTCACCTGGGAAGGGGACCGCCGTGATATTCATCGTCGTGAAGTTTCAGACCAAACCGGAGTGGACCGACCGCTGGCCGGAGCTTGTCGGACCATTCACTGAGGCGACCCGAGCCGAAGAGGGCAACCTCTGGTTCGAATGGTCGCGGAGCCTGAAGAATCCGGGCGAATACGTTCTTGTGGAGGCATTCCGTGACGGTGACGCGGGGGCCGTGCACGTCAACAGCGATCACTTCAAGGCCGCGCAACGCGATCTGCCGCCGGCGCTGGCATCAACCCCGAAGGTGATCAGCGAAACCATCGATGCGACCGACTGGTCGAGGTTGGCGGAGTTGGCGGTCGACTAGTCAAGCTCAACGGCAATCTCGTCGCCAAGGTCGTAGCCTGCGGCCAGCGGCAGCCTGTCACCGCTCCAAAAGGACCCGGGGTCAAACCAGTTCGAGTGCTTATACGTGGACAACAGGCCCATCTCCTCGTACGTGATGGCGACTGTCTCCGCGCAGTAGGCGGTCTCGAGGCCAACCTGGCGGCGCTCGGCCTTATTCCGTTCGGCGCGCTCGCGAAATCGTTTGTCCACGAATGGAATTCCTCGCGTGAGGTCGTTCGGCTCAGGTATGCGCCCGCGGAACCAGCGACCCGTGACCCGCATCGTGCTGGGAAATGGGGTGCCGTCCATCCTGGCGATCACCCGCAGCATCCGGTCCTCTTGCTCGCGCGTGGCGTACGGCGTGAGCTGTCGTAACCAGCATCGTTGGCCGTAAACGTTGATCCACTGCTGCACCGACTCGCCAGCGTCGTTGAGCTGGACGCCGCGCTGTTTTGTTCCGGTCCACACGTCGGTGAGCTTGTTGCCAAGCTCGGCGTGCCACATCAGCGGTGGCATGTCGTCGATCGCCACTGTCATGCCGACGTGATTGATCGGGCTGTTGGTCAGCGACTGGATGGCCCGGTCCGGTCGCGACCGCCCACGGAACAGCCAAATGTCGCCGGTCCGTGTTTCTTCTAAGGCTCGTTTGAGCGACACGGTGTGTGCGTCCACGCTGGCAGCTTAGGCTGACGACGATGCGGAACATATGGAAGTGGGTAGGTCTCGCCGGGCTCGTCGGGGTGGCCGCCGGCGGCGCCCTCGTGGCCCGCGATCAGCGCAGGCGTAACTCCTACACCCCGGACGAGATCCGGGCACGGCTGCACCAGCGGCTGGCCCAATCCGGCGGCGCGGGATCTGATGTCGCCGGCGCGGCGGCTCCGGGGAGCGACAGCGGCTCGTCGTGAAGGCCCCCTATTACGAGAGCCGGTTCATCCGCGCGAACCACCCGGATAGGCCACGAGCCTTGTGGCTGCGCGAGACGCTGTTGCTGACGAGTTCGGGAGCGGCCAGCGCGGATGTCTGGGTGATGGTCTTCGACCCGGAGGAGGAGGGGAACCGGGCACTCAAGCAGCCGCATCAGATCGAGGACGCGGACTTCGTTTCCGACCCGTGGACGGCGCGGATCGGCGACGCGACGATTGACGACGGCTCTGCCCGCGGATCGCTGAGCGGTCCGCGTTCGTCGTCGTGGGATCTTCGAATCGTCGCGGGTGGTGAGCCGGTAAAACTGTTGCCGGACCGTCAGTACTCGGCGCGGTTTCCGTCCGCGAAGACGACGGTCCGTTCGCCGGTGGCACGGTTCGACGGGCACGTGCTCGTCGACGAGCTGAGAGTCGACCTCGACGGCTGGACGGGCAGCGTGAACCACAACTGGGGCCGACGCCACACGCCCGCGTACGCTTTTGGTCAGGTGTGCGGCTTCGATGAGGCACCGTCGTCGTCGCTCGAAATCGTCACTGCCCGTGCCGGTATCGGGCCGGTGATGCTGCCACCCGTCACGCTGCTGGTCTTCCGTCATGACGGCGACGAGCTCGCGATTCGCGGCGTGCTGGCGGCACGCCGATCCACTGGCGAGTATCGGCCGTTTGAGTGGTCGTTTTCGGCTCGGTTCGGCGACCTCACGCTGCAGGGTGATATCAGCGCCGAGACGGGCGACGTGATCGGGCTGAATTACACCGACACCGACGGAAAGACGAAATACTGCTACAACTCGGCGATTGCTTCGTGTCGCATACGGTTGACGGGCCCCGATTCGCGTGAGTTGACCGCGACCCGGCGCGCGATGTTCGAGATACTGACGGACACGCGGCACGCCGACGTGCCGCTGTTGGCTTAGTGCGCCACCATGCCGCCGTCGGCCAGAAGCACCTGACCGGTGATGTAACTGCCGGCATCGGATGTGAGCAGCAGCGCCGGGCCGATCATCTCCTCCGGACCGGCTAGTCGCCGCAGCAGGGTTTGGTTTGCGGTTGCCTCGATGAACTCGGGTGGGTTGTTGCGCATCATCTGGGTGTTCACCGGTCCGGGGGCGAGCGCGTTGACGCGGATGCTGTTGGGCGCGAACGCCGCCGCCATCGACCGCGTCAGCGCCAGCATCGCCGATTTGCCGGCTGCGTACAGCGGCATCGTCCCCGCGAACATGAACGCGGCCGGGGAGATCAGGTTGAGCACCGCGGCGTGTTCACTCGCGGTCAGATGTGGCAGCGCCTCCTGGACCAGGAACAGCGGACCTGTCACGTTGACCGCCAGCGACTTCTGCCATGCCTCCGGTGTGATCCCGCCGAACTGCTGCAGTAGCGATGTCGCGGCGTTGTTTACGACGACGTCTATGCCGCCGAAAATAGAGACAGTCTGTTGGATAAGGTTTTTCACCTGTTCAAGGTCGCCCATGTGAGCGGCGATCGCGGTGACTTGTCCGGTGCCGTCAGACTTCAGCGCGGTTTGGGCCGCTCGGCAGCCGTCCTCGGACCGTCCGGTCACCACGACATTGGCGCCCGCAGCCAGATGCCCTTGTGCCAGGGCGAAGCCGATGCCTCTCGTACCGCCCGTGATGATCACGGTTCGGCCGGACAGATCGAACAGGGCGCGCAGCTCTTCAGCGTCCATCGCCGGTTCCCTCCTTTGAAGCGCCCACGGTGTCGGCGAAGGTCTTACCGGACGTGGCGAAAAGCTGACTCGCCGAGAGAATCTGGGTGCGGTTCTCCAGCGCGATTGCCGCCCCGATATTGGCGGCGTCTTGGTTGGCTCTGAACACCTGCTTGGTCATCTCCAGCCCGAATGGGCTGTAGGACAGGAGAACGTCGGCGATCTCCCGGGCCCGGGTCAGCAGGTGCTCGTCGGCGATCACTTCGGAGACCAGGCCGATGCGTTCGGCCTCCTCGGCACCGAGCCTGCGCGCCGTGAAGATCAATTCGGCGGCGCGCGTGGCGCCGACGAGCTTCGGCAGGGTGTAACTGACCCCGATGTCGCACCCCGAAAGGCCGAGCTTGATGAACTGGGTGCAGAACATCGCGCTTTTCGAGGCGATCCGCAGATCGCAGGCGGCGGCGATGCCGAGCCCACCGCCGACCGCGGCACCATTCACGGCGGCGATCACCGGCTGGGGGAGCGCCATGATCTTGGGCACCAGTGAGGCGATGAACTCCTGTGTCCGCATTCCCGCCGCCGGACCGTCGCGGTCGCGAGCCGATGGCGCCACCGCCGGTTGGGACAGGTCGAGGCCCGAACAGAATGCGCGGCCGGCGCCGGTCAGGATCACGACTCGGCGGTCTGACTCGGCGAGTTCGTCGAGGGTCTCGTGTAACAGCCCCACCATCTCCATGCTGAGCGCGTTGAGCTTGTCGGGGTTGTTCAGGGTGACGATGCTGAGTTGCGGTATCGGATGGTCAGTGAGGACGAGGTTCACATCGGTAATGTAAAGCGGTGCTGCCTCTGCCCGAACTGCCCGGTGTGCAACACCGCTTCGTCGACCTCCCCGGACTCAGAATGCACGTCGCCGAGGCGGGCGAAGGCGAGCCGCTTCTCCTCCTCCACGGGTACCCGCAGCACTGGTGGGAGTGGCGCCACCTGATCCCTGCCTTCTCGGAGCGCTATCGCGTGATCTGTCCCGACCTGCGCGGCGCCGGCTGGACTGATGCGCCACGAGACGGATACAAGGCCGAACAGCTGGTGGCGGACGTGGTCTCGCTGCTTGATGAGCTGGGTTTGGACAGCGCGCTGATTGTCGCGCACGACTGGGGCGCGCTGGTTGGGTTCTTGCTGTGCCTCGATCGTCCCGAATGCGTGAAGCGTTATGTGTCGCTGGCCATTCCGCATCCGTTCGTGAAGTTTCATCCGCGGCTGCTGGCAGCGGTGCCGCGACTGTGGTTCCAGCCCGCGATCGCGACGCCGGTGATCGGGCCGCTGCTTGTCAGCAGGGGCTCCCAGCCGCTGGTCCGGTATCTGCTGACGAGCTACACGTCCGACCCCCACGTGTGGTCTGATGAGGACGTCGAGCTGTTCTTGGCGCCGTTTCGGGACCCGGCTCGCGCGAAGGCGGCATCGGCGCTGTACCGGGACTTCATCGTGCCGCTGTTTCCGCGGGTGATCGCGGGCAGATACCGCAGCAGGCGCCTGCGCACCCCGACGCTCATCCTGTACGGGTCGGAGGACCCGAACATGCGGCCAGAGCTTCTCGGGGGCTATGAGGATCTGGCCGACGACCTCGTGCTCGAGTGCGTCGAGGGCGCGTCGCACTTCATCGCCGACGAGAAGCCCGACGTCGTGATCGACCGGGTGACGCAGTTTTTCGCGCGCCAGTAACGCGCGTAACGCCAGGGGGGCAGCAGCGGAAGCGGCTGCCGCTCAGCGGGTGACGAATTGCGCGACGGCGTCGGTGAATGCGTCGTTGTCGTCGCCGGCGGCGGTGTGGCCGGCATCGGGGAGTTCGACGAACTCGGCGGTCGGGACCTTCTCGAGGAAGTCGTTGACACCGTCGACGCTGACCACGTCCGAAAGCTTTCCGCGGATGAGCAGAATCGGGATCGTCAGATCCATCGCCGCGTGCTCGATCTTCTCCACGCGCAGCTGCGGGTCGTCCTCCGGCTTGGTCATCAGCTTCGGGTCCCAGTGCCAATACCAGCGGCCATCGCGGTGACGCAGGTTCTTCTTCAGGCCTTCAGGGTTGCGTCGGCGTGTGCGGTGCGGGAGATACTCGGCGACGGCGTCCGCGGCATCCTCCAGCGAATCGAAGCCGTGAATGTTGCTGAACATGAAATCCCTGATGCGGGCGCTCCCGACCTTGTCGTAGCGTGGCACCACGTCGACGAGCACCAGCTTGGTCACCTTCTCTGGGCCCGCCTGATCGGCGACCAGGATCCCGGTAAGCCCACCCATGCTGGCGCCGATCAGCACGACCGGCCGGCCGATCGCGTCGATCACCCGCAGGACATCGCCGCACAGCGTCTCGAGCGCGTAGTCAGCGCCGGGCGCGCGGTCGCTGTCGCCGTGGCCGCGAGAATCCAGCGCCACCACGTGAAAACCCTGCTCGCCGAGGATCTGCCCGGTGTTCTTCCACGAGAACCGGTTCTGGCCGCCGCCGTGCAGCATCAGAATCGAGGGTCGCCCGTCCTCTGATGCGCCGTGACCGTTCCATTCGTCGGCGACGAGCGTCACGTCGTTGACGCCGCGGTAGGTCACCGTCGTGGATGCGCTGCTCATCCGGGTCACGGTAGCTCACGTGAGATTGGCGTTTTCACTCACATCCGCCCGTCCTACAATCTGCGATCGTGCCACCGCGGATACGGCTTGCCGCCGACGAACGGGCCGACATCATCGACGCCGCCTACTCGTGCCTGTCCTCACCGCACGAGGGGCCCGTGTCGGTGGCGGCGATCCTGGCCGCGGCCGGGTTGTCGACCCGCGCGTTCTACCGACATTTCACGTCGAAGGATGAGCTGTTCCTGGCGATGCTGAAGCGAGACAGCGATGCGGTCGCCGGCCGGCTGCGGCGCCTCTCGGAGGACACCGCTGGCGGGCCGGCCGCGCAGCTGAGGGCGTGGATCGACCACTTTCTCGGGCTGGCGTATCACCCGCGGCGGCGCGCGCACGTCGTCGTGCTGGATTCCGATGAGGTGCGCGTGGCGAAGGGCTACCGGGAGGCCAGCGCCGAGCTTCGCGCCGACCGCGAGGAGATCCTCGCCGACATCCTTAGGCATGGCCGCGACGACGGTTCGTTCCCTCTCGCCGTGCCCGAGCGCGACGCCGCGGCTATCCATGCCGTCGTGGACCGCGCATTCGCCGCACCATTGCTCGGCCTCGGGCTCGATCAGGAACTACTGGTCGGCTATGTCCTGGACTTCGCGCTTCGCGCACTGGGTGCGACGCAACCGCGATGAGTTCCGCCGAGGTGGTGTCGGGGAGTTTCGTGCCGGACAGCACCCGGTTCGTCGGCATAACGGTATAGATGGGGTATACATCCAAGATTCCAAAGTCGTTGCGGACCCGGAGGAGAAACCGATGGCCCCAGACCGTCTGAGCAGTCTCATCGGTCTGTGCGCCGTGTCGCTCGCGATCGCCCTGCCGCTTCCCCCAATTGCCTCCGCCGACCCTCCGTCCTGGAACGGCGAGTACGCGATCACGTTCATCGTTGGTCCAAAGTCCGGGACGAGCATGGCGGCCGGTGACCCTGAGGGGCAGTACACGGATACCTACGGATTCCACTCGAGCTGTACGAGCGGAAAGTGCACCGCCACCATCATTAGCGGCCCTCCGCCGAAGAACCCGACGGTTCCGCAACCCGTTCAATTCACCTGGGATGGGTCGTCCTGGACGCAAGTCAGCGATTTCCAATGGGACTGCATGATGCCCGACGACACGATCCAATGGGCGCCGGCCCGAGCCGACGTGCGCTACACGCCCCAACTCGACGGGTCACTTTCCGGCACCATGCACAGCGAGATCTTGAGCGGCGCGTGCCAGGGCACAGTCGACATGCACATGACGGCCGAGCGCGCATAACGGTATAGATGGGGCGCTGGGTGCGACGCCACCACGATGAGTTTCGCCGACCGCTGCCGTCAATATCGCTAGCCGCCCGTTAAGGAGACACGCATGCCGTCGATCACCCCGTCCCTATGGTTCGACGACGACCTCGAGGAGGCCGCCGAGTTCTACACGTCGGTGTTTCCGAACTCGAAAATCGAGAGCATGAACCGCTTCACGGCCGATGAGCCGCTTGCGCGAAGAGGAGACGATGCCGATGAGCCGCTTGCGCGAAGAGGAGACGATGCCGATGAGCC